>Ga0209056_10007125_pt1 | contig 11520 bp, 17 predicted proteins | sample GraSoiAngelo_114_FD_185876 | JGI IMG/M metagenome (GOLD analysis project Ga0209056, IMG submission 185876) | Grasslands soil microbial communities from the Angelo Coastal Reserve, California, USA - 14_0903_13_40cm (SPAdes) (version 2) | ecosystem: Environmental > Terrestrial > Soil > Grasslands... | reverse complement strand
CATATCGGTCGTGAGCCGTGCGCCGTCGGGTCCGGTCACTGTCACCCGAAGGCTGCCTTCGAGGACTGCCGTGGCAGCGCTGTCGGTGTATTTAGCCTCGCTCGGATGATCGCGGAGGTATTCAACCGCCTGGGCCATTGCATCGCTGATCTCGGTGGTGTTCATGCCGCAAGGCTAATTCTTAGTGAGCCGCGCGCTTAGGAAGGCGTTGCTATCGGCAACCCGACAGACGCAGCTGCGGCCAGCAAGCGATCGTCGTAGGAAACCACCGCTGCCAGATCATCTCCGAGACTCGCAGCAGCCGCCAGGTGGATTGAGTCCAACGATCGGAGGTCGGTGGGGTCGAGGTCCGCGGCTCGGTCGAGCAGCGCGTCGTCGAGTCGGATCAGATGGACGCCGGCCAATAGCTTGCGGGCTTCAGGAATCAAGCGCGGGAAACCGGCGCGCCGCACGACTCGCACGAGCTCGACCCTCAGCAGGGCCGCCGAAGCGCGCTCCGGCCGCCGACGAAGCCACCTTCGCAACGCAGGTGACTCCCGCTCATTCATGAGGAGCTTCACCGCCGCTGAGGTATCGAGGTAAGCCACCTCAGCGCTCATCTGCCCTCATGTCAGCCAGGATCTTTGACAGAAGTGGCTTCCCAGCCATCCGCGGCACCGGCTTCACGTCGAGCAGATCTCCCGTTGCGGCGCTCGCTCGCCCCTCGGCCAGTAGCTGTTCAAGCCTGCTCGCCTCATGCATGGGCACGATTCGCGCTACGGCTCGGCCTCGGTCGGTTACCTCAACGATCTCGCCCGCCGCGACGCGACGCAACACGGCAGTTGCATTCTGCCGAAGCTCTCTAATTCCTACCCGGCCCATGTAGCACATTGTAGCACTTATCAGCTCGAATGTGCCTCATGCTGCCTGGCTCGTCGCTGAACATGTCATCGAACGCTGGTCGGATGGCGGACGATTACGGTCTGACTTCGACGAAACCGGCCGCGTTGAAGTCACCGTCGAATGCCAAGGCCTCGCGGATCCGACGTCGTCGCATCACCGCGAAGCTGGTGGCATCGACGAACGAGTACTCGCGCTCCGACCGCGCTCGAAGCCAACGCCATGCCTCCACTTCGGTCGCGTCGTCGACGTGGACAACGGTCACATCCGTCAGCGCGCCCAGTCGGTCGAGGAAGCCGACGGCGGCGGTGTGCCCGGACCGCCGACGAAGAAGGGTCCATGTTTCACCGACAACGTGATTGGTGGTAACCACGCGACCGACCCCGCGCACCACCAGAGCCCGTGCGTGTTGGTGCCGGCCGTCCCGCCGCTCCTGCAGTCCGAACCAGAAACTGGTGTCAGCGAACCTCACCGACCGCGCTCGTAAATGACGGCATCGAGGTCGTCGACCGGACCGTCGTCCAGCCATCCGGTAATCGCCTCCCACGGATCCGTGGCCGGGCGTTCATCGACCGCCAACTCGTGCGCCAGCGAAGCGCGGATCAGAGCCGCCTTCGACAATCCTCGTCGCGCCGCCTCGGCTTCAGCCGCGTGGTCCAGTGCCTCATCGATGTGAATCTGGATTCGCCTCATCTGCGCCAGTATACACACCGCCAGAGGTTCGTAATCAGGCTTGGCATGGCCAGACCAGATTTGCGGCCTGGGTCAGACCGGCTTTGTTGAGCCTGCCACAACTTCGCGGATAGGCTCGGCGGCGAGGAACCTGGTCGCCCGCTCGGGCGCAAGTGCAGCGGTTATCCCGTGAATGACGCTCTTTGCCTCAGCGAAGGCGTGCTCAGCTCCCTTGTCATCGCCAGTCGCATAAAGAGCTCTGCCAAGCGCCGCCTGAGCTGGCCAGCGCAGTGAGGGGCTCCCAAGCCGATCTGCCAGCTCGACTGCGAGCCGCAGCTCGGGAATCGCTTCTGCACCGTTTCCTAAGCTGACCAGTGCCCGCCCGAGCAGCATCCGGCCGGCGATCTCATATTTCAAGCGGTGCACCGGTACGCATAGCTCGATTGTTTTTCGTGCCCACTCGACCGCATCCTCGGTCCGACCCATCAAGAGCTCCAGCTCTGCTTTCGCGGCGGCCAGGCGACAGCTGACCAGCCAGCGGGCCCAGCCCTTGGTGTTGATCGAGTCCTCCCATTGGGTCCGCCATGTGCTCTCCGCGGTCCCGATGTCACCCTGCAACATGGCTGTTTGTACGAGGTCGGCCATCGCCATCGCCCTGGGCATGGTGAATCCGGACAGCGACTCGGCACCGACCAAGGCCTCCTCAGTGCGGCGCCTTGCTTCACCCAGGTCAAACAGTTCACGCAGCGGAAGCGTCGAGTAGTTCTGGACGATCCGGGTGGACCGGCCGAGCTTTCGCGCCAGGTCGAGCGTCTGATCGAACAATGCAAGGCCTTCTTCATAGCGCCCCGTCGAGGTGAGAACCATGGCCCTCAGCGACGCGCTTCTGAGGCGCGCCTGGAGACTCAGCGGATCCGATTCCGACTCCGTCACCGCAGTCATCAGATCGCCGGCCTCGGCCAGGCGCCCCATCCAGTAGAGCTGTTCGCCAAACATGTGTTGATGGTTGATCAGATCCCAGGGCCGGCTGCCCGGGATCCAGGTGTCGAGAGCCTTCTGGCCCAGCTCCTTGGCGCGGTCCAGGTCACCCGGATGTCCCCTCATGGCGAGACCCTGGCTCAGGCGGCCCGTGGTCACTGCCACAAGCTCCGCATCTCCAATTGCTTGCGCGAGCTCGAGTGCCTCCTGGGCTCCGGCGATCGTCTCCTCGCTGCGCTCTGTCCACTCGGTCCCCCAAATCCATCCCAGCAGTCCTTCGACGCGATCACGGCCGCTCAGCTCCGGCAGCAACTCACCCAGATCGTCGACCGCCGCTTGATAGTCATCGAGCGTTGATCGGGCGAGCCCGCGCGCCAGCCGAATCCGGCGGCGGGTGGCGTCGTCAGGCGCCAGCTCGAGCGCGGCGTTGTAGTGAGAGACCGCCTCCTCGAGCGCCCAGCCGTCGACCGCCTGCTCGGCAGCGAGCATCAAATAATCGATGGCCTTGTTGGGCTCCCCTGCCTCTCGCCAGTGGTGTGCCAGGAATGCGGCCAGGTCCTTCGCCTGACCAGCTGCCGATTCGATGTATCTGGCGACGGCCGCATGGCGTTCGCGGCGGAGTGAACGGGGAAGGGTCGCGTACGCGACCTCGCGGATGAGGATGTGCTTGAACAGGTACTCGACATCGCCACGGACCCTGCTCGATGGCACACGACGGATGAAGTCTCGAACCTCGAGTGCAGCCAGCGCCTCGTCGAGCTCGCGATGCCCGCCAAGCGCAACCAGAACACCCCGCCAAAAAGTCCGGCCGATCACCGATGCATCCAAGAGGGCTGCCCGTGCATTGCCTGGCAGCGCGTCCAGACGAGCGGCGATCGCGGCCCTGACTGTGGTCGGGAGGTCGGAGCCCAACTCATGCCCCTCGGTCAGCGCTGAGGTCAGTTCCTCTATGAATAGAGGGTTTCCCCCGGATGCTTCGGCCAGCCGGTCGATAGCCTCTTTTAAGCCAGCCGAGTTGGCAAGGAGTCGTTCCGCCAGGACGAATGAGTCCAGGCTTGACAATGGCTCCAGTCCGATTGTGGTGTGAGCGAACAAGCCACTTCCCCAGCCTGGTCTGCGGTCGATGAACTCCGGCCTGGTGAGGCCCACGATAACCAGCGGCACATCCCTGACGTGAGTCGCCAGGTACTCGATCAGATCCAGAAGGCCGGCGTCCGCCCAGTGCAGGTCCTCGACGATGACGAGCAGCGGCTGGCTCGAAGCAAAACCCTCGAGCAATCGGCGTGCGGCGAAGAAAAGGTAATCGCGGTCGCGGGCCGGTTCGTCGACGCCCAGACCGGTGAGGAGGGAGATGTAGCGAGTCGTCTCTTCAACCTCCGTCGCCGGCAGCACCTTCTCGACTGCAGCTGAAAGCTTCGCCCTGGCCGATTCCGGCGGATCGTTCTCGTAAATCTCGGCGATGCCTCGCACCAGTTGCGTGAATGCGCCGTACGCCGCGCGCTCGCCGTAGGGCAGGCACCGCCCCCGGGCGACTGCGGCGCCGCGCGCCTGGATGCGGCGAGAGAACTCACGCTGCAGCCTCGACTTACCGATGCCAGGGGGGCCAACCACGGTTATGAGATGCGGATGCCGGTCGCCCACGGCGCCATCCCAGATCGAGGTCACAAGCGCCAGTTCGCGGTCGCGTCCCACCATCGGCGCCTCGGGTCGGGCTGGACCGGCGAGAGCAGGAGCGACCGCAAGCCACGCCGGGATCGGAGCTTCCTTTCCCTTTGCGTCGACGGATGGCAGAGCCTGGTATTTGATCGCGTTTCGTGTCAGTCGGTAGGTCTCCTCCCCCACGACGAGACCGCCCGGAGGCGCTGACGTCTGCAACCTCGAAGCGGTGTTGACGACGTCGCCCATGGCCAGCGCCTCTCCTGTGGCGGGACCCGATGCGACGGTCACGACAGCCTCACCTGTGTTGACACCGCCCCGGGCTATGAGCTTCAGCCGCGCGACAGCCTCGAGCACTCCGAGGCCAGCTCTTACGGCGCGCTCTGCATCGTCCCCATGGGACACCGGCGCCCCGAATACGGCCATCACGGCGTCGCCGATGAACTTCTCCATGTTCCCGCCGAAGACCTGAATGCTTTCTTGCGCAGCCGCCCGGTACGCATTCAGCGTGTCCCTGACGTCCTCCGGGTCCGCTCGTTCCGACTGCCCGGTGAAGCCGACCAGGTCGACGAAGAGCACTGAAACCAATTTGCGTTCTTGCTTCGCCGGCTCTGCTTCCAACGGTGCACCGCAGGCTAGGCAGAAGCGAGCGCCGAGTGGATTTTCCTGCCCACAGCGCTTGCACACCACGGCCGGAGTGTAACTCCACACAATTTCCTTTCTCGCGGCACGTCACCTGCGGAGGACAAGGGCACCAAAAGCGGTAGCCCAAACGGGACGCTATTCGAACCGCCTGGACGACCTTCTACTGTGCCTCAGGGATCGGGAGCCTTGATCCACGCCAAATGCCGCAGGCGCGACCGAAGAGTTTCGTCTGCAGTGATCAGGTCGATGCCGGCGGCCTCGGCGACCGCGACGTAAAGCATGCCGTAGATCGGGTGATTGTCAAATCGCCGCGACAGCTCCCAGGCGCGGTCGACGTGGCGCGCGTCGTCGGTGAGCTTCAGAGGTAGGCCGACGAGGAACCCATAGGCCTGGTCGCCGGCAGCCCCAGACCATCGACCCTTCCGGATGCCCGTCAGCAGTGCGTTTGCACATTCCTGGACGAGCAAGGCAGGCGCAACCAGCTCAGCTCCTTCGGCCGCCAGTCGCGCCAGGGTGCGGACGGCACGAGACGAAAGAGAGACGTCAGGCGCGATGCAGTCGATGACGACACTGGCATCCAGTACGGGCATCGAACTACAGCTCGTCGGACCTCGCGCGACGATCGGCGAGGACGAGATCGGCGGCCGATCGGGCTTTGGCTCCGGATTTCAGAGCCGAGCGCTCCAGAGACTCGAGCCATTCCGCCAGCGTCAGGCTCTTCCGCGCGGCGCTCGACTTGAGGAGACGCTCGAGATCCGAACGATCGATCAAGAGCTTGTTTCCGCGCTTGTGCGCCCGCAGGCGGCCAGACCATACCCAGCGGCGCACCGTCTCCGCCGACCGACCAGCGATCGATGCAGCTGCGAGTACGTCAATCTCGTCCGCGACCTTCTTCGTCACGAAAAGACACGCTACTACAACATGTCGGGTCAGTGTTGTAGGAGTAGTCCGAACGCGACTCGAGGCTAGAGAGCCAATGATCGAGAGAGAGATCGATGGCGCTACGTGGCGCCGCTATATAATTCGCGAGAAATGGTTTCGCACCAAATAGCCACTCGTCGCTACCGGATGGCGCGGCGGGCCGAGCTGATCAGTGGCACGCGCGAGCGCATCATCGATGCTGCCGTTCGGCTCCACGGCCGGCAGGGCATCACTCAAACCAGCTGGGCCGAGATTGGCGTGGCATCGCATGTGTCCACGGCCACGGTCTATCGGCACTTCCCGACGCTGGACGACCTCATTCCAGCCTGCGCCCAGGCCGCCTTTGCCGCCGGTGCCCGCCTGCCGGCTGCGGGTGAGCTAGCGTCCTTGTTCTCCGGAATGGCAAATCCGACTGAGAAGCTCGAAAAGGTCATCGTCGAATCCTGCCGGTGCTACGAGCGCGGGGAGGAGTGGCTTGATGCGTGCAGGCGGGAGGCCCGCAGCGTGCCGGCCCTCGCCGTCGCGGCGCGGATGCAAGATCGCGCGCTCGACGCGCTCATTAGTGCAGCGCTCGGGGCTGGAATCGGACGGAAGCGCCGAGCCGCGCTGAAGGCCCTGCTCGATTTCCCATTCTGGAAGTCGTTGGTCGACGCCGGGGTTCCGGGGCGCGACGCGCCCGCGATTATCAGCGACCTCGCCTTGCGCGTGGTCGAGCGGCCAGGGAGGTAGACACCATGCAGACCAGAACCGCCGATCGTATTTACTCCCTCGCCGACGGGGAGGGACAGGCTTACTGGTTTGTCGGCGCGCTCCTTCAACGCAAGGCCGGCGGCGCCGAGACCGAGGGGCGGTTCGCCATGCTCGATCAGACCATGCCGCCCGACTACGCCGTCCCGCGTCACATCCATGTCGAGGAGGACGAGGCCTGGTACGTGCTCGAGGGCTCGATGACCTTCTACTGCGGCAAGCGCGTCATTGTGGCTGTGGAACGGACATGGGTCTTCGCGCCTCGGGGTGTCGTGCACACCTTCGAGGTCGGTGAAGATGGGGCGCGCGCACTCACTTTTTCCTTTCCGTCGACCTTCGCTGACTTCGTGGCCGCGGCGGGCGAGCCCGCGGCTGAGCTTACAATCCCGCCCCGCGCGCCCGTCGACCAGCAGCGGCTGGCGGAGGTGGCTCACCGGTTCGGGATTGAGATCGTCGGTCCTCCGCCCGAATGATTATATCGGCACTTTACTATCACATTCTATGATGGCGATAGTGGTAGCACCGGCGGGATTCGGGCGACAAGTCCTACACCGATTCTCCGATGCCGGTTCGAGGAGGTCGACCTCTAGAGCTAATCGATGCTCCCGCGGGGCACGATCCATTCGCAAGGCTGATGCGTCACCTTGGCGATCAGGTCGAAGTCGGTGTCGTAGTGGAGTAGCACCAATCCTCCTTCTTCAGCTGCTGCTGCGACAAGGAGATCCGGCACCTTCCGTCCGCGGAGTCCGTTTTCCGCGAGGGCACGCTGCACCCGAAGCGCCCTATGCACGTGCGCCGGCGAGGTTTCGAGGACGGAAAACGGCCGTAGGTCGTGCTGAATCTTGTTCCACTCGCGAGCGTTGCGGGCCGTAAAGCCCAACTCGAGATCCGAGATGTCGGCGCGAGCCAGCGCCGCCGCCTCAAGCAGATTCGCGAGCCTTCCGTAGATGTCGGCATGGCGAACGCGAGTCAGAACACTGGTGTCAGCGAGATGCGTCAGCGCCAAGCTTCGCCGCGATCTGAGAACGACCTCTCCGCGAGCCCGTCCAGCGCCTTGCGGATCTCCTGCGCTCGGGCCCGCGCCGCCCGCCGCAAGGCTTCATTCACGGTCGCCTTGATGGTGTCGGTTCCGAGTTCGGCCCGGGCAGCGGCCAGCAGGCGATCATCGATGTCAACCAACCTCTTGCTCATCTCAGGCAGTATATCCTGCCCGTAAGCCTAGATATATGCCGCGTCAAACCGAGCCTTTCGGCGCTTGGTGCGCTTGTAGGTCAGAGCCACGCCCACGACACCAAAGCCGACGCTGGCGCGGCGCAACAATGGCGCCGCCGACCTAATCGTGCGGAAATAGCCCGACCTAAGCGCGAGACCGACGTCCGCCGCCCGGTGCAGACGCGAAGGGATCGACGACTTCGATGTCAGCAAACCGGCGTAGCCCGGCGTCCCGGCTGTAGATTCGCCGCACACCATGCTGCCTCATCAGAGTCACAAGGTGTGCGTCCGGGACGTCGTTGCCGCGCGCCTGATCGCGGCTCGTAGCTCGGAACAACTCCCAGAATCCCTCCCCCTCGCCCAGCGCGCGGACGTGTCCCCGGCTAAGTAGAGATTCGACGTTGCCAGCAGCGTCACGAGGGCTTAGCGGCCTCGAAAGAATCGCCGAGTGGCTAACGATGCGTAGATATCCCACTACGACGGGCCAGAACAGGTATAGAAGGTCCGGGCCGGCGGCCAGGACCTGAAGCAGCCGTCCGGCCTGCGCGTGGACCGGGTCGGCCTGATTGCTCGCATAGACGAGGATGTTCGCGTCGATGGTGGCGCTCATCGAGGCCCGTCTAGCGCCGCCCTAACCGCTTCCTTGTCTTCTAGGTCAACCAGCGGCCGGCCGAGATCCTTCGCGATCCACTCCAACACGGCGGGATGCTTCTGACGGCTCCCCTGCTCTCGGAGCGACGTGGCCAGCAGCTCTGAGGCCAGTTGGCCCATGCTCTTGCCGGCGCCCCGGCTGCGCCGCTTGAGCTCTTTCACGACCGTCGGATCGAGGTCGATCGTGGTTCGCATGATGCGTGATGCTATCACGCCGCGCATCAGATGAAGTAGCACAAAGCGGGACGCTATTCGAACTTTTTGGACCGACTCGCCCTTCGCCGTTTGTGGCTCATGAACCCGATTAGAACTCGCCCAGAAGTTTCAACCCATACCGCGCTTTGAGCTCAGGCACCCAGTCCATGAAGTGACTCTCGTTGTACCGGGCCGCGATCGCCTCGTGCTCCGTACCGCCCGGCTTGGCGCCTGTCGCGAATAGCTCGGAAATCTCGACGAAATAATTCTCAAAGCCCGCCTTGCAGATGATTTCCAGCAGCCTGGCAGGCTGATCGGTCGGGTTCCAGAACGTGTGCGGGACACCGCAGCTGCAGACCGGATCTTCTCAGCCGGCAGCAGCTCGCTCAACGATTCTTCTCGATGCGGTCTTCGAGCGTCCACATCGCCTCGCATCGCGCAACAGCGGCGAGAAGCTCCTTCATCTGGCGGCGCAGTTCGGCCGAACCCGCTAGGCAGGCGCGCAGCTCGGCCATCTTCAGCTTGTAGAACCGATAGTTTTCGCTCATTTATCTGTCCTCAATCCCGACGATCACGGTGTCGTGGACCCATCCAGGGACGAAGAGAGCAGTAAACCGACTCATCGCCAAGTCCCCTCTGCTCCGTCAACGCGCAGTGGGTACAGCCAGGATGCCGAGCTGAGTCAGCACATCGAGTTGATCAAAGTACTCATGCTGGACTTTGATCCGGCCTTCGTGATCGACGGTCCCGACGCTGGTCGCGTGAACTGCGATCCGCCTTTGCGTTGGCGGTAGGAACTGCCCGCCGGGCATTGGCAGCGGTCCGCTGTTGGTCGCGCCTGCCTCATATTCGGCGGCAACGACGCCGTCCTGCTCGACTATGCGTTCGAGCGTCACGTGGAGGTCTGGGAAGGCGCCGAACATCTGGGCGTAAAACTCGACCACTGCCTGACGTCCCTTCATCGCCGGCAGACCTGGCCACTTCAGCTCGGCATCGTTGGCATACATGTCGCCAATCGGATTAAGGTCGTGAGCGTTCACCGCTGAGTTCAGTCGTCTTACACGGTCCGTCATGTCTCGCATCGCTGTCCTCCTTGGAGTTTTCGTAGACATCGTGGTGGCTGCAGCAATTCCACGAATCAGGGAAACCCCTCGTTCTTGCGACTCGGAATCGCCGACCCCTTCAATGCCATGTATGGGGGTTTCCCCGATTCAAATCCAGCCCAGCGGCGGTAGGCTGACGCGCACAGCCAGAGATGCGTTCAGGTCATTTCGAAGTCGTGGTCGTCGGAGGAGGCCAGGCCGGCCTGGCAACCGGCTACCACCTTTCAAGGCGAGGCATTGACTTCACCATCGTTGATGCCCATGAACGGGTCGGCGACGCCTGGCGGAGGCGCTGGGACTCACTGCGCCTGTTCACCCCAGCCCGGCTGGACGCGCTTCCTGGCATGCCTTTTCCGGCTCGAGCGTCGGCGCTGCCGACCAAAGACGAGATGGCTGCGTACCTGGAGAGCTACGCTCAGCGTTTCGAAGTCCCGATTCGACTCGGAATTCGCGTCGATTCGCTGAGGCGCCTTGAGCAGGGATACGAACTTTGCGCCGGTGCCCTGCGGCTCAACGCGAACCAGGTGGTGGTGGCCACCGGAGGTTACCCAGACCCGAACTTGCCCGCGTTCGCTGTCCAGCTCGACAAAGACATCAAGCAGCTGCATTCCTCCGCCTATCGCCAACCATCACAACTCGCCGAAGGCGATGTGTTGGTCGTCGGCGCCGGCAACTCGGGGGCGGAGATTGCGCTGGACAGCGTTCAATTCCATAGGGTCTGGCTATCCGGCCGACCGACGGGCACCGTCTCCGCCAGCTTTTATTCGCGCCCCACATGGTGGCTGGCCACGCGCTTGCTGACTGTAGATACGCAAATCGGCCGAAGGCTCGGTCGCCAGCTTGGCCGCAAGGGCACTCCGCTTGTCCGCATCCGTGAAAAGGACCTGATCGCGGCTGGGGTTACCCGCGCTCCGCGAGTAGCCGGCGTCGAGGGTGGCAAGCCGCGCCTGGAAGACGGTCGCGTCCTCGACGTCGGAACCGTGGTCTGGTGTACCGGATTCAAGCACGACTTCAGCTGGATCCAACTGCCATCAACAACTGGCGGCCACCTACCAGCCCATCGGCGAGGCGTTGTGCTGGCGGAGCGTGGCCTTTACTTCATGGGCCTGCCCTTCATGTACGGGCACAATTCGGCGCTCATCGACGGGGCAGGTAGAGACGCTGAATACATCGTCGCGAGGATCGCTGCGGCGCGATCCAACACTAAACCAGTGGAGGTGCAGACAATGTCCAAAAAGCCCGATTCCACCCACACCGGGTCCAAGCCATGCGTGTGTAGTGTGATCAAGCGATCTGGACTCGTCTGGAAGTCGACCGGGCGGAAAGACGATGGAAAGCTCGAGTATCAGTGCAAGATCTGCGGGGCTACCGCGTGGAGGCCTGCATGACCCCGTGCGATGGACCAGCCTTCCTTCGCGAACCGGTAGGCGAGCTCCGTTCGCGACCTGATGCCGAGCTTGCTGTAGATGCGACTGAGGTGCGCTTCGATCGTCTTAGGACACAGCAATGGGTCCGCGCCCGCCTCGCGATTGGTCGCGCCGTAGGCTACTCGACACCCTCGGCACGCGCATGATGCCCGCGACGGCGAAATTCGATCCGCCCGCCTTACGCCCGATTCGGAAAAGCGTGCACGCCGCCTCTTTGACGCGGGCAAACTGGCAAGCCGCGCCTCGAAGGTCGTCGTCCATATGCGGCCGGAGTATCAGCGGTGTCTCGCCCGCTGCTTCTTGAAGGACTGCACGTCACAAACGACGTTGATCTGCGAGCGGACATCGAGCTGAGCCGCGGCTGGATCCAACTGCCCGCGGCTGCCGGCAGCCACTTCCCGGCTCACGAGCGAGGCGTGGTGCTGTCGGAGCCA
>Ga0209056_10007124_pt1 | contig 11520 bp, 12 predicted proteins | sample GraSoiAngelo_114_FD_185876 | JGI IMG/M metagenome (GOLD analysis project Ga0209056, IMG submission 185876) | Grasslands soil microbial communities from the Angelo Coastal Reserve, California, USA - 14_0903_13_40cm (SPAdes) (version 2) | ecosystem: Environmental > Terrestrial > Soil > Grasslands... | reverse complement strand
TTCGCCAGAATGATGCTGTCACGGGCACGACAACGCTCCGATGCACTTCGGGCAGTGAGGCGTGTGGCGTTTCCCTGCGCCAGGCGCGCCTCGTTCCTAGCGCAGTGGTCTGATTCGACTGATTCATCGCCTAACGTCGTTTGCCTAAAAGTTCAGCTTCTACTGCGCAATGGAATCGCGACATCAGACGACATCGACGTCGGCCACGCAGAATCGTGTTAAACCCAACAGATTCCGTAATCGCCTCCGGTGCGTTTCCCGCGCGCATTAGAGTTAGGCTCAGCTAAGTTATTTAACACGTCAAATGATTTTATTGATTGACTTAATTCCTCTCCCGTCTATTTTGCTATTCCAAATGCCACACCAGCGCTCCCGATCCGCAATCCGCAGCTCCACCGCTGTGGAAGATTACCTGGAGCGTATCCTCGAACTGATCAATTCGAAGGGCTATGCCCGCGTTGTGGACATCGCAGCGGCGTTAGAAATTTCCCAGGCAAGCGTGACCAACATGATCCAGCGATTAGATGCTGAAGGTCTTCTAAAATACGAAAAATATCGGGGGCTGATTTTGACAACGGCCGGCAAAAATCTGGCGCATAAGATCGCCCAGCGACACAGGCTTTTGACGGATTTTCTAGGATTGCTCGGTCTCGATGAGCACGTGATTCATCACGATGTGGAGGGAATGGAACACCACATCAGCGCCCCCACCCTACGCGCAATCGAGGCTCTTACCGCTCAATTGCGTCGCCGGCCCGCTCTGCTGGCGCAATTGCAAGCAGCCACACTGTGATTAGAGGGGTACAGGCAACTGCGCGACACAGGCACAGATTGTCTGCGTCACGGCGCTGTCGTGCCGGCGGGGCTCAATTTCTTGAAATGCAGTTGCTTCACGCGACGGCCATCGCTCTGAGCAACAGTGACAAGATAGTTGTCGATGTGCACCTGTTCGCCTTGCCTGGGCAGGTGCCCTAGCAAGTGCGTCACATAACCGCCGACGGTGCTTACGTCAGCGCTTTCCAATTCCAATTTCGCGAGCTCGTTGAGCTCATAAAGTCCCAGCGCACCATCCACGCTAAATTCGTCCGCGCTAATTTTGCGAAATTCTTCCTTCTCAAAATCGAACTCGTCCTGAATATCGCCGACCAATTCCTCCAGTACATTTTCGAGCGTGACCATTCCAACGGTGCCGCCGAATTCATCTACCACGATCGCGAGGTGGGCGTGCTTGTTCAGAAACAACTTAAGTAAATTTTCCAGCGGCATCATCTCAGGGACCGGAAACAAATCGCGCTTGATCTTGAGCAGATCGGGATGCGGATCGCGCATCATGGGAAGCAATTCCTTGATATGAATAAGACCCACGGTGTTATCGAGATTTTCGCGGCAAAGCGGGAACCGCGTGTGCCGGGATTCCAGGGCCTTTTTCACATTGGTTTCGAAATCATCCTCCAAGTCGAGGTAAACGATGTCGCCGCGCGGCGTCATGATATCGCGCACCACGCGGTCACGCAGGTCAAGCACGTTCATGAGCAAGCTGCGCCCGAGCGGCGAAACCTCTTTCGATTTTTCACTTTGCTCCAGGATGAGACGCAACTCTTCTTCCGTGTGCGTTAGCTCCGTTGCCGGAACCGGTGGACGGCGCAGCACTGTTTGCAAAAGAAAATTCGCAGATCTGTTCAGCAACCAGATGGCTGGCTTAAACACAACATAAAACCCACCCAGTGGCCGAACCAGCCGCAGGGCAATAGACAACGGATTGGCGATCGCTATGTACTTCGGGCCGAGCTCACCGAAAACAATGTGCAAAAACGTGATCCCAATAAATGCAAGCGTTACCGACACTGAGGTCACGAATGCCCGGGAGTAGATGCCCAATAGCGCAAAGAACGGTGAGAGCATTTGTGCCACAAATTGTTCGCCCAGCCAGCCCAATGCCAGGCTCGCCAGCGTGATGCCCAGCTGCGTTGCCGAAAGGTAAGCATCGATATGGCGGCGCACATGCCTGGCAAATTGCGCCCGCACGTTGCCTTCCTCCGCCAAGGCATCGAGCTGGCTCGCGCGCACTTTGACAATAGCGAACTCGCAGGCGACAAAAAATCCATTGAGGCCAACGAGTACGGCGATCACCACCAGCTTACCCAGGAGAATTCCGGGCGAGTCCCAATGCCGGGCAATTGTTTCGGCGATGGGCAACAGCGCGAGGGGAAAATTTGACATGTTCATGAAGGCCGTAGCCACGTCGCTATGCGACGTCCTGAACCAGCCATAGGCCGGTGGCTACAGAAACTTACCAACTCGACTTGGTTACGCCAGGGATCAACCCCTGCGAAGCCAGCTCGCGGAAAGCGAGGCGAGACATCTTGAATCGGCGAATAAAAGCGCGCCGGCGCCCGCTCACTTCGCAGCGGTTCACCACGCGCGTCGGGCTGGCGTCACGCGGCAACGTCGCCAAGCCAGCGTAGTCTTTTTTCGCCTTTAGCTCCGCTCGCCGCGCAGCGTACTTTTTCACCGTCGCACGCTTGCGTTCATTCCGGTTGATCCACGCTTTCTTGGCCATAAAGAGAAGTGCCGACTATAATGCCAGCCTTACAATTTGCAACGCTAGCCCTGGCGCGCTAGCCCAAAGCACCTGCGCGTCGCCTTTGTTTAACCAGCGCGCTAGTAGAACGGCGAACACCCGGCCGGGAAGGACCGCGTTTCTGCTTGAGGGCCTGCGTTCGGGTCAGGCTGTCCTGAAGGACCTTAACCAGATCAACTACGTTCGTCGGCGTCGGAGCAGTTGACGCTTTCGCAGCAACCTCTTTATGCTGCGCCTTTTGTTCGATGATTTCCATCAACGCAGTCCGGTATTCGTCGCGATATTTTTCCGGCTCCCAGGCAACGCTCATGCTCTCGATGAGTGCCTGGGCCATTTTTAATTCCTTCTCGCTCACGGTCACCGCAGAGCCGTTTTTCAGGATCTCGGCGCTCAAGATCTCGCTGGCAAAATGCATTAGCTCCAAAATCAGGAACAGCCCATCCGATTTCACCGCCGCAAGATGCTCACGGTTGCTGATCACAACCTTGGCAATACCGATCTTGGCCGTTCCGCTGAGCGCCTTGTGCAAAACGGCGTACGCTTTCTCCCCGCCCTTTTGCGGCTCGAGGAAATACGGCTTGTAGAAAAACTTCGGATCGACCTGCTCCAAATCGACGAAATCCGTGATATCGATCGAATGCGTTGACTCGATCCGCACCTTTTCGAAATCCTCATCCTTCAGGACAACATAACGGCCCCGTTCGTATTCAAAGCCCTTCACGATCTGGTCGGCTGGAACTTCGTTGGAATCTGCCTCTGCTACCTTCTTGTATCTGATCGGACTGAGATCGCTGGAACGAAGCTGCCGAAAGCTCAGTTTTTCCTCGCGCGTGGCCGGATAAACCGCCACCGGAATATAAACCAGCCCGAAGCTAATGCTGCCTTTCCAGATGGGACGCATAGAGTTGGATTCTCTTTTTCCCATAGCAGCCTGCGACTGTCAACCCCGGCGGGCATTGGTGCCGTATATCCGAATTTGCCTTGCATCTTAGGGAAACAGCCTGATGTTGGAGGCAGTATGAGCCTCCTCGCCAGCTTCATGAATTTGGCAGGGCCGGACCTGATCGTCATCCTGCTGATCATTCTCGTTTTGTTCGGAGCAAAGAAACTGCCGGAACTCGCCCGCGGAATGGGCCAGGCGGTAAAGGAGTTTCAAAAAGCAAAGGACGAATTCAGCGAAGAACTGCACAAGGCCGGAAAGTCCGAGAGCGAAAGCGCTAAACCCGACGTCAAGCCGGCGCAATCGACTGTAGCGCGCGGCGACAACCAGCCCGCAGCAAGTCTGACGCCGTCCCAGCCAAACGAGGCAGCAGCGCCCGGCGATAAAGCCGATCAGGTGTAGGCAGGGACGTCGCAGCGCGACCATGCTAGCGTCCTCATCGCACCCCAATCGTTTGACCAAACACGCAATTTACGGCAAAGTCGCGGCTCGTTTATGTCTGAACCCGACTTGCGCGCCCAAATCAAGGAAATGCTTGTGAAAAATCTGATGCTGCAAGTCACTCCTGAGCAGATCGGTGATGATTTGCCGCTCTTCGGTCCAGATGGCCTCGGCTTGGATTCCATCGACGCGCTCGAGCTGGTTGTAAGCATGGAAAAAACATTTGGGGTCGGCGTGCCCAGTTCGGAGGTAGCGGGTAAAGCGCTTCGAACCGTCAATACCATTCACGATTACATTCTCGAAAAACGCGGGGCAGCTGCCTAGATCGTACAGGGTGCAGGCATCGGCACTCGATTGCAGATCCTCACCTCATCTCGTTGGCGAGGAATTGATCGCGTCGATCAGATCGCGGAACCGCCCAAATCTGTCGCGAAAAGGCGTGAAAATAAGTCGCGGCAAGTTGCGAATATCAGGCTCATTCCTTTCCTGCCGTAGTGCGGTGCCCTGAACAATTTCGCCTCGACGCACGATGTCTGCGAACCGCCTATTGAGATCGGGTAATAGCCGCGTTGGACAGGCACCGATTGAGGCGGATCACGAAGCGCTCTCCTACCCAGCGCGCCGAATGATAAATTCTATAGAACTGCGTGATCTCCGCGGCGGCTTCTCCCGGGTCGTGCATGATTTTAAAAAAAGAAAAATCTTCTTGCGAAATGAAGCTGCGTTTGAGCAACCGATCGGTAACAAATTCCATCCAGGTCTCCCAATAATTTCCCCGCGGCCGATCCAACAGCACCATCGGAATGATACGGGCTTTTCCCGTCTGCATCAGCGTCAGCACCTCGAATGTTTCGTCCAGCGTGCCAAAGCCGCCGGGAAATAACGCGAATGCGTGTGCTTCCTTCACGAAGTTCAGTTTTCGAGTGAAGAAGTAATTGAGAGTAATCAGCTTGGGGTCGCCTTCGATGATCGCGTTTACTCGTTGCTCGGAAGGCAAACGAATATTAAGCCCAAAACTGTGTGCCCGGCCCGCGCCTCGCTGCGCCGCGCCCATGATTCCGTCTCCGCCGCCAGTAATCACCATGAAATCGTGCGCGACCATTTCTCGGGCGAAATCTTTGGCCAGTTTGTAATCGGAAGAACCGAACGCCGTTCGTGCCGACCCAAAAACGACCACTTTTCGTAAATGCCGAAACGGCGCAAAAACCTTTGCGGCATAACGCATTTCTTTTACTGAGCGATTGATCAGTTTTAAATCCGCCACGCTCTTTCATCGCGCGCGATTTTCAACGCGGTAACAATCATTTCCTCGATGAGTTCGGGAGATTTTTCCGTGCCCCAATCGCGGACCAGTTGGCTGACTCGCGCGTTAAACGAAGGACCGAGCGTCCAGCGCGCTGAAGATTTGCGCGGCTGCTCGTCAACCATCGCTCCCCGGAAATGTTCCATAATCAAACTTAGCGCACTTGTGCGTGGCGCAGGGAAAAACTTCCAGGCTCCGGAACTTCCGCCATGTAGTCGGCACGTGTGCCGCTACACTGAAATCAAGTCCTCAAGGATCGCGCGCACATGGCGAATAGGCAGGGAGTAATGCCCTTCACTCTCGACGAAACGCGCCTGGCAGTCCGGCAGACGCTTTGCGACGTCTTCCGCGAGACGGACTGAAAAAGCGCGGTCCTCCTTCCCATGCCACAGCCGGACCGGGACGCGGACATCTTCCATGGCGAACCCCCATGGGTCTGCGTAAATCTGCGCGTCAGCCATTACGCCTTCGGCCGAGTTACGCCAAGCGCGCCGTTGACTTTCAAACACGGCTTCGAAAGCGGCGGCATCGCGCAGGCTTTGTTCATCGCACGGCCGCAACATCAGCATTTTCAGGAGCACAGGGCGAAGAGGGACAGGCGCTCGCAATGAAAGAAACGGTCGGGCCAGATGAAATAGCCTGCGCAACAGCTGTGGCCGCTTTCGATAAAAAGCCAACATCCAACGGTAAAGCGGCAGTAGTTCATCCAGATCCTTAAGCTCGGCAAATGGAATGGCGCCGCCGACTACGGCGATCGCCCGCACGCGTTGGGGCATTGCCACCGCGGTCGCATACGCGTACGGCGCGCCGCCCGAAATCGCGAGGATTCGAAATTCGCCAATCGCAAGATGACTAACGATTCGTTCTACAACGCGCGGCCAGGTGGTCAGCTTTCTACCGGGCTGCATGCTCGAGCCACAAATACCCGGTCGATCCGGTGAAATGATGCGGACACCTAACGCGCGCGCAGGTTCGGCCGCAATTAGCGCCATGGTGCGTGAGCTCGGCCAGCCATGACAAAACAGCACTGGCACTCCATCTGCGTCGCCGTACTCGTCGAAAGCAACAATGCCGCCGCCCTGGATTTCCACAATATGCGTCTTGTTCATCTAAAATCGCCCACAGACTCTTTTAGCGCTTGTATTGCAAGCCGCCAATCTCTAGTCCAGAGTGTAGTGCGAATAGGTTCCCGTGCCCTTCGCAGAATTGGTTATGAACGATTACTCACAACCTCGGCCCGGAAAAATTTCGGTGCATGGCAACGGGTTGGGCGCGCCGTCCCCGGAGGAAGTAGAAAAACGCGCCAGGGAAATCGCCATGATCGATGAGCGCAACCCCAATGAATTTACCGAGGCGGATTGGAAACAGGCCTGCAAGGAATTGATGGGTGCGGAGAATAATACTCCTCCCGAGGAGACCCCGGACAATGCCGAGCTCACTGAAGAATGGAGCGTCGTTGCGAGTTCCAAAGGTCATCGCGCACCGCGTCCCGGCACCGATGAAGAGGAAACAGTCGGTGAGCATTGCGTGATCGATGGCCTCGAAGAAGCGACTCACGATCAGATGCTCGAAGCGCGCCGGGAAGAACTGCAACAAGAGGGAGAGATTCTTTGAGTTCAGCTCCGGCCGAGGCCGCGACCGACATGGTCGCGACCAAACGATCTCATTTTCATCCGATCTCAGCGAGTGTAGAGCGCTTGGTTGGTCGTTTTCACCAAATCAGAAATCTCACAAATGCGCTGTGCGCAGGTCTTGAACCAGAAGATTGCGTCGTGCAATCGATGCCCGATGTCAGCCCTACCAAGTGGCACCTCGCGCATACGACTTGGTTTTTCGAAACGTTTATCCTGAAGAAATTTGTGCCGGGATATCGCGCCGAGATTCCAGAGTATGCTTACCTCTTTAATTCGTACTACAACGCTGCCGGCGATATGCACCGGCGCGATCTGCGTGGATTAATTTCGCGGCCGACTGTAAGAGAGGCAGAGCGCTATCGCGCCTGGATTGACTCGCATATCGACGATTTGCTTTCCGATGCTGACGAAAAGCTGCTCGGCGAAATCGAGCCAGTCCTCGTCTTGGGCATGCATCATGAGCAGCAACACCAGGAATTGCTCGTCACCGATATCAAGCACGTGTTTGCTCAAAATCCGCTCTATCCGGTCTTTCGACAGCGGAATATCAAGGCCGGCGATGAAAAAGTCGCCCCGATACGCTTCATCGATTTTGGGGAAACTGTGACCGCGATCGGCCACGACCCCAGCGGATTTGCCTACGACCACGAAGGGCCGCGGCATCAAGCGCTGGTTCCCGGATTTTCACTGGCGTCCCGACCGGTAACGAACGGCGAATATATCGCATTCATCGAAGACAATGGTTATGCGCGGCCGGAATTCTGGTTATCGCTCGGGTGGATGACAATCAATGAGCAACGCTGGGAAGCTCCGCTTTATTGGACGAAACGCGACGGCGTCTGGTGGAACTTTACGCTCTCCGGTTTTCGCCCCATCGATAAATCCGAGCCGGTGACGCACGTGAGTTATTTCGAAGCTGACGCGTACGCGACGTGGGCGGGCGGGCGTCTCCCGACAGAATTCGAATGGGAACGCGCGGCTCAGGATTGCCCAATCGAAGGAAACTTCGTCGAAAGCGAATTATTTCATCCCGCTGCCGCCGCTGTAGCCTTGGCCAAGGCGGATGCCTCAGCGGACAAGCCGACGCAAATGTTTGGCGACGTCTGGGAATGGACGCGCAGCGCATATTCGCCCTATCCCGGCTATCGCGCAGCTCCCGGGGCGCTCGGTGAATACAACGGCAAGTTCATGTGCAATCAGTACGTTTTGCGGGGCGGTTCCTGCGCCACCTCGCGCACTCACATTCGCCCCACATACCGCAATTTCTTTCAACCGGAAAAACGCTGGCAGTTTACGGGAATCAGACTCGCACGCGATCCACAATGAGGTAGCGCGCAAGTCGCCGCGGCGGCCGCGCTTCGCCCACTGCGAAAATGATGGGACATTCCTTGATGACTTCGCAACGAATTTCCGAGCCGGAGTTGTCCAACTTTCTCGCGGACGTAATTGCTGGTCTTTCCTCCAATCCGCGGACGCTTCCGTGCAAATATTTTTACGATGAGCGCGGCTCGGCGTTGTTCAAAAAAATTTGCGAGCTGCCCGAATACTACATCACCCGAACCGAGATCGACATTCTGGACCGAAATCGCGCCGAGATCGCATCGCAGCTCGGGCCAAATATAGAGCTGATCGGACTCGGCACCGGCGCAGGCACCAAAACCCGGATTCTGATTGAAGCACTGGAGAAACCTGCTGTTTATATCCCGGTTGATATCTCGGAAAAGCAATTGCACGAATCGACTCCTCTTTTTCAGAAAATTTTTCCCGATCTGGAAATCCTCCCTGTCTGCGCCGATTACTTGCAACCTGTGGTGCTGCCTTCACCACATCGCAACGCGACACGCAAAGTTGTCTATTTTCCCGGATCGACCATCGGCAATTTCGCGCCGGATGAAGCCGTGGAATTTTTGCGTCGCGTGGCCAATGTTTGCCGCCTAGACGGCGGACTGCTCATCGGCGCTGATTTAAAAAAGGATCGGGATGTGCTTGAAGCCGCTTACGACGACAGCGCCGGTGTTACGGCGCAGTTCAATCTGAACTTGCTGGAGCGCGTGAACCGCGAACTGGGTGCAGATTTCGCTCTTGATCACTGGCGGCACCAGGCGATCTACAATTCAAGCGTCGGCCGCATCGAGATGTATCTCATCAGCGACGTCGATCAGGTTGTCCACATTGACGAACACAAGTTCCATTTCCGCCGAGGCGAAAAAATCACCACCGAGTTTTCCTACAAATACGCGCCGGAAGAGTTCGCCGCGCTCGCCGCCAAAGCCGGATTCGAGTTTGTCCGGATCTGGACTGACGCTGCGCGTTTGTTTGCCGTTTTCTATTTTACTTGTAGCTCGGGTCGATGACCCCGGTCGCGGTCAACGCCCGCGGCTACAAATTGAGCGTTTGTTTGTCATTCCGAGCGAAGTCGAGGAATCTCTAATTCTTAGCCTGGCTCCGTTAGAAGGTTGCAATTAAAATGAGCGCACTGATTCGACTCGTGGATGTCAGAAAACGCTATGGCGATGCAGCAGCGTTGCACCCGACGAATCTCTCAATTGATCGCGGTAAGATCACTGTGCTCATCGGTCCGAGCGGCTGCGGCAAATCAACTTTGCTCCGGCTGATCATCCGCTTGATCGAGCCGGACTCCGGGTCGATCGAGTTCGACGGCGAACCGATAACGCCCGATAACATCGACATTCTGCGGCGCCGGATTGGTTACGTCATTCAGGAAGGGGGCCTGTTTCCGCATCTTACCTCGCGCGCCAATGTTCTCTTGATGGCGCGCCATGTTGGAAAATCGCAGGAGGAAATGCGATTCAGACTCGCGGAATTATGCGAGTTGACAAGATTTTCGGACCAACTCCTGCCACGATATCCGGTCGAACTTTCCGGCGGCCAGCGACAGCGGGTTAGCTTGATGCGCGCCTTGATGCTTTCGCCGGAGCTACTGCTGCTTGATGAACCGCTCGGCGCGCTTGATCCATTGGTGCGCGCTTCTTTGCAAAAAGATCTCAAAGAAATTTTCGCGCACCTGCAGCAAACGGTGCTCTTCGTCACTCACGATTTGGCGGAGGCGATCTATTTCGGTGACGAAATCGTGCTCATGAATGAAGGCCGCATCGTCCAAAAAGGTTCGGTCACCGATCTTCGCGAAAAACCAGCCGATCCTTTCGTGTCGGAATTCATCAACGCGCAGCGCGGGATCGTTTCCACATGAAATTGCATCGCCAATCAAGGAGAGGCGGTTTCCTAACCGCCGCGGGTCTTCGGCGGCTGGGAAGCCGCCGCTCCTTGGTTCCCGCGCTTCTTTTTGTCGTGGTCACATGCGCATCAGCAAATCCCGTCATCATCGGCTCGAAGAAGTTCACTGAATCGTATGTGCTCGGAGAAATTGCCAAACGCACACTAACCGAGGCCGGAATTCCCGCTGAACATCGCGAAGGCATGGGCGGTACCATCATTCTCTGGCAAGCGCTGCGCGGCGGACAAATCGACGCCTACCCCGAATACACGGGAACCATCACGCAAGAAATTTTTAAAACAGATCACGAATTATCGCTCGACGAAATTCGCAATGCGCTGGTGAAACTTGACGTGGGCATGACGAACCCGCTCGGCTTCAACAATACCTATGCGTTGGTGATGCGACGCAGCGAAGCGCAACGACTCGGCGTGCGCACCATCAGCGATCTGCGAAAACACCCCGAGTTCAAGGTCGGGCTCACGCATGAATTCCTAGATAGGCAGGATGGCTGGCGACCATTGCGCGAGCGGTATGCGCTTCCACAGCAAAATGTCATCGGCATCGATCACGCGCTGGGTTACAGCGCGCTCGCCAATGGATCGATTGACGTTAAGGACGCCTACTCGACAGACGCAAAGATCGAGCAGAATGATCTGATCGCGCTCGAAGACGATCTTCACTTCTTTCCAAAGTATGAGGCGGTCTTCTTGTTCCGATCGTCCATGCGCGCGGATGCGATTGCTGCATTGCGTCGCTTGGAAGGAACGCTGGATGAAAAGCGGATGATTCAACTCAATGCAGAAGCGGAGCGCACCAAAAATTACACGCGAGCAGCAAACCTGTATTTCGAAGGTAGGGACGGCGCGCTGCGCCGTCCGGACGCCGCAGTGCGGCGTCCCTACCAGAAGTTTGGCGAATCCTTTCCGCACAAGCTTGCGCGCTGGACGCTTCGCCATCTTCAGCTGGCTGGCTTTTCGCTGCTTCTATCGGTGATCTTCGGGATTCCGCTTGGCATCGTTGCCAGCCGCGGCGGAGTGATTGGTCACGGCATTCTTGGTTTTGTCGGCATAGTGCAAACAATTCCATCGCTCGCTTTGCTCGCCTTGCTTGTGCCTCTTCCATTTTTCGGAATCAGCGCCCGCACCGCCATCGCCGCACTTTTCCTCTACGGCTTGCTGCCAATCGTGCGCAACACCGCAAGCGGTTTGCAGGATATCCCGCGACCATTACGCGAATCCGCCATTGCATTGGGGCTCAGCCCGATCACGCGACTCGTGGAAATTTATCTGCCGATGGCGTCGCGCTCAATTTTGTCGGGCATCAAAACCAGCGCGGTGATCAACATCGGCACGGCCACACTGGCGGCATTGATCGGCGCCGGGG
>Ga0209056_10007121_pt1 | contig 11523 bp, 8 predicted proteins | sample GraSoiAngelo_114_FD_185876 | JGI IMG/M metagenome (GOLD analysis project Ga0209056, IMG submission 185876) | Grasslands soil microbial communities from the Angelo Coastal Reserve, California, USA - 14_0903_13_40cm (SPAdes) (version 2) | ecosystem: Environmental > Terrestrial > Soil > Grasslands ... | reverse complement strand
TAGTCGGAATACAGGTTCGCGTCGGGCGCGGTGGCCACAATTTTCCGAAGATCGAGCCAGTAATCGACGAAAGCGTCCACGAACCGCCGCGATTTCGGATCGGCCAGCAGCCGCTCCGTCTGCGCGCGCAACACATCGGGTTCGTGCAGTTGCTTCTTCTCCGCGCAGCGGCGCAGTTCGTCGTCCGGCGGGGAGTTCCAGAGAAAGAATGCGAGGCGCGACGCCAGCGCGTAGTCGTCGAGTCGACCGGGTTTTTCTTCGAGATAAATGAATTCCGGCGAACACAGCACAGCAGTGTAGGCGGCGATCATCGCGTCGGTGAACGTATTTCCTTTCTTCAACGCGCTTCGCACCACGGGCAGAAAGCGTTTCACGTCCGCTTCGTCCGTTGGGCGGCGATAAGCGTGCCAGACGAATTGCCGGAGCAAACGCTCGGCATCAGCCATCGGCTTTTTGGAAATCACCTCCACACCCGGCGGCGGCTTGAAGCGGCGCTGACCGAATCGGTTCGTTTTGCTGGAATCCTCGTTAACTTCCGCCCCCGCGCGATTCACCATCGGCAGATCGCCGAAGAGCAGCTTGTGACCCGCGGGCGGCCATTGGTCATAGATCGGGCCTTCGACTTCGAGCCAGCGGAAAACCACGCCGGGTTGGCCATCCTTTTCCGCGAGTGGATTTTGCCAGCGGGCCGCGCCCGGCCGGGAACGGAACAACCGTCCCGCGTCAGGCCGGATCATCTCGCCGGCCAGAAGCCAGGCATCCAGTTCATGCACGCCCGGCTCCGGCGTCACGTCGAAGTCACCGAGATGGCGGAGCAAGCGCGGCGGTATTTCGGCGGTGATGGTCACCGGCTCGTCGCGGCGCCCTTTGGAAATGGCGTCGAGATTCGGGATGAACCACTTGTTGCTCTCACCCGGTCCGACCCACACGGAATACGCATTGAAGCGCAGTTTGTAGTGGCCGGCGACCGGCGCCCTGAACTGATTGAACTTCGGCTCGATTGGTTCGTAAGCGCTCGCCACCACGCCGACGCCTTCCAGCTCCCGCAACTCGGCGTTCGTGCTCGTGATGGGCGCATCCCCTTTGCGCACGTCCGGCTGCCCTTCGAAACCGAGCACCGGGAAGGTGGCGCGTTCGGGCGCGGTGTTGAACACGTTGAACTTCATCGGACCCGTGTAACTGCGCTGATCGCGCGCGTAGTAGCGTTTGACTCTCGGCTCGGGACGCTCGGCCTGGTTCGCCATCGCCTGGCGCAACGCGTAATCCGCCGCGCCGAGATATCTCGCCATCTGCACGTGCGACACGTCGAGCGCGTCGCCGATCTTGTTGAAGCGATCCGCCTCGCCATCTTCGGGCAACGAATCGCGCACCTGCAACCACGGCGCGTGCAGCAGGTCGCGCAGCGCGTTCTCGTATTCGTAGCGATTAAGCCGGCGCCGTGTCGAGCGGCCTTCCTTCGCCATGCGCGCCTGCTCCATCGACACGAGCGACGAAGCCAACGATTTCGTGAATGCCTCCAACTCCGACGCTTCCGGACGCGGCTTTTTCTTTGGCGGCATCTCGCCGTTGCTGACGCGGTCATGCACGAGTACCCATCGGGAAAAGTTCGTGAGGTTCGCGGGATCGAACTTCAGCGCCGTCAGGTCCAGCCCCCCTTTCTTCGTGTCAGTGTCGTGGCACTCGACGCAATTGTTTTCGACGAACTGGAGAACTGCCAAGGGCACGTCACCGGCCATTACCGGTCCGGTGACAGCCAGGAGCAGGCTGAACCGGGCCAATACTCTCATGCCATTGAAATGTTGCGTGTCCACAAGGCTCTTTATCATTCAAATCCCTGCTCCGCGCAAAGTCAACGCAACGGTGAAGCCGTTGTCCGGCGGTTCATCAGCGCCAATGAGTGGTTGAACCCGGTTTTGGTTGAGTGCGCAAGCGGTTTCGGTTACAACGTTTGCCGCGTTCGCAGAAAATTTTCGGCAAAGTTGTCCTGAACGCGTCGGCTCGTTCGTCGTATCGATGAAAACGGCACAAATCGAAATAGAACAACTGCCAAAATGATCGTCGGATAAAGCCCGGCACTCACGGTTCGTCGAACGATGAAGCGGCGTTAACGCCGCACTCCGAAGCGCGGCTTTAGCCCGTTTCAATGTCCGAGCCGGAGAGGAATTTTGGCAAAAAGTACCAGGAGACAAAATGAGCAAAATCCGAGTATTGGTCGGCACAAAGAAGGGCGCGTTCATCCTGACGTCGGACGGCAAGCGCAAGGATTGGAAAGTCAGCGGGCCGCACTTCGCGGGCTGGGAAATGTATCACCTCAAAGGCTCGCCCGCTGAGCCGAACCGCATCTACGCGTCGCAGACGAGCGGTTGGTTCGGCCAGGTTATCCAACGCTCCAACGATGACGGCAAGACCTGGGAGACACCCGGCAGCCGCCCCGAGGAGTTGGCCGGTCCCGATGGTGCGCCCAAAGGCGAAAGCAACAAGTTCGTCTATGAAGGCAAAGTGGGGACGCACAAGTGGTACGACGGCACGCAGCATCCGTGGGAATTCAAGCGCGTCTGGCATCTCGAGCCGTCCCTGACCGATCCGGACACAGTCTATGCCGGCGTGGAAGACGCAGCGATTTTCAAGACGACGGACGGCGGAAAAACGTGGAAGGAGCTTTCCGGGCTGCGCAGTGCCAAAGGCCATCTCTGGCAACCGGGCGCGGGCGGCATGGCCGTGCATACGATCCTTCTCGATCCGAAGAACGCGAACCGGATTTTCATCGCCATCTCGGCGGCGGGCGCCTTCCGCACCGATGACGGCGGCAAAACCTGGAAACCGGTGAACCGCGGCCTGAAGTCGCAATACGAACTTCCCGACCCGGATGTCGAAGTCGGACACTGTGTCCATCGCATTGCCATGCACCCATCGCGCCCGGACGTGTTGTTCATGCAGAAACACTGGGACGTGCTGCGCACCGACAACGCCGGTGAACAGTGGCGCGAGGTCAGCGGCAATCTGCCGACCGACTTCGGCTTCCCGATTGACGTTCACGCGCACGAACCGGAAACCATCTACGTCGTTCCCATCAAGAGCGATTCCGAACATTTCCCGCCCGACGGGAAGCTGCGCGTGTATCGCAGCAAGACCGGCGGAAACGAATGGGAAGCGCTCACCAAAGGCCTGCCGCAGAAGGATTGCTATGTCAACGTGCTGCGCGACGCGATGGCCGTTGACTCGCTCGAGCCGTGCGGCGTGTATTTCGGCACGACGGGCGGACAGGTCTATGCCTCTGCCAACAGCAGTGACGCGTGGAATCCCATTGTCCGCGACCTGCCGGCGGTTCTGTCTGTCGAAGTCCAGACTTTGCGGTGACTGTGAAGGCGCAAGGCGAACCACGAATGAACACGAATTGACACGAATGAACGGTATGATCCGCATAGTGCTGCCATATCACTTGCGGACATTGGCGCGCGTTGACAGCGAGGTACAGCTGGAGGTTGCGAGCCCGGCTACGCTGCGCTCAGTGCTCGACGCACTCGAAGCACGCTATCCGGTGCTGCGCGGGACTATCCGCGACCACGGCACGTTGAAGCGCCGGCCGTTCGTCAGATTCTTCGCCTGTAAAGAAGACCTTTCGCTGGAATCGCCGGAGACCAGGTTGCCCGACGAGGTTGTCAACGGCGTTGAGCCGTTCCTGATCGTGGGGGCGATGGCAGGAGGTTGAACCTGGCGAGCATCCTCAATCAAACCAACCACCACAGAATACCTATGTTCAAAAAAATCCTCATCGGCATCGCGGTGATCATCATCGTGTTTGTCATTATCGTCGCCACGCGGCCTTCGGAATACAGCGTCACGCGTTCGGTTGCCATCGCCGCGCCGCCGGACGCGGTGTTTCCGCACGTGAATGAACTCAAGAAATGGGCCGTGTGGAATCCGTGGGAAAAGATCGACCCGGCGATGAAACTTACCTACGAAGGTCCGGCGTCCGGTGTCGGCGCGAGTTACGCCTGGGTTGGCAACAGTAAGGCGGGCGAAGGCCGCATGACGATCACGGAGAGCCGTCCCGCCGAACTGGTCCGGCTCAAACTCGAATTCTTCAAACCGATGGCCGGCGTCAGCACTGCCAAGTTCACCTTCAAGCCCGAAGGCCGTCAAACCACCGTCACCTGGAGCATGACCGGCAAAAACAATTTCATCGCGAAAGCGTTCTGCATGTTCGTGAGCATGGACAAAATGATCGGCGGCCAGTTTGAAAGAGGCCTCGCAGATTTGAAATCAGTGGCGGAAGCAGCGGCCGGTAAGTGAGGTGAAAAAATGCAAATAAATGTCCTGAGGACATCCCCTCATTCGTTGTATGATTGAACGAACGAAACCGGCAACCATCAAATAAAAGAAAATTATGAGCGCACCCACAGAAAAAACCGATTACCTGCTGCTGTTTCGCGGCACGAACTGGGACAAAGAACTCTCACCGGAACAACTTCAAAAGGTTGTGTCGGACTGGGCCGCTTGGTTCGAACGCTTGACGCAGGAAGGGAAATGCAAAGGCGGCCATCCGTTGCAGAACGAGGGCAAACTTGTTTCCGGCAGGAAAGGCCGGGCGGTGGCCGACGGGCCGTTCGCCGAGTCGAAGGAAGCGATTGGCGGCTATTTCTACCTTCAGGTGGCGGACGAGAACGAGGCGATTCAGATCGCTCAACAGTGCCCCGGTCTCGAATACGGCGCGGTCGTCGAGGTCCGTCCGGTGGCCGAGATGTGCACGGTCAGGGCACGCGCCCTGGAACACGCCTCGCGCACTGGACAACTTGCCGGCGCCGAGGCCTGAGCGCCCAGGCCCGCCTCAAGACGAGAACCATTTACCGCCGGCCGGGGGAGATCTCCCGGCCGCCCGCCCGCACATTTCTTTCGGCACGGGGCACGAACGCGGTTGCGGCGCACACGTAACACCCATCCACTGGCAAGCACGAGCTTTCGTCTCGTTCCAACCTGCCCATAGCCGGCCCACCGCTGCATCCCATTCTCCAATTTCATTTCTGCGCGTTCTGCGTATTCTGCGAGAATTGCTTTGGCCTTGGCTTGCAGGGTGGTGCACCATTTTCGCTCTGCGTCATCCAGCGCAGACACTTCGGGAAAGCCCAGCGCCTCGCCAGCTCGACGTTCTCCCCGAGTGGACGCGTCACGATGGTGAGTTGAAACACCTCGTTGGGCATTGCCGGACCTAACTAAACTCGTTTCAGGATAGCCTTGCCAATTTCCATTCGACCAGACGGCGGCGCCAATCCTGCTTCTGCAAAAAAAGAGAGGCCGGACCAGGGTCCGGCCTCTTGCTGAAAGCTGCTGCCGCTTATTACCTCGCGCCGCGGTAGAACTTCTGCCCACCAGCTGCCTTCGGATCGACGGTGACCGATTTGCCAGGCAGATTGCTATATGTACCCGTGACTGTATCAGCCACCTGTAGCGTGGAGTCGGTCGTGATGGTTAGTTTGCCGTCCGCCTCCTTTGTCAAGCCTATCGTCGGTCGCGTGACCTGGTTCAGGATTTCGAGCGTGACCCCGTCCAGAATGGCGTTGTGGTCAGTAATATCCGGCGAATCGGCGCCTGGCCCGTCTCCCAGGATGACTACTTTATCGCGTTGGGTGGTGAACTCGGCGGCAATGACCGCACCCGCGCTCGTATTGTTGACCCCTCCTTGAACGACGTTGGGAAAGAAGTTGCTCGCGATGATGTTGCCGTCAACAACAACATTGAACCCGCGGCCGCTACAGCATTGTTCATAAAAGAGCAGTTGGAGCTTGTAAGTGCTTCCAGGGATTAACCCGGAGAGCTCTACTTTCCATCTCGCCGGCGCTGCGCTCCACCGGATGCCCTGCATGACTTTGTCCAAGACTTTATCATTGGGCGTTTCACCAAAGTCGGGCATGTCCCAGCTAGGGATGTCATTTTGAGCGGTCACTTTGATGCCAGGAGCATTATCAGCCGTGAAATCGGCATCGCCTGCCTTGCCTGCCGCACCGTCGCTGCTGACATTAAACGCGTAGAGGAAGGTCCCTTGCAGATCCAATCCTTCCCCTGGATCACCACCACTGAAAGCCTGGATGACGATATTGGTAAACACAGTAGGCAGCTCCGCCTTCAACGGATCGCTGCCGAAGGCAACTTCCTTACCGTCGTCAACCCCGTCGCCATCTGTATCCGCCTTGAGTGGATCCGTCTTATAAGTCAAGACTTCGAGGCCGTCCGACAAACCGTCACCGTCGGTATCGGCCTTCAGCGGATCCGTCTTGTAGATGTTGACTTCATCACCGTCCTTGAGACCGTCGCCGTCGGTGTCGGCCTTGGCCGGATCTGTTTTGTAGGTGTTCACTTCCTCGCCGTCCTTGAGGCCGTCGCCGTCGGTATCAGCCTTGTTAGGATCGGTATTTAACCTGAATTCTTGAGCGTTCGTTAAACCGTCCCCGTCAGGATCGCCGTCCGCTTTTTGATCCAGGTTGCCGAAGTTTTCCAGTTCCCAAGCATCCCACAGTCCGTCCCCATCCGAATCAACGGCGCTCGCAATTAATTCGAGTGTGGCGCCATTGATGATGGCGTTGTGGTCTGCCATGGCAGGGTCATTGACGGGCCGGCCATCGAGCACAATCGTGGCATTGGTGTCGGTGGCGATGAAGGTGTGCGTGAGCACGACGCCATTGGTCCGCGGGGTAGCCCCGCCTGGTCCCACAAAGCCACCTTGCCATTGAAATGGGGCAAATGCTTGAGCGGCCGGCCTGCCGTTGATGCTGATGTCAAAGCCGCGCGCCCATAGATATTCGCCAAACAGGAGTTGCAGTTTGTAGGAGGCGCCGACCTGCAATTTGGAAAAGGTGACCGTTACAGCGCGGTGATCCTGGTCATCCATGGCATTGAGGGCATCACTCCAGCGAATGCTGCTCAAGACCGAAGAAAGGACCTGTTGTTCAGGGGAATCACCGAAGTTAACGTCCTTATCCCAGTTGTCCGCAACCTGGGAAGCAACCACAGTAACCCCGTCCACAGTGTCCGCGGTGAACAGGGCATCGTGAACCTGTCCACCCAGCGGGTCACGGGTGTCAGTGCCAAAGCTGATGGCATAAACGAAATTGCCGGTCAAATCCAGACCCTGCCCCGGATCCGGGCCGGTAAACAGGTTCACCGTGGTCTTCTTGGGCTTGCTATTCGGGTCGAGCGGATCGGTCAACAAATGGTATTCGTAATAATCGCTAAAGCCGTCACCGTCGGTGTCCGCCTTCGTCGGATCCGTATGGAGGACGTTGACTTCAAAGCCGTCGTTCAAAAGGTCGCCGTCGGAGTCTGTGCTAAGCGGGTTCGACTTGTATATGTGGACCTCGTCGCCGTCGCTCAGGCCATCCCCGTCGGTGTCCGGGTTGTTTAGATCGGTCAACAAGTTCTCTTCTTCCAGGTTCGTCAATCCGTCCTGATCCAAATCACCGGCCGGATCGATGTTGCCATACAAGTACTTCTGGTTCAGGTAAACGACCAGTGCGCGGCGTTCGGCAGCCGTGAGTGCGCGGTCGTAAATGAGCACCTCCGCGATATCGCCCTTCATGATCGTGACCCTGTCATCCCGGGTACCGATCAAGAGAGAGGTGTCGGCGTCCGCGATGGCCGCGGGGGCGACCACGCGGCTGCTGCTAGCGAAGCCTCCGAGGTAATGCGTCAATAGTGTGCCTGCCATGTCCCACCCGGCAACAAGGTAATTGCCTGCCGTCAGCGCTTTGCCGCCATCCGCGGATCCATTCGCTCCCAGGCCGTCACCGCGATAGGCGCGCGGAATACCGGAGCCGGGCAGGGCGTACCAGTCATTGGGCGCGGGTTGATTGGCCAAGGTCTTCGCCCAGACCGCGCGGTAGGTGGCGAAGTCATCGAACTTCACCAGGAAGAACGTCGTGATGTCGCCGGTGATCGACACGCTGTCGGAGTCGGCGACTTCGAGGAAATCATCCACGCCGTCGAAGCGGAGCACCGGCTTGCCGTTGATAGCGTCGTTCACCAGCAACGGAGACATGTCTGCGACGCTTTGAGAGGCATTATTGCCTTTGCCGGATTGATCCTGCCAGGCCGTCACTTTACCCCCAGCTCCGGCAGTGACGCCGGCATCGGCTTTCAACCAGAGTTGCAAGCCATTAGTGACCGTGAGGGTTTGGGCAACAGCAGGGATGATCCCAGCCGCCGCTAACAAATTGGCGAGAACAGTACACTTCAAGATTCGGTAGTTCATAATGTTTGTTGGTTTCTGTGTTGATCTGCGGCGGCGCGGGCGCTGCCTGCAGCCAGGAGAATTGATGTTGCAATGAAAACGAAGAGGAGAGACACACGATTCTTCATAAGCGCGGCAAAGATCGTCGAGGCCAGGCGTCGACTGACTTACAGCTCAATCACAATACGGGGTTCGATCCCTATTTCGTCATGAACACCTTCGCGCTGTCAATAGTTTTTTTGTGCGAAATAGTACCGTGACAAAGAAATTTCGATATGGCAGGTAGGGCGCGTTGTCACTCGTGCGCGCCGATCGGGGAACGGGTTCGAGTCTGCGGCGCGCACGGAGTGACGCGCCCTACCCTGCTAGCCTTGCGACGGGCGGGAGCTTTGGGATGTAACGAAATCTCCGTGTTGTCGTACTAGCGCGTTCCTGTTTCAACGAAAACCAGGTACCAGGAACGAAACCCGGGAACTGATCACGTTAACTTGGATGTCTCACCGATGTACCGATAGCCTGTGTTCGACATTGCAGCAGGTGGTGAGAAATACAAATAACCGTGAGCTCATCGCAGTTCACGGCGGACCTGGGACCAGCACCACCCGGAAACCGACATAGCCGGTCTGGCCCTCCGGGTTGAAGTCGCGACTCGCCGACCGGCATTCTCCCCCCATGCAGCCCCAACTGCCGCCGCGGAACACGCGGTACGAGCCCGTTGCAGGTCCCTGCGGATCGATGGCGCTCCCGCCGGGATAAGGTCCGTACCAGTCCTGACACCACTCCCAGAGACCCCCGTGCATATCATACAAGCCCCATGGGTTGGGCAGCTTCTGCCCCACCGGATGCGTCGTGCGGCCGCTGTTGTCTAAGTACCACGCGTAATTGGCCAGGCTCGTGTAGCCTGGGTCATCGCCATAGCCGAAGCGCGTCGAGGTCCAGGCCCGGCAGGCATACTCCCACTCCGCCTCGGTCGGCAGTCGATAGACGCTGTTGGTCCTGATCAGCCTCGCAGCCCGTTCCCGTTGCGTGAGCAGGGCACAGTAATTCGTGGCATCTTCCCAACTCACCGTCTCCACCGGCCGGCTGAAGTCGCCGGTGAAGACACTCGGGGTGCTGCCAGTCACCCACTGATAATCCGTTTGGGTCACCTTGTATTTGGCCATGTAAAAGCCCTTGGTCAGCGTCACCACCGTCTGCGGACCTTCGTCGTCGAGGCGATCCACTTCGTTTGTCGGGCTGCCCATCTTGAAGCTGCCGGGCGGAATAAATATCATGTTCGTTCGCACGTCGGCTACCGCCCGGTAAAATCGCCGGCCCGTGACGGGGGCACTCCGATCGAACCACAAATAATTCGTGGCCGGTAGTCGGACAAACTCCAGACAGCGCCAAGCGTTCGTTCGGGAAACGTCCGTGACGAATTCAATCGAGTAAACAGTGCCAACCGCCCCCGTGATGGTGAGCCCCGGATACAGTTGCAGGTCGAGTCCCGCCGGCGTCTGGGCAGAGGCCCGTGGCACCGCCGCCCAAACGGCCAAGCAAAGCAAGGAAAGCAATCGAACGAGGGTTGACAATCGGGTCTTCATAATTCCAAGGATTGATCGTCGCTGGTCAGTCCGGTTCAAACCACTTCTCGGCACGAGGGCATCCGCCCAAACCTCGGTCAACGCCGCGAGCTCGTGGAAGTAATATGGGTTGTTATCATCGCTCCGACCGTCGGCGGCGGCATATGATCGGAATTCCCTTTTTTGAAAGTGATGGAAATTTCCTTTTTGACGCAGCGCGATTCAGAGAGGATTGGTTCTCATCGGTGTTGATGGAGCAGTCTTGCCCTGACAGGTTGCGGTGTCAAGCGTCAGCACAGGAATTTCGGAAGGTGGGCTATCTCTTGCGTTGAGCGAGCGTAGGAGAACATTTGGACGCGGGACGGCGTGGATTTAGGAGCGGAGGGCTGTCGCGCTGGCCCTGATTATCTCGTGGCGCTTTATGCTGCCGGAAAACCCAACAGCCACGCCCGGCAGCCTCACTGAGCGCGACAAGCGGGAGATTTCCTACTTGTGTCGCCGACAAAGCGTTCGTTACTGCATTGACAGACTGCGTGGCGGCGAGTTTGGTGCGAGTGATATATCCGACTGATTGGCTCGGTCTGCTCACGGGATTCGCCGTCACCGCTTGCGTCGGCGACGTTTGGATTTCACCCGGCGAGCCGAGTCATTCAGGAATGGTCAGATGGGGTGGGATGTCCCAGGCTCGAAAGGCAACCGGGTAGCCGAGATAACAGAGCGAGTTCTCAAGCGCCAATGAAACGAAGCGGCCGATGCCCAAAGTGCGGGTCAATGGAGATCATTGCTGACGCACAGGCACTTGATCGGGGTGATGCAAATGCGAAATATGAATTGAGCGTGGCGACCTTCCGTAAGCCCGACGCGGTTATCTTCAAGCAGAGGCAGACGAGCACAGTATCGGCATGGGTTTGTCAGGAGTGCGGCTACGTTGAGCTGTACGCAGACTCACCCGCTTCGCTCAATTACCTGAATGACGACTCGCGTAACACCGCAGCACCGCCAGATTTCTTTGAACGACCTCGAAGCAAGCACGAGCGAGAAATTGCAAACACCGGTGATCGAGGTGTGAGGTTGACCTCGCGCCGGAAGTTGGACTAACACCCTATGACTCATCGTCGCGCAACAGCAGAGGATTGCCCGCTACTGGCGAAACTCAACCATCAATTGATCGGTGACGAGGGCCATCGCAACCGCATGACCGTCCCTGAGTTGGAACAACGCATGAAGGATTGGCTGGAAAAGGAGTATGTGGCCATCGTTTTCGAGGATGCAAGCGAGGTTGTGGCCTACGCACTTTACCGCGAGCAGCCGGAAGAGATTTATCTTCGCCAACTCTTTGTCGTTCGTCATCGTCGCAGGCGAGGCATTGGCCGACGCGCCCAGCACATTCTGCGTTCGGAGATATGGCCAAAGACCAAGAGATTGACCGTGGACGTGCTCGTCCAGAATGAAGGGGCTTTGGCGTTTTGGCGGGCGATGGGCTATCGAGACTATTGCCTGACGCTTGAGATCATGCCGACCGATGCAACCGGCGCCTGACATTGTTTGGCCACAGCACGGGTAGACCAACGTTCAACACCGGTGGCATGACTGAGCGTGGGAGGCGGCCCAACGATGGTGCGGGCGAGTTTCCTGAATACCTTTTCCATCAACAAGAACTCCGCGCAGTCGTACCCGGGGCGATGTTGGTTCCGGCCTGCACGACGGACGAACGGGCGCGGTTGAGAACAATACCTTGGG
>Ga0209056_10007112_pt1 | contig 11530 bp, 11 predicted proteins | sample GraSoiAngelo_114_FD_185876 | JGI IMG/M metagenome (GOLD analysis project Ga0209056, IMG submission 185876) | Grasslands soil microbial communities from the Angelo Coastal Reserve, California, USA - 14_0903_13_40cm (SPAdes) (version 2) | ecosystem: Environmental > Terrestrial > Soil > Grasslands... | reverse complement strand
CCAGGCGACGGAGGCCCGGAGTGCCGGGCTATTTCTTCTTGTTCACCGGCGGCGCCAGGAACGAGACGTTGTCCGCCGCCGGCGGCTCTTCCTTCTGCGGCTCCGGGCGCATGTGGTCGAGCATCGCCTTGTGCTGATCGAGCAGCGCCTGCATCTGCTGCACGAACGACACGCGCGCCCGCTTCAGCTCCTCGATCTCGCCGACCAGCTGCATCCTCCGCGCCTGCGCATTCGCGATGATCTTCTCCGCCTGCAGCTCGGCGCCGGAGATGATGTTTTCCACCTCCTTGCGGGCGTTGACCTTCATCTCCTCCGCCACCTTCTGGGTGGTGGTCAACGTCTGCTGGAGGAGCTGCTCGCGGTCCTTGAACTCGTTGATCCGCGCCTCGCGGCGGCGCAGCTCCTCGTCCTGGCGGTTGAGCTTGCGCGTCAGCTCCTCCAGCTGGGTGGCGACGAGGTCGAGCCAGGAGCGCACCTCCCGCTCGTCGAGGCCTCCGAGCGTCACCTTGCGGAACGTCTTCTGCTGCAGGTCGAGGGGAGTCAGCTTCATGGCTCGGACGATACCTCGGCCGTCAACGTTCCTGTCCGCTCCGGCGTTTTGGGCGAGACCGCCGCGAAGACGCCGCCTCGCTGCGAGGCCTTCACGTGGTACATGGCCTCGTCCGCGCGCCGGATCAGGCTCTCGGGATCCCGCGCGTCGTCCGGGAAGGCGGCGACGCCGAGGCTGGCCGTGAGCCTGATCGGACCATAGGGCTTCTCGGCGAGAAACGGCTGCCGGGCGATCTCTCCGCCGATGCGCCGCGCCGCCGCGACGGCCTGGTCCTTGCTCGTCTCCGGCATGAGGATGAGGAACTCGTCCCCGCCGTAGCGGACGGGGACGTCGGTCGAGCGCAGCGTCTTGCGCAGGAGCTTGCCGATCTCGTGCAGCACCTGCGAGCCCGCCTGGTGGCCGTGCGTGTCGTTCACGCGCTTGAAGTAGTCGAGATCGAAGAAGATCGCCGACACCGGATGCCCGAAGCGGGTGGCGCGCATCACTTCCTGCTCGAGCTGGCGCTTCATGTGGCGGGAGTTGAAGAGGCCGGTGTGGTCGTCCAGGATCGTGAGCTCCTCCACCTTGTGGAAGTTGCGCGCGTTCTCGATGGCGATGGCGCTGAATTCCGCCACGGTGCCGAGGATTTTCAGGTCCTCCTCGTGGAACGCGCCGTCGCGGGGAGCATTCACCAGCTCGATCACCCCCAGCGTCCGGCCCTTGAAGGTCAATGGCACGCAGAGGATCGACTTGGTGTGGAAGCGCGAGGCCTTGTCGAACCGGCTGGCGAACCGCGGATCGGCGTGGACGTCCGGGACGAGCAGCGGCTGGTTGTGCTCCGCCACCCATCCGGCGATCCCTTCGCCGGGCTGCAGGCGCATTCCCAGCAGGCAATCCGACCCCTCTCCGACCGCCGCGTGGAAGTACAGCTCGCCCGTCGCGTGATCCTTGAGCAAGAGGGACCAGTTGGTGGGCTTGAGGAGCTCGCTGACCTTCGCGAGGATGACGTGCATCACCTCGCCGATGTCCAGCGACGAGGTCAGGGCCTTCCCGATCTCGTTGAGGACGGCGAGCTCGTCGACGGTGCGCTGCAGCTCCCGGAGGAGATCCTTCCCCCTCATTTCTCAGAGTGTATGCTCGGTTGTCGCGACGCGCCAAATCTTGTAAGGCGGCGGGATGGAGCTCGTTCTCTGTTCCGCGTCGCCGCGCCGGCGCGAATTCCTCGCGCGCCTCGGGGTGCGTTTCTCGGTGGCGCCCGCGCACATCGACGAGACGCGGCGGCCGGGCGAATCTGCCCGCGAGTACGTGATGCGGATGGCCCGGGAGAAGGCGCAGGCCGCGGCGGGGGAGGGGTCCGTCGCGCTCGCTGCCGATACCATCGTGCTGGTGGGTGGAGAAGTTCTCGGCAAGCCGCGCGACCGGTCCGATGCTGAGCGGATGCTGCGCATTCTCTCTGGCATCGAGCACCGTGTGATCACGGCCGTCTGCGTGCCGCCGCGCGCCCGCGTGGTGGAGACGGCGGTGAACTTCGCCCGCCTATCCGAGGCGCAGGTGCGTTGGCTTGCCGCCTCCGGCGACGGCGACGACAAGGCGGGAGCGTACGCGGTCCAGGGGCTCGCCGGAGCGTTCGTGGAACGGATCGACGGCAGCGTCACCAACGTCGTGGGCCTTCCGCTTCTGGAGACGCTGCAGATGCTGGAGGAGGCCGGGGTGGAGCTGCCGTGGAGGTAGCCGCGGGGCTCTCCCGGGTTCGCGAGCGGATTGCAGCCGCGTGCTCGAGGGCCGGACGAGATCCCGCGTCCGTCCGCCTGATCGCGGTGAGCAAGACCAAGCCGATCGAGATGCTGCGCGAAGCCGTCGCCGCGGGGCAGACGATTTTCGGCGAGAACTACGCACAAGAGCTGCGGGAGAAGGCCGCTGCCCTCGCCGGCGTCGAATGGCACTTCATCGGCGCGCTGCAGACGAACAAGGCGAGGCTGGTGGTCGGCCGCGCCGCCCTGATCCACACCTGCGACCGCCTGGCGTTGGCGCAGGAGCTGTCCAAGCGGGCGAAGGCCGTCGGGCTCGTGCAGCGCGTGCTGCTGGAAGTGAACGTCGGCCGCGAGGCGCAGAAGGCCGGCGTGCTGCCGGAGGATGTGCCGGCGCTGCTGGAACAGGCGCGGGCGCTGCCGGCGCTCGCGTGCGAGGGATTGATGTGCATTCCGCCGTCGCAGCGCGATCCGCGCCCATCCTTCCGCCTGCTCCGGCAGCTGGGAACGGCCTGTGGCCTTTCCCAGCTGTCGATGGGAATGAGCGCCGATTACGAGGCCGCCATCGAGGATGGCGCGACCCTCGTGCGCGTCGGCACCTCGATCTTCGGAGAGCGCGTTCCATGATCCTTGCCCTGCTGCTTGCCGCGACGCCGCCGCCGGTCATCGCCGTGCTCGAGTTCCGCGACAAGGTGCCGGCCGCGGAGCGCATCGATACCGCCTACCTCGCCGACCAGGTGAGAGCCGCAGTGAAGGAGGACCTGCCGCAGGCGCGGCTGATCTCGCGCGAGAACATGCTGATCTTGCTTCAGTCTGCGGGGAGGTCCCTGGAGGAGTGCGAAGCGGAGTGCGAGGTGGAGACCGGCCGCCGCATCGGCGCGGACCTGGTGGTGAGCGGCGAGCTTCTGCGCTTCGGCTCGCAATACAAGCTGAACATGGAGCTGCACGACACCCGGTCGGGAGAACTGCTCTCCGGAAACGTGGCCGCCGGCGCGAGCGCCGACGAGCTCGAGCGCGATCTCCGCCCGGCGGTCCGCAAGCTGCTCGCCCCGATCTTCCAGGGTCAGCTGTCCGACGAGCGGCGCGCCGCACCCGAGACGGTCGTGGCCGAGCGGCGCCTCCCGCGTACCCTGGCCTCATTCTGGGTGATCGCCGGTTACGACTGGACCTCAAACGAATCGACCTTGACAGTTCCGACCGGGAGCATCCCTTTGGCCCTGCGGTCCGCATTCGGCTTGGACCTGGGCGGCGATTTGTTCTTTCGCGTCGCCGGACCCCTCTTTCTCGGCGGGATCATCGACTACAGCCTGGCCGGTCCGAATGCCCTGCTCGTCGCGGGCGGAGCGCGGGTCGTCGTCTCGGACCTCGCCCTGTCCGGTGGATTCGGCTACGCCAGTGTGGCAGAGGGCGGGGTAGGCGCCCTCCTTGCAGTGGACCTCGGCGTGATCACCGACGTCACCCTGCGCCTGCAGGGATCCTGGCGGCGCAGCAGGTTCAGCAGAGATGCCACGGCGCCGGCCGACTATCAGAGGACGGTCTGGTCGTTGATGGGCGGCCTATCACTGCACCTATGACTCACTTGCCTCCCCGGGGCGCCGCCGGTATGACCCGCGCCATGGCGCCCTTCGTCGACGAGAAACTGAAGGCCGCGATCCGCTCGTTCAACGAGCGCGGCCAGCTCGGACCCGACCCGCTCGCGGCGCGTTACGCGGAGCGCCGCGCCGGGTACTCGCTCTTCTCCCGGATGCTGTCCGACGCGGACATCGAAGCGCTGCGGCCCTACCTCTTCTGCTACGGCGAGCTGCCGCCGCGGCGGAAGCTGACCATCCGCAACTTCATCGGCGGCGAGTGGAGGGCGCCCGCCTCCGGCGAGCACGGCGCGATGACCTGTCCCGCCGACAAGCGCGTGGAGCTGTTCGACGTTCCCGCCTCCGGGAAGCAGGATGTCGAAGCCGCTCTCGCCTCCGGCGACCAGGTGTGGAAGTCGTTGGCCTGGGCGGACGAGGGACTCGCGTACCGCAAGCACGTGATGCAGAACGTCTCCCGGATCCTCGCCCACTACACCGAGGACTTCCTGCACGAGATCCGCCAGCAGATCCCCAAGACCAGGCTGGAGGCGGAGAAGGACTTCTTCGAGGCCAAGCGCGCCTGCGATCATCTCCAGGGCAGCTACGAGGCGGCCATCAAGGGCGAGATCGTCCCCGACATGATGGCGGGACAGCGCTTCTGGCGCGACGCGTTCATGCCCGCCGGGCTCGCCGCCATCATCACCCCGATGAACTTCATCTGGGGCATCCCGATGATCCACCTCGCCGGCGCCTACCTCACCGGATGTCCCTGGATCTTCAAAGGCCACCCCTTCGCGGGGGCGACGAACACCTCCATGGTCCGCTGCTTCCTCGCGGCCGGCGCCGACCCGCGGTTCATCCAGAAGGTGGAAGGTTTCGGCAAGGGCATCGCGCCACTCGCGATCGATCACCGCGTGGCCGTCGTCGCGGTGACCGGTTCCTCGGATACGGCGCGCGCCATCTCTTCTGGGCGCGGGCTGGCCCGCACCCGCTTCGAGGGCGGAGGGTGCAACTGGTCCTGGGTCGACGACGGGTACGACGACGGCGAGCTGGAGAAGATCGCCGAGCGCCTCTCGTACGCGAAGCTCGGGCTCTCCTCGCACAAGTGCACCGGCCTGCAGGGCGTGTCCGCATCCCGCGCGACCCTGGACCGCTTGGTGCCGATGATCGCCGCGGAGATGGATCGCTGGCAGGTGATGGATCCGCGCAGCCCGGACGCGACCGACAAGACGCTGGGGCCCCTGATGGTGCACAAGGCGCAGACCGCGCTGGACCTGGTGGCCGAGGCGCGCAAGGCAGGGCTGAAGATCGTCCGCGAGGGCGGGCGCGTCGGCGGCGACTATGGCTCCAACGCCGAGGCGGTGAAGCCGGCGCTGATCGACGGCGTATCTGCGCAGACCTCGCTGCGCCATGACTGGGACGGAAAAGGGGTCCGCGAGTACAAGCTCGCGACCACCGAGCTGTTCATGCCCATCCTGGTGGCGATGCCGCTGCCTCGGTTCGAGGACTTCGTGAAGTTCTCGCTCTTCGACAACCCGCACGATCTCGCCACCAGCATCTGGACGCGCGACGACCGCAAGCTCACCCGCGCCCGCCGCACGCTCGCCGGCATGCTGAAAGAGAACGACGGGACCGATTCCGCCCTGGAATGGGAGGAGTTCGGCGCCTCGACCATCGGCGAGAGCGGGAACATGGGCGTGGGTGAAGTGCAGGCGACGATCTCGATCTACTCGCGGCGGCAAAAGGGCAGGCATTTCGTGTTCTGATGGCGAGTTAGATGCCGCGGATCCACCTGGACGGCGCTGCCATCGAAGCGCAGGCGGAGGACACCGTCGCCGCGGCGCTGCTGCGCGCCGGCGTGACCACGTTCACGCGCTCGATCAAGTACCACCGGCCACGCGGGCCGTTCTGCTTTGCCGGGTCCTGCGGGCAGTGCCTGATGCGGATCGACGGGTTGCCGAGCCTGCCCGCCTGCCGCGTGCGCGTCGCGGAAGGCATGCGGTGCGAGCGGCAGAACGGACCGCTCGGGGTGGAGAACGATCTGTTCCGCGCGGCGGACTTCCTCTTTCCGGATGGGCTCGACCATCACCACTTGATGGTGCGCTCGCGGCTGCTCGGGCGCGTGGCGCTGGAGATCGCGCGGCGGCTCGCCGGCCTGGGGGAGCTTCCCGAGGCGGCGGAACGGCCCGGACGCGGGGAGCTGCGCGTGGTCAAGCTCGTCATCGTCGGTGCGGGGCCCGCCGGGCTCGCGGCTGCCCGCGCGGCCGGAGCCGGAGCGCTGCTGATCGAGCGGGAGGGGCGCGCCGGCGGGGCGGAGCTGCTTTTCGGCGCGCCGGTCGATACCGATGCAGGACGGGCCGAGCTGCTCCTCGATGCCGAGTGCGTCGGCCTGTACGCGAACGACACGGCAATCGCGGGGAACGCGCTTCTCGCCGTCCGCCGCCGCGATCGGCTGCTTGCCATCGTCGCCGAGCGCGTCGTCATCGCCACCGGAGGAGTCTCGCAGCCGGTGCCGTTCCCCGGCGTCGACCGCCCGGGCGTCTACGCGGCCCGCGGGCTGCTCACGCTCGGCGCCCGCGTTGGCCGCGAGCTCGCGCTGGTCGGCGAAGGGAAGGAGGCGAACCGCTGCGCGGAGGCGCTCAGCCAGCGCGGATACGAGATTGCGGTGATCCCGGGAGTACCGCGGCGTGCCCTGGGCAACCCGGTGAAGGCAGTCGACACCGCCGGCGGGAAGCGGATCCGCTGCGACGCGGTGGCCATCGCGCAGCCGCCCGCGCCGTTGCACGAGCTGGCCACGTCGGCCGGCGCGCAGGCCCACTTCGATGGCGCAGGTTTCCCGGTGCAGACGGATGCGGAGGGCCGGACCAGCGTTCCCTGGCTGTTCGCTGCGGGCACCGTCGCGGGCAAGCCTCCTCTCGCCTCCGGCGAGGGTGCCGGGAGCGCCGCGTGCCGCTGAGCGAAAAGGCGATCGTCTGCGCCTGCGAGGACGTCAGCGTGCACGACATCGACGACGCGATCGCGCACGGGTACGCCGACATCGAGAGCCTCAAACGCTACACCGGGCTGGGCACCGGCCCATGCCAGGGTAAGAGCTGCGAGGTGGGCGCGATGCGGATCTGCGCGCAGCGCAATGCCGTTCCTCCACCGGCGCAGGTGCCATTCCGCGCGCGGCCGCCGCTCGCCCCGACCACCGTGGCCGCCTACGCCGGACTCCCCGCCGAAGTCACCGGCGCCCGCCACGCGACTCGGGGCCTGCGCCCCACCTGGGGAGGAGGTGCGCATCCGCTCCAGCCGCCCGCTCCACTGCCTGGCAGCGCCGACGTCGTGATCGTCGGCGGCGGCATCATGGGGCTCGCGCTGGCATGGAATCTGGCCGGGAAGGGCGCAGGCCGCGTCCTGGTCCTCGAGCGCGGGTACCTCTGCGAGGGAGCCTCCGGACGGAACGGTGGCGGAGTGCGCGCCCAATGGACCACCCCCACGCTGATCGAGCTGGCGAAGGAGTCGATCGCGTTCATGGCCCGCTTCGCGCAGGAGCTGGGGATCAACGTCTGGCTGCGCCGCGGCGGTTACCTGTTCCTCGCGCACGACGAGGAAACGCTGCGGCGGATCGAGTACGGCGCGGAGCTGCAGAAACGCCACGGGCTCCCGACGCGCGTGATCACGCCCGGGGAGGCGGGCGAGATCGTCCCTCAGCTCGACACCTCGAGGTTCCTCGCGGCGTCGTGGAATCCGGAGGACGGCGTGGTGTTTCCCTGGCCGTTCCTCTGGGGCTACGCGGATGGCGCGCGCCGGCGTGGCGCGCAGGTAGAGACGTTCACGCGCGTCACCGGCCTGGAGGTGAGCGATGGCCGCGTGCGCGCCGTGCAGACGGACCGCGGGCGCGTCGCTGCGGATCGGGTGGTGATCGCCGCCGGCGCTTGGAGTCCGATGGTCGCGCGCCTGGCGGGCGTGCAGCTTCCCAACGTTCCCTACCGGCACGAGATCGTCTCCAGCGAGCCGCTCAAGCCGTTCCTCGGGCCGCTGGTCTCGATGCTCGGGACCGGCCTGTACTTCTCGCAGTCGATGCGCGGCGAGATCGTGGGCGGAATGGGCGATCCCGACGAGGAGCCCGGGCTGAACCAGACCTCATCGCTGCGCTTTCTCGCCCGCTACGGAAGAGCGCTGAGCGAGCTGGTTCCGCAGCTCGGCGCGGTGAAGCTGCTGCGGCAATGGGCGGGCTGCTACGACGTGACCCCGGACCATTCTCCGGTCCTCGGCGAGACTCCCCGGGTCGCGGGCCTTCTGCAGATGAGCGGCTTCGTCGGGCACGGGTTCATGATGGCGCCCGCGGTCGCGCGCCGGATGGCGGAGTGGATGGGCGGCGCGAAGGACGAGATCTTCGAGCGCTACAACGTGCGCCGGTTCGCCGATGGGCGGCTGATCAAGGAGACGTTCATCATTGGATGAACGTTGTGTTACTCCGGTAGCCATGGTGACGGACAAGACACTCGGCTTCATCGGCGCCGGCAACATGGGGGAGGCCCTGCTCAAGGGCCTGCTGAACACGAAGGCCGCCCGGCCCGAGCAGATCCTCGTCAGTGCCCGCCGCCCGGAGCGCGTACAGGAGCTCGTCAGGGCGTACGGCGTCCGCGGCGGCGAAAACGGGGACGTCGCCCGAGACGCAGACGTGGTCGTCCTCTGCGTCAAGCCGCAGATCCTCGATCAGATCCTGCGCGGCATCTCCGCCGACGTCTCGCGGGAGAAGCTGATCGTCAGCATCGCGGCGGGGGTGCCCATCGCCGCCATCGAGCGGCGTCTGCATCCGCCCATGCGCATCGTGCGCGCGATGCCCAACACCCCGGCGACCGTGGGCGCCGCGGCGACGGCGTTGGCCCTCGGCGAGCATGCGACGGAAGCGGACCTCGCCACAGCGCGCACCATCTTCGACAGCGTCGGCCTCACGGTGCTGCTCGAAGAGTCGCAGCTCGACGCCGTGACCGGGCTCTCGGGGAGCGGGCCCGCCTATCTGTTCCTGATCATCGAGGCGCTCGCCGATGCCGGCGTGAAAGTGGGGCTGTCGCGGCGCGCATCGATGCAGCTTGCCGCCCAGACGGTGCTCGGGAGCGCGAAGCTCTTGATCGAGAGCGGGCAGCACCCGGGCATGCTGAAGGACGGAGTGACCAGCCCGGGTGGCACCGCCATCGCCGGCCTGCACACGCTGGAAGCCGGCGGCCTGCGCAACGTGCTCATGAACGCCGTCGAGGCCGCGACGCGCCGCTCGCGGGAGCTAGGCGAGGAATTCCTTCGCAAGCTATAGGCATCGGATGGACCTCTCCGGGATGAAGCTCTCGCCCAAGGGCGCAGCGAAAGAGGCGCTGGACGCGATCCCTGGCCTGCCGGCGGATCTGCGCGCGTCCCTCGAGCAGCACGACGGCGGGCGCGGCAAGGTGGGCAGCCGGCCGTTGATCCTCTGGAACGCGGAGCAGATCCTGCGCGAGTCGCAATCGCAGGAAGTCTCGCTCGCCACACCTGGGTTGCTGCTCTTCGGCACCGACGGAGGCGCGGAGGCATACGGGTACCTGGCGCGGCTCCGAGAGCGGCGCTACGGCCGGATCCCCCTGATCGCCGCCGGTGCGCACGAATTCGAAGCCCTGGCCGATTCGCTCGACGGCCTGCTCCAGGCGCTGGCGGAAGGCCGTTGACGCCCGCAGTGCTTGCCCGGAGTTTGATCTCAAGCGCTAGAAATCGTCCGGCGAGTAAGCCTCGTGCGCGGGTCCGACTTCATACGAAAGCATGTGCTCGTTCTCGACGATCTTCGCCCGCTTCCGCAGCCCCTCTACCCACTTCGCGTACAGCTCGCCCTGCTTCTGCCCGATCAGGCGGTCGCGCACGGTCTTGCTTTCGTTCGCGTCGAGCTTCGCCGGATCCGCCCGCTCCCGCGACTTCAGCCGGAAGACGTACCAGGTGTCGCCTTCCTCCACGGGCGCCTCCGGAACCGCGCGGTGCCGGGTGAGCGCGAACACGGCCGCAGAGAGCTTCGGCGCCTGGCCGATGCCGGGGATGTAGCCGCCCATCGGATGGAAGGTCTCCGTTTCCGTGGTCTGCGGCGCGGCGAATGCGCTGAAGTCGAACTGGCCCGGCTCCGTCTTCTTCACCGGATAGAGGTCCTTCAAGTCCTTGCCGGCGCGCAGCTGCGCGAGCGCGTCCTCGGCCTTCTGCTTCGCCACCTCCTTCGCCTTCTGCGACTTCACCAGGTCGGCCGCGATATGCTTGCGCACCTCGTCGAACGGTTGCAGCCGCGCGGGCCGCTCTTCTTCCGCCTGGAGGATGTGGAAGCCGGATCGGTCCTTGAACACGTCGCTGACCTGGCCTGGTTTCAGCCGGATCGCTTGATCCTCCAGCGTCTTTCCGTACGGCGACTGGCCGCGGGCGAGGAACCCGAGGTCGCCGCCGGTCGCTTTCGTCGACTGGTCCTCGCTGCGCGACTTCGCCACCTCGGCGAAGTCCTTTCCGCCCTTCACCTCCGCAGCCGCCCGATCGATCTTCTCGCGCGCCGCTTTCTCCTGATCGCCGCTCGCGTTCGGCGGCACGGGGATGGTGATCGCGCGGACCTTCATCGCGGCGGGCTGCGTCCAACGGGTCGCTTTTTCCTCCTCGTATCTCTTCGCAATCTCGTCGCCGTGCGATTTCGCGAACTCCTCCACCTCCGCATCGCTCGCGCTCACCTTGTCGCGGAACATGAAAGGATTGAAGCGCACCCAGGCGATGGCGGCGCCCTCGTGCTCGGCGGTATACGCCGCCTTCACCTCGTCATCGGAGACGTTCGCGCCGGCGATCGCGGCCTGGACGACCTTGCCGCGCAAGAGGTCGCGGCGGTAGGCCTCCTCGAAGCGCTTGATGCTCATTCCATAGCCGTTCTCGACCAGGCGCTTGTAGTAGTCGAAATCGAACTTGCCGTCCTGCTGGAACTGCGGGCTGCGGGCGATGGTGTCGGCCACTTCGGCGTCGCTCACGCGGATGCCGAGGTCGTCCGCCTGCTGCGCGATCAGCTCCTGATCGACCAGGCTCTTCAGCGTCTCGGCCTTGAGATTGTCCTGCCGGGCGTTGTCGGTCGTGTACTTGCCGCCCCGCATCGCCGACATCTGCCGGAACCGGCTGGAGTATGCCTGCGCGAAATCGCTGGCCGTCACCAGCTCGCCGTTCACCCGCGCCGCCCAGGTCTCCGGCGTGCGGGTGCGGAAGCCGGACGACCCGCGGCCGAAGGAGAAGATGAAGGTGAGGATGATGGCGCCGAAGATGAGCGCGATCAGGGACGACTTGGCATTCGACCGCATTACGTCGAGCATCGGACAACCACTCCGTCTTCTGGTTGCTGGCGGGCGTAAAAATCACCGTCCGCACGGCTGCTTGGAAAGCTTGACACCCTAGAGAACCCGGGCGACAGATGCAAGGGGAAAAGCCCGGGAAGAGACCGGCGCCTCCCCCGGGTTGTGAGCCTGCGTGCACTCGATTTTCAAGCGCTTTCGCGAGCCGATCTTCGTGATCGCCCTGCTGGCGGTCCCGTTCGCGGTCTTCTTCGTCAAGGCGAAGAAGGGGCGCGACCTGAATGCGCTCGACCGGGCCGTGATCTTCGGCATCGCCCCGCTGGAGAAGGTCATCACCCTCAGTGCATTCGCGGTCATCGACGCCTGGTACGGCTATGTCGC
>Ga0209056_10007111_pt1 | contig 11530 bp, 11 predicted proteins | sample GraSoiAngelo_114_FD_185876 | JGI IMG/M metagenome (GOLD analysis project Ga0209056, IMG submission 185876) | Grasslands soil microbial communities from the Angelo Coastal Reserve, California, USA - 14_0903_13_40cm (SPAdes) (version 2) | ecosystem: Environmental > Terrestrial > Soil > Grasslands... | reverse complement strand
AACCGTCATCCGTCCGTCCCCGATTGGAGAGCCCATGTTCCGAGTCTGCTCCGCGGCCGTCGGTGCGCTCGCCGCGTTGTCTGGCCTACCATGCGCGGCTCAGGTCACGGCACGTCGCGCAGTCGCGATCGTCGGGACGTGGCGACTCGAGAGCGTCGTCGACACCCTGCCAGGCGGATCGCTGTACAGTTGGCTCGGTGCCCGGCCGACGGGCGAGATCCGCTACGACGCCACGGGCCACATGGCGGTGCAATTCATGCGGGATCCCCGGCCCACCGTCAGGGCGGGCACCGCCCGCGAGGCGACGCCCCAGGAGCTCCGCGCCCTGTACGACGGGTACTACGCGTACTTCGGTCGTTACGAGCTGAATGCGCGGGGCGATTCCGTCGCGCACTTCATCCATGCCAGCTTACACCCGGAGGAGGTCGGCGTTGTCTATCGACGCGCCGTCCGTGTGGACGCGGATCGTCTCTTCATCTCCTTGCAATTCGTGGATGCATCCGACCGGTTACTGCACCGCCGTTCTCTCACCTTCAGCCGGGTTCGTTGACGGCCATGCATCGGTCCGCGTTGGTTCGCCTCGGGTCGCTGGGCTTGATGCTCTCGCTGGCCACCGCGGTCCCGGCCGACGCCCGGGCGGCGGCCCTTCCCGGATTGGCCGATCAGTGGTTCGTCACCAGCGACAGCGTCCGGCTCCACTACCTCAGCGGAGGATCCGGTCCCACCATCGTCTTCGTGCCGGGTTGGACCATGCCGGCGGAGATCTGGGAGCCGCAACTCCGGTACTTCGTTCGGTCCCACCGCGTCATCGCCCTGGACCCGCGCTCGCAGGGCGCGTCCGACCGGGTCAGCGAGGGGAATTTCGTCGATCGTCGCGCCCAGGACGTTCACGAGCTCCTGCGCCACCTCGGGGCACAACCCGTGGTCCTGGTCGGCTGGTCCCTCGGTGTGGTGGAGGTGCTGCGGCTGGTCGAGCGCTTCGGCACCGCGGACATCGCCGGCCTCGTCCTCGTGGATGGCCTGATCTGGGTCACCCCCAACTCCAGCATGGAGGCGTTCTTCGACTCCGCGCTTGTCCATCTCCTGCGGGACCGTCGCGCGTTTACCGCGACCTTCGTGCGCGGCATGTATCGGACACCGCAGGACCCGCGATACCTGGAGCGGATCACGCACGCCGCGCTTTCCACACCGACGCCGACGGCATACACGGTCTTGGCGAGCGCATATGCCGTGGGGCGCCGGGACTGGCGCTCGGCGCTGAGCCGGGTCGACCGGCCGGTGCTGTGCGTGGGAACGGCATTCATGCGCGAAACGGCTGATACGGTGCGGGCTCGCGTTCGCGACTCGGAGGTCGAGATTTTCGAGCAGGCCGGTCACGCCGTGTTCGTCGACGAGCCGGAGCGCTTCAACAGAGTGGTGGAACGTTTCGTTCAGCGGCTGCGTTAGGGCCGGTTGATTTGACCTGAGGAAAGCCATGAGCCGACAAGTTCTCGTCATCTCCACGTTTGTCTGTGCCGTTGGACTGTGCGCTGCTGCGTCCGAGGTTGCCGGTCAGCAGCAAGCAATCGAGCCCGAGGGCTTGAAGGTCTTCAACCGCAGCGTCAGTAGCCTCAGCGACGGAGCCAGGAAGGGTGTTCGTCTCAGCGAACACGCCGGCGACGGCGTGGCCTACCTGCAGGGGGTCGAGTTCACCAACGGCACGATCGAGCTCGACGTCAGAGGCAAGGACGTTCCGCAGCAAAGCTTCGTGGGTGTCGCCTTCCACGGCGTGGATGGAACGACGTACGATGCGATCTACTTCCGGCCGTTTAATTTCAGAGCCGAAGACCCTGCCAGACGGGGCCACGCCGTCCAATACATCGCTCAGCCCATCTACCCGTGGCAGAAGCTGCGCGCGGAGCAGCCGGGGAAGTACGAGCGGGCAATCGATCCCGTGCCGGATCCGAACGCCTGGTTTCATGTGCGTGTCGTCGTCACGAGCCCGAAGGTGAGCGTCTTCGTCGACGACGCGAAGGAGCCGAGCCTGGTCATCGACCAGTTGAGCAACCGCAAGAAAGGACTGGTGGGCCTATGGGTGGGGAACAACTCCGGTGGCGATTTCGCGAATGTCAAAATAGTTCCCCGCTAGCATCCTGGCCTAGCCCCGAATGGTCTTCGAGGCCTCGTCCCACGACACGGTACTCTTCCGGAAGTACGACTCATTCGCCATGTGGCAGGCCAGCGCCGCGTTGTGACCGAACACCGCGTCCTCGGTCACCGGCTTCCGGGTGCGCACGGCCTCGAAGAACGTCCACAGATGTGTCCGCGTGTCGTCGAACTCGGGCCCGCTGAACGAGATCGATTCGGCCAGCGCAGCTTGGCCAAGCTTCGGATCGTGTTCCTGATGCCATTGCGCGACGTATGCCTCACGCATCGCCCGGGGGAAGCTGCCGGCGTAATAGCTTGGCGCCGTATCCTGGCCGGTTTGTGGCGTGTAGCTCAGGCCGGAGCCGGTCAGCTCCAGAATGCCCTTGGCGCCCTGGAAGCGGTACGACTCCGGCATCTCCGTCCCGAGATTGAGCCGCATGTACACCGGTAGCTCGCCGTAGTAGTACAGCACGGCGTGCACGTCGGGCATGTTGCGCCCGTCCTTCCAGCGCCGGATGCCGCCGACGGCCGCAGCCTGCTTGGGCGGCTCGTTGATCCCCAACACGAACATCAGGCCGCTGATCAGGTGCACCAGGAGGTCGCCGGCCACGCCGGTGCCGTACTCCTTCCAGCAGCGCCAGCGCGCGAAGATGTTGGGATCGAACGCTCGCTTGGGAACCGTGCCCTGCCAGGTATCCCAGTCCAGAGTCCGCGGTGAGAGATCGGGCGGTGGTGGGTACTGCCACGCGCCGGTGGGATCGTTGCGTCCGAGCCATCCTTCGACGAGCATCAGATCGCCCAGCGTTCCCTGCGCAATCAGCTCTCTGGCCTTGGCGCAGATCTGGGAGCTGACCCGCTGCGAGCCGATCTGCACGATGCGCCCGGTCTTCTTCGCCGCGTCGACCATGGCCACGCCATCGGCCGGGCTGTGCGACATCGGCTTCTCGCAGTAGATGTCCTTGCCCGCGCTCACCGCGTCCACGACCACCTGCTTGTGCCAGTGATCGGGAACGGCCGCGACGATGCAGTCGATGTTCTTGTCGTCCAGGAGCGTCTGATAGCGGCGGGTGACCGGCAGATCCGCTCGCACGATCTCCCGGGCCAGCGTGTGCCGACCGTCGTACAGGTCGCACGCGGCGGCACATTCCACGCCCGGCAGCCTGATCGACTCGGACAAGAGGCCGGATCCCTGCATCCCGACGCCGATCATGCCGAAGCGAACGCGGTCACTGGCCGGAACGGCCTGGGCGACGGGCATGAGACTGTGGGGCGTCGGTACGATCGTGTGCGCGGCGAACGACGCGCCGGCGGCAGCCGCGCTCATGCCCAAAAACTCACGGCGCGAGCAATTGTTCACGTTCACGGCGTCTCCAAGGTCACGTGGGTTCGAGGTAACCGCACGGGTCATGCATCGACCTATTATGCACCGTGGAGCGCACGGCCCGATAGACTGCGGCCTCCTTGCGCCCGCCACCGGTATGCCCGCCGTTTCATGTCGCCATGCGCACCAGCTTCGCCCTCTTGGTCCTTGTCGCCACGGCTCCGCCGGGGTTCGCGCAGTCCGAGGATCAGCTGCGGACATTCTTCGAAGGGAAGACGGTGCGCGTGAAGATCGAGATGCCCGGGACGGAGGACGGGGTGGACGTCTATCCCGGCACGGCGCACCCGATCGACTTCCCCAAGCACGCCACTCGCCTGAAGCGAACCGGGACGGCATTGCGCCGGGGCGACGAAGTGCTCGTCACCAAGGTGAAGGTCAAGAAGGATCTGATCGAGTTCCAGCTCGCGGGCGGGGGTTACGGGACGTTCGGCGACGACGATAACCCCAACGTTTTCGTGCCCGCCGCGTCCAAGACGGAGCGGGAGAAGAACCTGGAAAAGGATCTCGAGAAGACGACCGATCCGGCCCGACGCCGCACGATGCGCGAAGAGCTCGATGCCCTGAGACGGGCCCGTGAGCGGGAAGACGCCCGCAACGAGGCCGAGGCCGCTCAGGCGCGGCAGACGAAGGAGGCGAACATCCGGCAGCGTCGGCTGGAGGGCGGATCGCGCTTCAACCTCCGCTACAAGCCGGTCGTTCCGGCCGAGGCGCTCACTCCGGACGGCGTGATGCAGGCGCTCGTGGAGTACGTCGACTTCTCATCGTTCGGCGCGGAACCGCCGCCGGGCCCGCAAGCGGCCAGCCGGCTCGATGACCTGCGAAAGGGGCTCACCGTCGAGGAGGTGGACGCCTTGTTGGGGCGCCCCGAGGCGATTTCCCAACGGACGGAAGGTACCCTCAGGGTGAGCACCTCCACCTATCGCACGCGCGATCGCGGCATCACAGCGGAGTTCGTCGAGGGTGTGCTGATCCGATTCACGATCACCTCGCCATAGGGAGCGTAACCGCGATCCGGTCGCCGCAGGGCGTGCCAGCTTCGGCGGCGACGTCCTCTAGGTCAGGTGAGAAGGATCAGGGGTAGCACGAGCGCTGCGGCGACCCAGGCCAGGCGCCGCGACGTCCAGGCACGGTGACCGGGCGGCTCGCGGGCGGGCACGCGCGCGAAGGGGACGCTGGTGGGCATCACCGCGCGTCGTAGCTGGTCTCGTGCGGCCTCGCGCGTAAGCCCGGCCAGCCACCGTCCCACCGTCTGTTCCCGTGCGTTGAACGACGCCGCGCGCCGCCACGCTGCACGCAGGGTCACCGCGACCGTCACGTCCGCCGCATCCGGGTTCAATAGCAACGTATAGGCGATCGCGTACAGCGTCATGCCGTGCCGCGCGTCCAGCTCCGCGAGTGCGACACGATCGCCGAGCGCGGCGATCCGCTCGACGAGGACGGCATCGGGTGCCAGGTCCGTCGATGTGGCGCAGGCTTCGGCGCTGGCTCGCATCAGCTCCCCTGAACGGGATTCGAGATCGGGAATGTGCCTAGACGTGGCGCGCACGGTCGTCATAAAGAGCACGCTACTGAGAGACGGGTCACGGCGTGGCCGCCGAGGTCGACCGCGCGCCGGTGACCGCGGTCACATGGCAAGCGTGACAAGCTTGTACTCCGTCTACGACAGGACCCTGTATTGCGCTCGCCGCGCTGCTGTCGCCTCGGTGCAGCGCCGCCCCAATGTCACACCCGTCCAGTCACCTACGGAGGCACGGGGGTTGCCACCGTCCCCCGCCGCTTCACCTCGTTGATTCCGACGAGTGACCTTGTATCAAATGGGAGGTGGCATCATGAAGCACCTAAACCTCGAAGTCGAGAAACTGGAGGAGCGCCTGGCGACCTGGCTTCCTCCGATCACGCTGCCGCCGATTGGTGGCGGCGGTTCCGGCACGGGGTCGCACGGCAGTTGCGGTTGTAGCTGCAGCTGACCGCGGTAACCAGGCGCCCGGGGCAACCCGGGCGCCTGGTAGTGCCGCGATTCGGGGCATGGAGGTTGCTGCATGGCGAGGCGGCTCGCATGTCACCTTCCCCAGCCGAAGCGGATCGTTGGCAGGCATGGGATCGCCTGCTCGCGGCGACACCCGAGACCGGGTTCATGCAGTCGTCCTGGTGGGCGGAGTTTCGCACCACCGCCGGCTTCGGGCACTTCGGGGTCATGCTGAAGAGCGGCGGCACGATCCTCGGCGGCGCGGTCGTGCTGAAGTTCACCTGGGCGGACGACCGCTGCTTCTACTACGTCCCCGAGGGCCCGGTGCTCCCGAGCGACCCGGCAGTCGCCGGTGCCGTGTTCAACGCCACACTCGAAGCCATCGAAGACCACCGCCGCGCCGAGCAGGAGACGGTCAGTCATCTGCGCATCGAGCCGCGCTGGCAGCGGCTGCCGAGCTTCGTCTCCGGGTTCCGGCCCGTCCCGCCCTTCAGTGATGTTTTCTTCGAGCCGCGGAACACGCTGTGTGTCGATCTGCGCGCGCCGGAAGAGGCCATCCTGGCTCAGATGAAACCGAAGGGTCGGTACAATATCCGGGTCGCCCAGCGGCACGGCGTCTCAGTCGTTCAGGACGGTTCCGAGCAAGGCCTCGTGGACTTCCGGGAGATCTACGAGGAAACAACGGCTCGGCAGGGAATGGAGGCGAAGCCTCCGGAATACTTTCACGCCCTCCTCTCGTTGCTCTCGTCGCGCCGCTGCGGGTCGCTGTTCTTCGCCGAGTACCGGGGCACGAGAGTCGCGGCCGGCGTGGTGGTATACTTCGGCCGGCGGGCGACCTATTTCTTCGGCGGCTCCCGCTCCAGCCACCGCCACGTCATGGCGCCGTATCTCCTCCACTTCGAGATCATGCGCGCCGCCAAAGCACTAGGTCATGACTGGTACGACCTGTGGGGAACGGCGCCGGAAGACGAACCGGATCACCCGTGGTACGACATCAGCGTTTTCAAGCGCAAGTTCGGCGGGGTGGGAGTCGATCTCGTGCCGACGCTCGATCACGTGTACGACGCCGCGGCCTACGACACGTACCTGGCGACCGAGTCCCACGCGGCATCCGTCGGCCCGAAGGAGTAATGGGTGAGCCGTAGCGACCAGACCACTGCACCGACTCCACGACCGCAGAGAATCCGCAGCACGTCCGCCGGCACCGCCGCCGATCGTCGAGACCGCCGTCGACCCCGCGTGCAGGAAAACAATAATGAAGAAGAAGAGCCGATTGTTGCCGCCGCGCAGCGTAGCGCGACCGCCCAAACAGCCTGCGACAAGGAGGCATGGGGGTTGCCATCACGCACAATCGCAACGCGGCTGACTCGGCTCCGGAACGATCAGCCTTCGGGGAAGTGGCAGTTCACTCCAGCGGGAGGGATGTATGAAGCACCTGAATCTCGAGCTCGAGAAGCTCGAGGAACGCATCGCGACGTGGGCCGTACCGATGGGTGGTGGTGGCAGCGGCTCGAAGGGCAGCAAGAGCCAGGGCTCGGGCAGCAAGGGCTCGAAGAGTCACGGATCGGGCTCCAAGAGCCACGGCTCCAAGAGCGGGTCCAAGAGCTGCTAGTGGCAGCCGCCATCGGGCGCCCGGGGTAACTCGGGCGCCTGGTGGTTTTTTCTTCACCGGAGGGGGAGACAGGCGCCGTGATTGCCGCCGCACCCAGACTTCGGCGCGATCTCACCGTTAGCCGGCTGGAGACGGCCAACGGCGGGTTTCTCATTGTCAAACATCCCGTCTCCGGCCGATTCTATCGGTTTCGCGAGGCCGAACGGTTCATCGCCGAGCAGCTCGATGGTGAGACCCCGCTCGACGTCATCCGCGAGCGAACCGAAGAGCGGTTCGGCGCGGCGCTGGGCGCCGACACGCTGAAAGCCTTCGTCCAGAACCTCGACAAGATCGGTCTGCTCGACACCGGCAAGCCGACGGCGAAGCGGAATCCCGGCCGCGGCCCGCAGATTCGCGGGAGTCTGTTGTACCTGCGGTTCGCCTTCTTCGACCCGGACCGGCTCCTCGGGCGGCTCGTTCCTCGCCTGCGATTTTTCTTCACTCGGCCGTTCCTGGTCTTGTCGGCCGTGCCCATTTTGCTCGCGTTCGCGATCACGTTCGCGAATGCCCGCGAGATCGCGGGCGACCTGCCCCGGCTGTATCAGGCGTCGGCGATCCTGCCGCTCCTCGCGCTCATCCTGGTCGTGGCATCGATTCACGAGTTCGCGCACGGCCTGACGTGCAAGCATTTCGGCGGCGAGGTGCACGAGCTCGGGTTCATGGTGATGTACTTCCAGCCCGCTTTCTACTGCAACGTCAGCGACGCCTGGCTCTTCCCGGAGAAATCCAAGCGGCTCTGGGTGGGCTTCGCCGGACCGTACTTGGAGCTGGTGCTTTGGGCGTTCGCCACCATCGGCTGGCGCCTCACGGAGCCGGACACGTGGATCAATTACACGGCGTTGATCGTGATGACGCTGTCGGGCGTGAGGAGCTTCGTCGACTTCAACCCGTTCGTCAAACTCGACGGGTACTACCTGCTGAGCGACTACCTGGAAATCCCGAACCTACGACGGCGGTCGTTCAAGTACGTCGGGGATGGGATCAAGCGGCTGCTCGGGTTCGGTCGCAAGCTCGCATTGCAGGTGTCCCGGCGCGAACGGCGGATCTACCTGATCTACGGACTGGTGGCGACCGTCAGCTCGCTCTCGCTCCTCAGCTACGGCCTGGTGAGAGTAGGCAGTTACCTGATCGACAACCACCAGCCGATGGCTCTGCTGCTCCTCGTGAGCTACACGGGGCTCCGGTCCGGGCGCCGGTTCCGCCGGTTGTTCGGTCAGCGGTCGGCCCGCTCGGACCCGGACGACGACGGCGACGTCCTGACCGCCCAGCCGGAAGGCGCCGCCGATGCGCCCGAGACGCCCGAGCCCAAAAAGAAGGGGCGCCGCCCGCGGCGGCGGGAGATCACCTGGGGCGCGGTCGCGGCCGCCGGCCTGGCGCTCCTGTTCTTCGTCCACATGCAGCTGCGCATCGCCGGTCCGTTCACGGTGCTGCCCGAGGAGAACGCCGACGTGCGGGCCGGCGTCGACGGGATCATCGAGGAGATTCGCGTGCAGGAGGGCGACCAGGTCAAGGCGGGCGATGTGATCGCCCGGATCTCCGACAAGGATGTACGCGCCGAGCTGCTCAAGACCGAGGCGCAGGTGCGCGAGGCCCGGGCCAACCTTCGAAAGCTCCAGGCGGGGACGAGCGCCGAAAGCATCGCGGTCGCGCGGGCCGCCGTCTCGCGGGCCCAGGATGCGGCCAAGTTCGCGCAGGCGAAGCTGTCGCGATCCAAGCAGCTGTTCGAAGGGCAGGCGCTGTCTCCTCAGGAGTTCGAGGCTGCCCAGGAGCAGGCCGTGACGGCTGAAAATGACCTGGCCGAAGCCCGCAGCCAGCTGCGGGTGTTCGTGCGGGGCACCCGCCCGGAGGAGATCGAGGCCGCCAGGGCGGCAATCGACCGATTGGAAGCCCAGCAACACCTGCTCGAGACGCAGATGGGACTGCTGGACGTCGTGAGCCCGGCGACCGGCGTCGTCGCCACCCCCGCCCGGGAGTTGAAGGAGATGCAGGGCCAGTTCGTCGGCAAGGGAGCCCTGATCGCGAAGGTGTACGCCGTCAAGACGGTCACGGCGCAAATCGTCATCACCGAGAAGGAGATCGGCGACGTCCGCGTGGGCCAGCAGGTCGTGCTCAAGTCCCGCGCGTATCCGGACATGGTGTTTCAGGGAGCCGTGACGACCATCGCCACCGCCGCAGAAGGACTGTCCAGCGGGAGCGCGGACGCAGCGGCGGCGAAGACCGCCTCGACGAGCAGTACGGGTGTGAGAACCTTCGTGATCACCACGGAGATCGACAACCGCTCCGGGCTCCTCAAGCCGGGTATGACCGGCTTGGCGAAGGTCGTAGGCGGTGACAGGCGCGTCATCGATCTCTTGACGCGACGGCTGGGCCACACGTTCAAGGTCGAGTTCTGGTCGTGGTGGTAATGGACACCTCACCGGACGTCCTCACCCGCGACCCCGCGCCGGTTCCCGTGGCTTCGGATCCACGGCCGGCTGGTGGGGACGCACCGGCTCGGTGCGAGCAGGACGCGGATCAAAGCCTGTATCTCATCGGCCGGCCGCCGCTCAAGGACTTCCTTCGGTTCGTGACGCATCACGCCGTGAATCCCCCGGCGGAGAAGGCCCTCACCGACGCCTGGCAGGCCGCCCGCGAGGTCGTCCACCGGCTCGAAACCGAGGAAGCAGGCATCGCGGATGATCCGCCCATCGGCAAGCTCGGGTCGGAGTACGAGCCGCTGTTGATCGAGTTCCTCAAGGATCCGCTGGTGCATTATGGGTTCAACACAGTCCCGACCGAAGTGGCCATCGTCGAGCTTGACCGCATGGTGGTCTATCAGGAGCATATCGATATCACTCACTCCCGCCGGCTCGAGCAGACGCTCGGCGCCATCCCCGGCCGGGCCGAGCTGTTTCGGACCTGCCTCCCCTATGATCACCCCCAGCCGCCGGTGAAGTGGTGTCGCGCCGGCGAGGGCAAGTTCGTCTTCGTCTCCCCGTCGAACGATTTACGCTTCTTGGGCCCGAGGAAGGTCCACCCCGGCGAGCTGAAAGACGCGCCTGGGGGGAACCTCGTGGGTGTCGTCGGGGCCTCCGTGGGGTTCGGGTCGAATTTCATGAACGCCATCTACGCCGAGAAGCGCCTGATCCTCAACAACGGGAGCCATCGCGCTTTTACCCTGCGGCAGATGGGCGTCACGCACGTGCCTTGCATCGTCCAGCACGTGCCGTCGCGTGACGAGCTGGAAGTGGTGGCCTCTTCGTCGGTCCGGCGCAATCCGGATCTCTTCCTCAAGCACGTCCGGCCCCCGATGCTCAAGGACTACTTCGATCCGCAGCTCCGCATGGTCTTGCCGGTGCATCGGCGCCTGCGCCAGATCACGGTGCGCTTCGAGGTCGAAGAGGATTTCGTGCCGGCGCTGTGACGGTTGCGGGCGACGGCCGCCCGCCACCATATTCGCACATTCATGGCCGATCTCCGCGCGGCATTGGGGCACGCGCTCGAGCCCGCGTACCGGGTGGAGCGCGAGGTGCGACCCGTCGGCAATTGCCGCATGTTCGTGGCGCTCGAAAAGTCCGCCGGCGACAGCCTTCTGGTGAAGGTGCTGCCCGGCCCGTTGTCGCTCGCCGTCGACTCCGGGCGATTCGAGCAGGAGATCGCGCGGCTGGGACGACGACTGCAGCATCCGGGCCTCGTCGCGCCCCGCAGCGCCGGCCGGGCGGGATCGCTGGTCTACCACACCAGGACGTTCGTCGAGGGGACCACCTTGCGGGCCTGGCTCGCGCGCCACGGCGAGCTGCCGCTGCGACGTGCCGTGGAGGTGCTGCGGGATGTCCTCGTCGCGCTGGCCCACGCGCATGCCGAGGGCGTCGCCCACGGCGACCTGAAGCCCGAGAACGTGCTCCTCGCCGACGGACAGGCACTGGTCGCCGACGCGGGGATTCTCGGTGCGTTGGTGCAGGCCCTCACGAGCGACGGCGGCGGGGCGGCGACGGCGACGCTGTGCGCGGCCGACTACCTGGCGCCCGAGCGGCGGGCCGGCCAGCCCGCCCCGGCCCCGCGGGACGACATGTTCGCCGTGGGGGTCCTCGTGCACGAGATGCTCACGGGACGGCCGCCCGCCGGCAACCCGGAGCCGCTCGAAGAGGTCCGCTCGGTGCCGGCCTGGCTCGCCGAGCTGGGACGCCGCTGTCGCGCCCCAGAGCCGAGCGTGCGCTGGCCGGATGCCGGGGCCGCGTTGGCGAGCGGCAGCTGGCCGGGCGGGGGAACCTGAAGCAATGCGGAACGTGGAACGCGGAACGCGGAACTGATGGGGCAGGCCCCGGCCGCAGGTTTCCCGCCGGTGTTGTGCTACCATCGGGTTGGGGGCCCGCTCGAGCTCGGCGTCACGCGTGTCGCGCGGTCCAGCTTCGCACGCCAGATGACG
>Ga0209056_10007110_pt1 | contig 11532 bp, 8 predicted proteins | sample GraSoiAngelo_114_FD_185876 | JGI IMG/M metagenome (GOLD analysis project Ga0209056, IMG submission 185876) | Grasslands soil microbial communities from the Angelo Coastal Reserve, California, USA - 14_0903_13_40cm (SPAdes) (version 2) | ecosystem: Environmental > Terrestrial > Soil > Grasslands ... | reverse complement strand
TCTGGGGAATCGAGTACAGATCCCGCGTCGCATAGGAGCGTCCTCCTCCCCAGCGGGCCACGTGCTGCATCAACTCGAGATCCGCGTCGGCGCCGATGGCGACCGCTGAGGCGGTGATCTTGTCCGCAGCCATGCGCCGGAGGAGCGTCTGGAAATCCCCAGGGTCGGTCTGGCCATCGGAGAGCACGATCACGTGGCGCACCTTCGCCGCCGAGTGCCGCAGGTACTCATAGGCCAGGCGGATCGCGGGATACATGTTGGTGCCGCCCCCGGCCTGGATGCGCGACACCTGCTCGATCACGCGGTCCCGGTGGCGAGCCTCCGTGGGCGCCGCCAGCCAGCGGGCCTCCTGATCGAACGCGACGACACCGAGGAGATCGTGTTCACCGAGCAGATCGATGACCGACTGCGCCGTCTCCTTGGCAAGTTCCACCTTGGCGATTTGCGTGCCGAATGCACCCATGCTGCCCGACGTATCGATAACCAGGATGATCGCCATTGACGGAATCGCGAGACGGTGTCGTACGTCCATGGAAACCGGTAAGACCTCTTCAAGCGGCGTGCCGGCGTATCCGCCCACGCCATAGCTGTTCGGCCCGCCGACGGCAATCAATCCTCCGCCCGCTCGTCCGACATAGTCACGCAGGGCAATCATCTGCGCCGGCGACAGCCGGTGCGCCGGCACGTCGTCGAGCATGACCGCCGCGGCTTCGCGCATTCCTGCGGCGGTCACAGGGAGCGCCTCGGGGGACAGGCTGCGCACACGCACCCCCTGCGCGTTCAGCAGCCGTGGGAGCATCCCCGGCTGGCGGGCGACGTACCACACCACTGGCACCCCGCGCACCATGACCACGGCCTCAGCCCGGTTGTTCGCGTCGGTGCCGTCGGGCTCGGCGGTCAGCGACGCCGTGTACGTCAGCACACCTTGGCGGCGGGCCACCTGCGGCACGGTGACGATCGTGCGACCCGGGCCGACTTCGATCGCGCGCCGGTCGACGACGGTCCCGCCCGCCGTGACCGTCAGCCGGACCGAGGCCGCCGCCGTCGCCATCACCGCCACCTTGACTACAAACTGCTCGCCGGCCACTACCTCCTGCGGTGCCACCACGTCATCGATCAGGACCTCGCTGACCCCACCAGGCGCCAGCGGGACGGCTGAGATCTCGACACCATCGCCGCGGGCCAGCGCCAGGGCGTCGGCTACGCCGCCGCGGTTGTCGTTCCCGTCGGTCAGCAGGACGATCCGCCTGGCTCCCTCCGGGGGCAGTGCGGCCAGCGATGCGCGGATCGCCTGGCCGAGGTCCGTGCCGGCGGCCGCCGGCTGTGTGGCGAACGCGAGTCGTGGTTGTGGGTTCGGCAGCTCTTCCGTGATCGCGGTGGCGCCGAATGTGACGAGCCCGACACGGTCCCCCGGGCGCCGCCGGGCTGCAGCCGAGCGTACGAATTCCTGAGCCGCCGCAAAGCGGTCTGCGGGAATGCTGTCGGATCGGTCAACGGCAAACACGACGCTCAGATCACCGCCACGCGTTGAGAGAACCGGAGACGCCAGAGCCGTCACGAGGAGTACCAGGACCAGCAGCCGCAGCGCCAGAGCGCCGCGCGGCGTCACCCGGCGGCGGGCCAGGGCTGCAGCCACCGGAAGGAAGACGAGGAGGAGCAGTGCCGCGGGGGTCCCGAATCGCATCGCGTTCATCGCCGGGCCACCGACGGCCTGATCCGGGGCGGGCCGCGGAATCGTGTCATCTCAGCGCCCGGGAGCCCGCGCAGCCACAGCGCCCACTCCAGCATCAGCAACATGAGCGCTGCGCCCAGGAGGATTCGAGCGAGGTCAACCGGGCGCTCCACCCGGTCAGACGGCCCGGGGGCGCTGGATGCCGGACGGATGGGCGCGATCTCAGACTCCGCTGGGGCGGGATTCACCGCGAAACGCTGTGTATGATCACCAAGTCGCAGCGTGTAGATGCCGGCCCGCTCCAGCGCCGGGACCACGAACTCACCATCGCGCGCCCGCAGCACAGTGGGATTTCCCGCGGGATCGATGAGCACCGCGTCAGGGTGCGGCCCGGCGGGGACTACCAGGGGGTCACCGGCCTCAAACGCGCCACCGGTTCCGCTCAACCACGCCAGCGCGTTGCTCAGGAAAATCGGAAATGCGATCTGCAGTGGCAGATCCGATTCCGGGAGACCAAATCCCAGGACGATGGCCCGGATGCCCGCGCCATCGTACGCCCAGATCAGCGGAACCTCACCTTCAGCGAGGACCTCTCCGCCCCGCGGCCGCAGCGCCAGCGCCGAGGCAATCGTCAGGTCGCCAAGATCGACGTAGCGCATCACCGGGTGGATCCGCGACCAGCGCAGCACCTGCGGGGTCCGCACCGTTCCCTCAACCGTGAGCGGCAGGTTGGTGGCCGTCGCGCCTACCAGCAGGTAATTTCCCGGAGGCAACTCGATGGGAGGCGTGCGGTTGAGCACGACAATATCGCTGGCGGCCATCACCTGGGCGTCCGGCGTCACGCGCGGCAGCACGGACGCCCCGACCGCGCGCAGAGCCTCACCCAGTGCGCGGTCAGGCTCACCGACAACCCGCACGCGCAGCGGTCGTGAGTCGATGACGGCGTAGCCCGTGTCGTCGACCGCGAGCGGATCGTGCGGCGTGATGTGCGCCCGCAGGACGCCCTCCGCGGCGGCAACACGCACCGGCACGGCCACCGTCGCGCCCGCAGGCACCTCCACCGTGCGGTTGAGCAGCACCTGGTCGTCCATGGACACCGTCAGCGGGACCCGCTCAGCCCGCGTCCCGGCGTTGTGCACCCGGACGATGGCCACGGTGCCCTCCGCCACCCGGTCTGCCCGCACTCCGGCCAGACCGACGTTGCGGTCCGTTTGCCCGACGATAGAATACTGCACGCCTGGCACGACCGCCGTGCCCCGGTCGGTAAACACCACGACCCGCACACCGCGGCCACCGGCACGCTGGGCCACCGCCATTGTCACCGCCTGCTCCAGCCGCGCGGACGCGTCCGTGGGATGAAGCCGCAGGAGCGCGGCGCGGGCGGTTCCGTGGTCGACGAATCCGGTGACGGCGTGAGGCAGCGGTCCTGCGTCTACGACCATGACCGGGCCGGCGCCGCGCGCGACCTCCGCCACCGCCGCCGCCCTGGCGGCCTCAAATCGCGAGGGGGCGACATCGGTGGCCTGCATGCTCGCCGATGTGTCCATCACCAGCACGGTGGCCAGACCACCGCCCGCCGGCAGGACCACCTGCGGCCGGGCCAGTGCCAGCACCACCACCGCCGCCGTAAGCAACTGCAACACGAGCAACAGACTGCGTTCCAGCCGGCGGACCGGCAGGTGAACCAGAAGGTCCTGGCGGGCACGCTGCCACAGCAGCACGGAGCTCATCGGCACGTCGTGCCGCCTGGCCCGCAACATGTACAGGAGCACGATCACCGGGAGTACGGCGAGGAGCCACAGCGCGGCCGGAAGCCCCAGCGTCATCGCACGAGGCCTCCAAAACGCAGGTAGCGCAGGATGAGGTCCTCGAAGGGAACCGTCGTCGTCGCCCGCACGTAGTCGATCTGGTGGCGCAGGCAGAACTCCTCCACCCCGCCCAGGAAGGCATCGCGCGCCCGCGCGTACGCCTCAAGCGCCGGACCGTCCACGCTCACCTCCACGGCCTGTTGCGTCTCCGCGTCGACCAGCCGCGCGTCGCCGCGGACGGCCGGCATGAGCTCATCGTCGCTGAGGATGTGGATGACGAAGGGGTCAAAGTGATGATAGCGGGCCAGCTTGAGTCCTTCTTCGTACCCATCGGAGTACAGGAGGTCGCTGAGAATGAGCATCAGCCCGCGCCGCTTGGTTTGGTGCACGTACTCCCACATGGCCCCCTGCAGGCTGCTCGCCCCCCCGGACTGCGCGGGGAGACCCTCGAGGAATTCGAATAACCGGAAGATCTGGCCCCGCCCGCGCTGCGGCGGGAGCTGACGCTGCACCCGGGTCGCATACGCCACCGCGCCGACACGGTCGAGGTTCACCAGCCCAATGTAGCCGACCGCGGCGGCAATGCGGGCGGCGTAGTCCAGTTTGCGCGGCGCGCCCCACCCCATCGAGCCGCTGGTATCGACGAAGAGGTGGACGTTGATATCCTCCTCCTCGCTGAACAGTTTGATGAACAGGCGGTCCAGCCTGGAGTAGATGCTCCAATCGATGTGCCGGTAGTCGTCCCCGACCTGATAGCTGCGGTAGTCGGCGAACTCCACCCCTCGTCCCAGGGTGCGGCTGCGGCGCTCCCCGCGCAGCCCGGCGCGGGCGAGGCGGCGGGACCGCAGGCTGAGGGTGTCCAGCTTTCGGAGGAATTGCGGGTCCAGTAAGGCGGCCGGCATCCCTAATCCCGTTGTTTCGCTCCCTCCAGTTCCGTCGTCTCCTCCAGGGCGTTCTGGATGATCGCGTCGGGATCGATGCCTTCAGCTTCGCCCTCGAAGTTGAGGATGAGGCGATGCCGCAACGCCGGCAGGGCGAGCACCTTAAGGTCGCTGAATGCGACGTTCGCGCGCCCGGCGATCAACGCGCGCACCTTGGCCGCCAGAATCAGCGCCTGCACCCCCCGCGGGCTGCTGCCGTAACGGACATAGCGCTTGGCCATCGAGGCGGCGGCCCCGGTGTCCGGATGTGTGGCCTGGATGAGCCGTGCCACATAGGTCTTGACGTGCGAGGCGACCTCGACCTCACGCGCCAGCTGGAACATCTCCCGGATCTGCCCCGAGGTGGCGGCGACGTCCGCCTGAGGGACCGCGGCGGCCGTGGTGCGGTCGATAATCTCGACGAGATCCTGCGCACTGGGAAACTCCACGCGCAGTTTGAAGAGGAACCGGTCCAGCTGCGCCTCTGGCAGCGGATAGGTCCCCTCCATTTCGATCGGATTCTGAGTGGCCATCACAAAAAACGGCTCCGTCAGCGTGTAGGAGGTCCCGGCCGCGGTCACGGCATGCTCCTGCATCGCCTCCAGCAGCGCGGACTGCGTCTTGGGCGTGGCGCGGTTGATCTCGTCGGCCAGCAGGACCTGCGTGAAGACCGGCCCACGCTGGAACTCGAAGTACCGGCGGCCGCCGGCGTCCTGCATCACCATGTTGGTGCCGATGATGTCGGCCGGCATCAGGTCGGGCGTGAACTGGATGCGCGAGAATCCCAGGTCAAGCGACTGGGCCAGGGTTTTCACCAGCAGCGTCTTCCCCAATCCCGGAACGCCTTCCAGCAGCACATGCCCGCCGGCCAGCAGCGCAATCAACACGTGATCGATCAACTCCCGGTGTCCGACGATCACGCGGCGCACTTGCTGGCGGATGCGATCGAACGTGCTGGCGAATTGTTCTGGCGTCATCTCGCGCCTCTGGCCGACGGGAGCTCTTTCCGACTCTCCAACTCTCCAACTGGTCATTTAAGTTGCGCCAACCTCTCAAAGTATCGCCGCACAAGCGCCCGGTACTGCGCCGGAATGTGCGCGCGCTCGAGGGCGCGGTCCACGCGGGCCACCAGCGCGGGGGACACTGCCTGCGGGAGCGTCCGCGCGGTTCCGGGCCGGCCGGCGCCGATCACCTCAGAGGTGCTCACCTCACCCTCACCCTGGACGCCGCGGACCCGCTGGGGCGTCCGCTCAGCCTGGAGGCGCGGAGTGGGCGGGCCGAGCCTGTCGTCGACGCGCCCCGTGCCCGCGGTCGAGCCTTCACGAGGGCCCTCAGGAGGCGCGGACTCCGCGCCTGGCTGCGAGGCGATCTCTCGCCCACCCGGACCCGCAGGCTCCTGCGTCTGATCCGGCGGGGACTCACCCTGTTCGCTGGCTCGCGGGCCCGGGGCCCCGGAGGCAATCGCGGTGCGGGACTGCTCGAGCACCTCCCGCGCGGATTCCAGCCCCTCCCGGTCTGCCATCAGTGTCTCCATGCCCTCCAGCATGCGCAACGCCTGAGACAGCGACTCACCGGCCGCACCTGTCTCGCCGCGATCCAGCTGCTGTCGCGCCTGCTGTAGTTGCTGGCGCACCTGCGCAGGCTGCGTTGCCTCCCCTTCCTGCGTGATCGCCGCCAGACGGTCTAAGACGTCCTTGGACACAGTGCTCGTATCCTGGCGCAGCCGTGAGGTCAGTTCCTGCAGTTGCTTGATCTGGCGCTGCAGCGCCTGGCGGCGCAGGAGCTCGGAGGGGAGCGCGGGTGACGACGGCGGCCTGCCCATTTCGTCGAGCCGCTGGTCAATCTGCTCGCGCGCGGACTCGAGCTGCCGGGAGAGCTCGGTGATCCGGGCCAGCGCACTCGCCCGATCAACGCGCTCCTGCTGCAACCTCAGGCCGAGATCGCGGAGCTGGGGTGCCCTCCGCCTGGTCAGGGGCAATCGATCTGCCCGCGCGCGGGCCTGCAGCGTCTTCGCGAACTGCTCCAGCCGGGCGCCCTCGCGCCGGATAACCTGCTGCGCGCGATGGGCCGGCGTCCCTGGCAGGGCCAGACCTCCGACCAACGCTGGCCACACCGCCAGCAGCGCCACCAGCGCCGGGACCCACCACGCCGTCGGGGGGAACCGAAGTGGAATCGCTTGACGCAGGTCAACCACGTGGAGGTGCGCGGCCGCATCGGCGATGACCCGCGGGCCCAATGCCGTCGGCGAGCGCGCGGCGAGTCCGAGTTCGACCGCCGTGCTGGCGCGCTCGTCCAGGTGCAACACGAGGTCGAGGGTGCGTGCCGCGGCGACGAGGTCCGAGCGGGTAAGGAGGACCACTCCCGCGGCCACCAGCGCGGCGGCCAGGGCCGCCATGGCGGCGATCCAGGGAGAAACCGCAGACACCGGCACCATCGTGCTGGCGGCCGCGGCGGCCACCAGCGCGATCAACATCCACACGGCCGCGCGCACCGCCATCCGCAGCGCCCGGTCGAGTCGCAGACGCCGCGCGGCCCTGCCCACGATCCGCGTCACCGCCGGATCCAGCGCCGGTTTCATACCTGCATCATAGCACTCCGACACGGAGGGGACCGATCTCGGATTTTCAGTTCGTTTTTGCTTCGATCCGGATCCGCTCCACGCGCAGGCGGACCAGGCCGACGCAGATCCCGGCGGTGAGCAGGTACACGCCCACCACCAGCCAGACGGCGGGCCGCACACCCTCTCGCACCGCGATGGCCAGTAAGCGGACCGGGCTGAGCGCGTGCCACGGAGAAGGGAGGGCGTTCCCGCCGACGATCACGGCCAGCAGTGTCGTCCAGTGGGCAAAACTTCGCGCGAAGTCCGATTCAAACACAATACTGTAGAACGTTCCGGTCGCCCCGAAGGCCGTGGCCGCGGCAATACCGACCAGCGCCGCGCGCAGGATGGCCATGAGGGATTCTCCGCGAATCCCAGCGACGACGGCGACGAACGGACCCGCCAGCAGCCACTGCAGCGCGGCAAACGACGCGGCGGACAGCACCTTGCCCAGCGCAATCGTCTCCGCCGGGAATGAGGAGGCCGCCAGATCCCATACCGATTTCTCCCCGTCGATGCCGATCTCGCCGGCCGCGCAGGCAGAGGTGAAGTACATGGTCAGCACGGCACTCACGATCAGCGATGCCAGCACGAGGCCTCCCTGCCGGAGTTCATCGAGGCGGCCCAGGTCCGGCGGCAGAGAGAGAAACGTCAGCAACGCGATGATCACAAGGAAGATGGTATGCAGGGTGAGCGCCTTCGAGCTGCCCAGGCGGTAGCGGACGTCCGCGCGCAGCACAGGATTCACGGGCTCCCCTCCAGGGGAGCACGCAGGGGCACGACGATCAGGCGGTGGGCATCGACCTGCAATGCCGGTCCCCCAACCGTGTGCCCTCCACCGACCCGCCCCACCAGCCATGCGATGCCGCCAGGCGCCGGCGGCTGCCGCTGCAGGCGTGCGACGACTTCCTCCATGAACCGGTCGGACACGTCGGCCGGGGGATGCGGCTGTCGCGCGAATGGCTCCCACCTGGTGGGATCGAGCGACAGAGACAGCGTTGCGCCTATGGGCGGAAGCTGGTAGATCTGGCCGCCGCGAACAATCCTGGCGTCGGCGATACTGGGTCCCCCGCGGTTGTCGATCTCCACGCGCAGCCCCGCGTCGCTGGTCGCGGCATATCCGTCCAACGACGCCGGGACCACCTCCGTCGCGTCCACGCGCAGCCCGGAGGTAGCCGCATTCCCAGAGATCGCAAACGGTGCGTCGAATGTCAGCGGGCGCGGCTCCGCCGGCTGCATCCAGGCATCCTCAGCCGCGTGGAGGTGAAACGTCCCGCCATACGGGCTGATCAGTGCGGCGAACGTGCGGACACGCGCCAGACCCGTGCCGGGGATGACTTCGGCAATCGAGACTTGCACCACCGACGTCCCAGCGCGGCGCGCCTGCAGCGCGAAGCCATACATCGCGAGCGCGAAGATCGTGGCCACCAAGGGCACGGCCAGCCACCCGCCACGCACGCGCCCGGCGCGGCGGAGCGCCTTGCGTACCGCCAGGATATAGGCTCCTGACAACGCCAGGAGCCAGACCTGGACCGAGCCCGAAAGCGGCCGACTGGCCGGCAGCGCGGTGCCCATTTCGGCCGGCGCCACCCAGGGACGCACCGGGGCATCAAGCGCCGCCGTCCACATGGCCGCTCTCCCGCTCCAGGACCTCAGCGCCGGCGCAAACGGATCAAACGCCCAGAGCAGGACGCTGCCTGCCCCCCAGCGCCATCGCGCCCCCATCGGTCCGCCGGCGGCACCCCGGCGCAGCCTGAGCGTCGTCGCGGATATCGGTCCGGGCACTCCGGACAGGTCATCCGGCCGCCGCACGTTAACCAGACCTCCCGGATCGGCTGGCAGCATGCGGAGCAGCCATGGTGCCTGGAGGGTGACCAGCGGCGCGCCGCCTGTCACGAGGAGCCGCCCCCCCTGCGCCACCCACTGCTCAAGGCCACGCCGTTGCGCGGGGGAGATCGCACGCTCGTTGAAATCGCGAATGACCAGGAGCCGCACCCCGGTGTAGCCCTGCCATTGGGCCGGAAGATCTTCTTCGGTAATGTAGGCGGCGCGGATTTTTCGCGTGAGCTCGGAGAGAAACTCGAGACCAGCCGGCTCGTGCGTCAAAGCCAGGACGACCGCCTCGACTGCGCGCGTCGTGGACAAGGACACGTCACGGCGTGTGACCTCTCGCCCCGACGCCACCAGGCGGACTGCCAGCACACCCCGGGTGTCGGGAATGAAGGCCTCGATGGCCACCCGTTGGGGAGCGCCGGGAAGCAGCCGCACCGGCTGGCGAAATGACAGCGGGGCGTCGTATCCCTGGACCGGCACATCGACGACGACCTCGCCGTCGATGGGGAGCGACGCCTGTAGATCGACGTGGACCGGCAGCCACGCCTGCAGAGGAATCCAACCGGCCCATCCGACGTCAACGCGAAGGGTCGCCGCTGGAGGCCCGGGTTCACCTTGGCTAGGAGACGGGGCGGCGGACACCCTACACGAGGCCTTGGAGGAGACGGCGAGCATACATAGCAGGAGGACGACCCACACACCGCGCCGTCGGGACCCGAGCACGGTCAGCCGGCCGTACGTGCCTTTTGAGACGTAGGTCACAGGTCTCAGGTCACAGGTGACAGATTCTCTGGCCGCTGACCCCTGTGACCTGTGAACTGGCAGTGTGCCGGCTATGAGGAAGCCTTCGAAGAGTCGTTCTTCGCAGACACGTCTGGTGATGAGACGCCCGTAGACGGCTTCTTCTCCGGAGCCTTCTTGTCCGCGTCCTTCTTGTCCGCCCCATCGGAGGCGGGCGACTTTCGATAGTCCGTGGTGTGGAAACCCGATCCCTTGAAGATCAACCCGACCGACGTAAAGACCCGCCGCGCCGGGCCGCCGCACACAGGGCACGGTCCAGGTGTTCCGCCAACCTCGTGGGTGACCTCAAACAGGTGATCGCAGTTCGTGCAGCGATATTCATACACCGGCATGTCGGAATCCTCTCCACCCAATCACTGTCTAATGGTAGAAATGCCCTGTGGGGCTGTCAATATTCCCCCCTGCCGGAAGTTGAAGAGTTGGAGAGTTGGAGAGTCAACGGCACGCGGTATTGGCTCTCCAACTTTCCAACGCTCCAACTTTCCAACTCCAGTTATCGTCGTTGTAGTGTGACAAGCCAGATCGGTCCCCTGGACGCGCCCGTATTCGTGCCAAATGCGAGGTGGCGGCCGTCAGGAGACCAGGCGATCGCGACGCCGATTCCAGGATCTGTGTACTCCATCAGATACGAGTACAGGTGCAGGTGCCCCGATCCGTCGGCGTTGGCCATCCACAACTCGGCGCGGGCATCGCCGGAAAGTTGCGCGAAGACGACCTTCTCCCCCTGCGGCGACCAGGCCAGGCCTGTGTACCGTCCGCCCTGGGGTGCCACCGCGAAGCGGCCGCTCCCGTCGAGACGGCTGAGCACCACCTGCCCACCACCCTCGGCACCCTGATCACCACTCACGGTCGCGAGATAGCGTCCGGTGGGAGCGAGGCGAACCATGGTGGCCGGCGCGGGCAGCAGGATCTGCTGGCGGTCTGGATAGCTGATGCGCACCCGCCAGAGCTCGGTCATCGCCGGCTCCCTCGCCACCGACAGCCCGTACAGCATATAGAGGCTGTCAGGGAACCACTGCAGGTCGTGCATCGCGCGGCCCGCCGGGGCGCGGGTCACCATCCGCCTGAATCCGCCGTCATGGTTGACCAGCCATAACTCCATCCGTGTCTGACCGTCCACGGGACGGCGAACCACAACGGCAAGCCGGTCGCTCCCCGGAGCCCATGCCAGCTCCACCGCCGGCTCAGGGAGCGGGACGCGCCGGCGGTCGGTCCCATCGGGTCGCAGGGTCCACACGATCCCCCGGTCGATCAGGCCCAGCAGGTTGAGCGGCCGCGACCACGCCACCGCGGTCACCGCCTCAGCCGGCGCGATGTCTTTCTCTCCGCGGTCGAGCGTGTACACCCACAGGCGCTGATCGCTGCTGTAGGCCAGCGCCTGACTGTCGGGAGACCAGGCGGCGGGCGACAGCGCCGGGCGATCCATGATCCGGCGCACCCCGACCACCTGCAGCTGCCGCGTGCTCTCCGGCGCAGGCGCGCGCCGAACTTCGCACGCAGCGACAATCAGGGAGAGCGCGAGGATGAACGGGAGGAAGCGGAGGGGGAGAGAACTGCGTCTACTTAGTCTGCTTGGTCTCCTTGGTCTACTTGGTCTTCCTGCGATCACTGGTCCTCGGTTGGCATATCGCTTGTAGACTAAGGAGACCAAGAAGACTAAGAAGACCAAGTAGACGTAGTTTGATCTCAAACGACGGGATACTTGCCCTCGGCCAGTTCGCGGGTCAGGTTCGTGATGTTGACCAGTTCGCGCTCCAGAATCTCCTGCACTTTGCGCCGGGCCACGTCCTGGCGAGTCCGTTTGGCCAGGATAATCTGCGCGGCGGCGATCTTGGGATGGTCGATGGCGGTGCCGATCTGGCTGAGCATCCACACGTACACTTCGCGGATTCCACTCAC
>Ga0209056_10007104_pt1 | contig 11535 bp, 7 predicted proteins | sample GraSoiAngelo_114_FD_185876 | JGI IMG/M metagenome (GOLD analysis project Ga0209056, IMG submission 185876) | Grasslands soil microbial communities from the Angelo Coastal Reserve, California, USA - 14_0903_13_40cm (SPAdes) (version 2) | ecosystem: Environmental > Terrestrial > Soil > Grasslands ... | reverse complement strand
GTTGCCGTTGTTCCAATCCAGGGCCAACAGCCCCGACGCGCCGGCCCTGAGGCGCGCCGCCTCGCGCGACAGCTCGGCGTGCAACGCTTCCCGTCCCTGGCAGACGACCTCGACCCACCAGCGCAGCAGGTCCCCCACGGCGGACTGCCCCGCCTCGATCCCGTAGAATCCCGGCATCACCGAACCCGGGACGATGCCGCAGATCCCGGGGATGTCGGGGATCCGCTGGTGCGCGTCGGCAATGGCGATGTCGCAGGTGGAGGTACCGATGATCTTCACGAATGTCCCGACCCGGACGCCGGCGCCGACGGCGCCGTAATGGGCGTCGAACGCCCCCATGGCGATGGGAATCCCTGTCTTCAACCCGAACGTCTCCGCCCACGCGCGAGCCAGCACGCCGGCTGCGCGATCGGCCGAGTACGCCTTCGTGTACAACCGGTCGCGCAGGCGCCCCAGCCCCGGATCGAGCAGGCACAGGAACTCGCGCGACGGCAGTCCGCCCCACCCCTCCGAGTACATCGCCTTGTGGCCTGCCGCGCACACCCCGCGCACGATGTCACCGGGGTGCGTGACTCCCGCCAGCACGGACGGCACGAAATCGGCCAGCTCCACCCAGCTCGCCGCCGCCTCGAACACGTCCGGCGCCACCTTACGACAATGCCAGATCTTGGACCAGAACCATTCCGACGAATAGGTGCCGCCGATCGGCGACAGGTACTCCGGGGCGCAGCGCCGCGCGGTTTCGGTAATAGCCGCCGCTTCTTCGGCCGCGGTGTGGTCCTTCCACAGCCACGCTTGTGCCGCCGGCGAGTCGCGCCAGCGCGGGTCCAGGGCGAGCGGCCGGTTGCCGGCATCCAGCGGCAGCGGCGTCGAGCCGGTCGTGTCGACGCCGATACCGATGACGCGGTCGCGTGAGAACCCCGTCTCGGTGTCGGCCTGTGCCAATGCGCCGCGCACCGACGTCGTGAGACCCACCAGGTAATCGGCGGGATTCTGGCGCGCCAGGTGCGGATCGCGCGGATCGAGCAGGACGCCTTCCGTGCCGGACGGGTAATCGCACACCGCAGTGCCGAGCGCGCGACCGTCCGCGCAGTCCACGACCACCGCCCGGACCGAGTTGGTCCCGTAATCAACGCCGATCGTGAACGCCGCTCCCTGCCCCGCCACGGTCAGCCGACCAGAATCGGACTCACGAGGTCCAACACGTCGGGGCCGGTGCCCGCCGCGCGTGCCCGATCCAGCGCTGCCCGCTGCTCGAACACGCGGACCGCCTTGAGCGCCAGGTTCGCGAAGTTGATCATGCTTCGCTCCATCGCCCGGGTGGGGTCGTCACGGTAGGTGAACTGGTCCTGGCTGTAGTACCCGCCGTAGTCGCGCACGAACGTGGTGAACAGGTACTCCACCGACTCGGGGATCGACAGGGTTCCGAACATGCAGTCCTGGTCGTTGCGCCCCTGACGCGCGTCGTTGATGTCGAATTTGTGGACCGGGACGCCCGCGTAGGCCGCGAGGTCGCAGGCGGTGGAGGCCGTCGTCCCCTCCATCTTTTGGTGGCCGTAGTCGATCGTGAGGCCGCAGTTCGTGCCGCCGCACAGCTGATTCACCCGCTGGGCCACGAGGATCGCCGACGCGGCCGTGGGAATGATCATGTACAGCTCCCGCGGCTCGTATGGCTTGGGCTCGATGGCGAGCTTGATCCCCGCCTTGAGGCACGCCCGGTTGGCCGTGACGAGCGCCTCCGTGAACCACTCGAGCCCCTGCTGGTAGTCGATCTGGAAGTGGTAGTCGGCGCCGTCGGAGCCCGGCCACACGCTGACGATGGGAAGCTTCAGGGCCTGCGCGATCTCGACCGCCTTCAGGATCTCGTCGGTGGCGGCGCGGCGCAGCGCGGGGTTCGGGTTGCACGGTCCTCCCAGCCGAAACCGCGGATTGGTCCAGGTGTTGACGTTGCACGCCGTGACCCGCATGCCCAGATCGGCCAGGTAGCCGTCGCGCGCGCGCTCGAGCGCCGGCCAATCGATGTCGCCGTTCAAGGTCTTCTCGAACACGCTCTGGTGGATCTCGATCGCGTCGATGCCGGCGGCGTGCGTGCGCCGGCACTGCGACTCGAAGTCTCCCTTGAAGCGCGGATCGTCGGAGTGATAGCCGGGCGGCGCGAACCGGTCGCAAAAGTCGCCCGCGGACCAGTGACCGACGCTCATCTTGATGTCCATGGTTTGCAAGAACGCGATCGCGTCGGCGCGGCCCAGGTAGCGAGTCTGCGTGCGGGCGAACGCGAGCTGGTCGGAGCTGAAGCGTGTCATGGGTGTCGGTCCATCGACGGGTGACGTGTGCCGGGAGATTGGACCGCCCCGGGGCCCGTGTCAAGCAAGACCGGCGTGTGCCGGCACTACGTTCCCAGCTCCGCCAGGTCGCGGTACAGATCGAGCGCCTGCGGGTTGGCGAGGGCCTCGCGATTCTCGACCGGCAGCCCGTGCACCACCGCGCGCACGGCGAGCTCGCTGATCTTCCCACTGATGGTGCGCGGGATGTCGGCGACCTGCACGATCTTGTGCGGCACGTGGTGCGGGCTGGCGTTGTCGCGGAGGCAGCGCCGGATGCGCTCGCGCAACGCGTCGTCCAGGGCGAGCCCGTCGCGCAGCCGCACGAACAGGACGACACGCTCGTCCGCACCCGCGGCGGAGCCGATCCGCTGCCCGATCGCCAGGCTCTCGAGCACCTCCGGCAGCGTGTCCACCTGCCGGTAGATCTCGGCCGTGCCGATCCGGACGCCCCCGGGGTTGAGGGTCGCGTCGCTGCGCCCGTGAATGATCAGGCCGCCGTGTGCGGTGACGAGGGCCCAGTCGCCGTGGCGCCACGCACCGGGGAACCGCTCGAAATACGCGCCGCGATATTTCGCTCCATCGGCATCGTTCCAGAACGCCACCGGCATGCTGGGAAATGGCCTGGTACAGACGAGCTCTCCCGCCGCGCCGACGAGCGGCGCACCGCGCGGGTCGAAGACCTGTACCGCCATGCCGAGCCCGGGCGCCTGCAACTCGCCGCGCCACACCGGCTCGGTGGGGTTGCCGATCGCGAAGCAAGAGATGATCTCCGTGCCGCCGCTGATGTTGCACAGGTGCACGTCCGGCTTGATGTCGTTGTACACGTAGTCGTAGCTGTGGCCGGCCAGCGGGCTGCCGGTGGACAGGATAGTGCGGAGCGCGGACAGGTCGTGGGTGCGTGCCGGCGCGAGCCCTTCTTTCTCGGCGAGCGCCAGGTACTTGGCGCACCAGGGTCCACAGTGCGTCCGGGCGCGGCGCGAACGGGGCACCGTCGTACAGCACCACGGTCGCATGCACGGCCAGGGCGCTCACGAGCCAGTTCCACATCATCCACCCGCACGTCGTGACGTAGCAGAGCCGGTCCTCCCGCTTGAGATCGACGTGCAGCACGTGCTCTTTTTGATGTTGCAGCAGCGTCCCCCCGGCCCCGTGCACCATGCACTTGGGGAGTCCCGTGGTGCCGGACGAATAGAGGATGTAGACCGGATGATTGAATGGGAGCCGCTCGAACCGCAGGCCGGCCTCGCTCCCCGGCGGGCCCACCCACTCGTCCCACAGCATGCCCCGCGGGATCCTCTGCATCGGGGGCCGCTCCGCGAGGTACGGAACGACCACCACGTGCTCGATCGCCGGGATCCGGCGGGTGATGTCGGCGACGCGCCCGAGGCAGTCGATCTCCTTGCCGCCGTAACGGCACCCGTCGGCACAGAACAGGATGCGCGGCGCGATTTGGCCGAAGCGGTCCACCACGCCCGCCGTGCCGAAGTCCGGCGAGCAGGACGACCAGATGGCGCCGAGGCTCGTGGCCGCGAGCATCGCGATCACCGTCTCGGGGATGTTCGGCAGGAACCCCGCCACCCGATCTCCCGACCGAATGCCCGCCGCCCGGAGCGCGGTCGCGACCCGAGCCGTCGCCTCGTGGAGCGCACGGTAGCTCAGCTCGCGCCGCGCCCCGGACTCATTCCTTGCCACGAGCGCCGGGTGCGCGTCGCCCTGCCGCAGCAGGTTTTCGGCGAAGTTGAGGCGCGCGCCCGGGAACCAGCTGGGCCCGCGGACCGGATCGGGCGGGGCCATGCGGTCCAGCCCCACTCCCACTTCGTCCCACGGCTTGCGGCCCGTGTGGCCCGCTCCTTCCCGCTCCGCGGCAATCACGCCGCAGAAGCGCCACACGGCGGGCCAGAACTGCTCCGGGGACGTGATCGACCAGCGGTACAGCGAGCGATAGTCGGCGACGTCCGCTCCATACTCCCGGCGCGCTGTGGCGATAAAGGCAGTCAAGTTTGCGCGGGCCACCCGGTCGGGCGGCGGCGTCCAGAGCGGCAGGTGTGCTGACTCGCTCAGAGGTCCGGTCCTACTTGGTCGCGCCGGGTGAGGTCGTCACGTTGCGCGTGATCACGTAGTAGTTCGGATCTCCTTTGAAATCGGCCGGCGTCGCGAGCCGCAGCGGTGCGGTCTGCCAGGCCGCCGTCGGATGCACTACGCTGAAGCTGTCCGGCGACAGCGTGACTTTGAGCGGCATGTCGAAGCCGGGCACGACGTCCGTCCAGCGGTACGACAGCATCCCTCCCTCGATGCGGTATTCCAGCACGGGCACCTGCGTCGTGCGCAGGTACTGATCGAAGACCTTGGTCAGATCGGTTCCCGCGTGCGCGGAGATGTAGTCCTCCACCTGTTTGCCCATCACCGTCTGGTGCCAGAAGGTCTGATTGAGCCCGCGCAGGATCGCCCGCCACTTCTCGTCGTCGTCGACGATCTGCCGGACGGTGTGCAGCATGTTCCCGCCCTTGGGGTACATGTCGCCCGAGCCCTGATCGTTCACGCCGTACGATGGGATGATCGGCCGGTCGTTGCGGATGCCGCGCCGTGTACCGATGGTGTAGTCGGCGCCGGCCTGCTTCCCGAAGAGGCACTCGGTGTAGAGTCCCTCGGCGTAGTTGGCGAAGCTCTCGTGCACCCACATGTCGGCGTTGTCCTTGGCGGTGATGTTGTTGCCGAACCATTCGTGGGCGCTTTCGTGCACGATGATGAAGTCCCATTTCAGGCCGAGGCCGGTGCCCGAGCCGTCGCGCCCGCGGTAGCCGTTGGCGTACCAGTTGCCGTAGGCGACGGCGCTCTGATGCTCCATCCCGGGGTGCGGCACTTCGACCAGCTTGTACCCGTCCTCGTACCACGGATAGGGACCGAACCAGTGCTCGAAGCACCGCAGCATCGTGGTCGCCTGGACGAACTGCCGCTGCGCCGCCTCGCGGTGATAGCCGAGAGGCCAGAAGTCGAGGGTCAGCGGACCGTTCTCTCCGTGAAACAGATCACTGTAGTGATCGTAGCTCCCCGCGCCGACGGCGATGGCGTAGTTGTTGATCGGGTTGACGACGAACCACTCGTACGTCGTCGTGCCGTCCGGGTGGTGGGTCACGCGGCGCAGCCGCCCGTTGGAGACGTCGATCATCGGGTCGGGCACGGTGAGCGCCACGCGCTGGCTGTCGGGCTCGTCCGCCTGCGTGTCCTTGTTGGGCCACCACACGCTCGCACCCATGCCCTGATCGGTCGTGACGACCCACGGCTGGCCGAGGCTGTCGCTGGTCCAGGTGAAGCCGCCCTCCCAGGGAGGCCGCGTGGCGACCCGCGGCTTGCCGTGGTAATAGACCGTGATGGTGCGACGGTCCCCGGCGCGCTGGCGGCTGGACGGCTTCGCGAAATAGGCGTTCCCTTCCCGGCGGAGCGGGACCGCCCGCCCGTCCTGCACCATGCTGTCGACCGCGAGCGGCGCCATCAGGTCGACCTGCAGTTCGCGGCCCGGCGTGAGGACGCGGTAGGTGATTCCGTTGTACCCGCTGATAGTGCTGTCGTCGGGATTGACGGCCACGTGCAGGTCGTAGAACACGACGTCCCACCACGCGCGTCCCGGCGTCGTGAACGAGCCGCGCAGGGTGTCGGCGCGGGTGAAGCTGCGGCTGGCCTGGGCCGCGCCGGTGGTGACGGGGGCGAGGACGAGCGTGGTTGCGAGGAGCGATCTCAGCAGCGCCATGCGGCCTTGACCCGAGCGCGGCGCCGCCAGATCCAGCTCACGAGCACCGCGAGCGCGATCGCCCCGGCGACGACGGTGCTGGTGCGGCCGATCCAGCGCTCCGCCATCTGCCAGCTCGCCCCGAGGAAGTAGCCGAGCAGCACGAAACTCACGGTCCAGAGGACGGCGCCCACGGCGTTGTAGACGAGGAAAACCCGATAGCGCATGCGGGAGGCCCCGGCCACGAACGGCACCAGCGCGCGCGCGAAACCGATGAACCGGCCCAGCAGGACGGCCTTGCCACCTTGCCGGGCAAAGAAGGCGTCCGCGCGGGCCAGGTGCTCCTGCTTGAGCCCGAAGCGAGCCCCATGGAGCAGCAGCCAGGGCCGTCCCAGGCGCCAGCCCAATTGGTAGCCGATATTGTCGCCCAGCGTGGCGCCGACTGCCGCAGCGGCGATCACGGCGTCAAGCTCGAGCACGCCTTGATGCGCGAAGAATCCGGACGCGAGCACCAGGCTCTCGCCCGGGACGATGAGCCCCGCGAACGCGGCGGATTCGAGCGTCGCCGCCACAAAGATGATGAGATAGCTCCAGTGGCCGAGCCGGGCGACCAGGTCGAGCAGATACGGCAGCACGCGTCTCCAGCCTCACTCCGCTCCACGGGCGACGTGCAACTCGATCCAGTCCACCTGGCGGGCTTGCACGGCGTCGCGCACCTGCCGCTCCCGGACGCTCAGCACCGCTCCCCCCGTCTTGACCTCGATGAACACGACGCGCCGCAGCTGGCCTTCGTCCAACCCGTCGAACACGACGAGGTCGACCGGCGTGCCGAGAAAGCGGGCGTCTTTCGGGTTGAAATGGAAATCAGGCAAGTACGGGATCAGCTGCTCGTGTACCTTGCCGACTGTCACGGCGTGGCTGCGTTGAATGGCATCCTGGCGGATGGCGTCCGTGTACCGGACTCTCCACCGCTGGAAGTAGACGAGCGCGAGCAGCAACCCGATCCCGATCCCGAGGACCAGGGCGAGCACGGCGGCCAGTACGTTCCAGGTGACGTTCACGCTCCCAATCTACGCCTCTCGGGCCGTCGTGAGCTACATTGCCACGACCCGAAACGGAGTGACCGTGACGGAACAGACTCTTGCTGCCGGCGCCGGCCGGGCCAGCGGCTGGTGGAGCGTGGTGCGCGATGCCGTCCACGGCGTCCCGCACGACTACACGGCCGGGTCGTTGGGCCGGGGGATCGTGCTGCTCGCCATCCCCATGGTGCTGGAAATGGGGATGGAGTCGATCTTCGCCGTGGTCGACGTCTTCTGGGTCTCCCGGCTCGGTCCCGATGCGGTCGCCACGGTCGGCCTCACCGAGTCAATCATGACGCTCGTGTACACGGCGGCGATGGGGCTCTCGATCGGAGTGGCGGCCGTGGTCGCGCGCCGCATCGGGGAGCGCCGCCCCGACGCCGCTTCCGAAGCCGCCGTGCAGGGAATCGCCCTGGGGCTCGGGGTCGCCGCCGTGGTGGCGGCCGTGGGGATCACCCTCGCGCCGCGGTTGCTCGCGGTCATGGGGGCGTCGCCCGCGGTCACGGCGATCGGCTCCGGGTACACGCGCATGCTGCTGGGCGGCAGTGCCACGGTGCTGTTGCTGTTCCTCATCAACGCGATCTTTCGTGGAGCGGGCGATGCCGCGATCGCGATGCGTGTGTTGTGGCTGGCGAACGCCATCAACATCCTGCTCGGCCCCTGCCTGATCTTCGGGCTCGGGCCGTTTCCGCGACTCGGCGTCACGGGTGCCGCCGTGGCCACGACCATCGGCCGCGGCACGGGCGTCCTGTACCAGCTCTATCGCCTCACGCGCGGCGACGCGCGGGTGGCCGTCCAGCGCGCCCACGTGGCGCTCCGACCGGCCCTGATGGCCAATCTGGTGCGCCTGTCGGGCTCGGGGACATTCCAGGTGCTGGTGGGGACCGCGAGCTACGTGGGGCTGGTGCGCATCATGTCTACCTTCGGCAGCGCCGCCCTCGCCGGCTATACGATCTCGATTCGGATCCTGGTCTTCGCCCTGCTCCCCTCGTGGGGTCTCTCGAACGCCGCCGCCACCATGGTTGGCCAGTCGCTGGGCGCCGGGAAGCCGGAGCGCGCCGAGCGGGCGGCGTGGCTCGCCGCGGGCTACAACATGGCGGTGCTCGGCGCCGTCGGGCTGCTGTTCATTGCGTTCGCGGGCCCGATCGTCGGCGTGTTCACGCGCGATCGCGTGGCGCTCCCGACCGGGGCCCTCGGCCTGCGGACGATGAGCTTCGGGTTCGTCTTCTACGCACTGGGCTTTGTGCTCACCCAGGCGTTCAACGGCGCGGGCGACACCTGGACACCCACGTGGATCAATCTGGCTTGCTTCTGGTTGTGGGAGATCCCGCTCGCCTACTTGCTGGCGCTGGTGTGGGGTTTCGGGCCTCAGGGCGTGTTCGTCGCGATCACGGTGGGGTACTCGACTCTGGCACTCGTGAGCGTCGTGCTGTTCAAGCGCGGGCGCTGGAAGCTGCGCCGCGTGTAGCATGACGACCACCCACGTTGCCGCCGGCGTTCCCCTTCCTCCGCCCGTAGCGCGGCCGCAGGACGGCCCGCTGCGTCAGGACGTGCGCTGGCTCGCGGCGACGCTGGGACGGGTAGTGGGCCGGCTCGCGGGAGAAGAGACGTTCCGGGCAGTCGAGGAGCTGCGACGGGCCTGTCGCGCCCGCCGGCTCGGCGTCGCGGGAGCGCCCGATCTGGACGCGCTGCTGGCGCGGACCCGCTCGCTCGAGCCCGAGACCGCGCGGCTCACGGCCCGTGCCTTCACGGTGTTCTTCATCCTGATCAACGCGGCAGAGCAGGCCCACCGCGTGCGCCGCTCGCGCCAGGACGACCTCGCCGCGGCGCAGCGCGGCTCGGTGCGCTGGTCGCTGCGCCGCCTGCGCGAGGCCGGCCGCGCCGCCGAAGAAGTGGCGCACGCCCTGGCATCGCTCGATGTCCGACCGGTCCTCACCGCGCATCCCACGGAGTCCGCCCGCCGCACCATCCTCGATCTGCAGGCGCGCCTGGCGGAGGGATTGCTCACGCGCGACGGCGCCCCCGAGCCCCAGCGCCGGGCCATCGAGCGGCACCTGGAGGGCGAGGTGGAGCTGCTGTGGCTGACCGAGGAAATTCGGCGCGACCGCCCGTCGGTCATGGACGAGGTGTCGAACGCGCTGTGGTACCTGGAAGATCGTCTCCTGGAGGCGGCGTCGCGCGTGCGCGAGCGGCTGGTGGAGGCGTTTGAAGACGAGTTCGGGCGCGCGCTCGGCCCCGCCCCGATGACGCCCCTCACGCTGGGGAGCTGGGTCGGGGGCGATCGGGACGGGAACCCGTTCGTCACCCCGGACGTCACGCTCGCCGCGGCGCGGCGCGCCCGGCGGGCGGTGCTGGACCATTACACGACGGCGCTGGCCGGCCTGGCGGCGCGGCTCTCGGTATCCGAGCGACTCGCGACCGTCTCACCCGAACTCAAGGCCTCGCTCGAGCGCGACCGCGACGAGCTGCCGGCGGTCTGGGAGCAGAATCGCCGCCGCAACGCGGACGAGCCGCTCCGCTTGAAAGTCAGCTTCATGCGGGCGCGGGTCGGGACCGATCCGCCGGGCTACGGCACGGCGCAGGAGCTGGAGCGCGACCTCGCCCTGCTCGCCGATGCCCTCGACACCGTCGGGGCGGCACACGCGCGACGCACCCTGGTGGAGCCCCTCCTGGCACAGGTGCGGGCTCACGGGTTCCACGGGTATCGCCTCGACCTGCGTGAAGACGCCGCGGTCCACACGCGCGCGCTCCACGACCTCACCGCGGCCGTCGGGCTGGGCGAGCTGGACGCTGCCGCCCTGCGCCGCGAGCTCGCCGGCCGGCGGCCGCTGCATGCGCCCCATGTCCCCCTCGCGGAGCCGACCGACCGAGTACTGCAAGTGTTTCGGGTCATGCGGGCGATCCAGGACGAGATCGGCGGGGCGGCGGCGTCGACGTACATCGTGTCGCGCACCCGCTCATCCGATGATCTGCTGCGCGTGTTGCTGCTGGCACGCGAAGGGGGGCTGGTGGACCTGTCGCGGGAGCCTGCGCTGTCGCGTATCGACGTCGTCCCGCTGTTCGAGACCCTCGAGGATCTGGAGCGCGCCCCTGCCGTCGTGCGCTCGCTGCTGGATGATCCGATCTGGCGACGCCAGCTCGAGGCCCGCGGACGCCATCAGGAAGTGATGCTCGGCTACTCCGATTCCGCCAAAGACGCGGGGCTGCTCCCGTCGGCGTGGGCCCTGTACCGCGTGCAGGAGGAGGTGGCGCGGGCCTGCGCCGACGCCGGCGTGTCGTGGACCCTGTTCCACGGTCGGGGCGGCACGGTCGGGCGCGGCGGCGGATCGCCGGTGGCGCGCGCGCTCACCGCGCTGCCCCCCGGCACGGTACACGGCGGCATCAAAATCACCGAGCAGGGCGAGATCGTGTCGCAGAATTTCGGCCTCCCATCCATCGCCGAACGGAGCCTCGAGCTGATGTTGAGCGGGGTGTTGCTGCACCGGTTCGAGGATTGGCGCAGCGAGCTCGAGCCCGGCGAGGAAGCGCGCTTCCGGGAAGTCATGGATCGCCTGGCGGCGCAGGCGTTACCACCGTATCGCGCGTTGGTGTACGGCAGCGGAGATCTGTTCAAGCTGTTCCTCGAGACGACGCCCGTGCGCGAGCTCGCCCACGTCCGGTTCGGGTCGCGGCCCGCGTACCGGGGGGGGGCCCCGGGTGAGCAGACGATCGCGGAGATCCGCGCGATCCCCTGGGTGTTCGGGTGGACCCAGACGCGACTCATGCTGCCGGGATGGTTGGGCGTGGGGACCGCGCTCGAAGCCGTCGCCGCCGAGCCCGGTGGGCTCGGGGTGCTGCGCCGCATGGCCACCGCCTGGCCGTTCTTCGACGACCTGCTCGGCAAGTTGGAGATGGTCTGCGCCAAGGCCGACATGGCGATCGCGCGGATGTACGTGCGCGAGCTGGGCGGCGACCTCGCGCTGTTCGACCGGCTCGAGGAAGAATTCCGGCGTACGGTCGCCGCGCTGTTGCGCATCCGGGAGAGCGACTATCTGATGCGCGACAATCCGATGCTGCAGACGGCGATCGGCCTGCGCAATCCGTACGTGGACCCGCTGTCGCTGCTCCAGGTTGCGCTGTTGCAGCGCTCCCACGCCGTCCCGCCCGACGCGTCCGCCGGCGACCCGGCCATGGCGGCCGTGAGCGCCGGTCTCGCTTCGACGCTCAACGGCATCGCTCAGGGCCTGCGTAATACCGGGTAGGTGCGGCGGGCGACGCCGTTTATTTTGGGTACTGTCCGCTCACGGAGCACCCATGACGTACAAGCCTCTGCTCGCCTTCGCGCTCGCGGCCCTGGGTTGCCGCGCCGGCGAGCGCTCACGCGCCGCGACCGCCCGGCCCGACTCGGCCGCGGCTCCAGTCCCCGCCG
>Ga0209056_10007103_pt1 | contig 11536 bp, 5 predicted proteins | sample GraSoiAngelo_114_FD_185876 | JGI IMG/M metagenome (GOLD analysis project Ga0209056, IMG submission 185876) | Grasslands soil microbial communities from the Angelo Coastal Reserve, California, USA - 14_0903_13_40cm (SPAdes) (version 2) | ecosystem: Environmental > Terrestrial > Soil > Grasslands ... | reverse complement strand
AGGAGAGACCAGACCGTTGACCGATGAATTGAAGGACGGGACTGTCCCGACCGAGGCACCAGCCCCGAGCGCGGACAAGACTCCCGACCGAGCCGCCGTCGCAACCGCCGTGGCCGATGAGCCCGCAGCCCCCGAGGCAGCCGAGGCGCCCAGCGTGAGCGACGCGGAATCCGCGGAACCCGCCGAACCCGCGGCCACGGCCGCTGACCCCGCGGCCACGGCCGCTGACCCCGCGGCCACGGCCGCTGACCCCGCGGCCACCGCCGTAGAGACGCCCGCGACGCCGGCTCCCGCCGAAGAAGCCGCCGTGGAGACGCCAGCAGCCGACGCCACCGATGGCGTCGTCGGGGACGTCGCCGTCGCATCGACCGCGACGATGCCGCTCCCGCCGGAGCTCGAGGCGACGGACACCACGGACGCCCCGTCCGCGTCGGAGGACGACGAGGCGGGCGCGGACGAGACCACGGCCGCGGACGAGACCACGGCCGCCCCGGCTGCGGCCGCGCGCGACCTCGGCCCCGAGCCGACGACGATGGAGGAGCTGCTCGCCGAGCAGGATTCCGACATCAAGAGCTTCAAGCACGGCGACGTCGTCGAGGGGACCGTCGTCCGGATCGACAAGGACGAGATCCTGGTCGACATCGGCGCGAAGTCCGAGGGTGTCGTCAGCAATCGCGAGCTGTACGGGCGCCACGCCGAATCGCAGCCCCAGCTGGCGATCGGCGACACGGTCCTCGTCTACGTCCTCCAGCCCGAGTCGCAGGAGGGCCACGCGGTCCTCTCGCTCCGACGGGCCGGCCTCGAGCGCAAGTGGCGCGCGATGCAGGAGCAGTTCGAAGCGGGCGTGATCATCGAGGCGCCGGTCATCGACCACAACAAGGGTGGCCTCATCGTCGACTGCGGAATCCGCGGCTTCGTCCCGATCAGCCAGATCGTCGATTTCCCGCGCCGGCCCCAGAACGACCAGCCGCGCGACGCGGCCCAGGAGATCGCGGAGAAGCTGATGCCGTTCGTCGGCCGGAAGCTTCGCCTCAAGATCCTCGAGGTCAACCGCAAGGCGAACCGGCTGATCCTGTCCGAAAAGGTGGCCCTGTACGAGGAGCGCCGCGAGAAGCGCGACGAGCTGTTCAGCAGCCTCCAGGTCGGCCAGAAGGTCAGCGGCACGGTCCGGTCGATCGCGCCGTTCGGCGTCTTCATCGACCTCGGCGGGATCGACGGCCTCGTCCACAAGAGCGAGCTCTCGTGGAACAAGGTCAACAACCCCGAGGCCGGCTACAAGGTCGGTGACGAGGTCGAGGCCGAGGTCATCGACATCAACCACGAGCGCGGTCGGATCAGCCTGTCGATCCGTCGCCTCCAGCCCGACCCGTGGCACTCGACCGTGGCCGATTTCAATGTCGGCGACATCATCGACGGCACGGTCACGAAGCTCGTCAACTTCGGCGCGTTCGTCCGCGTCCGCGACGGCCTCGAGGGCCTGATCCACATCAGCGAGCTGTCCCACCAGCGCGTCGCCCATCCGGGCGATGTCGTCCACGAGGGCCAGACGCTCAAGCTGAAGATCATCTCGCTCGACTCGGAGCGGCACCGCCTCGGGCTCAGCCTCAAGCAGGCCGAAGAGCCGCCGGCCCGACCGGCGCCTGAGCCGGGCGCCGCCCCGTCCGCGCCGCGCGGTGGCGGGGAGCGTCGGCCGCGACCCGAGCGGGGCTGGTCCGCAACCGATGCGGTCCAGGAGCCCGAGGGCGGGATCGACAACACACTGGCCGCCGCCTTCGCCCAGGTCCGCGACCAGCTCGCGGCCTCCGAGGAGGCCCGCGCCTCGAGCGAGGCCGAGGTTGCGCCGGCCGCCGAGCCCGAGTCAGCGCGGGCGACGGCCGAGGTCGCGACGGAGCCCGAGCCAGAGGCGCCTACTGCCGAAGTCGAAGCGCCGGCGGCTGACGTCGAGGCGGAACCGGAGGCTTCAGCGGCCGAGGCCGAAGCGCCAGCTGCCGAACTCGAGGTGCCTGCAGCGGAGGTCGCAGCGGAGCCCGAGACGCCCGCCGCCGAGGTCGCTGCCGAGCCCGAGGCCGAGACGGCGACGGCCGAGGCTGAGCCCGAGCCCGCAGCCGAGACCGCCGAGCCCGAGCCCGAGCCCGCGGCCGAGACCGCCGACGCGGCCGAGGACGCCGAGGCGGTGAGCGACGAGGACACGGCCAAAGGCTGACCCGGCCCGCCACCGACAGACGACCCGCCGGGCATCCGGCGGGTCGTATCGATTCCTTTACTGGTTTCGTCCGCCGGCCCGAGATCGGATCGAGTCCATCCGACGAATCATGGGTTGGCGGACACGCCTCGCGGCCCGGTCTTGGCGACCCGTCGGAGATGGGTCGATCGGCTGATTGCGGGGCAAGGCCTCCGTGCTAGCATGGCCTCAAGGGCGTTCAGCCGGACGCTCAGCAGGGAACAGACGTTCACCCGAATGGACCGCTTCGACAAGTTCACGGATCGCGCGCGCAAGGTCCTCACCCTTGCCCAGGACGAAGCGCAGCGGTTCAACCACAACTACATCGGCACGGAGCACTTGCTCCTCGGCCTCGTCCGCGAGGGCGAAGGCGTCGCCGCGCGGGTCCTCGAGAACATGAACGTCGAGCTGGCGAAGGTCCGGACCGCCGTCGAGTTCATCATCGGGCGGGGCGACCGGCCGGTGGTCGGCGAGGTCGGGCTGACGCCGCGGGCGAAGCGGGTCATCGAGCTGGCCATCGACGAGGCCCGTCGCCTCGGCCACAACTACATCGGCACCGAGCACCTCCTCCTCGGGCTCGTCCGGGAAGGGGAGGGGATCGCCGCGGGCGTCCTGGAGTCGCTCGGCGTCAACCTCGACAAGGTCCGCCACGAGGTGATCCGGGTCCTGTCGCAGAGCTCCTCGGCCGGGCCGACCCAGGAGACGAAGCGGGCGAGCAAGACCCCCACGGTCGACCAGCTCGGGATCAACCTCACCGAGCTCGCCCGGTCGGGCAAGCTCGATCCGGTCATCGGCCGCGAGAAGGAGATCGAGCGCGTCATCCAGATCCTGTCGCGCCGCCAGAAGAACAACCCGGCGCTGATCGGTGAGCCGGGAGTTGGCAAGACGGCGATCGCCGAAGGCCTCGCTCACCGGATCATCAACGGCGACGTGCCCGAGACCCTGCTGAACAAGCGCGTCCTGACCCTCGACATCGGGTCGCTCGTCGCCGGCACGAAGTACCGCGGCGAGTTCGAGGAGCGGCTCAAGAAGATCATCGAGGAGCTCCGCAACACGAACGACGCGGTCCTCTTCATCGACGAGCTCCACACGCTCGTCGGGGCCGGCGCCGCCGAGGGCGCGATCGACGCGGCCAACATCCTCAAGCCGCCGCTGTCGCGAGGCGAGCTGCAGTGCATCGGTGCGACGACGCTCGACGAATACCGCAAGTACATCGAGCGCGACGCCGCCCTCGAGCGGCGGTTCCAGCCGGTCATGGTCGAGGAGCCCACGCTGGAGCAGACCGTCGACATCCTCATGGGCATCCGCGAGCGCTACGAGCAGCACCACAAGGTCGCGATCACCGACGGCGCGGTGCAGGCGGCCGCCGACCTGTCGAGCCGCTACATCACCGACCGCCATCTTCCGGACAAGGCGATCGACCTCATCGACGAGGCCGCGTCGCGGGTCCGGCTCCGCCACGCATCCGCGCCGCCCGCCCTGCGGGAGGCCCAGAAGGAGCTGGACCGCGTCACGAAGGAGAAGGACGCGGCGATCAACAACCAGGAGTACGAGGAGGCCGCCCGGCTTCGGGAGGCGGAGGCGACCTCACGGGAGACCGTCGAGAAGCTCCGCGCGGAGTGGCAGTCGCAGGTCTCGAGCGATCAGCCGACCGTCGACGAGGAGGAGATCGCCCAGATCGTCGCCATGTGGACCGGCATCCCGGTCACCCGCATCGCGGCCGAGGAGTCCGAGCGGCTGCTCCACATGGAGGAGGCGATCCACGCCCGGGTCATCGGCCAGGAAGAGGCCATCTCGATCATCTCGAAGGCGGTCCGTCGAGCCCGCGCCGGCCTGAAGGACCCGAAGCGGCCGATCGGCTCGTTCATCTTCCTCGGCCCGACCGGTGTCGGGAAGACCGAGCTCGCCAAGGCCCTCGCCGAGTTCATGTTCGGCAGCGAGGACGCGCTCATCAAGATCGACATGAGCGAGTTCATGGAGCGCCACAACGTCAGCCGGCTCGTCGGAGCGCCTCCCGGCTACGTCGGTTTCGACGAGGGCGGCCAGCTGACCGAGGCCGTCCGTCGCAAGAGCTACGCGGTCGTCCTGCTCGACGAGGTTGAGAAGGCCCACCCGGAGGTCTTCAACATCCTGCTCCAGATCCTGGAGGACGGGCACCTGTCCGACGCGAAGGGCCGCCGGGTCGACTTCCGCAACTGCATCATCATCATGACCTCGAACCTCGGCGCGAAGCAGCTCCAGACGAACTCCGCGCTCGGTTTCCGGGCGATGGGCGAGACCGAGGCGGCTCGGGCGGAGTCGTCCTACGAGCTGATGAAGGAGAAGGTCGCGGCAGAGCTGAAGAACAACTTCCGCCCCGAGTTCCTCAACCGCATCGACGCGACGGTCGTCTTCCGGTCACTGACGGTCGAGGAGATCGCCCAGATCGTCGACCTGATGCTCTCCCGGGTCCGCGACCAACTCCGCGCCCAACAGATGTCGCTCGAGGTCACCGACGCGGCGAAGGAGCACATCATCAAGCTCGGCTACGACGTCGCGTACGGTGCGCGACCGCTCCGCCGGGTGATCCAGAACATGGTCGAGGACGTCCTCGCCGAGCATCTCCTGCTCGGCAAGTACGAGCCGGGCACGACGATCGTCGTCGACCGCGACCCCGAGGCCGGCCTCGACATCCACGCCGCCGAGCCGCTGACCCCGGTCGAGGCCTGATCGGCCGCCGGGCCCGGCGGCGTCCGGAATGAGCAAGGCTCCCGGGCGCGGCCAGACGCGCTACGTCTGCCAGTCGTGCGGCGAGGCCTTCCTCCGCTGGGAGGGTCAGTGCCGGGCCTGCTCGGCCTGGAATAGCCTCGTCGAGACGGTCGTCCGAGCCGAGCCCAAACCGCCTCGCCTCGCGGTCGGCCCCGGCGTCGGCGGCGCCGTCGCCACGTCGAGACTGGGTGACGTCGGGTCGGCGGATGGGGCGCGGTTGACCATCGGGATCGCCGAGCTCGACCGGGTGCTGGGCGGGGGCCTCGTCCCGGGGTCGGTCGTCCTCGTCGGCGGCGAGCCGGGGATCGGCAAGTCGACGCTGCTCCTCCAGGCTGCGGCCGGCGTCGCCGCGCGAGTCGGCCCCGACCGGGTCCTGTACGCGACCGGCGAGGAGTCCGCGGCGCAAGTCCGGCTCCGGGCAGAGCGGCTCGGGCTCCTCGACGGCCCCGCGGCAGACATCCGGATCGCGTCCGAGTCCTCGGTCGACCGGATCGGGGACGTCGCCGCGTCGCCGCCGATGCCGGCGCTCCTGGTCGTCGACTCCATCCAGACCGCGACGGTCGACGACCTCGACGGGCCGGCCGGCAGCGTCGGCCAGGTCCGCGGCTCCGCGCTCCGGCTGATGGAGCTGGCGAAGCCTAACGGGATCGCGGTCGTCCTTGTCGGGCACGTGACGAAGGACGGGTCGATTGCCGGGCCGAAAACGCTCGAGCACCTGGTCGATGCCGTGCTGACCCTCGACGGCGACCGATATGCCCCGATCCGTCTGCTGCGCGCGTCGAAGAACCGGTTCGGCTCGACGGATGAGGTCGGCGTCTTCCAGATGAGCGATGGTGGCCTCAGCGAGGTCGCCGACCCTGCTCGGGCGTTCCTCGCCGAGCACGACGGGCCGGCGCCGGGCAGCGTCGTGGCGCCGACCCTCGAGGGATCGCGGCCGCTCCTCGTCGAGGTCCAGGGCCTCGTCGCGCCAGGGCCCGGCGGAACGCCGCGTCGGACGACCAGCGGCGTCGACTCGAACCGCGTGGCCCTGCTCGTGGCGGTCCTCGCCCGGCGCGCCGGGATCGGCCTGGCCAGCCACGACATCTACGTCAACCTCGCGGGCGGCCTGACGGTCGACGAGCCGGGGCTCGACCTGCCGCTCGCCCTCGCCCTCGCCTCGTCACTCCGCGACCGCCCGATCGGCCCCGGCACGGTCGCGATCGGGGAGGTCGGGCTGCTCGGCGAGCTGCGGGCCGTGTCCGGGCTCGACCGGCGGCTCCGCGAAGCTGCCCGGCTCGGGTTCGTGCGGGCGGTGGTCCCGCGGGCTGGCCGAGGCGCCCCGACACCGGACGTGCCCGGCCTGGAGATCGTCGCGGTCGGGAGCCTGCGCGAGGCGATCGAGGCGGCCCTTGCGGGCGGTCCGGTAGGGTCCGGTCGCGTGGCGGTGGGGTCGGCGCGATGCTAAGGTGCGGAGGCTTCAGCGCGATCGAGGGCGACGGTCGTTCACGCCCTGAGAGGGACGACGCGAGGACAACGTGATCCGCAACATCCGCCTCCTCGGGGCAGCGCTCGGCGGTCTCGTCGGCCTGGCACTGGCGGCGTCGGCCCGGCTCTTCGAACAGTCCGCGGGCGGGGGCTGGCTGCTCGCGGCGTGGGTCGTCGCGTGGATCGTGGTCGGGTTCGCGATCCTTCCGTACCTCACCGTCGTCCCGGCGGTCTGGCTCGTCCGGCAGATCCAGGAGCTGTCGACGGCGGAGTTCGTCACGGCCGTCGTCGGGCTGCTGATCGGGCTGCTGATGGGCCTGCTCCTCGGCCTGCCGCTGTCGGCCTTCCCGGACCCGCTCGGGACGTGGCTCCCCCTCGGGGTGTCGCTCTTCCTCGGTCTGGGGATGCTCGGGCTGACCGTTGCCAAGCGCGATGATCTGCTCCTTGCGGCCGAGGCGATCGGGATCGTCCGACGGCCGATCCCGGAGGCGGATCGAGAACGGGCGGCCGGCGACCCCCACATCGTCGTCGACACGAGCGCGATCATCGACGGCCGGATCGCGGAGATCGTCGAGTCGGGCTTCATCTACGGGACCCTCGTCGTCCCGAAGTTCGTCCTCGACGAGCTCCAGCACATCGCCGACAGCTCCGACACGCTCCGCCGCAATCGGGGCCGCCGCGGGCTCGAGATCCTGGCGAAGATGCAGAAGGACTCGCCGACGCCGATCGAGATCGTCGACGAGTCGCTGCCCGACGTCCCGGAGGTCGACGCCAAGCTCGTCACGCTGGCCCGGGCGCGGTCGAAGGCGATCCTGACGAACGACTACAACCTGAACCGCGTCGCCGAGCTCCAGGGCATCCGGGTCCTCAACGTGAACTCGCTGGCGAACGCGGTGAAGCCGGCGGTCCTGCCCGGCGAGGAGCTCCGGGTCCGGGTCATCCAGGAGGGCAAGGAGGCGGGTCAGGGCGTCGGCTTCCTCGACGACGGGACGATGATCGTGGTCGAGGGCGGCGTCCGCTACATCGACAAGGACCTCGACGTGTCCGTGACCCGCGTCCTGCAGACCGTGGCCGGCCGGATGATCTTCGCCCAGCCGCGCCTCGACTGACGACGCCCCGTGTCGACGCCGAAGGCGGACGTCGTTGTGGTCGCCGCCGGCGCGTCGTCGCGGATGAGCGGCCACGACAAGATGACCATTCCGATCGTCGGGCGCCCGCTGCTCGCCTGGTCCCTCGCCACCTTCGTCGACATGCCCCCGATCGACCGCGTCGTCGTCGTCGTCCCGCCGGATCGCGTCGACGAGTTCCGGGCGGCCGACTGGATCCCGGACGCGGCCATCGTGGTAGGCGGCGGGAAGCGGCGACAAGAGTCGGTCGCCGCCGGCGTCGCAGCGCTCGAGGCGGCCGGGACGCCTGACGAGCGGGTCGTCCTGGTGCACGACGGGGCTCGGCCGGTCGTGCCCCGCCAGACGACGATCCGGGTGATCGAGGCCGCGACAGCCGGCGGAGCCGCGATCCCGGTGCTGCCGGTCGTGGACACCCTCAAGGCGATCGACGGCGACCTGGTCGCGCGGACCGTCGATCGGACAGGGCTCGGGTTCGCCCAGACCCCGCAGGGCGTCCAGCTGGGCGTCCTGCGTCGTGCCTATGGACGCTTCCCGCCCGACGGCCCGCAGACCTTCACGGACGAGGCCGCGCTCCTCGAGGCCTGTACGATTCCCGTCCGTGTGGTGCCCGGACAAGCCGACAACATCAAGGTGACCGTCGCGACCGACCTCGATCGCGCCGCCGCCGCGCTCCACGTCGACCGGACGCGCGTCGGGTACGGCGAGGACAGCCATCCCTTCGGGCCAGGGGCTCCGCTCGTCCTCGGCGGCGTCCAGTTCCCCGGCGCCCCTCGGCTTTCGGGCCACTCCGACGGTGACGTCGTCCTCCATGCCGTGGCCGTGGCGCTCCTCGGCGCAGCGGGTCTGCCGGACCTCGGAGAGCTCTTTCCGGCCGATGGGCGGACGCCCGTCGGCATCGACAGCGCCGAGCTGCTCAGCGACGTCGTCGATCGGGTCCATGGGGCCCAGTTCCGGCCGGTCCGGATCGACGTCACGATCGTCGCCGGGCGGCCGCGACTCGGGGACCGCCTGGACGAGGTCCAGGCCCGGGTCGCGGAGCTCGTCCGGATCAACCGAGACGAGGTCGCGATCAAGGCGTCCAGCGGCAATCTGGCCGGGCTGGAGGGCGCCGGCCGCGGAATCTCGGCTCGAGCCGTCACGACCCTGGAGCCGGCGTGGTGGTGATCCGGCTCCAGGACACGCTCACCGGCGAGACGCGACCGTTGGAGCCCCTCGAATCGGGCCACGTCCGGATCTACAGCTGCGGCCCGACGGTCTACGGGCCGACCCACATCGGCAACTTCCGGAGCTTCCTGTTCGCCGACCTCCTGGTCCGCCACCTGCGCCGTTCCGGCCTGCGCGTGACATGGGTGATGAACATCACCGACATCGACGACAAGATCATCAAGGGCGCGGCCGCGGCCGGAACGACGATCGAGGCGCTCGCCGACCGCTGGCTGGCGGTCTTCCTGGCCGACGCCGCGCAGGTTCGGATGACGCGGCCCGACGTCCTCCCTCGGGCGACCGGGCACATCAACGAGATGGTCGCCCTCATCTCGACGCTGCTCGATCGTGGCTACGCCTACCGGACCGATGACGGGTCGATCTTCTTCCGGATTGCCTCATGGCCGGCCTACGGACGCCTCGCCCGTCTCGATCCGGACCAGCTCCGAGTGGGCGAGCGCGTCGAGAGCGACGAGTACGCGAAGGACAACGTCCGCGACTTCGCCCTCTGGAAGGGGCCGAAGCCCGGCGAACCTTCGTGGGAGACGGCGGTCGGCGCCGGCCGACCCGGCTGGCACATCGAGTGCTCGGCGATGTCGATGAAGCACCTCGGGCCGTCCTTCGACATCCACACCGGCGGGGTGGACCTGATCTTCCCCCACCACGAGGACGAGATCGCGCAAAGCGAGGCGGCCACGGGCCTGCCGTTCGTGCGGACCTGGCTTCACTGCGCTCACCTCCAGATGAGCGGGGCGAAGATGGCCAAGTCGACGGGCAACATCGCTCGCGTCGGCGAGATCCTAGACGCCGGCGTCTCGCCGCGCGCCCTGCGCTATGCCCTCATCGCCGTGCATTACCGGGCCGCGAACAACTACAGCGACGAGTCGGTCGCCGCCGCGGCGGCGGCGGTCGATCGTCTCGACGCCCTGGTTGCCGCGCTGGACGCCTATCGCGAGGAGCGCGCCGACTCGCCCGACCTCGAGGCCGTCCTCACGACCGCCGACGACGCGTTCGGAGCCGCCCTCGATGACGATCTCAACGTATCGGCGGCGCTCGCGGTCGTCTTCGATCTCCTCCGCGTGATCAACCGGCGGATCGACGGCCGATCCCTGTCGACCTCCGACGCCGAGCGCGTGCTGCAGACGCTGCGGTCTCTCGACCAGGTCCTGGGGGTGCTCCCCGACCCGAGCGAGGACCTCGACGACGAGGTCCGCCGCCTCCTCGAGGACCGCGCGGCGGCCCGCGCGCGCCGGGACTGGTCGGCATCCGACCGATTGCGCGACGAGCTTGCGGCCCGCGGCATCGCCGTCGAGGACACGCGCGACGGGCAACGCTGGCGGCGGCAGCTCGAGACGACCCGTGGCTGACCGGCCGAAGCGGCGACGCGACCCGGACGACCCGAACCGGCGGCCGCCGACCGGTGGGCGCCCGGCGGACCGGAAGGCTGGTCCCCGAGGCGACCGTTCCCAGGGCGGCCAGTTCCCTCGACTGGGTGGGTCGACCGGGCGGCCCGATCCGTCGCGGCCGCGGTCGGGCGGGCCAGGACCCGGGGTCCATCGGTCGGGTCCGCGGCCGGACCGTCCGGGCGGAGGACCCCCCGACCGACGAGACCGGCCCGGGTTCGGGTTCCGCGGCGATGCCGAGCCGCGTCCATGGGAGCGTCCGTTCCGCCGCCCGGAAGGCGATCGTCCCGCCGGCGGTCGACCCGGAGAGCCGACCCGGAGATTCCCCGGACCGCGCGACGCCACCGCTCGACCGGGCGGGTTCGGTCCTCCGCCTGGGCGGTTCCGCGGGAGGCCCGAGTCATCGCCGCCCGGCTCGCGGCCGGGTCCTCGCCCGTTCGGTCGTCCTCAGCCAGGCCCGGCCGGCCGACGCGAGGGTGGCGCGCCACCGCCGGGTCGTTCCTTCGGCTCGGGTCGGCCAGCGGGCCCGGGTCGGCCATCCGGCCAGGGGCGGCCGTGGCGCGAGCGACCCGCGAATGACGTCCGTCCGGCCCGACCGCCCGTGCCCCAGCCCGACCTCGTCGGCGAGGACGAGGAGCTCATCGCGGGTCGGCGTCCGGTCGAGGAAGCCTTCGTCGCGCGGCGCCCGGCGCGCCGCCTGCTCGTGGTCCCGCAGCGCCGCCAGGCGCTCGAGCGTCTCGTCCTCCACGCCACGAGCCTTCGCATCCCGGTCGTCGAGGTGGAGGGCGGGACCCTCACGGCGACGGCCGGCTTCGATGGCCACCAGGGGATCGGCCTCGTCGTCGAGCCGCGGACCTGGGCGAGCCTCGACGAAATTCTGGCCCGGGCGGTCGAGCGCGGCGAGCCGCCCTTCCTTCTCGTCCTCGACTCGCTCGAGGATCCCCAGAACGTGGGGACGCTCCTCCGGAGCGCCGAGGCGGCGGGAATCCACGGCGTCGTCTTCCCGACCCATCGCCAGGCGCCGCTGACACCGGCGGCGGTCAAGGCGTCCGCCGGCGCGGTCGAGCACCTCCTCCTGTGTCCGGTGGACGACCTGCCCGCAACCATCTCCGATCTCCGGATCCGCGGCCTGCGGATCGCGGCGGCGGACGCCGAGGCGCCGCTGACCGCGGCGCAGGCGGACCTGCGCGGGCCGCTCGCGATCGTCGTCGGAAGCGAGGGCCAGGGACTGACGCCGGCCGTTCGGCGCCGCGCCGACCTCGCCGTCCGGATCCCGATGCGCGGGGTGATCGGCTCGCTCAACGCTGCCGTCGCCGGATCGATCCTCCTGTTCGCCGCGGTCGCCCAGCGCGATCCCGGGGCGGGGGCCG
>Ga0209056_10007102_pt1 | contig 11539 bp, 9 predicted proteins | sample GraSoiAngelo_114_FD_185876 | JGI IMG/M metagenome (GOLD analysis project Ga0209056, IMG submission 185876) | Grasslands soil microbial communities from the Angelo Coastal Reserve, California, USA - 14_0903_13_40cm (SPAdes) (version 2) | ecosystem: Environmental > Terrestrial > Soil > Grasslands ... | reverse complement strand
AGACAACGAGGCGAGCGGCGAGACCCGCCCGCCTTTCTCTTATACATTTACTCGGGACATGGGTTCTGTATTTACTCGGGACGTGGATTCGCGCACTACCAATTCCGGCTGGACCACGGTTTCCTCTGGAACATCTAATCCTTGAATTCGCTGCAACAGAGTGGACGCGGCCATCTCGCCCATATGCTTTAGCGGCTGGCGTACCGTGGTTAAGCGCGGAGAGATGAAGCCAACTATCTGAATGTCGTCTATTCCCACGACTGAGACGTTTTGCGGAACGGTGAGCCCAGCGTCTTGAATGGCGCGAATTGCGCCCACCGCGGAACCGTCGTTGAAGGCAAGCAAAGCGGTGAAATCATGGGATTTTCGCATCAGCATCTGCGCAGCTTCATAGCCCCGTTGCATCATGGACTTTTCGCCGGCCGCGAAGTAGGTTCCCATGGTGGCGGTGAGCTCTGGCTTGACTTGAATCCCCATCTCCGATGACGCGTGAACAATTGCCTTCCAGCGTGCGTCGGTATCACCGTTGCCCTCCGGACCTTTGAAAAATGCAATGCGGCGGTGTCCCAATTCCTTCAGATGGCGCAGTGCAAGAAGAACCGCCTGATAATTGTCAATTACGATGCGGGTCACGCCCGGTGCATTCGTAATATCTGAGATCGCGACTACCGGAACTGGCATTTCCTTGTTAAGCGGTGTGTTGAGGAAAATCATGCCTTCCACTTGCCGATCCATGAGTGTATCGGGCGAATTCTCGATCTGCTGCGGCGCGAAGCGGTGACTCTCTACGAAATAATTGAACTTGGCTTCCGCCAATTTGGCTTCGATGCCGCTGATCAGCATGGCAGAAAACTCATCGCCGATCTCGGGCACCAGCACAGCGATACTGAATGTGCGCTTCGTATGCAGGTACCGTGCAAACAGATTGGGCCGGTACCCAAATTTTCGCGCCGCTTCCCAGATGCGGTCCTTGGTGGGCTTGGCGATCGTGCTTGACAGGGCAGAATTCGTAAGCACGACCGAAACAGTGGTGGGGGAGAGACCTAAATGCTCCGCGAGAAACTTTAGCGTGACACGCTTCGGGCCCGAGTTCTGGACCATTTTGCGACCGGGAGGCATAGGTGCAAGGTTTACGATACTCTTAGCCCCTCGGAAAGTCACTAGGATAGAGCCGTCTAAAGCGATTTAGTGGATTGCAATTGTCGCTACAAAGACGATATTCTTCTCGCACTCAGGAGGGCACGCTCCTATGCGTTTCCGGTTTATCGCCATCGTCGTTGTGCTCGTATTCGCGCTGCCTGCCGGTGCGCAGTGGAGTCCGCTTGACCCGGTCGCATCCGTGAAGCAAGCGCCCAACGGTGCTGCCTTGACCTTCAAGTCCGGCGCGACGTTGAAATTAGAAATCTGCAGCGACTCTATCGTCCACGTCCTCTACTCTCCGACTGCCGTCTTTCCCGCGCACACAGAATACGTGGTGACCAAAACCGACTGGCCGCCGGTTCAGGCGAAAGTCGAGGACACCGCAAAGGAAGTGACGATTTCGACTGCTGCGTTGACCGTTGCGGTGGGGAAAGAGGATGGCGGGATAACCTTCTCGGGAACCGCCAAAGAGCGGCTCTTCCACGATGGCAGGCGAATCATGACTCCTGAGACGGTAAACGGCGAAAAAACGTACCGGGCTGAGACTGTAGCCGATATGTATGGAACTCGCGAAGGATTTTATGGACTGGGACAGCACCAGGCTGGAGTCTGGAATTACCACGGCGAGTCGGTGGATCTGTCGCAAGAGAACACGAACATTGCTGTGCCCATGCTGCTTTCTTCGAACGGTTACGGAATTTTCTGGAACAACACGTCTCGCACTCGGGTCAACAACCGCTTCGTTCATGTGATGTATATCAGTTCCGAAGTCGCCGATACGATTGACTATTACTTTATCTACGGGCCGGAGTTCGACAAAATCATTGCCGGTTACCGCGAATTGACCGGCCAAGCGCCTATGTTTGGTCGCTGGGCATACGGATTTTGGCAGTGCAAGAACCGCTACAAATCGCAGGAGGAAATTCTTGCGGTGGCACAGAAGTATCGCGACCTGCACATTCCGGTGGATAACATCGTGCAGGACTGGTTCTGGTGGAATCGCAAGGGCGAGCACATCTTCAACAAGAATTATCCCGATCCCCAAGGCATGGTGGACCAGCTCCACAAGAACAATTTTCACCTGATGATTTCGGTGTGGCCTTTCTTTGAGCCGGGATCGAAGGAGTACGACGAAATGGACCGGCTCGGCTATTTCATTGATCGCACCAAGGTTCCGCATCTTCCATATCACCAGCAGGGAATGGCTGCGTACGATCCTACGAATCCTGGCGCACGGAAGTATTACTGGGACCTGATGGACAAAGCGCTATTCAATATTGGGTTGGACGCCTGGTGGATGGACACAACCGAACCGGAAACAGAAGGACAGGAGGAAAGTATTCTCCTGGGGCACAAAATCGCAGCGGGAAGCGGCGACCGCTATGCCAACATCTTTCCGCTGATGACAACCGGTGCCGTCTATGAAGGCCAGCGCGCCGCGTCGGACCATAAACGCGTCTTCATTCTTTCGCGATCGGCTTTCGCAGGAACGCAACGCAATTCGGTCACCGCGTGGTCGGGCGATGTCCTCTCCGACTGGATGAGTTACAAGCGGCAAATTCCCGCAGGCTTGAATTTTGCTGTTTCAGGGCTGCCGTATTGGACGACCGACATTGGCGGCTTCTTCATTGCCAGCCCGAGCGACCCTGGCTTCCGCGAATTGTTCATCCGGTGGTTTCAGTTCGGTGCCTTGTCTCCGATTTTCCGTGTCCACGGCACGCGCTTTAATCCCGACGAAAATGAACTTTGGTCGTACGGCCCTGAAGCCCAGAAGATTCTGGTGCAGTATGACAATCTTCGCTATCGTCTTCTTCCTTACATTTATTCGCTGGCGTGGAAGACGACGTCTGAGAGTTACACGCCGATGCGGCCGCTGGTGATGGATTTCCGCATAGACGTGAACGCTCAAAATATCGGCGACCAGTTCATGTATGGTCCTGCCATTCTCGTGAATCCGGTGACCGAACCGGGCGCCACCACGCGACATCTTTATCTTCCAAAAGCTAAGTGGTATGACTTCTGGACGGGCGCGCCGACTGACGTCGCCGCCGAGAGTGGCAAGTTCGTGGATGCACCTGCAACGCTCGACCGCATGCCGCTATACGTGCGCGCTGGGTCGATCATTCCAATGGGACCTGAAGAAGAATACTCAAACCAGAAGCCCGCAGACCCGATTGAACTGCGAGTTTATGCCGGAGCCGACGGCGATTTCACGCTCTACGAAGATGAGGGCGACACTTACAACTACGAAAAAGGGAAGTACGCGACCATCCCGATCCATTGGAATGATGCAAGCCGCACACTAACCATCGGCGAGCGGAAGGGATCGTTTCAGGGGATGCTACCGAATCGGACGTTTAACATGGTGTTTGTGGGCCAGGAGCATGGCGGGGGAGCTGAAGCCGCTGCTGCGCCGGATAAAGTGGTGCACTATTCGGGGAAAGAAGTTTCGGTTGTGATGTAGTCCGAACCCCGGCTATCTCCCACCGGTGAACCCTGAAGCGCTGCCCGCCCAAGCACGGTGTCATCAGCGGGTTTACCCCCTCTTCATTGCAGTCTCTCCTGCGACTTCTGCATTCACCTCTGACATTGGTAACCGGAACCAAAACACCGATCCATGTCCGAGTTGGCTGCTCACTCCTGCCTGTCCGCCGTGATTTAGAACGATGTGCTTGACGATAGCCAGTCCGAGCCCGGTGCCGCCTGCTTCGCGTGAACGCGCTTTATCAACCCGATAAAAACGCTCGAACAATCGGGGCAGGTGTTCGGAGGGAATGCCCTGGCCGAAGTCGCGAACATAGAACTCAAGGTTCCCGAAACGCTCAGTCGCGCCAATTTCAATCTTCTTTGTGCCCGAGGCATACTTCAGAGCGTTGTCGACGAGATTGGCGAAGACCTGGTGAATGGCATCCCGGTCCGCGAAAACCGTCGCCTCGGGAGATTCGGCAATTTCGATCGCCAAGCCTTTGCCTCTGGCCAGTTCGCTGAACGATACCTGTGCATCGCGCAGCAGTTCATTTGCGGAAACAGACGCTTGCTGCAGGCGTTCTTCGCCCGATTCCACGCGCGCCAGGGTAAGCAGGTCTTCGGTCAGGCGGCTCATGCGTTGCGCGTTCCGGCGAATGATTTCGAGGAACTCTCGGGCCTTGCTATCGGCAGACTCATCCATCAACGTCTCTGTATATCCCAGCAGAGAAGTCAACGGAGTGCGCAGTTCGTGCGAGACATTGGCGATAAAGTCGCGGCGAGTGCGTTCCACCCGCGCAATTTCGGTGCTGTCGCGGAGCACGCAAACCACTCCTCCATCCGGAAGTGGGGCTGAGGTAACGCCGAAGATGCGTCCTGGCGAGACAGAATATAAAGTGGCACTCTTCACAGTGCGCTTCTCCAGTACCTCCGCAACCACTCGCAGCAGGTCGGGGTCCCGCACCGCGCGAATCAGGGGAGTGCCAAAGGCAAGCTTTCCGGCTGCGAGGGGCTTCATCGCTCCGTTAAACCATGCCACTTCCTGCTTTGGCGAAACTGCGACTACTGCGTCGTCCATGCTGTTGAGCAGCGTTTCGAGTTGCTGGCGACTGTTGGCTAAGTTGTGAAAATTATTTTCCAGCTGGCGCGCAGTCTTGTCGAGGGTCATTGCAAGTTGAGAGATTTCGTCAGTACCTGATTCCGGCAATCTCGCGGCGAGATTTCCAGCGGCTATTTCTTGCGCAAATGCCACCATGCGCCCTAGCCTTCGTGAAATGCTCTCCGCTCCAACTAAGGCAACGGCCAAGCCAACGAGGAAAGCGACCGCGGACGCTTCCAGCAATTCCTTTTCGATTTTGGAGATGTCCGCCCTCACCGAGGCGAGGGGATACGCCAGGCGTACTGCGCCGAAACTGGTTGGCGCCGCCACATAGACGAACTCAATGCCTAACGTGTGACTGGTGCGAGTATCGGCTCCCACGTGTCCATTCAGCGCGGCCACGAATTCGGGACGAGTCGCATGATTTTCCATCTCCGAGGCATTCGCTTCGGAGTCGGCGAGCACTTTGCCGGAACGATCAATAATCGTCGCCCGGGCGCGCGCGGCGGCACCTTCCTCTTTCGCCAACTGCTGAAATGGTATGATGCCGACCTCGTGTTCTACCCGAGCGGCAAACATTTGAGCTTTGTCGCGGAGATCCTGATTGAGCTGGGCGAGGAGTGAGTGTTCCCAGTTGCGGCGCACCAGAAGATCGAGTGCTGTGGTCGAAACTCCGATTACCACCAGCAAGAGGATGAGAAGTTTTAGGAATACCCGTTTCGTCACTTACGGACCTCGAACATATACCCGGCGCCGCGCACGGTGTGAATATGGCGCGGCCTCTCTGGATCACGTTCTATTTTCTCGCGTAAACGACGAATATACACGTCCACAATGCGGGGAGTGACGAAGGCAGTGTCATGCCATACGGCATCCAGCAGGCTCTTGCGGGTAAAGACTCTCCCAGGGTGGGAGGCAAGAAACTCAATCAGCCGGAACTCGGTGGCAGTTGTGACAACTTGCTCAGCGCGGGAGGTTAGCCGCATGGCCGCGGTATCAATGACAATGTCGCCGGTGCGGACAGTTTCTTTCTTAAGCGGCTGGTCGAACCGACGCAGCACAGCTCGCACGCGCGCAACCACTTCCTTCGGACTGAACGGTTTGGTGATGTAATCGTCGGCCCCGATCTCGAAGCCACGCAGCCGATCAGATTCCGCGGTCCTGGCCGTGACAAACACAATGGGGATGGCGGCGAGCGCGGAGTTGCCGCGGATGGACTTGGCAAGATCAAGCCCGCTGTTGCCCGGCACCATGATATCGAGGATCACCAGCGCGGGGCGACGCGCGTGCATCTCATCGAGGAAGCCGGCGCTCGTGGGAAACCACGAGACTCCGTACCCGGCAGGCTGAAGATGATGCTTCAGCAAGCCGGCAATATCTGGATCATCTTCCAGAATAAAAATTGTGAGACTCAGGGGCTGGGGCATTCTTTGTCTCAACTCCCGGCAAGACTCTGGCCGGCTCCGTGCCTCACGTCCGCGCCGCGCACCCAGAAGATGACATCTTCCGCGATATTGGTGGCGTGGTCGGCGACACGCTCCAGATTACGGGCTACAGAAAGAGCGTCCAGAGCCTGGGCAGCGTTTCCGGGTTCTGATTGCATGTATTGGGAAAGCGACGCAAAGGCTTCGTGGTTCATCGCGTCAATTTCGTCATCACCCTCGAGAACATGCTTGGCCAGCTCGGTGTCGCCTTCGATAAAAGAGCGCAGGGCATCGCGCACCATGGCGCGGACCTTGGTTGCCATAGCGGGAATATCCACCGGCAGTTCGGACGCAGGAAGCCCGATCATATTCAGCACGCGTTGTGCTATGTTGACCGCCTGATCTCCGACTCGTTCGAGATCGGCGTTGATCTTGATCACGGCGAGAATAAAACGGAGGTCAACTGCCATGGGCTGCTGCATGGCAAGCAGGTCAATGGCAAACTCATCCACCTCCCGCTCAGCCCGGTTGATGGCGCCCTCGTTGTTTAGCACCCGCTGGCAGAGAGCGGGATCACGCTGCGCATATGCCTGCACAGAGAGATCAATCGCCTGCTCCGCCATTCCAGCCATTGCCAGAATCCGGTGCTTAAGATCATCGAGTTCCTGATGGAAACGAATGCGTGTCATCCGAACCTACCTGTGATGTAATCTTCCGTTCTCTTGTCTGATGGGTTGGTGAAAATCTTTTCGGTGCGGTCGAACTCGACCAGGTGGCCCATCAGAAAGAAGCCAGTGTATTCGGCCACACGCGAGGCTTGCTGCATGTTATGAGTAACGATAACGATGGTCAGCTTCTGCTTCAACTCAAAAATCAAGTCTTCAATTTTTGCCGTCGAAATCGGATCGAGCGCCGAGGCCGGTTCGTCCATCAGCATAACTTCCGGGTCCACCGCCAGGGCGCGGGCAATGCACAAACGCTGCTGCTGGCCACCGGATAAACTGGCGCCAGATTTCTTTTTTAGTACGTCCTTTACTTCTTCCCAAAGCGCCGCCTGACGCAACGAACGCTCCACTGCTTCATCCAACGTCTTGCGATTGCTGGTGCCGTTGAGTTTAAGCCCCGCAGCGACGTTGTCGTAGATGCTCATGGAAGGAAACGGGTTAGGCTTTTGAAAAACCATGCCGACTTTGCGTCGAACGTCCACTGCGGGAGCGTCGTAGATGTCCATGCCCCCGACCTTAACTTGGCCTTCGGCTCTGGCTTCAGGAATCGTTTCGTGCATGCGGTTCAAGCAACGAACGAAAGTAGATTTTCCGCAGCCTGATGGACCAATTACCGCCGTGGCGTGGTTTGACTCCACTGCGATGTTGATGCCGTGCAGAGCCTCGGTCTTTCCGAACCAGGCCTTCAAGTCGCGAACCTCAACCGCGGTTGGCATAGGTTAGCGAGCCTCCCTCAGGGTGCTCCGTGCGAATATGAACCGCACCAGCGAAATCGTGCCCACAATCAGGGCAACCAGGACCAATGCTCCCGCCCATGCCTGGCGATGCCAATCGTCATAAGGGGAGAGAGCATAGGTGTAAATCTGCAATGGTACGGCCGCGATAGGCTGGTTGGCACTGAAACTCCAGAACTGGTTTCCGAGTGCGGTGAACATCAGCGGCGCAGTCTCGCCCGCAATACGCGCGAACGCCAGCATGATGCCAGTAAGGATTCCTGCGCGGGCGGTCGCCAGCGTTATGGAAATAGTGGTCCGCCACTGCGGAATTCCTAGTCCGAATGCGGCTTCGCGTACTGCCTGGGGTACTAACAGCAGCATTTGTTCTGTAGTCCTGGCCACCATTGGGATCATCATTATAGCCAGTGCGACCGCGCCGGCAAACGCAGAGAAATGTCCCTCTGTGAAGACCACGAGGCCATAGGCAACCAAGCCAATCACAATGGATGGCACTCCGTTTAAAACGTCTGCGGTAAATCGGATCACCGCCCCAAACCGATTCCGGCCATATTCGGCGAGGTAGATGCCCGCTCCAATTCCAAAGGGAATGCCCATTAGGCTACCCATGCCAAGGATTAGGGTCGAGCCGACAATCGCGTTTGCCATCCCCCCGCCAATCTCTCCCACCGGCTTGGGTGTGTGGGTGAGGAAAGCCCAATTGACCGATCCCGCGCCCTTAACAATAAGGTAGGCAAAGATCGCCAGCAATGTTCCCACAACCACCGCAGATAAGAGCGCCGCAACAAAAGTCGCGAAGTAGTCGGTTACCCGGCGGCGAAACTGCAGGTATTTGCTAGACATTGGCCCTCGCAGGGGCGCCGCGGGTCGCGGTCCATACCAGTAACTGAGCAAGAATATTTACGATGACCGTCACGATAAACAGCACCAGCCCGATTTCAATCAGCGCGCTGACATACAGGGAGTCGGTGGCCTCGTTGAATTCGTTCGCGATAACGCTGGCCATGGTGTAGCCCGGAGCGAAGAGAGATTTCGCAATCTGAGGCGTGTTTCCGATCACCAGGGTGACCGCGATGGTTTCACCCAAGGCCCTGCCGAGTCCTAAAATGATGGCGCCGATGATTCCCGCTCGCGCGTTCTTGAGAACACCAATTCGGATCATCTCCCAACGGGTCGCGCCCAGAGCCAATGCTGCCTCTCGCTGATGCTGCGGGACCACCGCTAACACCTCACGCGTGATGGACGAAATGATTGGAACGATCATGATGGCCATCACAGTTCCCGCAGCCAACATGCTGTAACCGTACATCGGACCCGAAAAGACGCCGGTCCAGGAGAGGTATTTTGTCAGCATGGGAGCGACGTGAATTCGTAGGAGCGGGACCAATATGAACATCGCCCACAATCCATAAATGACACTCGGGATTGCGGCCAGCAGTTCGGTAGCGAAGGAAATGGGCTTGCGCAGCGGCTTGGGGCACATCTCGGTGACGAACACTGCCACCGCGACCGCCAGCGGTACGGCAATCAGCAGAGCCAGTATGGAAGAAACAATGGTCCCAAAAATAAAGGGAAGAGCGCCGAATTCGCCTGCCACGGGATCCCAAGCGCTCGTCGCGAAGAAATGGAATCCAAATTTTTGCCAAGCTAGTACGGAACGCTGTAAGAGTTCGGACAGAGTCAGGCCCACGACGGCCAGCACCGCCAATGCCGCCACGAGCATCAGACCCTTGAAAATCGAATCAGGATTGAACAGCGATCGGCCCCAGGCAGGCGCTTTTTGTGCGGTGCTCACGAGAGATATCTTGGGTGATTCCGGTGATCCCATTGGTTTTGCGGGTCCAGGGCTGAAGGGCTGCCCGTTTTTCTTGCGCTCTGGAATTGAGATGTGCCTATCAGATGCGCCCATGAGTTCGGTGCTCCCATCTCCCCGACGGCGCCGGGTGGCCGAATCATTCTGGTTTGACGTTAACAGCGCCTTTGTTAAAGGATGATGAATGGAACGACCGGCGACTGTTTTGCCGCCGATCGAGTTCCAGTCCCTCAGTACGTGTACACCAGGTCAAACTGCAAACGGGTCAAATATGGTTCGATTACGCCCGCAGTTTTCGCGGGGTTGTTCTCCAGGTTGGAGTTCAACACGCGTCCATACCACCAGGTGAATTGGGCTACCGTGTTTGCCCTCAGCTTCCAATTGGCATAAATCTTGTTTTGCAAGATGTTCGTCGGTGCGCGCTGATCACTTTCGGCGATGGATGCGAGGACCGAATCCTGCTCCTGCCGATACCATGAATATCCAAACTGAAGGTCGTTCTTGTTTTTGGTTTGACCGACGCTGAAGTCAGCCCCGTATTCCTTGTTCTGGCTGCCGAGGTTCGCGAGCACCGGGAAGCTGACCGGCGATGATGCTCCGGCCACGTTCGAAAGTGGATGTGCGGCCGCAGCGAGGTTGTCCTCGAATTCCAGTAACAGGTTCACTGGGAAACGAGCTGATGGAGTCTTGATTGTGTTGTTGAGGATGAAATCAAGCTCGTCGAAACCGGAGAAGAAATGTGGTTTTCCGGCTGCATCGAAGTTGATGGCATTCGTCATGCCATTGGGCGCGAAGATACAGGTCGGGAACTTGGGAAAGAAACCATTAGCACCCGTGGCGCAGCCTGGACCTTCACCCGATACTGGGTATGGACCGGCAGTGGTTGAACCAGTGGTGCCAGTGAACGTGCCGGTGCTAGTCGCCTGCACCTGGAAGGCGCTAGCGTTGAGCAACGCATCCGGACGGTTGAAATGCAGATTCAGCAAAGATGCCGTCGCTGACCAGGGGCCTATCTCCCACTTAGTCTGTCCCTGGGCTCCCAGAACATATGAATCCTGCCCCGACGAGACTTCGTTGTACAGCAGTTCAATCGCTTGCACGGTGACGTTTTTAAATACTCCGTGCTTAATATCGAACGAAAGCTTCTGGTCGAAGCCTTCCGGGTTCAGATCCGGGTCGCCCGTCACTGAAGTACGCTGCCACAAGTAGGCGAACTTGCCGCCGGTAGCGGAGAACCAAGGATGGGCGACTGGGTTGTAAGTGATATAGCCCTTGTCCAAAGCGATGGTCTTGCGATCGAACGCGTTGGTCAGGGTTTCATTCGTTGTTGTCGGATCGCCCTGGCTGCCGGTTGCAAGAGCAACACCGCCAATGAAGTCCTGATTCAGTTGGCCTTCTAAGCCGAGTCGTACACGGATGCGGGCCCGGTTGCGGTCCTGGGTTCCGTTTTGAACGAAGCTCTCGCCGCGGATTCGGACGTCGCCTGAAAACCTGAACTTTCCAAATGCTGACGTCAGCGCTGATACTTTCTTCTGATCATCTTGTGCGCTGGCTGCCAAGTTCGTGGTGTTGAGCCGAATGTCAGCTACGTCAGACTGTATCTTCGAAACCGAGTCTGAGGTTTGGGTTGCGGTATTGGCCGCTGAACTCGCTTTGCTTTGGGCATCCTGCAGCTGTCCCTGGGTCTGCTGCAGTTGCTGTTGAGTTTGTTGCAGGGCAGCATCGCGCTCGGCCATTTTGCCCTGCAGATCTTGGATCTGCTGTTGTTGCTGCGCCAGAGCATCTTTCAACGCTTTCAAGTCGTCAGCAGTAACCGGCGCCGGCGCCGGGGTCGCCGCCACCGCCGCCTTACGGGCCCGCTTCCTGGGAGTTGTGCCCGAAGTAGTCGAGGTCTGAGCCATAAGGCCGCCTGCGAGTACACTTATCGTGAACCACGTGAGTAGTGCTTTCATTTCTTCTCCGTTGTGGAATTATTCGCGACTACCTGGTCGTCGCGTTACATACCGATGTAAACAAACCGACTTAAACTCCAAGTTAGTGAATCGTCTTGATCGCCTCGCGTTCCTTCTGCTTTACGGCATCAGGAAGCGGCGCATAGTTCAAATCAGCTGTCATGTTCTGGCCTTGATCCAGCATCC
>Ga0209056_10007099_pt1 | contig 11540 bp, 10 predicted proteins | sample GraSoiAngelo_114_FD_185876 | JGI IMG/M metagenome (GOLD analysis project Ga0209056, IMG submission 185876) | Grasslands soil microbial communities from the Angelo Coastal Reserve, California, USA - 14_0903_13_40cm (SPAdes) (version 2) | ecosystem: Environmental > Terrestrial > Soil > Grasslands... | reverse complement strand
CCCAAGCCTCGCTTAATTTTCGGCTCACTCCGAAATCCGATGCCGTCATCGGTTACGCGCAAAACCATCTCCTTTCCTACTCGCTCGAGTTTGATTACAATTTCTCGTGCTTGAGCATGCTTGTTGGCGTTAATAACTGCCTCGCGAGCGATGCGATACAGCTGCGCTGCGGCCCGGTCATCTTCAATGTGAAACGACGGTCTGACTTCCAGCCGGCAAGGTATCTTCCAGATTTCCCGGTCAACCAAATCTTCAAGGGCTGTTATGAATCCGGCTGAATCCACATCGACACGATGCAAGGCGCGGGAAAGGTCGCGTGTGTCGGTCGCGGCATCGTTTACCAGTTGGGCGATTTTTTCGATATCGCCTGCGTCGATGACGCGATGGTTTTTTAGTCGCAAGGCAACTGAGCGCGCCATGAATGCAACCGCGGTTAGATGCTGGCAAAGCCCATCGTGTAATTCCTGCCCGAGACGCTGCTGTTCGCGATCACTGATTTCAAGGATTTCGCCTTCAAGGCCTTTGCGCCGGGCGATCTCGCCTTCCAATTCTTTGTTTGCCACGAGTAACTCGCGTGTTCGCTCGCGAACGCGTTGTTCCAGCAGTTTTTTCGACCTTTCCAGCGCGACTTCCGCCTCTTTGCGCCGGGTGATATCATTGTTTGTTTCCAAGACATACGCGCGGTTTCCTTGCTCATCGCGGTCCAACGCCCAGCGCGAGAACACGGTCAGCCGCCTGCCGTCGCACCGGGTGTGAACGATTTCGCCTTCCCAGCGGTTATCACGAAGCAGCTTCTCGTAGATTTTAGGCAGCGGCTGGGGGTATTCGGCTTTTAACAAATCGTGGGTCACTTTGCCCAGTGCTTCCTCTCGCGTGTAGCCGTAAATTTTTGTCGCGCCTTTGTTCCAGTAAGTGATCCGGTCGTTTTTGTCGCGAACAATGATGGCATCTTTGCTCAAATCCAGCAGCCGCGCCTGCTCGGCCAGACGTTGTTCGTGGCGCTTGCGCTGGGACAAATCGATGATGGCGGTTTGATAGAGCAGGGCGCCATTTCTCGTCGTCGAAGTGATCGGCGCACTTAGAAGTTGCGCCGGGACCCGCTCGCCTTTTCTCGGCTTCAACTGCAATTCCGTCTTCACTTGTTGCTGTGACGTGCGGCAATGGAGCAGGTGTTGCAGGAACGAATCCAAGTCCGCGACGTAGAACGCAAACGGGCGCCCAATTAACAAATTCCTCGGCACGCTCAGCAACTCGGTCGCCGCGAGATTGGCTTCCTCAATCCGCCCGGTGCGGTCGAAGCTGACATAAGCGATCGGCGCGAAATCATAAAGATCGACAAATCGCTGAATGGCGGCTTCCAGTTTACTCTTTGGATTCCGCGTCGCCGGTGTACGCATGGAATGCATCGGCGCGCCGCCTTTACTGACTCGCGCCGCCGCGTCATTGGTCGAAAATTTCCGCAAGGCGTGGGATGTTCGTTTCGTCATTTTCGTCGCTGCTCGAGTCGATTTTCTAGAGCGCCGGACCGCGATCGCCTTGCTTCGGCGAGCACGCTTTGCTAGGTCCTTTTTATTTACGCGATGAGACATCTTTTGTGCGCTTGTGTGTTTTTGCCGGATCGCGTTGATTCTTTCCATCGATGTCCACCAGCGTGATAACAGCGGAACTGCTGCACTTGCAGGTTTTGATCGATCACGACTGCTGCCGACGCGGACGTGCTGAGAATGATGCGATCCGCGATTTTTAAGAGGTCGGCGATTACAAAAGCCATGCCGGGCTTGGATGATTTTGATTGCGGCGATTTTGTGCCACTCGTCTTTACTCGCGAGGAGGATGCTCTCGATGTCGCTTTTCGCTTTGCGGCCATGGGCCGTTTTTACGTTAGATTGGGGCTCCGCATCACACAAGCTGCGATTGAAGACAACGCCTGCGTCTGAGTGAAATCGAAGTCGTCAGCGCGAAGTGTGAATCTACGCGCCTTCCGGATCAGAAGAGTCTTCTTACAAACCAGTAGAGACCGACGTCATTGCAGCCACGCGCTCTTCCATTAGATCACGCTCAACCTCCCAGTACCTCAGCGCCGAGAGGAGGAGCCTGTCAGTTTCTTCAACCTCAGCAAATTCATCGTGATCGATGGGATAGATGGGTTCGGGCGGCGATGGTCGCGAACGTTTGCTGGGTTTTCGCAGGCTGCGTCTGGATTTCGACCTGCGCCACCTCATGCCCCTCGATCGTGTCGCTCCAATCAAGCTATCCTCCCCTTGTGAGTCTTTTCCTTTCACGTGATTTGCATCACGATGTGGCTGCGGTTTTGCAAAATCGCGATCAGGCAGCCGGTGCGGAGGATGCGCCGCGAAAAGAGCGACGAGGTTTGATTGCCTCGTCCGGTGGACGCAGGCCAGCCAAATATTGCGCGTCGAATGCGCGGAGAGCTGTCGCGACAGTAGGACCGATCCCCACTATTCCTTCCTCCACGCTTGGCCCAAGCAACGCAATCCAAAGCTCGCCTCGAAAAAATAATCGGGCCCGGCGCACGGCCGACGGACTGCCTGGATGGGCCGTGCAATAAAGCTCCGTTTGTTCCATTGCCGCCACCGCATAATCCATGACGCGGCGCCCAGTCGAGACCTGACCGTTCTTCTTCATTTTCGTGTAGAAACGCATGCCTCGGCGGAATTGGATGTGGTTTTCTGTTGTAGCCGGGATCGCCGATCCCAGCTACAGCACACGGCGCCGATAAGATTTTCACCGATGCGACAATCCGCCGCGCGCCCGATTGTGCGAACACTTGCAGGGAACGTATATTTCTTAACCGTGGCCTTATCTCCCCCAATTAAATTGTCCGACGTAGATAAGCTGGATGCGCTGCGGCGGCTCGATCAATTTCGGCAGTGGGGTTCGCTGGACGAGAAACGTTACTGTCTGGTTTGCGGCAAGATTATTACTGGTCGGCAAATCCAGGTAGCGGGCGGAACGCGCGGCAATGGTCCGCTACGGCTGAGTTGTCCAACTGAGCGCTGTAATTCAATCCCGATGGATTGGGTCCTGCCTACCGATGAAATCCTCGCGAAGGTGGAAGTGATGGCAGCCGAAGAATGCAAAACTGCGGCACCGATGTCGGCTAATCACAGCAACGGAAGATCTGAGCGCGCTCATAGCGGGCACAACGGTATCGCATCGCAATTGCGCAAGTTCTCATTCCATTTCAAGCGGAGTGCTTGAGGCTGTCCCCTCCAACTCGTGCGGGTCTGAGCCCTGGGCCAGGCCCGCAGACTTGCGCTGCTGGTTATCGGATGACTTCTAGGATTTTACCCGATCACACAATCAGCCAGCGCCCCGATTGTGCGCTTCGATGCAATGAGCAGACTGCTTTTTGCATTATGATCGCCCATCTCAAACTCGACGACCGGCTCCAAGTTCTGCGTGCTGAAGATCGATTTAGAAACTGGGCCTCGCTCGACGACGAGCGGCTTTGCATTCTCTGCAAGAGAAAATTTAACGGCCGCCAGGTGGAAATCCGCCGCTTGGGCAATCGCAGATATGAATTGCGCTGTCCGACCGAAGGCTGCAATTCGGGGCCGCACCTGTGGATCTATCCAGCAACGCCGCTGGTCTCTCATGTAGTTAAATCGGACTGGTGGCGTGTCGCCGGTAAAAAGCACGAACCCGGTGCGCCTGTGTCAGCGCTGCGGGTACAGGGTGATCGCGTATGATTGGGTCAACTCTAGATGAGCCGGGAGTAGCATCAGTGCCGGACGAGGTGCTGATGAAAGATATCTCGCGCCGACATCACGACGCCCTCACCGAGTTGTATGACCGGCACAGCAAGAGATTGCGAGCGACGATCGACGGCGTTGTTCATGAACAAGCCGAAGCTGACGATGTTTTACAGGAAATTTTCCTTCAGGTTTGGGAGGAGGCAGGCCGTTATTCACCGAACGCGGGCAAGCCACTTGGATGGATGGTTACCATCGCGCGCCGTCGCGCTATCGACCGATTGCGCCGGCGCCAGGCTTATTCTCGTGCGAGGCAGCGGTATGAGAAACGGGTAACACAAGATTCACAAACTCCGCGTCGCGACGCTGCTGAAGGATTCATTTTGAATGATCTCCGGCATTTCTTGAAGAAAAGCATCCGGGCGTTGCCTCAATTTCAACGTGAGGCGGTCGAGTTGGCTTTTTTCAAGGGATTGAGTCACAGGGAAATTGCCGCCGCAACGCACGCTCCGCTTGGAACAGTGAAGACGCGGCTGGAGTTAGGAATGCAAAAACTAACTCACGCGCTACGACCGTTGCGCCACAAAGTGTGAGTTAAAGAGCGCGGTCCGGCTTTTTTATAGCTAGACACTGGCATCGCTGCCAAAGCGATCAGGCCGTTCTTACTCTTGGTGTTGCTCTGACTCTGATCGTAAACCGAGTGAGCGTACACGCATGACGCGTTTAAGAGTACGAGCGCTGAGATGGAAAGCGGCGGAATACCGCCGCACTCCAAAGCACGTCGTGCGAAGAGATGGATGAGACGATTGAGGTACGCGATGCGCGCGCCTTTGCACAGGTTTGCCTGGCTAGATCACAACAATGACTACGGACTTGGCGAAGTGTTTATGTTCACTTCAGTTTTCTCCTGCTTGGTCGCGGTGGCTGGCGACGGATTTATAATCGTAGTGTTACTTTCTTTCTTTTCCGCAGGCGGATTGTTCACCGTCGTTTCTCTTTGTTCGCAAGCCGCCAGGAGCGCGATGCCAGCGAGCAGACAAATGTGTTTTTTCATACAAACCAATCGTATTTCAGAGGAAAGGTTGCTGCCTTCTGGAGTCTTTTATTGCTTCAGTTTGCCACTTGTATTCGCGCATGTTCTGCACCCGTTCTTGCTTAAAAAGCACGCACGACCGGTGTTGGAGAAGTTCGCGCGGGGAAAATGGCCAGGCGCGTGCATTTGCTTCCATCGTGGCAGGCGACCGATTGTGCTTCCGCAGGCGAAATAGTTCTCGCTATGACAACACTGGGATTCAAAGGCAGTTGGAACGAAGTAAAAGGCAAGCTGAAGCAGAAATACGGGCAACTAACCGATGACGACCTCGCGTTTGCCGAGGGTAAAGAGGATGAGCTGCTTGGGCGGCTTCAGCAAAAACTTGGGAAATCCAAGGAGGATTTGCGGAGGGAAATCGGGGAGTTGTAAAGACAAGGAGCAGCCGTTTTCAAACCACCGCAGGGTGCTTGGAAAGGCGTCCCTGCTTGGACTCGCGACAACAGGTCCGCGCTGAGCGAACGCGCACATACTTCTACTGTGCCCAGTAGCGAACTGAAAGAGCAAGAGCAGGAGTAAAAGTGAGAAGGAAACACATGAAGAGATTACAACTTCCGAATTTGTGATATATTCTGCGGATGCAAACGCCAGAAATTATCGCATATCTGAAGACCTATTGTGGCTGGAGCGCCGGTGTGCGCGCCGTGCTGGCCAAATACAATCTTCCATACACAGAAAAGGACATCATCCAGAATCCGGCGTTCCGCTGGGAAATGGAAACAAAAAGCGGACAACCACTTTCGCCCTGTGTCGAAATCAACGGGCACATGCTCGCCGACGTCAGCGGTGAGGAAGTCGAACGGTACTTGGTCGATAATAAACTCGTCCAGCCCAGCGACACTGCGACAGAAGTTCCGACCAACGCGCCTTGTGCCACCGAGCAACACGAGGGCGCCGTGAAGCTGAATTTGTAAAACGTTGAAGCGTCGAAGAGTTGAAGCGTTACAGCGATCTCTCGCTTCAACGCTTTAACGGGTTTAACGCTTCAACCAAATGAAACTTTTCGCTCGTCTCCGGTCGCGAAAAAAGAAAAGCGGGAACATTCTTTTTCGCTACGGCTGGAAAGCCACGCTGCTCATTCTACTCGCAGCCGCCGGCTTCGCAGTTTTCCTCTTTTACGGCACATGGGCGCAAACCTTCGACATGAAGAACGTCGGCGAAATGCCGGAGCGAAACACGGTTTACGATGTCGATGGAAAAATTTACAGCCGACTGGCCGGCGCAAACCGCCTCAAGGTTTCCCTGAGCGAGGTCTCACCGTTCTTCATTACTGCCGTGCTGGCGCGCGAGGACACTCGCTTTTACGAGCACAAAGGCATCGATTGGAAGGGAATTCTGCGGGCTCTTGTGCACGATATCCTCAGCGGCTCGGCCAAGGAAGGCGCCAGCAGCATTACCCAGCAGCTTGCCCGAAACAGTCTTCCGCTCGGTGGCCGCACCCTTAGCCGGAAAGTATTGGAAGCAATGGTCGCGCTGCGCATCGAGCATCAATTTACCAAGCAGCAAATTCTCGAGCTCTACATCAATCGGATCTATTTCGGTGCCGGCTGCTATGGCGTTGAGACCGCTTCCCAAGCTTACTTTGCCAAGAACGCGTCGACGCTGAATCTTTCCGAAGCTGCGATCCTCGCAGGATTGATCCGCAGTCCAAATCGTTTTTCACCAGTGAAAAATCCGGAAGGCGCGAGGATGCAGGGCAACGCCGTGCTGGATCGGATGGTTGCCTTGAAAAAAATTACGCCAGCGCAAGCTGAGCAGGCAAAGATCGCGAAAATTACTCCCCATCCCAAGCGTCTGCCCTTCATCCAGGAGAATTATGCAATGGACGCGGTGCAGCGTGATTTGAATCAGTTGTTAACGCAGGACCAGATCGATAATGGCGGCCTGTCCATCTACACGACGCTCGATCCGGCCGTGCAAAACGCCGCCCAGGATGCGCTCGAGAAGCAACTCACCAAAATCGAGCATCAATCCAATTTTCATCATCCGCTCAAAGCGGATTACAAACCGCCTGAGAATGGAGAAGGGGATTCGGCCATGCCTTACCTGGAGGGGGCGGTGGTTGTGATCGACAATGCCAGCGGCGGCATTCGCGCACTCGTGGGCGGACGCGATTACGCGCAAAGCAAGTTTAACCGGGCGCTGGCGCCGACAAACCGGCAGATCGGTTCGGCATTCAAACCATTCGTGTACACGATCGCGTTCAGCCACGGGTTGTTGCCGGGTGCTGCGATCAGCGATGGCCCGATTCAACCCGGTGAGATTGAGGGGGCGGGAAGTTGGTCGCCTGCAAATTCCGACGGCACCTACGGCGGCACCATGCCTTGCGCGTACGGCCTGATCCATTCGCGCAACACCATGAGCGTGCGCGTTGGACAATTCGCCGGGCTGGACGCTGTGCAAAAGGTCGCGAATGACCTCGGCGTTTCGAAAAGCGTTCCGCATGGCCCCGCGATCTACATCGGCTCGTTCGAGACGAACCTGAAAGATTTGACTGCTGCGTATTCCGTTTTTCCCAACGCCGGAGTGCGCAAGCAGGGTTACATTATTGAGCGAATCGACAATCAGCGGCACAAACCGATTTATCTCGCCGCGCATATCTCTGTGCCAACGCTCGATCCGAGCGCAGCCTGGATGACTTCGCAGTTGATGGAACAAGTTTTGACGAGCGGCACTGCCGCCAGCGCGCGGTCACTTGGCTTCAGATTGCCAGCCGCTGGTAAGACCGGCACTACCAATGATTACAAGGACGCCTGGTTTGTAGGTTATACCAGCACGCTAACCTCCGGTGTGTGGGTCGGATTCGATCAGCCGACAACTATCATTCCACACGGGTACGGCGCCGCTTTGGCACTACCAGTGTGGACACAGGTGATGAACAAAGCGGCACAGCATTATCCAGCCGTGCCGCTGCAACCGACCATGCCACTCCAACACGCCACGGTCTGTTCGCTTTCCAATCAACTCGCCACCACAGGATGCATGGCGGCTGGAAGCGCTTACGACATCGATTTGCCTGCCGACAAGGTGCCAACCGCCGCATGCCAGGTGCATGGAGGTGCGCAATGGCCGTTTGCTCAGCAGGCCCCGGGTCTTCCTCAAAAGGCCGCAAATTTCCCCGGTCGTTTCTTCAGATCGTTCCGAAGACTTTTCGGCGGACGATGATGGCTGCCATCCCGACCCAGCTACTTGCAACAGCCTGAGATCATCGCGGCAAAAGAATCATATCAAGTAGCTGGGGAGGGACCTCACAATCAACCGTAGAACCCATTAACTTATCGCCGTGAGCAATCAGCGTATGCGAGATCCTTCACTGCCCTCATGATGATTAGATTCATTCAGTTTTTCCCAATCTTCCGAAGTGTCGATATCAATGTTCAGCGAATCGCACGGCCAGAATATAGGCGATGATCGCTTCGCGTTCCGCCGGTTTCAGACTCGCGCGATGCGACATATTGTCGACGATGTCCGGCCAATCTTCGGTGCGGTAGCGCCAGAGCACTGGCAGCGTGTGGCATTCGATGCAGCGATGGACGAAAAGCGTGCGGCCTTCGCGCAACATCGCAAGATCGACATGTTGTCCCTTTCTCGGGGTCGCCATCTGCGAAGTAACAGGCGGCACGTAGTTAGTCGATTCGCAACTGACCAACAGGCAAGCGAGCGCGACGAAGATCGACACCTTCTTCATCTCAGAGGCCCATACCGAAAATTGTGCGCACTTGGAAATCCGGCTCGTCCTGCGTGTCAGTCGCTTGCGCCAGAGCGGTGATCGTCACAAACCAATTTCGATGGCGATAAGAGACGTTCGGCCCGACAAAAAAATTTCTGATCTTTTCCGTGTCGCGCCACTCTGGAAATACAAATTCGTGCAGCAGTTCTATTCCCGCGGAAATGCGTGGCGAGATTTCATAGCTTGCGCCAAGCGCTTGGCTGAATTCGCCTTCGCGCTCGGCGAGATCGCTTCCTTCCCATACCGATTCAAGTGTGGCGTTATAAGCGAGGATAAGCGGTCCAAAATTTTTCTGGCCGATCAACTTCGATTCCAACTCGATCAGTCGATCACCTGCTCTCAGCTCTCCGTAGATCGATAAGCCGAGAGGATCGACAACCGGGTTAGTCAAATTGTAGATCAACTCGATCGCCGTATCCGAATAGGTAGAGCCGGAATGTTCAGGATCGGTTTCGTAAAACCAGTCTGCGAGATAAATGCTTGCCTGGAACCTTTCGGTTACTCCGTATTCGAGTTCGTGGCGGAAATCGACCTGATCGAATCGGCCCGGCCCTGTGGCATGCCGCCACGTAACCCAATTTTCCAGCTCCAAGCTGCCAGGCGCTGATGTATTGGCTTCGTAAAGAAAAGTAAAGTGCCGCGCGCCACCGAAAGAGGGCAACGCTGATAAGATTGCGGCTACGAAAATGCCGACGCGCAACGTAGACTTCATTTGACCGCGAAGGCTATCAGCTCGGTTTGGCGGACTGCTGCCGGTCAATTGCTTTTTTTTAGCGTCTGCTTGCGCCGTGTAGCGCAAACCATTCCCGTTTTACAGCCGTTCCCATCAAGCTCTGATTCGCGCTTACGATTAGGCCGGCTCTCGATTTAGAGACGCTACCTTCCGTAGGCCCAACAGATTCGAGGGGGACACGTTAGGACTTTGCTGCACACCTGTTATGACTGCGGCGGCGATTTCGCTCCGTTTTACGAGTGAGAAAAGCGGGTGAGGGGAATCGAACCCCCGTTACATAGAGAAATGCGCGGCAGAGGAATAAGGCGATGGCACTTCTCGCGCTACGTTCACTCTGCGAAGTCGCGCCAGCACCAGCTGTTAGCACCTTTCGTTCATTTGTCGGTGGGGTTGCCGAAATTTATCAGCTCGGCCACGGCTAGGCGATGGACACGCCCCGGGGGCATCCAGAAATCTCTCAATCCGGATCACCTGGTTCGATCGCAAAAAGATTGGGCGCGAGGCGAGTTGATATTGTATGACGCGGCAATTCGCATCCGCAGGCATTTCCTGACAAATCACTGAACTGTCAGCTTCATCGCCGGGTCAATCTCCCATGCAGCGTAGTAACAAGATGGCTTCTCTGGTTTGATTTTTGATCTTTACGAGAATGACCGACATCGAAAAACGCTTTGCCTGTAACCGTAGTGACGGGAGTTTGATTGAGCGTCAGCTTCCTAGGGGCGCTGGCCCAGGTTCGCCACGGCGAATCTGTTTCGCCTGCGGACGAATCCGTCCTGTGTGCGGACCTGCGGCGGACTCACATGAGACAGCACCCTTAGCGTTAAGCGCGTACCCTCGCAACCAATGCCCTCAGGCAGGGAGCTAAGGTTTTTGCTCGCGAGTTCCCGCGTAAGAACTTCTTTGGGCTTTACCGTTATGGGCGAGGCGGCGGAGTTGGGCGAGACCGTGGCGTTGGGATAGGTCTCGGTGTTGCCGTCGGCGTCGGTGTCGGTGTGGCCGTCGCCGTTGCCGTCGGGGTGGCGGTTGCCGTCGCCGTAGCTGTAGCCGTTGGTGTCGGCGTCGGGGTTCCCCCCGTGAGCATGAGTGGGTTCGTGTACAGGTCAAACTGGTGCAACGTGCCATTCGGGTTCGTGCCATCGCAGTTCGCGTTGTCCGCCCACACCGTGTAGAGCTTGCCCACGAGCGCGGACAGACCAACGTAGTCACCATAGTCGATGCCGTTGCCCGAATCCGTCGCGTTCGAGAAGCCGCCGCTCAAGCGCTGGTTTGGCGCCCAGGTCACGCCCCCGTCAGTGCTGAAGGTGCCGAAGTATTCCGCATCGTCGTTAGGAATGTTGTTCGTCCCGTTCACGCCGTCGTCATTGCGGCAATCGTGAAAGCCTACTGCCACCGTGCCGGTTGTGGGATCGAGCGCGACGTACGGCAAAAACTGGCTGTTCGTGGTCGCGTCGTCGTTCACGCGCACCCGCGCGCTCCACGTCGCGCCGTCATCAGTCGACGTGCGCATAAAAATATCGGTGTCGTTGTTCTCGTTGACCGTCTCGTCTGTGTACACCAGGTAGATGCGATTGTTGAACGGCCCACCAGTCGCGTCCCATACTACCCCGGCCTCAGCGTCGATCGAGCGTTCGCTCTGCGCCGGGATAAAGTCGAAGCCGCCCACATTAGTCGACGAAACGGTGACGCGCGGCCCGAAACCGCCCGCTCCCAAACCGTCCGCGTCTACATTGGCGTAAATCGTCGACGGACCCTGATCATTATACGGGTTCTGATAGGTCACGATGACCTTGCCGCCGCCCGGGCCAGGCCCGACGGCGATACCCCCAAAGCTCCCAGTCGCTGACGGGATCGCCTGTTGTGCGTTGAACGGTCCCCAAACACCGAGACCCGTCACCGGTGCCCCACGCGCGACCATGCTTCCGCTCTGGTTCCAGTCGACCCACACACTGCCGTTGCCTACAGCGATCGAGGGTTGGTCAACGCTGCCGGTGCCCGCGGTTACCGGTGCACTGAATGTCACGCCGCCGTCGGTGCTCAAGATCACGTTGATTTGGTTCACGCTATTGTTGATGTAGACCAGGAAGAGGTTGCCGAACGTGTCCCAGGCCGCCTGTCCGTCGCAGCACGCCACACCCGTGGCGATCGTGCCGCGCGTCCAGGTCGCGCCGGCATCTGTTGAGTACGCGCGGAAGATGCTGGCTGTGCCGGGGTTGTTCGAGGTGGCTACGAGGTTGTTTGTGTTGGTCGGGTTGACGTTCACGAAACTCT
>Ga0209056_10007093_pt1 | contig 11542 bp, 6 predicted proteins | sample GraSoiAngelo_114_FD_185876 | JGI IMG/M metagenome (GOLD analysis project Ga0209056, IMG submission 185876) | Grasslands soil microbial communities from the Angelo Coastal Reserve, California, USA - 14_0903_13_40cm (SPAdes) (version 2) | ecosystem: Environmental > Terrestrial > Soil > Grasslands ... | reverse complement strand
TCACGTAGGTGGGCACGGTGATCGCGAACCCGGGGATCTCCTGGTCCACGGTCGTGAGAAGACCGAAGATGTCCTTGAAGTACACGCCGAACTGGCCGTAGATGTCCTTGCTGAAGAGGTGCTGGACGCCGAGCTGGTAGCTGATGGTCGTCTGAGGCTCGAGATTGGGATTGCCCCGCGCCGTCGCCGAGACGAGCCGCCCCTGGTAGATGTACTGCCGGTCCGGGACCTGGAAGAGCCGTCCATAGTGAAAGCTCATCACGTCGCGATCCGAGATCGGATAGGCGATCCCGATGCGGGGGCTGACCTGGGTCTTGACGCGGTTCCGGACCTGGGCCGAGGAGATCTGGTTCCCCACCGAGAAATTGTCGTACCGCACCCCGGCGTTGAGAACCATTCCCTCGTACTCCCAGCGATCCTGGACGAACGCGGCGCCTTCCGGGTTGTAGGCCCGGAATTCGTCGCGGTCCGCCCCGTAGAGCCCCGTCCCCGTGAGAATGTTCGGGAAGTTGGTGCGGAGAAAACCGAAATCGTTGTAGTTGATGTCTCCGCCGGTCATGAAATTGTGGTTGCCGAACTTCCTCGAGAAATCGCCGTTGAAGGTGTACGTGGTCGTCTGCTTCCGCTCGTAGAATGGATAGTCCCCGTTCGTGACGTAGTACGGCCCGTCCAGGCGATTCTGGACGTCGTAGTAGTTGTTCGGCAGCTGCTGGTACTCCCACGGCATGCGGTCCAGAACGTCCCGCGACGTCTGCCAGGTCTGCCGCGAGGCGCGCAGGTTGTAGATGGTCCCGACCCCGAGCGTGTGCTTCCAGGTGATCGCGGTCTGGAGGTAGTCCTCGTCCGTGACCGGAAGGTGCTCCGCCGTGTTCATGGGGACGTACGAAGAATCCACCTGGAAATAGGACCACGCGCCGTAGCGGGTGGTCACGTTGCCGTCCGTCGGCGCCGTGGAATCCTGGCGGACCTGCACCCATCCCTGTCGATTCCAGCGGTTCTGGTACTCGCCGTCCAGCGCCCGGTTCTTGATGATCTCCACGTTGAGCTTCTCGTTCGGGGTCAGCTTGAAGGTCAGCTTGCTGGAAAGCTTCGCGCTGTTGGACTGCCGGTTGCCCAGGCGGATGAAATCCAGGAACCGGTGTTCCTGATGCGTCGCGATGTTCCGGAGATACGTGTCGGTGTAGGTTCCTTCGAAGGAGATGAAGTAATTGGTCTTGGGAAAGAGAAACGGCCCGCCGAATCCCGTGCTGAGCCGCTCGAAATTGTTGAAGGATTTGTCCGCCTCACCGTAGCGGTCGGTGAAGTAGCGGATCTCGCCGCCGAACTTGTCTCCGCCCTCGCGCGTGGTGAGGTTGATCACTCCGGAGAGCGCGTTCCCGTACTGGGCGTCCAGCCCTCCGAGCACCTGCTCGCTCGAGGACACGGCCAGAAGCCCCAGATCCACGCCCTCGGCGCGGAGCGGGTTGCGGCTCGCGATTCCGTTCACGATCGTGAGCACCTCATCGCCGCGGCCGCCGCGGAAATGGAGCTCCCCTCCCTGGCTGATGACGCCGGCCTTGAGTCCGATCGCCTCCTTGTAATTGTCCACGGGAAGCGAGCGGAGATCCTCGGCGGTGACGATCTGCTTCGTGGAGCTGTCCTTCTTGCGGATCGCGATCTTGATATTGCCCGTGACATCGACCACACCCATCTTCACTGCCTGTTCGGTGATCTTGAAGTCGACCATGACGGTCTGGTTCGCGTTCACCTGGATGACTTTCTCCACCGTGGCATATCCCATCATCTTGGTGGCCAAGGTGTAGGGGCCGACCGGAACTTTGACGATCGTGAATTTTCCTTCCGCGTTGGCGCGACCGCCGAGGTTGGTGCCTTTGAGGATGACGTTGGCGTAGGGCACGCCGACCCCGCTATCATCCGTGATCTTCCCCATGATCGAGCCCGTCTGTGCCTGGGCGGATGCGGTCATGGGGCCGAGCGAGAAGAGGCCGAGCAGGAGCGCGACGGTCGGTACGAGCACCGTCAGAAGCCCGTGACGGCCCGGTTGGCCAGACATAAGTGGAGACGCTCCTTTCTTCTTCGGAGGTGTCAGCGGAAACCGGCTATCTTTATGCCGTTTTTGAGGGTTGCCGTCAAGCCAATTCGTTGTGAGACGCTCGCTTGTCCGATTCGGAGACCGTCGTTTCGGGGCAACTGAATGTGTCAAGCGCATCTCACAGCCGGCGTTCTGGTGCTGAGGGGGGATCGCTGCCGTCGCGGGGGGGAGGGACCGCGCACCAAGAGGTACGGCGCGTACTCCGCCGCCTGTCGGGCATTATAGGAGGCGACCCTTCCGCCGGCAAACGTTTTTTTCAGAATTCGGTGGCGCTGGACATCTGGAAGCCGTGAACGAGGAGACCCGGGCAGACCACCCCTCCGGAAGACTCCTGCGCCGACGTCGCTTCCACCTCGTTCAGCATCTGGACGACGCTCTGGTTGAACCGAAAATTCCGCACGCCGTGAGTCACCTTGCCCTTCTCGATCGCGAAAAGCCCGTCCCGGGTCATTCCCGTCAAGGTCACCGTCTTGGGATCCACGACGTTGGTGTACCAGACCCGCGTGACGAGCAGCCCCCGGTCCACGCGCCGGACCAGGTCTTCCACGCCCCCGGATCCTCCTTCGAGGACCAGATGCCGCGCGATGGGCCCGTAGGTGTTGGGAACGGGCAGCCCGTGTCCCGTGCTCTCGCGCCCCTCCTTCGCGGCGGTCTGCCGGTCGTAGACCGCGCTCTTCGCCACCCCACGCTCGATGATCGTCGTGGGAAGGGTGGGCATCCCTTCGGCGTCGAATGGACTCCCGCGGTGGAGCGGATGGAACGGATCGTCCCGGATCGTGATGTTCTCTCCCATCACCTTCCGGCCGATCTTCCCCGAGAGGAAGCTGCGACCCTCCTGCACGAGGAGCGCGCCGAAGGAGATCCAGGACATGTCTTGGAGAAGGTCCGCCACCGCGGCGGGCTCGAGGACCACGGTGTACCGGCCCGGGTCCCAGGGTTTCGGATCGCGCGAGCGCAGCGCCTTCTCCACCGCTCGCGAGGAGAGGGCGCCTCCGTCCACGCCGCGCGCGCTGTGAGACTCGTAGCCCGCCCACCCGGAGGCGGTTCCATCGAGCGCGGAGACGAGAAACTCCGCCGAGGTGCCCTCGTGATACGCAAAGAGCCCCCGCGAGTTCGCGATCGCGAGCGGCCCGATCTCGCCGTAGTCGCCGATGGTCCCGGCCCTGACTTCATAGATTCCCGCCCCTTCGAGGCCGGCCTCGCGGCACCGCGTGACCGCCTTGCCCACCTCGCGCGCGCGAGCGTCCGCGCTGAGGCGCTCGGTCTCCGGATCGAGTGCGTCCACGGTGCGGTAGGTCTGCGGTCCCGGAAGCGGGAGCAGCTCCGGGATCTCGGGCTGATGGCGCGTGGCTTCCTTGGCGCGCTCGATCAGCTGGGCCATTCCCTTCGGGCTCAGGTCGTTTCCCGTCGCACGGCCGGTGCGCTTTCCCTCGACGATCCGGACGGAGAGCAGGTACCGGCGCTCCTCGACGTTCTGGGTGATCTCGTTGTTGGCGAACCGGGTCAAGGCGTCGCTGCCCCCGCCGAGCATGACCTCGACCTCCGCGCCGCGCGCCAGGGAGATCGCCTGATCCAGCTTGGCCTTTGCTTCTTCCCGGAGCATCAGTCCTCGTACCCCACGCCCACCCGCACCTTCCGGAAGCGCGCGGGGGCGGCTCCGTGCGTGATCTCGCCGACCTGGCCCGGCTGCCCCTTGCCGCAGTTCACGACACCCCACGGCTTCCATTCCTCCGGGCCGCAGATGGAATCGCATGAGTTCCAGAAGCCGGTCGTGATTCCCTGGTAGGTGGGATTCTTGAGCATCCGGACTCGCTTTCCTTTCCGGATCTCCCAGGCGATCTCGGTCTTGAACTGGAAGTTGTAGCGGAGCTGGTCGATGCTCCAGCTTCGGTTGGTCTCCATGTAGATCCCGTGGTCGGTATCGGAGAGGAGATCCTCCAGGGATCCCGATCCGGCCATGAGGCTGAGGTTCACCATCCGGATCATCGGGATGTGGAACCAGCCGTCCGAGCGGACGCATCCCTTGCTCCGGCTCTCTCCGACGCGGTGCGCCAGCTCGCGCGAGGTGAGATACCCCAGGAAGAGGCCGTCCTGCACGATGTGCCAGCGCTGCGCCTCTACGCCGTCGTCGTCGTACGCAAAGGTTCCAAGCGCGTGCGGCAGCGTGGCGTCGGCGACCAGGTTCACGAGCTTCGAGCCGAACTGGAGCTTCCCCTGCTTCTCCAAGGTGAGAAAGCTCGTGCCCGCGTAGTTCGCCTCCATGCCCAGCACGCGGTCGAGCTCCGTCGGGTGCCCCACCGATTCGTGGATCTGGAGGGCGAGCTGGGAGCCTTCGAGGATGAGGTCGCGCTCTCCCGCCGGGCACTGCTCGGCGGTCAGGAGGGCGACCGCTTCCTCCGCGACCCGGCGCGCGTGCTCCACGTAGGGCGTGCCTTCGATGAGCTCGTAGCCGAGCGCCTGATGAAAGCCCTCGGCCTGCGGGAAGCTGCGGCGCTGCACGTCGTCGGCCGAGACGGCCGTCGCGGAAAATCCCCCTCCGGATCTCGTGAGGGTCTGCTCGATGTCCGATCCTTCCGTGCTCAGGAAATACTGATGCTTCCGCTGGAACGAAAGGAAGGACTCGGCGTTCTTGACGCCCCGGACCGCACGCATCTCGGAATCGATGCGGAAGAGAAGACCCAGCTTCGTCTCGAGGGAGACCTGGAAGGGATCGATCGCGCATTGCGACGCCCAGACCGCCCGGTGCGCGGGCTCGGGAGCCAGACGCACGTCGTCGTGCTCCAGACTGGCGCTCGCCCGGCCGATCGTTACGGCGCTGGCCGCGCACCGCTCGACGCCTTCCTTCGTGAGGTCGTCCGTGGCCGAGAAGCCCCACGCGCCCTGCACGAGGACCCGAACGCCGATTCCCGCCGAGGAGCTGAGGTCCAGCCCCCCCACCTCGCCGTTCTTTACCTGGATGTCTTCTCGGGTGTATTCAATCGCGCGCGCGTCGGCGTAGGAGGCGCCGCGGGCGTGCGCGGTATCGATCGCAAGCCGGGCGAGATCCTTCATGCGTCGGCGCTTCGGAGCATCCTCAGAAGAGGTATCGGAACACGATGGTGGCCTGGTCGCTCCGGGAGAGCTCGAGACTCGGATCTCCTGGCAAGTGGCTGACGTGTTCGTGCGAATACGAGGCGTCGATCTGGGTGCCGAGGAGGTCCCAGAAATAACCCACTCCCGCCGAGAGACGGGATCCCTTGAGCGTCGGGTTGGCGTTCTCGTCGGGATCGCGGCGTATCAGCGCCACGCCGCCGCGCACCGGTAGCCAGGAGAACACCCGGTATTCTCCGCCGAAGTGGTACGAGAGCTCGGAGCTCAGGATCTCGGGATAGGTGCCGGTGTAGTCGGTGCGCCGCTCCTTGGCGTACTGGATCTCGGTCGCGGCGAGGCCGCGGCCGCCCGGCAAATCGACCGACACGCCCCCGTCCACCTGCGTGCCGAAGCGCCTCACATTCAGGGGACGGGTGGATTGGAGCACGTTGGGGTTCGGGATAATCCACTCCAGCTCGCGGTACCGGCGGAAACGCGCGCCCACGTGCGCGGGCGTTCCGGGAACGTCGATCATCCAGCGCGAGGCGACCTCGTTTCGCCGCAGCCCGCTCAGGAGCGAGGACCACTTCATCTTGAACACGCTCTCGAAGGGGTTCGTGATGTTGATCGGGAGGGGATTCAGGAAATACTGGGCCGCCCAGTTGACCTCGGCGATCTCCTCGCCGTCATGCGAGCGGTGGCGGCCATCGACGATGCCTCGAACCCAGTTCTTGTACCGAATCCCGAGCTGCGCGTTGTAGCTCACCTCGGGACGGTTCCAGTCGTAATGGTCCTCGTTGAAGGGACCCTGGCTCGTCCCCCGCAGGTGGTGCCGCGCCCATGCCGCGGAGCCCGCGACCGTGAGCCCGAGCGGCCCCACCCGGGGATTCGCCAAAGCTCCCCCGGTCAGGGATAGCTCCGTCGACTTGAGGTTGATCTCGTAGGGATTGGGAACGCTCCGCGATTCGCTCTCGTGCCGGTAGCGCATCCTTCCCGCGAGGGTGACGTTCTTGAGAAATTTCCGCCCGTAGGTGACGCCCACCCTCGGCACGATCACGCTCGCGCCGATGTGATTGTCCCCCGCCACCGGATCGAACCCGGAGGGGAACATGATGTCGAAATCGCGCATGAACCTGGAATTGTCGGGTGACGGGGAGACGTCGTGCCTGCTGGCATCGACGCCGCCATAGATTCCCTCGAGCCCCAGCACCCATTGCCGGTTGTTCCGCATCGATGCGATCAGTCCGCTCCGCCGCTGGATCACGCTGTGCGGATATCCATAGTAGCCGTCGTGGAACGTGTCGTAGCGGGACGATTCCTCGATGCTCGAGGAATCCTGGTCGGCCAGAAGCCCGGCGGGATTGTCGGAAAACCCGTAAGGATTGATCCGGTCCAGCGGGTCCTCCACCGCGCTATTCATCCCGCCCATCCCGTCCAGGCGCGCGGAGATGCTCCGCGCTTCGACGTCCACCGTCGAGGCGCGCGTCCACGCCTCGGAGATCTGTGCCTGGGCGATGGCGGGGTCCGCCCAGACGACGAGCATCGAGGTGAGCAGGGCGGCCGCGGCCCGGCCCAGTGAAGGACTCACGGCCAACCGCGGCGTGACCCTCATGAGCCTTGGCCCCTTCATCGCGGTTTCAGGTACAGAGGCAGGAGAATCGACCGGCTGCCTCGGGTCGAGGACGCGTCGTAGATGGTGATACGGATCATGTAGTGCCGGCCCTCGACGAGCTGCACGTCGTCGGTCCAGGGTGTCCATTTCGAGGGATCTGTGGTGTCCGACGGCGCCTTGTAGTAGGTCGTCAGGTCGCGGCGAATCTCAAGATTCCACTTCCCGGCCGCCCAGTTCGCGCGCGCGAGCACGTCGAACTGGCTGGCGCTCGGAAACGTGTCGCGCCAAGCGGGAACATAGTCGCCTGGATTCCAGGTCTTGTCCCGGACCGAGCTGTCGTCGATCCGCACCGGGTTCAGGCTGTCGCATGGCGTCAGCGGCTTGGCCACGTAGCTCCAGACGACGTACGAAGTGGGCTTCCCCCGATTGAGCCTCGTGTCGCGGGTTCCCTTCGACGCGATCATCTGGGGCACGATTCCGTTCGGGTACGCGGTGTAGTTCTGCACGTACGTCCTTTGCCCCTCATCGGGGACCGGACCGCTCCCCCGGTCGTACCGGTCCTCCATGAAACCGGCCGCGGGATGCTCGAACTGGCCACGCGAGTCCTCTTTGGCTCCCGTGAATTCCACCGTGGATGAAGGGAAGACGGGATCGGTCGTCTCCAAACCCCAGCGCCAGTTGTCGGCGGGATAGTTGCCCAGGGAGTCGGAGAAGATCTCGACCGTGAGCTGGTCCTCTTCGCTCGGCCCCAGGTGCCACGTGGTCGGCCGGACCAGGATGTCGTTTCCGGCGCGGCAGTTCACGAGCAGGTTGCCCTGCTCGTCCAGGATATCGGCCGAGTCGTTGATGCAGGGATGATCCAGAGCGCTGAACGTGGGGTCGGGCCACTGGAGGAGGAAGTAGATCGCCTGCGGCGCGCCGAACCGGTCATAGCTCCAGATGCTTCGCACCGCGGCCAGGTAATCGCCGCCGCCGCCGATCCCGTGCAGGAGCACGTAGGTCGGGGAGCCGGCGAGATTCCATTCGATGGGGGTCGCGCGCCCATCCACGAGCAGCTCGCGATGTTCCTGCTGGGGCGAGTTCAAGTACTGCTCGCCTGCCGGGACCGACGTGATCGATTGATTCGGGCTGGGCTGCGTCGCGATCTTCGTGCCGCAGGAAATCGCCAGCCAAGGCAGGACGGCAAAAAGAGTCCCTGCTCGAACCGTGGTACTTCGGGGCATCTATATTCCTTTGATCATACGGACCATTGGGGGGGAACGCGCTCGTAGCCTACGTTCTGCCCCAAAACACTGTCAAGCGAAAAGCCCCGCGTCGAGCGCCGGGAAGATCGGGTCAAGCTCCTCGAATTCAGCCAGTTCCACGGCGTCCACGCGCCCCGATCGCACCCCTTCCTCCAGCTTCCCGAAGCGTTGAAGGTGAAGCTCGGTCCGCCGCACGGCGTAGGGCACGAGCGTCCCGGTGCGCATGATGAACGCCCAGTCGCTCGCCTGGGCGAGCAGGAGCTCGCGCCCCGCCTGCGCGAGCGCACGCGCCTGGAGCGCGTCGTAGCGTTCCCTCCCCTGGGCGAGATGCTGCATGCGCTCCGCGGCGCGGTTCAGGTGGCGGTAGATCCAATCGTTCGAAGCGTCGAGCCAGACGGCCGAGTAGCCCCCTTCCCCCCAGCTCGAGGGATGAAGACGCCCCTCACAGGCGCGAGGGATCCGGTCCATCGCCTCGATCGGATCGACCGCCTCGATTCCCGGATCGCGGGCCGCCTCATCGAGCACGTGGCCGAGCCACTCGGGGCCTTCGTACCACCAGTGCCCCATCAGCTCCGCGTCGTAGGGAGCGAGGAGCAGCGCCGGCTGCCCGAGGCGGTCGGAGGCCGCCTTGGCCTGCGCCGAACGCTCGCGGAGGAAATGGGCCGCGTGCTCCCGGGCGCGCGCGCTGGCCCGCGCGGGCTCGTAGGGCTCGCGGTGCGGGGTCCTTCGATCCGTGATCCGGTAGTACTTGAGACCGAGATGGGTCCGCGTGCCTCCCGAGGGAAGGAACTCGCGCACCTCGTCGATGGGCAGGTCGAACCCTTGGTCGCGGTAGTACTCGCGATAGCTCGAGTCCCCTGGGTAGCCCTCCGAGGCGCTCCACACCTGTCTGGAGGACTCGGCGTCCCGACCGAGGGCGACCGGTCCGCGCTCGGTGCGAAGGGGCGCGTACGTGCCGGGCAGAGGACGCGGGCAGGCGTCGAGAATTCCGTGCGTGTCGACGGGAAAGAACCGGATCCCGAACTCCTGGAGCACCGACTCGACTCCGGGCGTGTACCCGCATTCCGGAAGCCACATCCCTTCCGGAGCGCGGCCGAGGTGCCGCTGGAACTCGCGTACGGCGGTCCCGATCTGCGCCCGCCACGAAGGGGCGCCGAGACTCATGAGCGGCAGGTATCCGTGCGTCGCGCCGCAGGTGATCAGCCGGACCTGCCCCGCCTCGAAGAGCGCGCGGAAGGCGGAGACGACGTCGCGGCGGTAGCGGTCCTCGAATTGCGCGAGGCTCTCGCGGAACCGCTCGCGGTAATGAATCGCGAGCGGCTGGAAGCGCGCGTCGTGCCGCGTGCGCGCCACCTCGCGCTCGGCCAGCTCCACCAGCCTCCCCAGCCGGAACGAATACCTCCTTCGCAGGAGCGGATCCTCGAACATGGCGAGGAGCGTCGGAGAGAGCGAGATCGTGATGCGGCCGGGAGCATTCCGCCGCGCGCGCTCCTCGAGCATGCGCAGGAGTGGAAGATAGGTCTCCGTGAGCGCCTCGAAGAGCCAGCGCTCCTCGAGCGAGTCCTCGATCTCGGGATGGCGCACGTACGGGAGGTGGGCGTGAAGGAGAACGCAAAGGAAGCTCTTCGGCATTCGGATCCCGCTCAGCGGGGAGGGGTCTCTCGAGGTGCGGGATCCAGGTAGCGGGCCGCGGAGCCCATCGCCCCCGCCGCCGCGCGCGCGCCGCGCGCCCTCTCGAGGAGCCAGGCCTTCGCTTCCTCGCTCAGATCCCACGCGCCCTCTTCCGCGCACGGATGATCCGGCGGCACCGGAACCCAGGAGGAGTGAAGCAGCGGCTGGAGATTCCCCGAGATCAGGATCCCCAGAACGGCGCGGCACTCCCCTCCGGACTGCGGGAGCTTGACGTACCAGCGGTCGCCCTGGAGCGCGTCGGGAAGGTCCACCGCGATGGCCTGCGATGCGGGGCTCCGTTCCTCCTTCCGGCGCTCGATCGCGATCCGGTAGCGGAGCGGCGAACCGCTCTCCCGCGCGGAACCCTGCGCCCTCGCGTGAAGCGCGGGCGTGAGCTCCCAGAGCGCGAGCACGGTGCGCGGATCGCGCACGAGAAGATACAGGCGGTCCTCCCCGTAGCGCCGGCCTCGAAGCGAGGACGGAGGGGGCTCCGGTACGGGATGGGCCGGGGCGAGCCGTTCCAGGGAGCTCACAGGATTCGGGTCCCTCAATGAGAAATGACGAGGCGCCGCTTCAGCGCGGCGCCCTCCACCTCGATCGAGAGAAAATATAGGCCGCTCGGGAGCGCCGCGCCACCCGCAACTCGTCCGCTCCAGACCCAGTCCTCGACTCCCGAGGTGGGAACGCGGAGCTTCCACCGCGCCACCTCGCGTCCGCGGACGTCGTATACGGAGCCCCGGCCCTCGCTGCCGGGACGGCCGTGAAGCGTGAAGCGGACCGCTCCCACGCTGGGCGTGGGTCCGTACCGGAGCTCCAGCGAGATCGGGGACGACCCGCCGCCGGGGCCCTGGGAAGCGGATGCCGCGCGGACCGAGAGCGCGGTCGTCGGAGTGCTGGCGCTCCCCAGGCCGTTCGTGTTCCATGCCTCCCACTCCACCAGATAGTCCCCCACGGGAAGGGGCGGGATCGTGACGGTGAAGTATTCCCGGCCCGAATCGAAGGCTCCGTCCATCGGCAGGGCCTGCTGGTTCGGACCGTTGTCGATCCGGAACACGACCGAATCGATCGTCGCCGCCGAGATCGAGTCTCCGGTGAAATAGTGGTACGGGTTCTCGTTCCCGCGCGCGACTTCGAGCGCTCTGCCGCGGAACGTGATCGGCTTTCCCGCGACGGTCCGGTACTGGTCGGAGTCGGGGGCCACGGCCGCGCGCGTCTCGAGGAGGTCGGGGCGGCCGTTGTTGTCGCGATCCGCCCAGCCGATCTGGCCCTGGGTGAAGAGGCACACGTCGTCCGGATAGTTGCCCCTCATGACGCAGTGCACGGAAGAGCCGCAGTAGTTGTCGTGAGGCACCACCGAATTGGAGTTGTAGATGTTCAGGTAGCCGGTCGAGAGCGCGCACGACCACCATGCCGAGGACGGGATGTGCTCGTCCAGCGCCCAGAACATGTGGGTCATCTCGTGCTCGATGTAGGAATCGAGCGCCGCCCCCTGGAATGCCGCCCCCGCGTTCTTCACCGGCGTGACGAAGTAGGGGCCCCCCAGCACCGCGTGCGAGATGTAGCCGTCGGGGAACCTCCCGGTGGAGCTGGAATCGTCCTGCACCGCGAAGCAGAGCGCGGCCCACTGCGCGCCGAGCCTGGCGCGGGCTCGGTTCGCCACGTCGTACGCCAGGGTGGGCACGTCGCTCCGGTATCCGAGAAATCCCATGAGCACGTCCTGGATCCAGGTGTCCTCGTCGGCAACCGTCCGGGTGATCGGCTCGTAGCGCGTGGCCAGCCCGTAGTGAACCTCGATCGCGAAGCTGAGCGGAATCCCACGCACTGCCGCGAAGGAGCTCCACTTGGCCAGACCCC
>Ga0209056_10007092_pt1 | contig 11543 bp, 8 predicted proteins | sample GraSoiAngelo_114_FD_185876 | JGI IMG/M metagenome (GOLD analysis project Ga0209056, IMG submission 185876) | Grasslands soil microbial communities from the Angelo Coastal Reserve, California, USA - 14_0903_13_40cm (SPAdes) (version 2) | ecosystem: Environmental > Terrestrial > Soil > Grasslands ... | reverse complement strand
GCTCGTACTCGCCGTGCTGCTGGGGTTGAACGACGCCGTCACGCCGCTGGGCAGACCGGATGCCGACAAGCTGACGCTGCCATTGAAACCGTTCTGTGGAGTGACCGTGATGGTGCTCGTGCCGGTGGTTCCCCGCGTGATCGTCAAACTGTTTGGCGATGCGGAAAGGGTGTAGTTCGGCGGGGGCGTCACGGTGAGGGAAAGTGTCGTGCTATGCGACAAGCTTCCAGAGATTCCCGTGACGGTCATGGTAACTGTTCCCACGATCGCCGTGCTGCTCGCCGTCAGTGTCAACGTGCTCGTACTCGCCGTGCTGCTGGGGTTGAACGACGCCGTTACGCCGCTGGGCAGACCGGATGCCGACAAGCTGACGCTGCCATTGAAACCATTTTGTGGAGTGACCGTGATGGTGCTCGCGCCGTTCGTTCCCTGGACGACGCTGAGGCTGCTTGGCGAGGTGGAGAACGTGTAGTCGCCTGCGGGATTGATAGTAAAGGTGATTGTGGCTGTGCTGGCTAAGCTACCTGAAGTGCCCGTGACAGTCACAGTAGAAGTGCCGATAGCCGCTGTGCCGGTTGCGGATAGAGTCAAGAGGCTGGCGGTTGCCGCGGGATTCGTGCCGAAGACGGCACTGACACCTTTCGGCAGGCCTGCCACAGTCAAATTCACAGTACTGTTAAATCCATTCAAAGCATTGATGGTGATGGTGCTTGAGCCGGAAGCCCCTTGAACGACGGTCAAGCTAGCTGGAGACGCTGAGAGGGTGAAGCTCGGTGTGGGCGTCGAACCGGGCCAGTTGTTCACCAGGTTGGCGACGTTGACGGTGCCGATTCCGGTGGCGAAGTCCCAGCCGGTGGTGGTGCCGTAGGCAGGGGCGAAGGAACTATTGGAGATCGAAAGCACGCCCACGGTGCCATCGGCGAGGAAGCAGTTCGGGCCGACGCAGTCCACATCGATGTCACCTGAAGTGACATCGTAGAAAATACAGTTGCTGGCTACGGTGTTGCCATGATCCGAGTTGCAGGAGCTGTTGCCGCTCGAGCCGTACTCGGCAGCAGCGCCTTCTGATTGATGAGCGCCTGGATACCCGCCATGATGGGTGAAGAAAAAGAGGTGCCGCCCGCGCCGGACCAGGCGCTTGGATCGGCTCCGCAGACAGCTCCACCATGTGCTGTATCCGACCAGCAAAACACATAGAAGTGACTCCACAAGCCGTCTGCAGCAAAAAGCGAGACGTCCGGAGTGTCGCGCACGCCGTCGTTGGGATTGCCGAGAACGCTTTGCCAGGAAGGTTTCGGCCATCCTTGGCAAGTGCCGCTCACGACGTCGGTGGTAGACGGTGTCCCCGTGGCGCATCCGCTGGGGCCGCCGCCGCCAGCCACTGTGGTCTCGAAGAGGGAGCCGAAGAGCGGGTCGTTACAAAGACTCGTTGAGCCGTAGGTCAGGCTGTAGCCCAGGTAAGTCGAGAGGAGTGCGCCGGCACAAGAATCGTTCCAGGGAATTTCCGGAATGTAGGAAGTGGCGGAACCGAAGGCGGAGGTGTTGCTGGAATTCCAGTAGGTTGCATTGGTGCCGGAAAAGGTATCGCTGAAATCGGTGCCGCCGACGGCGACGTTGTTGGGGGTGGAAGCAAAGGCGTTGACGGCGATGCCGTGAGTAGCTTCGGTAACGCTATTGTCGCAACCGGCCGCGCCGCTGTCGCCAGCGGCGACGAAAACGGAGACCCCCTCTGCGACGGCCTGTTGATAGGCGGAGTTGTAGGAGGTGTTGGCGGCCGCACCGTTCACTGTTTCGCACTGGCCGTAACTGATGCTCATGATGGACGGGGGCGGGGTGCTGGCATTGATAAGGTTTTGGATCGCGATCAAGCCGCCGAAGGTGGTGCTGGTATCCGCGCAGGCGGCCATCACGATGGCGGCGCTTGGGGCCGAGGCGCTGGCCCATTCGGCGTCGAGGATGGCTTCCGCGTCATTGGGAGCGATGACGCCGGGAGCGGCGCAGTTGTTGGCGGGCTGCGAGGGAGGTGCGGCCGGGTGGACTTGCGTGAAGGAAGCGGAGGTGTAGCCGGAGAAGCCGAAAGTCTGACGGAAGGAGCTCCAGTCCGAAGCGCTGAAGACGTCGGTGTCTTCAATGAGCACGATGGTCTGGCCTTGGCCGGAAATGCCGGTGCTGAAGAGAGGATTCAAGTTGTAAATCTTGGCCAGGTCTGCAGGCACCATTGCATAGGCGTTGCCGCCAAATGGATCAGGGAATGTGAATTGCGACCGGGGTTGATGCATCTTGTGCATGACATGGGGTCGAAAATCATGCAGAGAGACGACGCCGGCCACGACAGGTGCAAGAGCCGCAGGAATTCGCGGATCGCTGATATTGCCAACATGCCTCTCGCCTTTAACTTCGAGGTGGTGAATTTCCGTCTGGAACGCTTTGCGCACCTGGACAGCGGTGCCGGAAAAATCAATGAGCATGCCGCTGGGGTAGACCACGTTGACGTGAAAACCATGGGATTCAAGCCAGCTGGTGACGGCTTCCAGGTCGGGCCTCGCTAAGCCGAAACGCTCTCCGAATTCCTGTGCCGTGAGCCAGTGATGGAAATTGGGCGAACCCCTCGTGTTGAGTCCGTCGATGAATTGTTGGAGGGCTTGCTCCTGCTCGGGAGAACGCTTCAGTTGAAGGAGCATGTGCTCCATGGGGAAATCGTTCGCCACTGCGCCGCGATCGTTCGCGGGATTGGCTTTGGGGTGAGTGTTGCCTTCGAGCGCGACACGATTTGTTTCATCGATGCTTTGAACGATCCGCGGCCGGGCCCGCACGCCTGATTCGACCTGTGCCTGAACAGCCGGCGCGGTCATTAGAACGGCGAGGACGACAAGAGAGAAGGACCCCAATTTACCCAGCATGGGTCTCCTTTTTATCCGAAGATCTACCCCAAACAAAGTGCGGAGAGATGCACCGCGCCCCCAAAAGAGCGGGAGCGTGCGTTAGTGCGGGGACAGCTCGATGGCCGCGCCCTCATGCCTGGGAACTCCTGACGGGACACGCTTCATCCCAGCTAGGAAACGAAGAGAAATGGGCCTATCAATGAGTAACGTTAATAGCGGAATTGGGCTAAAAATGCAACGGCCGAAAGGACAGTTTTCGGCCAGGGGCCGCGCGGTTCGAGGGTTGCGTAATTCCTTGCGCCTGGTGAGGCGGGTAGAAGGCTGCACAGGCTGATAGATTGGTTTCTTATTGCGGCATAGAAGGGAAGCCAGTGCTGCACGCAGGGCATCGCGTTGCATGGTTTTCCAAGTTTCGCTCACGAGGTATGGTTTACTCGCCCAACGGCTTGACCGACCGGATTCGATTTTAACCAATGAATTTGATACCTTGCACCAGACGGCGCGCGGACTCAGCGAAGCGCGGAAACTTAACACTCAATTCTAGAGTAAAGGCGCGCTACCGGGGGAAAACATGAACACACTTTTGAAATACAAACTCTGGATAGGCGGCGCGCTTTTCCTGGTCGTCATCGGCCTGATTGTTGGAGCGACGCGCCCAAAGCACACATCGGGAGTGCAGCCGGGCGCTTCGCCCGACGTTGAGGTCGTGCAGGTTGAGCAGAAGGATGTTCCGATTTTTGGCGAGTGGATCGGCACGCTCGACGGATTCACGAACGCCGACGTCCGGGCACAGGTCACGGGCTATCTCCTGCGGCAGGGCTACCAGGAAGGCGCATTCGTCAGGAAGGGGCAGCTGCTCTTTGAGATCGATCCGCGTCCCTTTCAGGCCGCGCTCGACCAAGCCGAAGGGCAGTTGGCGCAGGCCAAGGCCATGCTTGCCAACGCCCAGGCAGTGCAAGGCAGGACCGAACTTGATGTCAACCGCTACGCCCCCCTGGCGAAAGAGCAAGCCGCCAGCCAGCAGGATCTGGACAACGCCGTCCAGAACAATATGGCGGCGAAAGCCACGGTGGCAACGGCCCTGGCTCAAATTAAGTCAGCGGAGGCCGCCGTTGAAACGGCCAAGATTAACGTCGATTTTACCCGCCTCATTGCACCCATCGACGGCATCGCCGGGCAGGCTCAACTTCAAGTAGGCGCCTTGGCCAATCCAAGCAGCGGGCCCGTGACCTCCGTCTCCACCGTCGACCCTATCAAGGTTTATTTTACCGTCAGCGAAAGTGAGTATCTCGATTGGAACAAACGGTTCCCAACGGAGACCACCCGGGAGGCGGCGAGGAAGAGTCTGCGCCTCGAACTCATCCTGGCCGACGGGACCACTTATACGCATGAGGGCACAGTCTATTTTGCAGACCGCCAGGTGAATCAGAGTACGGGCGCAATCCGGATCGCCGGGCTTTTTCCGAATCCTGGAAATATTCTGCGCCCCGGCGGCTACGGCAAAGTTCGGACAGCTAAGCGCGTCCAGAAAGACGCGCTCCTTGTCCCTCAGCGTGCTGTGTCGGAGCTCCAAGGCGGCTATCAAGTCGCGGCGCTGGACGACGAGAACAAAGTGAGCATCCGGACGGTTAAGGTGGGCGACCGGATCGGCGCCCAGTGGATTATCTTGGACGGACTGAAACGAGGCGAACGCGTGGTTGCCGAGGGCGTACAAAAGGTACGTCCAGGCGTGCAGGTGAACCCCAAGCCGTTTGCCGTCGAAAGTAAGGGAAGGTAATACCATGTCAAAATTCTTTATCAACCGTCCCATCGTCGCCATGGTCATCTCCATCGTCATGGTGATCGTCGGCGCAATTAGCATATTAAGTCTGCCCGTCGCCCAGTTCCCCAACATCGCTCCGCCGGAGATTCAAATATTGGCAACCTACGTCGGTGCGGACGCCCAAACCCTCGAACAGGCGGTGGCCACTCCCATCGAGCAGCAGGTGAGCGGCGTGGACAATATGAATTACATGTATTCGCTGAACGCCACCGGCAACTCGAACACAACGCTGATCGTAAACTTCGATGTGAAGACTGATCCGAACACGGATTTGATTCTCACGCAGGCCCGCGTAACACAAGCTGCCTCTCAGCTTCCCGCCGACGTCAATAACTTTGGGGTTACCGTCCGAAAGTCGGTAAGCGCTCCTCTGATGTTACTTGCGTTGTACTCGCCGCATGGAACTTACGATGCCAAATTTCTGGCGAACTACGCGTACATCAATATCACCGATCCCCTCACGCGCGCGCCGGGTATCGGCAACGTTCAGGTATTCGGTGCGGGCCAATACGCGATGAGGCTGTGGGTAAAACCCGACCAATTGGCAAAGTTGGGTATCACGGTTCCCGAAATCGTCAGCGCGATTCAGGCGCAGAACACCGTGAACCCGGCTGGGAAGGCGGGCGGCGAACCGGCGCCCAAGGGCCAGGAATTTACCTACTCCGTTCTCGCGCAAGGCCGCCTGGCGTCACCGGAAGAATTCGGACAGATCGTGGTGCGTGAAACGCCGGACGGCGGGACCGTGCGTGTCCGGGACGTGGCTCGGATCGAATTGGGTTCGCAGGACTACAGCGTTCTTGGCCGCCTCAACGGACAACCGAGCGCGATTGTCGCTACGTATCAGTTGCCCGGTTCCAACGCCGTCCAAGCAGCCGCAAGCGTCAAGAAGCTAATGGCCCAGATGAAGGAGCGCTTCCCGCCAGATATGGATTATGTCGTATCGCTCGACCAGACTCGCGCGGTCACGGAAGGCATCAAGGAAATCGTCATAACGCTTTTGATCGCCTTGGCGCTGGTGATTCTTGTGGTTTACCTATTCTTGCAGGGCTGGCGCGCCACGCTGATTCCGCTTCTCGCGGTACCGGTCTCACTCGTGGGCACATTCGTGCTCTTCCCGGTGTTCGGTTTCTCCATCAATACGCTTTCTCTCTTTGGTCTCGTACTGGCGATTGGCCTTGTGGTGGACGACGCCATCGTCGTGGTCGAAGGCGTGGAACGCCACATCGAGGAGGGCCTGACTCCCAAGAACGCGGCTTTGAAGGCAATGGAAGAACTCTCCGGTCCTGTCGTCGGGATCGCGCTGGTTCTTTCCGCCGTATTCGTGCCGACCGCGTTTATTCCCGGCATCACCGGCCGGCTCTACCAACAGTTCGCCGTAACGATCGCGATTTCGGTGCTGCTGTCTGCGTTCAACGCGCTTACCCTCAGCCCTGCGCTTGCCGCCTTGTTGCTCCGGCCAAAGAAACAGAGCCGAGGATTACTGAGGCGTTTTTTCGATTGGTTTAACCGCATCTTCGAGCGTGCAACCGAAGGCTACGTCCGTTGGAGCGCAGCTCTAATCCGAAAGGCCGTTGTCATGGTCGTTCTCCTCGTGGCCTTTGGCATGGGGGCCGGCTTTTTTGCCAGCCGAGTGCCATCGAGTTTTCTTCCGGACGAAGATCAGGGCTATGCGTTCGTGAATCTCCAACTCCCAAACGGAGCTTCGTTGGAACGCACGACTGCGGTCGCGGCTGACGTGGAAAAAATCCTGACCAATACTCCGGGGGTTGAATATGCGACCAGCGTCGTCGGCTTCAGTTTGCTGAGCTATGTGCGCACCAGTTATAACGCGTTCTTTTTTGTTACGTTCAAGCCCTGGGATGAGCGCAAGACCCGAGCCGAACAATTTCAAGCCATCAAGGCACATCTGAACCGGGAATTGAGCCGGTTGCCTGCGGCGATCGCCTTCAGCTTCTCGCCGCCAGCGATTCCCGGAGTCGGCACGTCGGGAGGATTCACTTTTGTCCTTGAGGATCGCGCCGGAAACGATGTGCAGTTCCTGGCCAAAAATCTGGGCACGTTTCTAGAAGCGGCGCGCAAGCGCCCTGAGATTGCGGGCTTGAGCACTACCTTCCTGCCCAGTGTCCCACAGCAGTTTGTCGAAGTGGACCGGGACAAAGTGCTAAAGCAGGGTGTGCCCCTTAACGATGTCTACCGGACGATCCAAGCATTCATGGGTGGGTACTTCATCAACTATTTCAATCGCTTCGGCCGTCAGTGGCAGGTCTATATCGAAGCGGAAGACGAATACCGCGCCAAGGCGGAAAACGTCGGGCAGTTCTACGTTCGCAATAGCAAAGGCGAGAACGTCCCGCTGTCCACGCTAACTAGCGTAAAGCCGCGACTCGGTCCGGAGTTTACGATGCGTTTCAACGAGTATCGTTCGGCGCAAATCAACGGAAGCGCAGCGCCGGGCTACAGTGCGGACCAAGCCACGGCGGCCCTCGAGGATGTTTTTAGACAGACCATGCCGCGGGAGATGGGCTTCGACTACTCGGGTATGTCCTATCAGGAGCAGAAGGCGCGAGAAGGAGTCCCCGCTTCGGTGATCTTTGGACTTTCGCTGCTCTTCGTGTTCCTGATTCTGGCGGCGTTGTATGAAAGCTGGTCGCTGCCGTTCAGCGTGTTGCTCAGTACGCCTGTGGCGATCTTTGGAGCTTTTGGAATCCTTTGGTTGCGCCGCGTCCTGCTCGGTGTTTTCCTGCCGCCTTATATGGTCCAGATCGAGAACGACATCTACTCGCAAATCGGCCTGATTGTACTCATCGGATTAGCCGCCAAAAACGCAATTTTGATCGTCGAGTTCGCCAAGGAGGAGTACGAGAACGGAAAGCCTCTGGTGGATGCCGCGCTCCAAGGGGCCAGGCTTCGCCTGCGGCCTATTTTGATGACGTCTTTCGCATTCATTCTCGGCTGCGTGCCGCTGTGGACGGCGACCGGTGCCGGATCGGTGGCCCGCCAAATTATGGGCACTGCGGTTATCGGTGGGATGCTGGCCGGCTGCGCGATTGGAATATTCTTTATCCCAGCGATCTTCTGCCTTGTGGAGAAATGGTCCGGTGCCGGCAAGGAACACGTTTCGGGAGCGTTGCCGGCAGCGCCCGCTCCGGCGGAGGGAGACTGAGATGGACCACTGCGAGAGCGACGCAAAGGAAGAACGGCGGAGAAACCCAATGAAGAGACTAGCGCCAGTCGTGGCTGCCATGATGGGCTTGAGTATAGTTGCTGGTTGCAAAGTCGGCCCGAGCTACCATCGACCCGTCGTTCAACCTCCAACGGCCTACCGCGATCTGAGCGAGAACCCACAGGTCCCGGCGCAGGCCGCGTCCTATGCGGATCTTCCTTGGTGGCAAGTCTTCCGGGACCCGCAATTACAAGAACTTATCCGCATAGCGCTAAAGCAAAACTACGACTTGCAACTCGCCACAGAGCGCATCAACGAAGGGCGCGCGCAGCTTGCCATCACGCGGTCTCGGTTATTCCCGCAAGTGCAAGCGAACGGGGATTTCAGCGGTGGAAAAGAACATAACTTCCAGACCAAATCGAACTTTCTGCTCCTTACGGCCGACGCAGCATTCCAGTTGGACTTCTTCGGTAGGCTGCGTCGCGCAAATGAGGCGGCACGCGCGCAGCTCCTTGCAACAGAAGATGCGCGGCAGACGGTCATATTGACGCTCGTGAGCGACGTGGCGAGTGACTATTTCGCGCTCCTGCAACTTGACCTGCAACTCCAAATCACGCGCGAGACCGTCAAGACGCAGGAAGACTCGGTGAAGCTCACCAAGCTTCGCGTCGATCACGGCGTGGCCACAAAGCTTGACGTTTTGCAGGCTCAGCAAGTTCTTGATTCGGCGAACGCTCAAATTCCCGACTTGGAGCGGCGAATCGCGCAGGAAGAAAATGCCATTAGCATTCTCCTTGGCAACTACCCGCAGGGCGTGCCGCGCGGACGCCCGCTGGTGGAGCAGCCGCTTCCTCCCGAAGTGCCGCCGGGCCTGCCTTCCTCGCTAATCGAGCGTCGTCCCGACATTCGCGAGGCCGAGCAAATCTTGGTCGCCGCGAACGCCGAAATCGGAGTCGCCAAGGCCCAGTTCTTTCCGCAAATCTCCCTGACGGGCTCCGGCGGCGGATCGTTCGGACGAAGCAGCGCTTTCTCCAGCCTAATGAGCTCGCAAGTCGGAATCTGGTCTTACGGTGCCCAAGTGAGCCAGCCCATTTTCACGGGGGGAGCTCTTCGCGGAAATCTGCGGCTTGCGAAGTCGCAGCATGAATCCGCCCTGATCGCTTACCGGCAAACGATTCAGCGCGCCTTCGGGGACGTATCCGATGCGCTGATTGGCTACGAGAAATTCCATCAAGTCCGAGTTCGGCAGGAGGACACCGTCAAGGACTTGCAGGAATCCGTTCGCCTGTCCGAAATGCGTTACAAGGGAGGCACGACCACTTATCTCGAAGTCTTGGACGGCCAACGCTCTCTCTTTTCCGCGGAACTCACACTCGCGGAGGCGCGCGGCACTGAGTACCAGAGTCTCGTGCAGCTTTACAGGGCACTCGGCGGAGGCTGGCAGCAATAGTCAGTGAACACTGTGCCCGTGGGAATGCCGGCGCAAATGTCTGCCGCTGTTACCGGCAGAATCTCAACGCGGCATCGGAGGCTGCAGCGTGTGTGGGCGGCCGTCATCACCATGCGACTTTCGCAACGGAATTGCAATTCGAAGAAGTCTGCCCCTCAGAAGTGGGGTCGACGGGAGCTTGGCTATGCCTTCCATCGAAAAAGTTGATACCCACCGCAAAGCGCTCACCCTGAATCTTGATCCATCCACCTTTGGTTCTTTCGCCGAAATCGGGGCTGGACAGGAAGTCGCGCGCTGGTTCCTGGTCGTAGGCGGCGCATCCGGCACCGTCGCCAAAACCATCTCCGCCTACGACAAGGAAGTAAGCGACGATCTCTACGGCGCGGGTTCGCGCTATGTTTCCAAGCAACGCCTTGAGGCCATGCTGGACAACGAGTGGGCCCAGCTGCTCACCCAATTGGACAAGACGCGCGGCGCGCATACTCGCTTCTTCTCTTTTGTCGATACCGTGTCCGCGCGTAACTTCGCAGGAACCAACGACTCCCACGGCTGGGTCGGTCTCCGGTTTCAGTTGCAGCCCGGCGGCCCGCCCAACGAGTTCCTGCTGCACATTAATATGCGCGATCCTTCCAATGTCCTTCAGCAGGCAGCCATCGGTATTCTGGGCGTCAATCTCATCTACGCCGCGTTCTATCAAATACACACGAGGGAATCCTTTCTCGAAGGCCTGGCACAAGAGGTCGTCAAGGAACGAATCGAAATCGACTTCGTGGATTTTCGCGGCCCCGCCTTCGCCGGATGGGATCGCCACACGCTCCTGGCACACCTCGTGCGCGAGGGACTTGCCGAGGCCGTGTTCTTCTCCTCCATAGACGCCACTGTTCCCCCCAACGAAGTTCTGCACAAGAAAGCCGTTGTACTCGCGCCAGGATCATTCGAGCACGTGGATCCCGCTCATGCGCTGATTCATACGCAATTGTTGGCCGCAGGCATTCAGGAGCTTCGCAAGGAATTGGGGGACACCAACTCCGCACCGATTGGCATCTTCTGCCTCTCGGCGGCTCCGCTTAAGCCCAAAGAGCCGGTTCCAGATATCCCTGACCTGTTGCGACGTATTGATGCGCTTCTTGCGCGTGGCGCCGACGTGCTCCTGTTCCGCGAACCCGAGCTCTACGCCATGACGGCCTTCGTGAACCGCTACACAATAGCCCCCCTGCGTTTCGTCGCAGGTCTTTCGCTGTTGATCCGAGCATTTGAAGACCCCTACGGCAGTCTGGAAGGCAGACGTCTGGAAGCCCTCTCGCGTCTCTTCGCGCAGAACGTCCGTATCTACGCCTATCCGATGACCGCGGCGGATTTGCAGGAATGGATCAAGAGTTTTTCGGCCGGCGGTTGGGAATGGAGCGAAACCAACGGCTGGGTTTCCGCCAAACAGCTGCGTCTCGCACCTCCTCTCGGCCACCTCTACGCGTATCTTCTCGCGACGAATTTCCTTGTTCCTACGCAAATTCCCGTAGCTCCCACCGCCAGCGAGCTGTCGTATGGGGCGGCTTAGCCCGCGGTCAATCACAAACTAGCGACATAAGCTAACCCTCAAAAAGGATAACGACTCATAGCGAGGACCTCAGTAGTTCAACCCCTAGGCAACAACGGAGCGAACCATGGATCGGCGCGAATTTGACGCGGCGGCATCCCGATCGGACGTCCAACCCAACCGAGAGAAGTGGCGGATCTTGTCGCTTTCCTTGCATCTTCTCGCGCCGCCTCTATCACTGGTGCGGAATATGTCATCGACGGCGGCACTGTGCCCACGGTGTGAAGACGTTACGCCAGCGCCATCCCGATCATGGGGCGAGACCGTTGAAAGGAGACAAGATGTCCAGTTCGCACCCGCGGTTCACGGCGCGAATCGAAGGCTCTCCAGAGACCATTTTTGACCTGATTGCCGACATGCCGAATTATGGTCGCTGGGTGCCCGGTTCAGAAGCGTCCGGCGGGACAACGGAGGTATCGCTCTATCCGGTGCATCTCGGCACAACCTATCTCGACGCGGGACCGGCCGGTCAGAGGCCCGGCTCCGTCACGGGGTTTCCCAAGTTGGAAGGAAGTAAAAATACAACGCAGGAAGAAAGTCGGTTAGTTTAACAAGTTAGTGGTCGGGGCGCCCGGATTTGAACCGGGGGCCTCCTGCGCCCAAGGCAGGCGCGCTACCAGGCTGCGCTACGC
>Ga0209056_10007091_pt1 | contig 11544 bp, 11 predicted proteins | sample GraSoiAngelo_114_FD_185876 | JGI IMG/M metagenome (GOLD analysis project Ga0209056, IMG submission 185876) | Grasslands soil microbial communities from the Angelo Coastal Reserve, California, USA - 14_0903_13_40cm (SPAdes) (version 2) | ecosystem: Environmental > Terrestrial > Soil > Grasslands... | reverse complement strand
CCGCGCTGGCGGAGTTCCGCGGCGTGCGGCGGCGCCAGGAGGTGGTCGGCACGGTCGGCGGGGTGACCGTCATCGACGACTTCGCCCACCATCCGACGGCGGTCGCCGGCACGCTCGCGGCGCTCCGCGAGCGCTACCCGGGCCGGCGGCTGCGTGCCGTGTTCGAGCCCCGCTCGAACACCAGCCGGCGCCGGGTCTTCCAGGACGAGTTCGTGGCCGCGCTCGCCGCCGCCGACGAGGCCGTCCTCGCCGCCGTGTTCACCAAGGCGAGCGACCCGATCCCGCCCGCCGAGCGGCTCGCGCCGGAGACGATCGTCGCGGAGCTCGAGCGGCGCGGCGTGCCGGCGCGCCTGATCGACGGCGTGCCCGCGATCCGGGACCACCTGGTCGCCTCCGCGCGCCCGGGCGACGTCATCGCCGTCATGTCGAACGGCGCCTTCGGCGGGCTGCCGGCGCTTCTCGTGGCCGGGCTCGGCGCGGCGTAGAGGCGGCGGTAGACGCGGTAGTTGCGCAGCACGGACTTCACGTAGTCGCGCGTCTCGCGGAAGCTGATCAACTCGACGAACTCGTCGGGCTCGCGCCCCGCGTAGCGCCGCTCCCACTTTGCGACCGCGTCCTCGCCGCCGTTGTAGGCGGCGAGCGCCTTGACCATGGACCCGTCGTAGTGGCGGAGCAGGCGCGCGAGGAGCCGCGTCCCGAGGTCGATGTTGGTCCCGACGTCCTCGAGCGCCGGCTCGGCGGGCGGAGCGGCGCCGTCGGCGCTCGCCACCTGCCGGGCGGTCGCGGGCAGGAGCTGCATCAGGCCGCGCGCGCCGGCGGACGACAGGGCCTCGGGCTCGAAGTGGCTCTCCTGGCGGATGACCGCGAGCACGAGGAGCGCATCGACGCCGTGCGCCTGCGCCGCGCCGCGCACCGTCTCCCAGTAGCCGAGCGGGTAGAGGTACTCGCGCAGCGCGCCCGGCGATGAGGGTCGCATCGCGTGCGCGAGGCGGAGCGCCGCGCCCACCGCCCCGACCGCGCGATACGCCTCGAGCAGCCGGCGGCGCGGCACCTCGGCCGCCCCGATCGCGTCGAGCTCACGGCGCGCGAAGCGCGCGAAGCCGAGCTGGGCGAGGATGCGCGCCCGCTCGCCATGGGTTCCGGCGAGCTCGCCCGGGAACGGCGGCGTCCCCTCGGTCGCGGGCGGCTCGCCCGCCGCGTCGCGCCAGCCGAGGCGCTGCTCGGCGAGCCCGGCGTAGTAGGAGCGGGGGTGGCGCTCGGCTACGTGCGCGAAGAGCTCGCGCGCCTCCGCCCGGCGCCCGAGGCGCGCGAGCACGCGCGCCTGCCAGTATTCCGCGGCGATGCGTGCCGCCCGCGCGCTCCGCCCGGCGAGCCGCGCAAAGGCCTCGGCGGCGGGCGCCATCTCGCCCCCGAGGTAGCGGACCCACGCCGCGCGCCAGCGTGCCTCCGCGGCGAGCGCGGCGTGCGGGTAGCGCTCGGCGAGGCGCGTGTAGGCGGCCCGCGCATCGGCCCAGTGTCCCGCCTCCTGCGCGATGCGTCCGGTGGCGTAGAGCGCATCCGGCGCCGCCGCGCTGTCCGGGAAGCGCCGCAGCACCTCGCCGAAGAGGCGCAGCGCCCCGGCGTCGTCGTCGGCGTTCCACCGCCAGCCGGCGGCCGCGGTGAGGGCACGCGGCGCGAGCGGCTCCGAGGTCTCGCGGGCGAGCTCGAGGCAGGTCGCCTCGGCGGCCGTGCCCAACCCGAGCGCGCGCTCCGCCTGCGCGCGCACCCACAGGATACGGGCGCGCTCCAGCGGCTCCGCTCCGGCGAGCGCCATCTCTGCCTGCTCCCGCGCCCCGCGGGCGTCGCCTTCCTTGAGACGCATCTCGGCCTCGTCGGCGTGGTCGAACGGGAGCTCGGGGTGCGCGGCGCGGAGGCGCTCGGCGAGCCGCCGCGCGCGCCGGGCGGCGAGGCCCCGTGGGCGCGCGCGGCGCAGCTCACGCGCCAGCTCGAGCGCCGCCGCCGGCTCGCCCGAGGCGCCCTCGACCTCGGCCAGCGAGAGCGTGGCGCTCGGCCAGCGGCCGCTCGCGGCCGGCAGGACGGCGCGCGCCGCGGTGAGCGACGCGCGCGCGCCCGCCAGGTCGCCCCCGGCGCGCTGGAGCTGGCCGGCCATGAGCCACGCCGGCCCGACCCAGATGCTGTCCGGATGGCTGCCGACGAGCCGGCGCGCGCTCTCGAGCGCCTCGCTCGCGTGGCCGGCCGCGCGTGCCGCGCGCGCCTGGAAGTAGAGGACGTAGTCCTCCAGCGCGGCATGCGGCCGCGCCACGTCGGCGACCAGCTGCGCCACTTCCCCGGGGCTGCCGTGCGCGAGCGCGGCCGCGAGCTCCGCGGGCGGCGTCGCCGGCCGCGAGTCGAACGGCGGCGCCGCACACCCGACGGCCGCCACCATCCAACCGACCCACCACGCCGAGCGCCGCATGAGGCGCGGCTGGCGTACCATGCGCCTGCTGCCCCGGCAACTTGACAGCTCCGGACGCGCCCCGGAGCATGCCCCGGTGCTCGTGCTCGCCTCCGCGTCGCCGCGGCGCCAGCAGCTCCTCGCCTGGCTCGGCGTGCCCTACCACGTCCTGCCCGCCGAGGTGGACGAGCGCCCGCTCCCGCACGAGGCGGCAGCCGATCTCGTCCTCCGCCTCGCGCGCGCGAAGGCGGCGGCGGTCGCCGTGCGGCGGCCCGCGGACTGGGTGCTCGCCGCCGACACGATCGTCGAGCAGGGCGGCGTCCTGCTCGGCAAGCCCGCGGATGCCGGCGACGCCGCGCGCATGCTCGCGCGGCTCGCCGGGCGCGAGCATCGCGTGGCGACCGGCTTCGCGCTCGTCCGGCCGGGAGGCGCCGTGCACTCGGCCGAGCTGGTGCTGACCCGGGTCCGCTTCCGCCGCCTCGACGCGCGCGCCATCGAGCGCTACGTGGCGAGCCGCGAGGGCGACGACAAGGCGGGCGCCTACGCCGTCCAGGGGCTCGGAGCGGGGCTGATCGAGCGCATCGACGGCTCGTTCACCAACGTGATCGGGCTCCCGCTCGTCGAGGTGGGGCGGGCGCTCGAGGAGGCGGATCTCCTTGCGCGATGAGATCGCCGCGCGCCTCGCGGCGGTGCGGCAGGCGGTGGCCGACGCCGCCCGGCGGGCGGGACGCGACCCCGCAGCGGTCCGCATCGTTGCGGTCACCAAGACCTTGCCGCCCGCCGCGGTCGCGGCCGCCCTCGCCGCCGGCCTCGCCGACATCGGCGAGAACTACGTGCAGGAGGCGCTGGCCAAGCGGGCCGCGGTCGCCGGCGCGGCATCCTGGCACCTGATCGGCGGCCTCCAGCGCAACAAGGTGCGCGCCGCGGTCGGCCTCTTCGACCGGGTGCACACGGTCGATTCGGCGCCCCTGGCCGCAGCCCTGGCCGCCGAGGTGGGGCGCGCCGGCCGCTCGCTGGCCGTCCTCGTCCAGGTGAACGTCGGGGGCGAGGGGACCAAGCGCGGAGTGCGGCCCGAGCGGGTGGAGGTGGTGGCGGAGGCGATCCTCGGCCACCCCGGGCTCCGTCTCGAGGGCCTGATGGCGATTCCCCCGGCCCCGGCTCGCCCGGAGGCCTCCCGGCCCCACTTCCGCGTACTGCGGGAGCTCCGGGATCGTGCCCAGACCCGCCTCGGGGTTGAACTGCCCCACCTCTCTATGGGAATGAGTGACGATTTTCCGGTTGCGGTCGAGGAAGGCGCGACGTTTCTCCGACTGGGGCGCGCGCTCTTTGGAGGTCGTGGCCCTGGCGCGAGCCGGCCCGGCTCTTCCGTAGGGGGAGAGGGTACATGAAGAAAATCGGCTTCGTCGGCGCCGGCAACATGGCGGGGGCCTTGATCCGGGGACTCCTGCGCGCCGGGCATCACGACGCGGAGGACATCTGGGCGAGCGACCCGGTCGACGTGCAGCTCCGGCGCCTCAAGCGCGCGCACAAGATCGAGGTGACGCGCGACAACCGCCAGCTGGTGCGGGGCTCGCAGACCATCATTCTGGCAGTGAAGCCCCAGAACATGGCGGCCGTGCTCGACGAGATCCGGACCGAGGTGACGCCGCGCAAGCTCTTCGTCTCGATCGCGGCGGGCTTCCCCCTCCGCCGGCTCGAGGCCGGGCTGGGCGGCCAGGCGCGGGTGGTGCGCGTCATGCCCAACACCCCGGCGCTCGTCGGGCGCGGCATCTCGGTGGCGGTGACCGGCGCCAAGGCCACGCCGGCGGATCTGAAGCACGCCCTGAAGCTCTTCAAGGCCGTGGGTGAGGCGGTCGCGATCACCGGCGAGGACCTGCTCGACGCCGTGACCGCGCTCTCCGGCAGCGGGCCCGCGTTCGTCTACCTGTTCGCCGAGTGCCTGATCGAGGGGGGCGTGCGCGGCGGCCTGCCGCAGAACCTGGCCGCCCAGCTCGCGCACGCGACGCTCGGCGGCGCGGCCGCGATGCTCTCCGAGAGCGGGCTCTCGTCGCGCGAGCTGCGTGAGATGGTGGTATCGCCGGGCGGGACGACGCAGGCCGGGCTCACCACGCTCGACTCGCTCCACTTCCGCGATGCCGTCATCGCCGCCGTCGAGGCGGCGACGCGGCGCGCGCGCGAGCTGGCCGCCGCGTAGGCGACGATGCCGCAGTACGTCCTGCGTCAGGCCATCGAGGCAGTGGCCGGCATCCTGAACAGCCTCCTTGAGCTCTACTTCTGGATCGTGCTCATCGCCGTGCTGCTCACATGGGTGAACCCGGACCCGCGCAACCCGATCGTGCACTTCCTCTACTCGGTGACCGAGCCGGTCCTGTCCTGGATCCGCCGGCGCCTTCCCTTCCTGATCCTCGGGGGCTTCGACCTCTCGCCGATCGTTCTCCTCCTCGCCATCCGCTTCACGCAGCGCGTGCTGGTCGTGAGCCTCTACGAGCTCGCGGTGCGGATCAGCGCCTCGGGGGCCGGCTGGCTGCGTGACGTCTGAGGTCGGCTGGCTCAGAGCCGCGGCCGACGGCGCGGTGCTGCGGGTCCACGTCGTCCCCGGCGCCCGGCGAGCGGGCGTGGCGGGCCTCCACGGCGACGCGCTCCGGGTGCGGGTCACGGCGCGGCCGCTCGCGGGGGCGGCCAACCGGGAGCTGCTCCGCCTCCTCGCCCGGGCGCTGGGGCTCCGGCCGGGGGACCTGGAGCTCGAGGCCGGGGCGCACGGACGCGAGAAACGGGTGCGGGTCCGCGGACTTCCCGCGGCGGCGGTGCGAGAGCGCCTGGCCGCTGTCCGTTGACAGGGCTACGGCGCATAATTAGACGGACGACGATGCCGATCTACGAATACCGCTGCGAGCACTGCGGGGACTTCGAGGAGATGCAGCGCATCACCGACCCCCCGCTGTCGCGCTGCCCCCGGTGCAAGCGCAAGGTCCGGCGCCTCATCTCGAACACGAGCTTCCAGCTGAAGGGCAGCGGCTGGTACGTGACCGACTACCCGCGCGCCGGAAGCGGGAACGGTGGCAAGAAGGAGGGCGGCAAGGAGCCCGCCGCCTCCGAGAGCAAGTCGGACGGCAAGTCCGAGGCGAAGTCCGAGACCAAGCCCGCCAGCACGAGCGAGAAGCCGGCCTCCTGACCCCCCGGCCCGTCCTCGTCGGCGTCGACACCGGCGGCACCTTCACCGACCTGGTCGCCGTGGTCGGCCGGCGGCTTCGCGTGCTGAAGGTCCGCTCCACGCCGCGCGACCCGGCGGCCGCGGTGCGCACCGGGCTCGCCGCGCTGGGCGGCGCCGCTCGCCTGCACTACGGCTCGACGGTCGCGACCAACGCGCTCCTCGAGCGGCGCGGCGCGCGCGTCGCGCTGCTCACCACTGCCGGCTTCGAGGACGTGCTCGAGATCGGCCGCCAGGTGCGCCCGGAGCTCTACGCGCTCGAGCCGCGCCGGCCAGCGCCGCTCGTGCCGCGTGCGCGGCGCATCGGCGTGCGCGAGCGCGTGCTCGCCGACGGGACGGTCGAGACGCCGCTCGCCCGCCGTGAGGTGGCAGCGGCGGTGGCCGCCGTCGTACGCAGCCGGGCGACCGCCGTGGCCATCTGTTTCCTCCACGGCTACGCCGCGCCGGCGCACGAGCGCCGGCTCGGCCGGGCGCTCGCCGGACGCGGCCTGCACGTGACCCTCGCGCACCGCCTCCTGCGCGAGTACCGCGAGTACGAGCGGGTGGCGACCGCGGCGCTCAACGCCTACGTCGGCCCGCTGATGGCCCGCCACCTGCGCGCGCTGGCGGCCGTGGTGCCGGGGCGCCGCCTCCGCGTCATGCAGTCGGGGGGCGGGCTCATCGGCGCGCCCATCGCGTGCGCGGAGCCGGTGCGCACGATCCTCTCCGGTCCCGCGGGCGGCGTCGTCGGCGCGGCGGAGCGTGCCCGACGCGCCGGACACCGGCGCGTCATCACGCTCGACATGGGGGGCACGTCGGCCGACGTGAGCCTGGTCGACGGCGCCCTCGCCTACCGGAGCGAGACGTCGATCGATGGGCTGCCGGTGCGCGTGCCCGCGCTCGACATCCACACGGTGGGCGCGGGCGGCGGGTCGCTCGCGCGGCTCGATCGCGGCGGCGCGCTGCGGGTCGGCCCCGAGAGCGCGGGCGCCGACCCGGGGCCCGCCTGCTACGGTCGCGGGAGCGCGCCGACCGTGACCGACGCGAATCTGGTGCTCGGTCGGCTGGTCGAGAGCGAGTTCCTGGGCGGCGCGATGCGCCTCGACCGCGCGCGCGCCGAGCGGGCGATCGCGCCGCTCGCGCGCCGCCTCGGACGCTCCGTCGAGGCGACGGCGGCTGGCATCGTGCGGGTCGCGAACGCGGCCATGGAGCGCGCGCTGCGCGTCATCACGGTCGAGCGCGGGCACGATCCGCGCCTCTTCACGCTGGTCGCCTTCGGGGGCGCGGGCGCGCTGCACGCCGCCGAGCTGGCCGCGGCGCTCGGCATCCGCCGCGTCTACGTGCCGCGCCAGCCGGGGCTCCTCTCGGCCTGGGGAGTGCTCGCGGCCGAGGTGGTGCGGGACCATGGCCGGACGCTGCGCGCGGTGGCGCCCGGGGGCGTGCTGGAGAGGGGCTTTCGCGCCCTCGCGCGGGCCGCCGAGCGCGATCTCAGGCGCGAGGGGGTACGTCCCGCGACGGTCGAGCGGCTCCTCGAGGTGCGCTACGCGGGGCAGGCCTACGAGGTGTCGGTGCCCTACCGGGCCGGCTGGGAGCGCGCCTTCCATCGTGCGCACGCACGGCTCTTCGGGCACGCCGACCCGCGCCGCCCGGTGGAGGTGGTGACGCTGCGCGCGCGGGCGCGCGGCGGCGGCGCCCGGCTCCCCACGGAGCGCCCGCCGCGCGCCGGCCGGCCGGCGCCGCTCGCTACGCGGCCGGTCGCGTTCGCGGAGGGGGCCCGCCGGGCGGCGGTCCATCGGCGCGACGATCTCGGGCCCGGGCGCCGCCTCCGCGGCCCGGCCGTGATCTGCGAGTACAGCGCGACGACGCTCGTCCCGCCGGGCTGGCGGGTCTTCGTCGACCGCCTGGGCGGGCTCCTGCTCGAGGTGTGATGGACCCGGTCGCGCTCGAGATCGCGCACCATCGCCTGGCGAGCGTCGCCGAGGAGATGGGTGTTGTGCTCGGGCGGACCGCGCTCTCGCCCAACATCAAGGAGCGGCGCGACTACTCGTGCGCGGTGTTCGACGCGCGCGGCGCGCTCGCCGCGCAGGCGGCCCACATCCCGGTCCACCTGGGCTCGACGCCGCTCGCGGTGCGCGCGGTCCGCGAGCGGGTCGCGATGGGTCCGGGCGACGTGGCGATCGTCAACGACCCCTTCGCGGGGGGCACGCATCTGCCCGACGTGACCCTGGTGACGCCCGTCTTCCTCCCCCGCGCGCGCCGCCCCTTCGCCTACGTCGCGAACCGCGCCCACCATGCCGACATGGGCGGCATGTCGCCCGGCTCGATGCCGCTCGCGACCGAGATCTTCCAGGAGGGCTTCCGGCTTCCTCCCGTGCGGCTGGTTCGCGCGGGGCGCGTGGTCGCAGACGTGCTCGCGCTCTTTCTCGCCAACACGCGCGTGCCGGCCGAGCGCGAGGGGGATCTCATGGCGCAGTGGGCGGCGCTGCGCGTTGGCGCCGACCGGCTCTGCGCCCTCGCCGCGGCCCGCGGGGTGCGCCGGCTGGCGGCCGAGATGGCGGCCTTGCAGGCGTACTCGGCCGCCCTCATGCGCGCCACCCTCGCCCGCCTGCCGCCCGGGACCTACCGCGCGGCCGATGTCCTCGACGACGACGGGCTCGGCGCCAGGCGCCTTCCCATCGCGGTCGCGATCACCATCCGCGGCGGCCGCGCCCGGGTCGACTTTGCGGGCTCGGCCTCCCAGACCCGCGGCCCCGTGAACGCGAACCTGGCGGTCACGCGCTCCGCGGTCCTCTACGTGTTCACCGCGCTCGCCGAGGAGCAGGTGCCGCCGAACGACGGCCTCGCGCGGCCGCTCACCATCGCCGCCCCGGAGGGCTCGATCGTGAACGCGCGCTTCCCGGCCGCGGTGGCGGGCGGCAACGTCGAGACCTCGCAGCGCATCGTCGACGTGCTGCTGCGGGCCCTGGCGCGCGCCGCGCCGGATCGTGTCCCGGCCGCCAGCGCCGGCTCGATGAACAACCTGGCCCTCGGGGGCGCAGGCTTCGCGTACTACGAGACGCTCGCGGGCGGTGCCGGCGCCGGCCCGCACGGGCCGGGCCTCTCCGCCGTGCACACCCACATGACGAACACCATGAACACGCCGATCGAGGCCCTCGAGGCGTACTATCCGCTCCGGGTACGCCGCTACGCCGTCCGGCGCGGGTCCGGCGGCGGCGGCCGCCATCGCGGCGGCGACGGCGTGGTGCGCGAGATCGAGCTCCTGGCGCCGACGGAGGTGACGCTCCTCGCCGAGCGGAGACGCGTGCCGCCGTACGGGCTCGCCGGGGGTGGAGCGGGCGCCACGGGACGCGACTGGGTCGTGCGAGACGGGCGGGCGCGCCGGATCGCCGGGAAGGCGACGTTCGCCGCCGAACCGGGTGACCGCCTCCGCATCGAGACGCCCGGGGGCGGCGGCTTCGGCCGCGCCCGGCGTCCGTGAGCCTCAGGCCGCGCGCTCTTTGGAGAGAGCGTCGAGCCGCCGCTCGATCTCGGCCACGCGCTTGCGCAGGTCCGCCAGCTCCCTGTGGGTGGCGACGTTCAGGGTCTTCACGAACGTCTCGACCACGGTGCTCACGCGATCCTCGAGCGTGGCGAGGATGCGTGTCCGCGTGGCCTCGAGCTCCTCGATCGCCTTCTCCGCGCGCTTGCGAAGGTCGACCTGGAGCCTGCGCGCATCGCTCAGCAGGTTGGACACGGTTTCGCGACGGCTGCGCGTGGCGAACGCGCGTGCGTCGCGCCGCAGGCGTGTCACCAGCCTCTCGCCCTCGGTCTGCATTCGTTTCACCGATGCCCGCACGTCCTTCAGGGACAGGCGAGCCTTGGACTCAGCCATGAGCCGATCCTCCTAGCGACTTGGTATTCCTAGCGACTTGTTATGGAGCGTGCTACTACGCACCGCGTCATCCGTCAAGCGCGCTCTCGCGGGACAGCGCCTCGAGGTCTGCCAGCAGGGGGAAAACCGTAGCAATATCAGTCCGTTGTCCGGTGGCTGCGGTCTGCTCGCCGAGGAAGTGGATCCGGCCGTCGTCCATGAGGAGCAGCTCGGGAATGCGCGCGGGCGCTGTGTGGTGCGCCGGTGCGCCGTGCGGAGGTGTGCGACGAAGACGTCGCGGTCGGTGAAGCGCTTGCCGTCGAGGTCGCAGATGTACCCCATGCCGTTGATGGTCGCCGTGCCGGGGACGAGGTGACGATGGCGCCGGCCGAAGTAGTGCACGCGCTGGCGCCGCTCCGACCGCCAGCATCGCTGCTGCGAGCGCGCGGCATGTTTCGACGCTACGGTTCCGCCGCGCCAGTGACGAGCTCGCCGTTGACGCTCCGGGTTCAGTCGAGTAGGAGGGCCCGGTCCGACCGGACGAGCCGTTCCGCCGCGGTCGCATAGCTCAGCTGGTTAGAGCGCCTGCCTCACATGCAGGAGGTCCGTGGTTCGAGTCCACGTGCGACCACTGTCATTCTCGGGATTTGCGTCGTGGCGCTCTGCGGGCGGGAGCGGCGTTGGTCGCCGTCCCCGCCACCGTGCAGGCGATCCTCGCCGCACGGAGCACGACAGCGCTTCTTGCCCTCGATGGGGTCTTTCGTCGCTCGCGGTGCTCCTCTGCGTGCTGCTCGCCTCGGGTCTGGCCTGGGCGCGCAACGAGCGGCGGCATCCAAGTGACACTCACCTCAAACGGAAGCTCGCGCACGCCAGGGAGAAGATCACTCACGTCATCGTGATCATGCAGGAGAATCGCTCCTTCGACAGCTACTTCGGGACCTACCCCCATGCTGACGGCATCCGCATGCGCCACGGCATCCCCACGCTCTGTGTCCCCGATCCCGCGAGCGGGCAATGCGTGCGGCCCTTCCACGATCCAAACGACGTCAATCTTGGCGGTCCTCATGGGGCGGCCGCCGCCGTCGCGGACCTCGATGGCGGCAAGATGGACGGCTTCATCGGCCAAGCCGAGGCGGCCAGGCCGAATCTGCCGTCCGACGTGATGGGCTACCACGACGCGCGTGAGATTCCGAACTACTGGGCCTACGCGAAGCACTTCGTGCTGCAGGACCACATGTTCGAGCCGAACGCCTCGTGGAGCCTGCCGGAGCACCTCTTCATGGTCTCGGGCTGGTCCGCCACCTGCTCCCGGCCCGGCGATCCAACGAGCTGCGTGAGCGCCCTGGAGAACCCGCCCCGGCCCGGACCGGGCACCCACTACGATTGGACCGACCTCACGTACCTGCTGCACAAGAACAACGTGAGCTGGGCATATTATCTCTCGGCCGGCACCGAGCCGGACTGCGAGGACGACGCCGCGATCTGCCCGCCGACGGCGCAGGGGGTGAACGTGCCCGGCATCTGGAACCCCTTGCCCAACTTCGACACGGTCGCGCAGGACGGGCAGCTCGGGAACATCCAGCCCACGGCGAACTTCCTGGTGGCCGCCAAGAACGGCAGCTTGCCGGCCGTCGCGTGGGTCGTGCCCAACGGCGTGGTGAGCGAGCACCCGCCCGCCCGGGTGAGTGTCGGACAGCGGTATGTGACGAGCCTCATCAATGCCGTGATGCAGGGACCGGAGTGGAGGAGCACGGCGATCTTCCTGAGCTGGGATGACTGGGGCGGATTCTACGACCACGTCGTGCCACCAGCGGTGGACGCGAACGGCTACGGGCTCCGGGTGCCGGGGTTGGTCATCAGCCCGTGGGCCCGCCGGGGGCACATCGACCACCAGGTGCTGAGCTTCGACGCCTACCTGAAGTTCATCGAGGACATCTTCCTCGGGGGCCAGCGTCTCGATCCCACCACCGACGGGCGCCCGGACCCGCGGCCGGATGTGCGGGAGAACGCGCCCCAGCTCGGGAACCTGCTGCGTGACTTCCACTTCGCGCAGCGGCCGCGTCCGCCGCTGGT
>Ga0209056_10007089_pt1 | contig 11545 bp, 9 predicted proteins | sample GraSoiAngelo_114_FD_185876 | JGI IMG/M metagenome (GOLD analysis project Ga0209056, IMG submission 185876) | Grasslands soil microbial communities from the Angelo Coastal Reserve, California, USA - 14_0903_13_40cm (SPAdes) (version 2) | ecosystem: Environmental > Terrestrial > Soil > Grasslands ... | reverse complement strand
TCTTTTCTATAACACTTTCATCTTTCGCCGCACCGACAAGGGCATCGCCGATCTGAAACAGGCGCTCGCACTCGCAACGGCGGACACGCCGCCGGTGCTCCTCGCGCGCGTCTACGTGGCGCTCGGCGATGGCTATTTCCGGTTGGACGATCCCGCCAGGGCGAGCGAGACCTGGTCCGCAGGTCTGGCGAAGTATCCCGAAGATGCGGCGTTGAACCTGAGGCAGTCCGCACAAGGACGACAGCTCGCCAACGTCGTGAGCACGGCGCTCGACGCCCGCAGACGCATCGACACCAGCCTGAACGAGGTGCTCCCCATTTGGTAAGAGATATTACTGCTTCAAGTCATGTGAAGAGATCACGCTGAACGCCGAGACCGCAGAGCCGCAGAGAGATTCTCGGAAGAACTCTCCGCGAGCTCCGCCCGCTCGCCTTCAGACGTGGCATGTGTTTCACGCCATGCGATTTGGAGTTGTTTCGTCGCCCGACGGCCGGCTTCGCGATTGGCACGCAGCGTGTCTGAAGCAACTCGAGTTGTCGGGTGTCGGTCTGCCGGTGTGGGCGATGCCCGGCCGGCCGGCGGCGCCACACTCGTGGTGCTGGAGCTTTTACTCGGCAGCCGGTGAACGGTTCGAGGTCCCGGTGCCGAATTGGTGGACCCAGGCGCTGACCGCGGATCGTCGGGCGCCGGTCGACTTCGTCGTCAGTTTCTCGCCGTCGACACCGATTGAGCCGGCGGCTGCCTCGGCGCCGCGTTTCGGCGTTTGGTACTTCGATTTTGGCGACCCCGGTCCACCCGGATGGCGCGCGATGGTCACGGGAAGGCCGTCGGTGCGCGCGCGGCTTTGTGCGGACATCGGCAGTGCTCAGCCGATCGTGCTGCAGGAAGGTGCGCTGCCCGTGTCACTTTGTTTCCGCGAGAGTAGGTCTCGGATCCATGAGGTGCTCGCGCAGTGGCCGGCCCGCGCCGCCGCGGAGATTATCGCCGGCGGGTGGAGCCAATTACCGCGCGGCGGCGTTGACGCCGTCGGCCGGCCGCCGCCTTCGAACGGCGAACTGCTTGGCTGGCTGTTGGTCCAACCGTGGCGGTGCCTGTGGGATTGGTGGCGTCATACCACCCGTTACGACACGTGGAACGTGGGCACCGTTGCGATCGACGCGCCCATCCGGGAACTGCGGCAGCTGGGCCAGCTGGCCGATGTCCGCTGGCTCCCGCCACGTCGTCGGCGGTACTTTCTTGCCGACCCTTTTCCTTATCGATACGGCGGGCGAAGCTGGCTTCTCGTGGAGGAGCACGGGTACCCAAGAAGCGCCCGCAGCCGGATTTCCCGCCTCGACATCACCGGCGGTTCAGCCGATCCGAAGATCGAGCCTGCCATCGTGCGCGATGGCCACCTCTCGTATCCCTACACGTTTCACGATGCCCAGCACACGTACTGTGCGCCTGAAATGAGCCAGCACGACGGGTGCATCGTCTATCGTCTCGACGAACAAGGCTCGTGGGAACCGTGCCACCATGTTCTTCCGGGCCGGGAAGTCGTCGATCCGACGTTTTTTCGCTTCGAGGATCGCTGGTGGTTGCTGTATACCGACAAGCAAGCGGCCGGCAGCCTGGTGTTATACGCGCACTACGCGGGCGAGCTCGCAGGCCCCTGGGCACCGCATGCCCTGAACCCCTTGAAGTGGGATCTGTCCTCGGCGCGTCCTGCCGGACGCGTGTTCGCGGTGGGCGGCCGCCTTTATCGCCCTGCGCAAGATTGCAGCGAGACGTACGGCGGAGCCACGGTCATCATGGAAATTCTCGAGCTCACTCCAAGCCGTTTTCGCGAAACGCCGGCTCTGCGCCTGGAGCCGGACCGGCACGGACCGTATCCCCACGGTCTCCATCACCTGGTGGTCGAAGCCGATCGGATCTATCTCGACGGCAAACGGCGGTCTTACGATAATCTCCTTTGGCTGAAGAACCTGTTCCCGTGACATGGCGAGCCAAGCTTCGATCGACGCCTTTTTCGCGAGTGTGAAAAGTGGTCGGTACTTCTCGCGGCTTGTGAACGCCCCTTCGCCGCACGCGCGTCGATCGACACCAGAGCTGCTGTATCACGCCACCCTCAGCGGGAACGAGCCTACGTTCACGGTCGTCACGCCTGTGTTCGACCATTCGAGCATCCTTCGGGACCACATGGAATCGGTGGCCGGATCGGCGTCGATGCCGTTTGATTGGATCGTCATCGACGACGGGTCTGAGGATAGGACAGGCGAGACCGCGAAGAGTTTCTTCGAGTCGGGACACGATGGGCTCGCATCACGAGCCACCATCATCCGCAATCGCGTTCCCATTTATGAAACCGCCTGCGACAACGTCGGGTTCACGCTGGCGGAAACCCAGATCATCATCGAGATTCAGGCAGACATCCAGATACGGGAACCGGCGTTCGATCAGCTCTTCCTTCGAGCGCTCCGCACGTCTCCAACGCCTTCCGCCATCTCCGGGCGAGGTGGACATACGTTCGCCTTCCTTCAACGTCGAAGGAATCCGCTGCGGCGATTGTTTGGGGTACAAAGGAAGCAGTCGGTGGGGCTTTGCGGAAGATCGATCGAAACGCCTGAGCGCATCGACGCCATCAAAGGCCGAACGTATCGGTGCGAAACCGTCAACCGAGGGCCCTGGCTGCTGTTGAAGAGCGATCTCGAGAGGCACGGGTATCTCGACGAGCGGTTCTTCTTTCTCGGGAACGACGACCACGACTACCATCGGCGGCTGTTCGACGCAGAGGGAAGGCGGCCGCTCTACGTGCCGATGACGTTGTATTCGCCGCTGCATTTTGGCGCGGCGAGGCGTCGGCGCCGCGGCGTCAATCGCGAAGTCTTCGAGATGTTGAGCGCGGAACGGCAGGGCAGTCCGGCCTTTCGCCAGTTCCTCGCATCGCATCGGACATCGTATGTGCCTGAAGAGATCATGTAGGACACGCAGGACGTGGAATCGGCTGCGGCGAAGGCAAGGTACGATTACCGTTATGCCGCCCTGACGATCCTGCCTCGAAGAAAATGAGAAGTGTCGTGAACCCCATACGCGTCTTTGCCATTACATTTGTAGTCGCCTCCACCGTCCTGTCGGCCCAACCCGGCGGTCCGAGCTGGATCGTTCCAACGCTCGCCGAGGTCGACGGAATTTATCCGGACGTCGAAGCGCTCTACGTCGACCTCCACCGAAATCCCGAGCTCGCATTCCAGGAGACGCAGACAGCCGCCAAGCTTGCCGCGCGAGTCAGGGCGCTCGGGTTCGACGTCACCACCGGCGTCGGGCGCACGGGGATTGTTGCCGTGATGAAGAACGGCCCCGGGCCCACGGTGATGTTGCGCACCGAGCTCGACGCGCTGCCCGTCGAAGAAAAGACAGGGCTGCCGTTTGCGAGCACAGTGGTCGCGAAAAACGCCAGCGGGCAATCGACCCCCGTCATGCACGCCTGCGGGCACGACATCCACATGGCCGCATGGGCAGGCACCGCGCATCTGATGGCCGGGCACCGCGACCGCTGGCACGGCACGCTGGTGATGGTGGGGCAGCCGGCCGAAGAGGGCGGCGGTGGCGCGGCAGCCATGCTGAAGGACGGTCTCTTCACGCGATTTCTTCGCCCTGATTTCGCGTTGTCGCTGCACGACGACGACACATTGCCCGCCGGGACGATTGGATACCATCCAGGCCTTTTCCGCGCGATGTCGGACGGCGTCACGATCACGGTCTACGGCCGTGGCGGGCATGCCGCCATGCCATACAACACCGTTGATCCCGTCGTCCTCGCCTCGCGCATCGTCCTCGCGCTTCAGACCGTGGTTTCGCGCGAGAACAACCCGAACGATCCCGTCGTGGTGACGGTCGGTTCGATTCACGGCGGCACGCAAGCCAACATCATTCCGGATGAAGTCCGGCTCGAACTGTCGGTCCGCACCTTCGCGCCCGAGGTTCGAACGCGAACGCTTGCCGCCATTGGTCGCATTGCGAAGGGAGAGGCGGACGCGGCTGGCGCGCCGCGCGAACCTCTCGTAACCGCTCCGGCCGTTGCCCGGCCGCCGGTCTTCAACGATCCGCCGCTCACGCTGCGTCTCGCGTCCGCGCTGAAGAAAACCCTCGGTGAACAGAACGTGGTCGAAATGCCGTCGAAGATGACGTCAGAGGATTTCGCTGAGTACGGCGTCGCCGGCGTGCCGTCGGCGCTGCTGCACATCGGCGCCGTCAATCCAGTGAAGCTATCCGAGGCGCCGCACTCACCGGAGTGGGCGCCGGAACGCGAGCCGACGCTCAAGGCGGCCATCCGCGCGGAAGCCGCGGCGCTTCTCGAGCTATTTCGCGGGAACTAAAGTAGCTCTGGCGGCCATCGCGATGAGCGACCGTGAGGTCGACTATGTCGCGCGGTGACGCTCACACACGACGACGGAGACTGCCTTCCAACCTAGGACGTCGCTTCGCGCTGTTCGGAATCAACGCTCGGCCGGCCACCCCTTATCGAGCGGCTTCGCAGGATCCGCCGCGATCTGCAGCTCTGCGCAGTGGTGATAGGTGAATCCGCCAGGGTTGTTGACGGCGTGCTCAGCCATGAACTGCACGACCTGCAGCGTGCACTTCTTGCAGCTGATGTTCGGGAGCTGCACGTCCGCCTCAAAGGGAGCCACCTGCCCGGTCGGCCGCGTGGAATGCACGAACAGGCCGTCGGCAAGCACCGGAATCTGAGGCGGCTCCTGGATGACGGCTGAGACGGAAATGGGTCCTCTGTCGCTGTCCCTCGTTGTGGTTTGCGGGTCGAGCGGCAGCTCGGTGGGCGAGTTTATCGCCAGCGCCACGCGATAGTGGCCCGGATGGTAGACGGTTTCCTGCAACTTGAGATGCAGCTTCTGACCGCCGACGGCTTTGCCGATGACGTTGGTCGGCTTGCCCCAGTCGTTGTTAGTACCACCGCAGGGGCCGGCCTTCTGTGGATCGCCGCGTTCGTTTTCGACGATCCACGAGGTGGGTTCCAGAAGCTTGAAATGACCATAGGCCGCAGCCGGCACGACCACCATCAGCACGGCGAACGCAAGGAGGAATCTGGCGGAATGTTTCATGGACCTGCTCTCCTTTGACGCATGAGACTTCCGAAAGTGCCCCGCGCCTGTCGCCCCGTACGCGCCGACGTTCTGGCGCGCTCACTGCGCGAGCGGTCGGTGCTCTTCGAGATGTCAGCGCTATCATACGCCCCGGAAGCAAGCGAGGCTCAACAATTTACAATTTATTGCAATACGTTTTCTCACATCAGCCGCCGACTCGATTCGCGAAGGCCGTAGGCGGTCGGTTCGACCAAGACGAGAAAAACGGCGGGCTCCCGGACGTCCGGGAGCCCGTTCTTTTTTCGCACATCGGCGACCGATGTGCAGGGCCGGTCTTGCAGCCTACGCGGTTTTGTCGACGACTCTCAAGACAATCCGGGCGAGGCTGGCGGCGTTCTGCATGATGGGTGTGGCCGCCCACCACCCCTTGACTTCGTTACCGTAGATCAACATCCCCGTGTGTGGCGAGCCATCGGCCTGGTACGCTCCGAGCTGCCGCTGAATCCGCTCGATGTCGGCGGCCTTTCCGGTGACGAACGTCCAGCCTGGCTTCGCACCGAACTGGTTCGCATACTGCTGCAGCACCGCCGGCGTGTCGTGCTCCGGATCGACGCTGATCGAGATGATGAAGATGTCCCGTCCAGCGTGCGGCTCGAGCGCGTGCTGCAGCTTCGCGAGGTTGGCGGTTTCGAGCGGGCACTGCGCCGTGCAGCTCGTGAACATGAAGCTGATCAGCACGACCTTGCCTTTGACGAGGTCGTCGTAGAAACGGACCTCGCCGCCGTGCTGCGTGTGCAGTCTGACGTTCGGGAAGTGGTCCGTGAGGCGTTGTCGCTGGTCGCTGTTCATTGTGTTCTCCCTGTCTCGGGGGTCCGGCTCAGTGCACCACGTCGAATCGCGCCATCATCGCCATGTCTTCGTGCTCGATGTTGTGGCAATGGAACACGAACGGGCCGGTGAAGTCCCTGAACTTGATGAACACGTCCACGCTGTCGCCACCCCGCAGGAGCACCGTGTCCTTGCGTGCCATGCCGTCGGCTTCATTCGCCGGCGGACGCTTGCCGTTGCGCGTCAGCACCCGCATGAACTCCGAGTGGATGTGAATAGGGTGCCACCAGCCGCCGGAGCTGTTCGTCAGGCGCCAGAGCTGCGCTGTGGTCGGACTCACGATGGCCGCGGCGTTTTCGATGTCGACCGGCTCGTTGTTGATCGTGAACACGCCGCCGCTGCGATCGAATGTGAATTCGCGACGCTCGGCGGCGTCCAGCTCCGCCTGGCCGATCGCGGCGAACGGGCGCAGCGTGTCGGGCACTTGGCTCGGGTCCGCTTCCGGGTTGCCGAGGACGAACTTCAAGAGCTTGGTTCCCGAGCTCGTCACCCCGTCCGGTTTCCTGCCGTCGGTCTGCGCGAGCCGGTTCTCGATGTAGATCACCTGCTGGCCTGCGAATATCGGGTCGGCGAAATCGACCACGACCTCGACGCGTTCGGCCATCGCCAACGTGAACGTCTGGACGTTCTTGATCGGGTGCGCGAGCAGACCGCCCTCGGTCGCGATCTGCGTCATAGGGAAGGTCTGACCGAGATCGTTGGTCAGAAACATCTGGTAGATCCGTGCGTTGCTGCCGTTCAGGAAACGCACCCGGTATTTCCGCCGGCTGACGGCGTGAAACGGCCGAACGACGCCGTTGACGAGCATCGTGTCGCCGAGGAAGCCGTCCTGGTTGAACGGGTCGAAAATGAGCGCGCCGCTGATGTCGAACACCTTGTCCTGGAACACGAGCGGCAGATCGTGCGTGCCGCTCGGCAGCCGCAGCGCGCCGGGGTTCGGATCGGTTTCGTCGTCCGAATCGATCTCGTCGAAGACCGGCGCGATGTTCGCGAGGCCGCGGTACACGTTCGGGCCGGTGAAGTCGAGAATGTGATCGTGGAACCAGAGGTACGATGGACGCTCCTCCGCGGTGATCGGGCCGTCGAGGAAGCCTACGTCCCGGAACGGGTAGGCGTAGTCGTAGGAGCCGCCGGGCGGGATGGTCACCTGCGCCGGAAAGTCCGCTGGCCTGTTGATGATGTCGTGCGCGAACCCGTCGGCCGCGGCCGGCTGGTGGCCGCCATGAAAGTGCATCGTCAGCGTCGGGAAGCCGAAGTCGCGCGGCGCCGTCGTCAGGTCGTTGTGGAGGCGGATCAGGATCCCGCCGCCAGCCGGCTGTCCGAGACGAATAGAGGGAATTCGAAAGGTGATCAACCGGTCGGATGTCGGCGCAGCGTTCGAATCGACGTACGCCCAGACCGGCGTGGTCGGCAGATCACGGTGGAACTTGACGAAGCGCTCCACCGCGGTGATCTCGAAGTGCCGTGTCGTCGCCCCTCTATAGGCCTCGGCGTAAGGGGTCAGGTTCGACAGCGCCGGCACCTCCGTCAGATCCTGAAGCGTCGGAAGCGGATCGACGAACGGCACGAGGGTCGGGCTGCGTTGCTGCTCGTCGGCGAACAGCGTTGACACGCGGCCGAACCGGTTGCCGCCGAGCATCAGCACAGAGCCGCCCGCACCGAAAACGCCGAGTTTCAAAAGATCGCGTCGCGTGACCAAGGTCCACCTCGTTTCTGAGCGTCCGAGTAGACGCGTAGCGTGCCACGGGTTCACGGCAATTGGAAGGGCACTTTAGTGGGGGGGGTTGAAGATGTTCGACAGATGGTGCTTGACCGTGTCCTGGCGTACGGCCAGCCGCCCGGCGATCTCCTTGTTCGTTTCGCCGGCGGCGACGCCCGCGATCACGTCGAGCTCGCCGCGCGCCGTCAGACCGAATCCGGCGGTTCTTCTCGACGCCGTCCGCGATCGGCGGGGCGGTGGGACGGATCGCCTCGATCACCTGGCGCACTGCTTCGCCGCGCAGCGAGTATTCATGCCGCGCCACCGAGCGGAGGCAAGGAGGAATCAGGGCAGAGGGGCGGCGTGTACGTGAAGCTGTCCGTTCCGAGGCGGGTGAGGACACCGCCGCGCGCGCTCGTCGAGCTCACGCACCGAGCATCAGGATGCTGCCGGAGTCGTTCGAGAGCAGCGTGCGGCCGGTGAAGTTCACGACGGCGTTGATCGACGTGACCAACGAGTTGTCCTTCGCGACGATCGCCGTCGGCACCGGAATCGGCCCGCCCTCGGCCGCCGGATCGATCGGCTGCGGCGGGAGAGCGCCGCTGCCTTCGCCGTTCTGGCTGCGGATCAAAACGGGTGGCCACAACCTCTCGGGCCAGTCCCTCGGCACGGCGCGGAACACCGAATCAGACGCAAAGTTCATCATCCACGTGATGCCAGGCTTGACGGGTCCCTCGTCACTTGCCTAAGCTTCACGTTCGCGTCGTCCCAGGAGAACGCGCGTGCGCACAGACCTGATTGTCGTCACCGCCGCCTCATCGAATCATTTCGGTCCGCTGCGCTACATGCTCGAGTCGCTTCGCGAGCTGGAGGCGCATGTCGAGTGCTACGACCTCGGACTGACGCTGAGGGAGGTGAGCGCGCTCCCGAGTTGGGACGGCCTCTTCTATCGCAGGTTCGACTGCGGGGCCTATCCCGCCCACATGAACGTCGAGATCAACGCGGGGGAGTACGCCTGGAAGCCGGTCATCGTCGCCCAGGTCGTCGACGCGGTCCGATCGCTCGGCCATTCGGCCGACGTGTTGTGGGCCGACGCGGGCTGCTACTTTCATGCGCTCGATCGGATTGCGGAAAAGATTCGCGCGAGTGACGGACTGTGGGTGAGGACATCGAGCGGCACGATGATCGACTGGACGCATCCGCTGACGTTCGAGTATCTGAAAGGCGACCGCGCGCAGTACGGGCCGAAACCGAACGCCGACGCGACGCTCGTCGGATTTGCCACGGGCAGTCAGGTCGCATCAGTTCGCGAAGCCGTCTATGACGACATCGTTGTTCCATGGAAGGCGTGCGCGATGGTGAAGGATTGCATCGCCCCTCCAGGGTCGTCGCGCAAGAACCATCGGCAGGATCAGGCCGTGTTGTCGTACCTCGTTCACAAGGCCGGCTATCGATTCGCGACCGATGCGCAGGAACAGATCGGCGTGCGATGCAAATGCGACCGCTGGTTTTACCAGTACATCGGCTTTCGTGTCCCGGCTGGGTTGTACGCTCGGTGTTGCCTGTCGTAGGAGTACTAACTGCTTATCACGAAGTCACGAAGGTGCACGAAAACAATAGAAGAAAAGGCTTCGTCTCTTCGTGAGCTTCGTGTCTTCGTGATAGAACGCCTTTGATCTCCATTTCCCCTGCCACTCACTACGAGCTCTACCACGATTGGCAGAAGGCGCTCGAGTTCTGTCGCGCGCTGCCCGACGTCAGTCCGAGCGAGCCGATGTTGTTCCACATGTTCTGGCGCGAGCGGCGTGGGGCATGGTGGCCGAGGGTGCGGCGCTTCGGTCGCAAGCAAGCGCTACCCGTCAAAGCGTATCTGGCCACGCAGGATCTCTCGAAGTGCTCGCTCGTGCTGTGGTCCGATCAGGATTTGTCCCAAAACGAGTGGCTGCAGCCGTTTCACTCACATGTCACATTTCGCGTTTACGATCCTGAAACAGAGGTGCGGAATACGTCGCTCGAGGCGCATCCCGAGATCTACCGCCAGCGTGACTCGCGCGTCTATCGCGACGGCGATCTGTTCCGCGTTCTGGTGCTGCACAATTATGGAGGCGTGTACGCAGACATGGACACGGTGCTCCTTCGCAACCTCGGAGTGCTCCTGGATCAGGAGTTTCTGTATCAATGGGACCGGTCCGACGATCTCTACGCGCCGGCGCTGATGCGATTGCGGCAACAGAGCGAGTTCGCCCGGGAGTTGATTCAGGGCGTTCTCGAGCTCCCGCCAGGCAAATACAACTGGGGCCGGGAGAACGTGCGCCGCGCGTTCCGGCAGGGCAAGCGAATCACCGTGTTCCCGTCGCCCTTCTTCAATACTGAATGGCAGGCCGATCCCTCCTTCGAGCCATTTCGCAAGACGCCGCAGAGCGGCAACTTCTACGAAGGTGCGTTCGCCTGGCATTGGCACAACCGTTGGGATGAGCTCATTGAGCCCGGCAGCAAGTTTCAGTTGCTCGAGGCGCACTTCGAAGACACGTTGATCGTCAGGGGACTTCTCGGCAAACATTCGCCGACGGGTGCGCAGGCATGCTGAATGCGCTCGGTGCGCCGCGCCTTCTTCCCAGGACTCATCTCCGGAAGATTGCAGGGCTCGTCTGGGCCGAGCGGCGCCTGTACTTGGTCGGGACCTTTTTTGTCGTCTTGAGCATCGGGACAGGACTGGGCTACCCACAGGTCGTCCGCCTCGTCATCGACGAGGGCGTTCAGGCCGGTCATCTTCATCAGCTCAACCAACTGGCGCTGATCATGGTCGGCATCGTGCTCGTCGAGGCGGTGGCCACCTTCGTTCGCGATTATTGCTTCAACCTCGGCGCCGAGCGGGTCGGCGCCAGGCTGCGCTGCAGGGTCCTGGCGACTCTTCTCGTTCAGGACATCGAGTTCTTCGACAGCCGCGACACGGGCGAGATCACGACGAGGCTTTCGGCCGACGTCCCGCTGCTTCAGTACGTACTCGGGGAAGAACTGGGTGATGCGATCAGGTTCTCGGTGTTTGCCGTGTGCGGCACGGGCCTCCTCTTCTACACTTCGCCTCATTTGACGATGCTCACGCTGCTGGCGGTGCCGCCGATCGTCATCGCCACCTCGTTGCTCGGACGGCGAGTGAAGGCGCTGGCCGTCGAGATGCAGCAGGCGCAGGCCGATGCGGGCGCGGCGGCGTCGGAGATCGTGAGCGGCATCCGCACCGTTCGTGCCTTTTCACAGGAAGCGGCCGAGGGCGCGCGTTACGATCGCCAGGTCGCGCGGGCGCTCGAGTTCGCGAGACGCAAGATCGTAGCGGCGGCCGAGCTTGGCGGCGTGTCGTTCATCGCCGGCGAATGCGCCGCGCTCCTCGCCATCTGGATCGGGGGCAGCCTCATCGTCACCGGCCGGCTGACCACAGGCGCGCTGATCTCGTTCATCTTGTACGCCCTGCTCGTTGCGCGCGGGTTCCGCAACGCGTCGCGATTCTCCGCTGAATCGCTTCGCGCCGCCGGCGCCACGCAGTGGATCTTCGAGCTGCTCGGCCGGACGGCGCACATTCCGGTTGAAGGCGGCGAACGGCCGGACGACCTCGATGGCTCGATCGTCTTCGAGGCGACTGGCTTCCGCTATCCGACGCGACCCGACGTCGAAGCGCTGAAAGGCATCGATCTGCGGATCGAGCCGGGCGAAGTCGTCGCGGTCGTCGGTCGATCGGGCGCCGGCAAGTCGACTCTCCTCAACCTGATGCTCCGCTTCTACGATCCGAACGAAGGACGAGTGCTGATTGGCGGACGCGACGTCCGCGAGCTCGACCCGGCGTGGTTCCGGCGGGATATTGCGACGGTGCTGCAGGAACCGACGCTCT
>Ga0209056_10007088_pt1 | contig 11545 bp, 10 predicted proteins | sample GraSoiAngelo_114_FD_185876 | JGI IMG/M metagenome (GOLD analysis project Ga0209056, IMG submission 185876) | Grasslands soil microbial communities from the Angelo Coastal Reserve, California, USA - 14_0903_13_40cm (SPAdes) (version 2) | ecosystem: Environmental > Terrestrial > Soil > Grasslands... | reverse complement strand
CCCAGCCGGCGCCTCCCTCACTCTCGGCCAGGGCGGCCTCGAGCAGCCCGAGCCATGTCTCGGACTCGGGGCTCTCGCGGTGGGCCGCGGCTAGGTGCTGCTGGAGCTCTACGTTCCGGACGCGCCGAAGACCGGCATGGGGCCAGAGCATTTCACCTTCACGGTGCGGCAGGGCGTATGGTAATACATCTTCGCGCCCTGGTGCAGCTTGGTGACGCGGCTGTGGTTGCCGAGATCGCCGCCGGGCCCGCCGCCCCGGACGCGCCCGGCTTCGGGGCTGCCGCAGCCCAAGAGGCCCGTGAGGATGAAAGCCGCCCACCACTGCGATCGAGTCATTCCCACCCCTACATCCCCGCGGCGACGCGGAAGCGCGAAATCCCCTCGGAGGCGAGCATCGTGGCGAGACGCAGCAGGAACCCGCCGACGAGCACGAGCTTGGCCGCACTCGCCACCGGGCGTCGTTGCGCGTGCAGCCTGAGCGGCAGCAGGATACCCAGGCCGACCACGCCTACGACCAAGAGCAGCCCCCAGAAGCTCAGCCAGACGCGGTTGATCGCGCCCAGCGATACCAGGAAGAGGACGAGCACGAGCAGCTCGACCACCAGCGCCCTGCTGTCGAACGTGGACAGCCAACGGAGCGACTGCTCCGTGGCGCCGCGCCGTGGGGCGAGCAGGATCAGCGCGGCCGCCCCGGTCGACGCCCCAGAGGCGAGGAACAGCGCGCCCAGCCAGGGACTGTCCGCCCAGATGGGCCGGTTCGTCACCGAGAGGAGGACCCCCGTGTAGCCGGCGACGAAGAAGCCCAACAATCCGGCGAGGCCAGCGACGATCTTGGCGAGGGCGCCCCGATGCAACACGCGGAACGCCGGAGCCTGGAGCCGGCCCTCCTCCGACATGGCGCCGAGGGCCGACAAGACCGAGAAGAGCCCGAAGAGAAGAATCGCCCACGCCCCGAAGGAGATGGGCGACCAGGCCTTGAACATGATGGCCGGGAAGTTCGCGGACTGGAACAGCATGTGCCAGAAGCGCAGCGGCTGGCCCAGATCGATGGTCAAGAGCAAGCCGGAAAGGATCGCGCCGGTGGCGGCGACGTAGTACCCGGTACGGACCACCGGGCGGTCCTCCGGACCGCCGAACCAATCCAGGACGACCGCCAGGAAGCAGGCGCCCCCGGCGAGCCCGCCCACGAAGAAGTACGGGATGATGAACCAGGTCCAGTGCGGCGCACCGCTGAAGAAGGTGTCAGACATGGGAGGACGGGGGGAGCGGGGGGGCTCCGGACGAATCCGCGGCGACTTCCTCCATGCGCCGCTTGCGCAGGCCGACGAGCGCCAGCAGTCCGAGGACCGCCGCGCTCGCGGTCGTGAGGGTGGCGCTCCTGCCCAGGGTCCGCGTCGGCAGCTGCGGGTGCGCCGGCAGCCCGTACACCTCCGGCTTGTCCACCAGCAGGTAGAACGAGTTGAGCCCGCCCAGCGGCCCGTCCGGCTCGGCGCCGTACAGCTGCGCCTGCACGCCCTGCGCGCGGAGCTGGTCCACGCGCTTGTGGGCCCGCGCGCGCAGCTCCGTGATCGTGCCGAACTGGATCGAGTCGGTCGGACACGCCTTGGAGCAGGCCGGCTCGAGCCCCACCTGCAGGCGGTCGTAGCACAGCGTGCATTTCTGCGCCGTGGCGGACACGGGGTTGATGTCGATCACGCCGAACGGGCAGGCGGCGATACAGGCCCGGCAGCCGTTGCAGACGTCCGACTGGATCACGACGGTGTCGAACTGCGTCCGGATGATGGCCCCCGTGGGGCACACCTCGAGGCAGCCGGCCTGGACGCAGTGCTTGCACACGTCGCTCATCATCAGCCAGCGGCCGTCGTAGGGACCTTTGAACTGCTCGATGAACCGGACGTGCCGCCAGTGGATGCCGTCGAGCCGCCGGGTGTTGTCGTAGCTGTCCCCGCTCAGCTCCCCGAGCCCGCCGTTCGCGGCCGGGAGCTGGTTCCATTCCTTACACGCGACTTCGCACGCCTTGCAGCCGATGCACACCGTGGTGTCGGTGAAGAATCCCATGGGCTCCGGCATATCAGGCCTTCTCCACGTTGCAGACGAACGCCTTGCCTTCGTGGATCGACACGTTGGGATCACCCACCCAGGAGGTGAGGTCGTTGACGACGTCCCCCGTGGAGAGGCCCATCCAGCCCCAGTGCCAGGGCATGCCGACGTGGTGGATGTGCTTGCCCGCGACGTTCATCACGCCGATGCGGTCGGTGACCAGCGCCTTCGCGCGGATATGGCCGCGCGGGCTGCTGATCACGACCCAGTCGAGGTTCTTGATCCCCTTCTCCTGCGCGAGGCCCTTGCCGATCTCGATGAACAGCTCGGGCTGCAGCTCCGCGAGCCACGGCAGCCAGCGGCTCATGGCGCCCGCCAGGTAGTGCTCGGTGAGCCGGTAGGTGCTGATGACGTAGGGGAACTTCGGGTCCCCGACGCTGGCGAGCGGGTTCCAGTCCTTCCCCTTCGACCACACCTTGTGCACGGGACTGGTCTGCTGCCGGTACAGCGGGTTCTGCACCGGCGACTCGTGGGGCTCGTAGTGCGTCGGCAGCGGGCCGTCCACGAGTCCCGCCGGCACGAACAGCCAGCCCCGGCCGTCGCCCTTCATAATGAAGGCGTCGGTGCCCGACAGGGCGTCGAGGCCGATGCTCCCGGGCTTCGGCTTCGCGTCCGGGGCCTTGGTGGCGCCGAAATCCGGCACGTCGTAGCCGACCCACTTGCCGCGGGGGGGCACCACGCCGGTCTTGGGATCCGGCGGATTCACGAACGTCGCATCCCACCAGATCCACCGTTTGCGCTCGCTCCAGGGTTGCCCGCGGGGGTCGGCGGAGGCGCGGTTGTACATGACGCGGCGGTTGGCGGGCCACGCCCAGCCCCACTTGAGGTGCGCGCCGGGCACGCCGGGGGGGTCGGGCTCCCGGCGCGCCGTGAGGTTCTGGTCATGGGCCGGATAGCAGCCGCAGTAGATCCAGGACGCGCACGTGGTCGAGCCGTCGTCCTTGAGCTCGGCGAAGCCCTTGAGATGCTGGGTCGGGTCGGCGGTCTGATACCCGTTGATCTCGCGCAGCACCTTGAGCGCGCTGATCTCGCCCGGGTAGAGCGGCTTCTCGCCGGGATCCGGGTCGAAGTCCCAGGTCAGGCGCTGCCACCCCTGATCGCGGGGAGCCGTGCTGGCGGCGTAGGCCTTCTTCAGGCGCTTCGCCAGGTTGTGGTAGAACCACGAGTCGGTCCGGCAGTCGCCCGGCGCGTCCGACGCCTTGAAGTGCCACTGCAGCATGCGCTGGGTGTTCGTGAAGCTGCCGTCGTACTCGGCGATCTGCGTGGAGGGGAAGAAGAACACTTCGGTCTTGTTGTCTGCGACCCGCACCTGGCCGCTCTTCACTTCGGGCGCCAGGTACCAGTACGTCGCTGTCTCGGTGAGCCAGTTGTCCTTGACCACGAGCCACTCGAGCTGGCGTAGCGCGCGGCGCGTCGCCGTGCCGTTGAGCGACGTGGCCGGGTTCTGGCCCACCACCACCATGCCCTTGACCTTCCCCTCCGCCATGGCGGCCAGCATGGCCATGTGGGAGTGGTCGCCGAGGATCTTGGGGTGCCAGTCGTAGCCGAAGTCGTTCGCCGGCGTCGCGGCGGCGCCGTACATGGACTTGAGGTAGGAGACCATGAACTTGGGGAAGTTGCCCCAGTACCCGGTCGGCGTCGTCTCGGCCGCGAGGTAGTCGCGCAGCGTTTCGTGCGGCCGTAGCGCCGAGGGGGCGTTCATGTACCCGTGGATGCTGTGGTAGAGCGTGGGAACGTCGGTCGAGCCCTGGATCGCGGCGTGGCCGCGGAGCGCCATGATGCCGCCGCCCGGACGGCCGAAGTTGCCGAGCAGGAGCTGCAGCAGCGCGCAGCAGCTGATGATCTGTACGCCGTAGGTGTGCTGGGTCCAGGCGACCGCGTAGGCGAACGCGCTGGTCCGGTCTCGACCCGAGTTCGCCAGGAGCGCCTCGGCCACCTGGACGACCTTCTCCTTCGGCGAGCCGCAGACCCGCTCCACCATCTCCGGCGTGTAGCGGCTGTAGTGCCGCTTGAGGAGCTGGAGCACGCAGTGTGGGTGCTGCAGCGTGGGGTCCTTGTCGGCGGGGCCCGGCCGGAGCGAGCGCACGAGGTCGTCGAACGGCGGGCCGGCGCGCCTGGCGACGAGGTCCTTCGTGGCCGGACCGGCGGCCTTCGGCCCCCGCTGGTACTGCCACGAGGCGTTGTCGTAGCGGCCGAGCAGGCCGTTGTAAGGCCAGAACGGCGGCTCGGTGAACTGCACCAGCCCCGAGAACACGCCCTCCTGATCCTCGGTGTCCTTGAAGTCCGCGTTGATGATCGTGGCCGCGTTGGTGTAGTTGGCCACGTACTCCTTGAAGAAGGGGTCCGTGTTCCAGCGCGGGCTGTGGAGCACGTAGTTGATGAGCCCGCCGAGGAACGCGATGTCGCTCCCGGCGCGAATCGGGACGTGCAGGTCCGCCAGCGCGCTGGTCCGCGTGAACCGCGGATCGATGTGGATGAGTTTCGCGCCGTTGAGCTTCGCCTTCACGGGCCAGCGGAACGCCACCGGGTGGCATTCCGCCATGTTCGATCCCATGATGACGAAGCAGTCGGTGTGCTCCAGGTTGCGCGGATACGTCGTCGCCGCGCCACGACCCAGCCGTGTCCCCAGACCGGGGACGCTAGAGCTGTGTCATATCCTGGCCTGGTTCTCGATGGCGACGACCCCGAGCCCGCGCCAGAACTTCTGGCACACGTGGTTGAACTCGTTGTCGAGGGTCGCGCCGCCGAGCGCGAAGAGGGCGGACGTCATGTTCACGAGCTTGCCGTTGGGGAGGCGCTCGATGAACGTCTCGTCACGGGTCTTCTTCACGAGCTCGGCCACGCGATCCATGGCCCATTCGAGCTCCACCACCTCCCAGTCCGAGGCGCCCGGCTTGCGGTGCAACACCTTGGTGGCCCGGTTGGGATTCAGGTGGAGCTGGTAGATCGCGGCACCTTTCGGGCACAGCGTGCCCTCGTTGTGCGGGCTGCGCGGATCGCCCTCGATGTTCACGATCTTGCCGTTCACCGTGTGGATCAGGGTCGCACACCCGACCGAGCAGAAGGGGCAAATGCTCGGCGTCGTCGTGGCGTCCTTGATCCGCAGCTCCTGCGCCCGCGCCGTGGCTGGCGCCAGCGTTGCGCCAAGACCGACGAGCCCGCCGAGGGCCGTCCCCGCGCCGGCCCCGGCCGACACCCTGAGGAAATCCCGCCGACTGACTTGCATGAGCTGGCTCCTCGTCCCCGAAGACTTCGTGGAATGACTGGGAAGCCGACTTCCTTTTATATACGGCGGGCTCTGGAATCCGCAACCCTCCCCTGGGATGCCGCCACCTCCGTTGAGTCGCCCGTTACGAGGTGGTAGCGTTACGCGTAGGATGCCCCTCTCCTCCGAGCCCTCCCCCCACCTCCCGCAGGTTACGCCCGACTATTACGAGATCCTCGTGCTCCGCGAGCTCCGGAAGGTCGGCCTCGAGGTCGCCGACCTGCGCATCCACCGGCGCACGGAACTGCCGGAGCCGGAGCGAGGGTTCCTGCTCGAGCTGCGGGCGGGGCTCAGCCGGGGAGAGTGGCGGCGAGCCGGTCTGATCGCCTGCCGGCGGCAGGAGGGCCCGGTCGGGCCCGAGGCGGTCGAGAGCGTGGCGGGACGGCTGGCTGAGGCTCGGGCCGAGGTGGGCCTGCTGTTCAGCACGGCGGACTTCACGCCCGATGCGTTGCGCGCGGCGGTGGAGCGCGGCGTGGCGCTGTTGCGCCTGGTCGACAGTCGGCGTGCGTTCGATCTGGGCGGCTGGGGTGCGCCCGGCCATTATCCGGCGTGGCTCCCGGCCTACCTCGTCGAGGTGGTGGATCGGGATCCTGAGGGGGGAGGGGGGGGGGGGCAGACACGCTACCGGCTCCTGGAGGCTGGACGGTCGGACATCATCCTGGAGCGCTTCCAACCGCGGCCTTCAAAAGGGTGAGAAAGGAGACGCGCATGGCGGAGTCGGAAGGGAGGAGAGAGGAGGGGCCACAAAAGGATGCGATGGACGTGCTGCAGGCGTGGCTCGACGAGTACAACCGCCGCGCGCAGCCGGGGATCCCCTTGGGCTCGAAGGGGGAGGCGGGCGGCGCCCAGCTGCGCCTGCAGTACCGACCGGCCCAGGACCAAGTCGCGATGCTGCACATGGTCGCGGTGCTGCGCGATGGCCGACCGGCGATCATGGTGAAACGCTTCGAAGGTCCGACGCCGGAGACGGCCGTCGCGGCCGGTCTGTGGGCCAGCACGCAGCTGGGCCGCCGGCCGGGAGCTTAGCGCCGGCCAATGGCGGACCGGGCGCGACTGCGTGATATTCCGCCCTCCAACATTCCACCGGGGGTTACCATGTTCGCTCGAAGCGCCGCTGTCGTCACCCTGCTCGCTCTCGCCACCGCGCCACTGCTTCGCGCCCAGGCGCCGGCGCCGCCCAAGCCAGGCCCCGAGCACCAGAAGCTCGCCTACTTCGCCGGCCGCTGGACCGAGGTGGGGGAAATGAAAGCCGGGCCGATGGGACCGGGGGGGAAGATGACCGCGACGTCGACCTGCGAGTGGTTCCCGGGCGGCTTCCATCTCGTCTGCCACTCGGACGGCGCGGGCCCGACGGGCCCCATGCACGGACTCGGGATTCTGGGATACAGCGGCGAGCGCAAGCGCTACACGTATTACGGGATCGATAACTCGGGCTTCGGCGACCCGGCGTACGGTGAGCTGGCGGGCGACACCTGGAACTGGGAAGGGGAATCCCTGATGGGTGGGCAAACCGTGAAGTCCCGCTACACCATCAAGCAGCTCTCAGCGGACTCCTACAGCTGGAAGTTTGAAATGTCGATGGCCGGGGGCGCGTGGACGCTCGCGGGGGAGGGGACGGACACCCGGGTGAAGTAAGCCCACATCGTCGCCTAGCCGTCTGGGTCCCGCCGGTCCATAATAGTCCTCCCCTGGGCCGGAGGTGAGCATGCGTGTCTACAAGACAGGAGAAATCCGCAACGTGGCGGTCGTGGGCCACGGCGCGAGCGGCAAGACATCTCTGGTCGACGCCCTCGCGTTCGTGGCCGGCACGAGCAAACGCCATGGGTCCGTCAAGGACGGCACCGCCCTCACCGATTACACCCCCGACGAAATCGAGCGCAAGTACTCCATCAACCTGGCCTTGGCGGTGGCCGAGTGGATGGACACCAAGCTCAACCTGATCGATACCCCCGGCTACCTGGACTTCACCGGCGACGCGCTGGCCGGCGTCTGGGCGGCCGACGGGGCGGTCGTTGTGCTCGCGGGCGCCGCCGGCGTCGAAGTGGGGACCGAGAAGGTCTGGGACTACTGCGAGCAGCGCCGGCTGCCGCGGATCATCTTCGTCTCGATGATGGACAAGGAGCACGCGGACTTCGAGAAGGTCTACACCCAGGTCAAGCAGCGGCTCACCCCGAAGGTGATCCCGGTGGAGATCCCGGTCGGCGAAGGGCCGGAGTTCCACGGGATCATCAACCTCTTCTCCAGAAAGTGCCACCTCTACAAGAAGGGGACCAAGACGGGGGAGTACGACGAGGTGGACGTGCCGGATGAGTACCGGAGCCGCTTCGACAAGTACTCGCAGGAGCTGATCGAGAGCATCGCCGCAAGCGACGATACCCTGCTCGAGCGGTACCTGGGGGGTGAGGAGATCGGGCGGGACGAAGCGATCGCCGCGATGAAGAAGGGAATGGGCACGGGCGAGATCTTCCCGCTGTTCTGCGGCGCGGCCGAGCTCACGTACGGCACCCGGGCGCTGCTCTCCAAGATCGCGGAGCTGCTCCCCTCACCGGCCGACCGGCCCCCGTTCGAGGCGCAGAAGTGGGGCAGCGCCGAGCGGGTCACCCTGAGTCCCTCGGACGGCGGCCCGCTCGCGGCCCAGGTGTTCAAGACCATCTCCGAGCCCCACGTGGGGGACGTCACCTACTTCCGGGTGTTCTCCGGCACCGTGAGGAACGGCCAGGACGTCTGGAACGCGCCCCGCGAGGCCGTGGAGAAGCTGAACCACCTGTGCGTGGCGGTGGGGAAGGAGCGCACCGAGATCGCCGAGCTGCGCGCCGGGGACATCGGCGTCGTGGCCAAGCTCCGCGACACGCATACCAACGACACCCTGTCCTCGCGGGAGCACCCGCTGGTCCTGCCCAAGATCCCCTTCCCCGAGCCGGTCATCACGGTGGCCGTGGAGGTGAAGCAGCGGGGGGAGGAGGACAAGCTGTCGACCGGCCTGCACAAGCTCCACGAAGAGGACCCGACCTTCCACCACGAGTTCAACGCCGAGCTCGGCCAGACGCTGATCCGCGGCCTGGGAGAGCGGCATTTGGAGATCGTGGTGGGGCGCTTGGCGCGCAAGTTCGGCGTCCATGCCAACGTCACCAAACCGAAGATCGCCTATCGCGAGACGCTGAAGGGAAGAGCCGAAGGGCAGGGCAAGCACAAGAAGCAGACGGGCGGCCGGGGCCAGTACGGCGACTGCTGGATCCGCCTGGCGCCGCTGCCCCGCGGCTCGGGCTTCGTGTTCGAGGACAAGATCGTGGGCGGAGTGATTCCCCGGCAGTACATCCCGGCGGTGGAGCGGGGGATCGTCGAGGCGGCGCTGCGGGGGCCGATCGCGGGGTACCCCGTCGTGGACTTCAAGGTGGAGCTGTACGACGGCTCCTACCACGACGTGGATTCGAACGAGCAATCGTTCAAAATGGCCGGCATCCTCGCCTTCCGGAATGTGACTCCCAACGCGCGACCGACACTGCTCGAGCCGATCCTGGAGCTGGAGGTGTGGACGCCGGAGGACTACCTGGGGGCGGTGATGGGGGATCTGTCGTCGCGGCGCGGCCAGATCCTGGGGACCGAGCCCGACGGGCGACTCACGAAGGTGCGGGCGCACGTGCCGGAGGCCGAGCTCGACCGTTACGCGACGTCGCTGCACTCGATCACGCACGGGCGCGGGACCTATCGGCAGAAGTTCTACATTTATCAGGAGGTACCCCCCGAGGTGGCGGGGAAGATTGCCGACGCGCGGAAGAAGGAGCTGCTGGAGGCCAAGGCGTCGTGAGACCGTGGGTGGGCCGATGCCGGAGCTTTTAGACCGTCTGCAAGCGGCCCTCGTCGACCGCTACGCCATCGAACGAGAGGTCGGTCGGGGCGGCATGGCGACCGTCTACCTCGCGCAAGACGTTCGGCACCACCGGCCGGTGGCCGTCAAGGTGCTGCATCCCCAGTTGGCGGTCAGTCTCGGCTCCGACCGCTTCCTGCGCGAGATCCAAATCGCCGCCCGGTTGCAGCATCCCCACATCGTGCCACTGTACGATTCAGGGCAAGCCGAGGACTTGCTCTACTACGTGATGCCCTACGTAGAGGGGGAGAGTCTGCGCCAGCGTCTGGCGCGCGAGCCGCGGCTGCCAGTCGAGGACGCGATTCAGATCGCCCGGGCCGTCGCCGCGGCGTTGGATTACGCCCATCGCAACCACGTGGTGCATCGCGACATCAAGCCCGAGAACGTGATGCTGCACCAAGGCGAGGCGGTCGTAACCGACTTCGGCATCGCCAAGGCCGTCACCGCAGCCGCGGACAACCTGACGCAGACCGGGACGGCGGTGGGGACGCCGGCTTACATGAGCCCGGAGCAAGCGGCGGGCGAGGCGGAGCTCGACGGCCGCAGCGACGTCTACTCCCTCGGCGCCATGCTGTACGAAATGCTGGGAGGGACGGCGCCCTTCACCGGCACGACGGCGCAGGCGATCATCGCGAAGCTGTTCACGGAACCGGTGCCGTCGCTCCGCGAACACCGGGAGGACGTCGCCGAGTGGCTGGACCAGGCCGTGCGGAAGGCGCTGGCCAAAGCCCCCACGGATCGCTTCGCGACGGCGGCCCAGTTCGCCCAGGCGCTCGCGTGGCCCTCCAGCGGCTCGACCCCGCCGGGAACGCCGGCCGGCGCGAGTGCCCCGAAATCGATCGCGGTGCTCCCGTTCGTCAACATGAGCGCCGACCCCGAGAACGAATATTTCACCGACGGCATCGCCGAAGAGATCATCAACGCCCTCACCAAGATCCAGGCATTGCGCGTGGCGGCCCGTACGTCGTCGTTTGCGTTCAAGGGAAAGAACGAGGACATCGGGGAGATCGGCCGGAAGTTGAAGGTCGCGACCGTGCTGGAGGGTAGCGTCCGCAAAGCCGGGACCCGGCTGCGTGTGACGGCCCAGCTCGTAAACGTCGCCGACGGCTATCATCTGTGGTCTGAGCGGTACGACCGCCAGCTCGAAGACGTGTTCGTGATCCAGGACGAGATCTCCGAGAACATCGTGCGCGCGCTGCGAGTGGTCCTGAGCGAGGAGGAGAAGCGGGCGATCGAGAAGGCCCCGACCGAGAATGTGCAGGCGTACGACTACTACCTGCGCGGGCGCCAGTTTTTCCACCAGTTCCGGAGAACGGGGATTCAATTCGCGCGCAGGATGTTCGAGCGCGCGATCGAGATCGATCCGAATTACGCGCTCGCTTATGCCGGGGTCGCCGACTGCTGTTCGTTTCTCTACATGTACTGGGACGGCAGCAAGGCGAACCTCGAGAGCGCGGAGTCCGCGAGCCGCAAAGCGCTTGAGCTCGCCCCGGACCTCGCCGAGGCCCATGCTTCGCGGGGATTCGCCCTGACCCTGCGCCAGCAGTACCTCGAGGCGCGCCGGGAATTCGAGACGGCCATCCGGCTCAACCCCAAGCTCTACGAAGCGCACTATCTGTATGCGCGTGCTTGCATGCAGGAGGGCAAGCTGGAGGACGCCGTACGGCATTACGAAGATGCGTGCCGCGTGCGGCCAGAGGATTATCAGGCGCAGCTGTTGATGCAGGCGCCCTTGAAGGGGCTGGGCCGCAAGGCTGACGCTGCGGTGGCCCAGCGGCGGGGGTTGCAGCTGGCCGAGAAGCACCTCGAGCTCAACCCAGACGACGCACGCGCTCTTTATCTGGGCGGGGGTGCCCTGGTACAGATCGGCGAGCGGGAGCGGGGCCTCGAGTGGGCGAAGCGCGCATGCGCCATTGATCCGGAAGACCCCGGGGTTCTCTACAACGTGGCCTGCGTATACGCGTTCCTGGAACAGACCGACGATGCCCTCACCTGCCTCGAGAAAGCGATCCGCAACGGGTTCGGGCACCGCGAGTGGCTCGAGAACGATCCCGATCTCGACTCGCTGCGCGGCGTCCCCCGGTTCAAGACACTGCTGAGCAAGATGTAGGCAGTCGAGATGCTCGCCGCCCGCATACGCCTCTGGTTCGGCTTCGACGCTCCGGTCGACCGGCGCACGTACGTCCTGAACGGGGCCGGACTGATGGCGTGCAAGTACCTGATGGACGCCGCGGTGGTCGGGGCGTTCACCGGGCGGCTGTTCACCCCGCTCGACTACCTCAATCCCGTCTGGACGATGCGCCAGCAAGCCCTGC
>Ga0209056_10007087_pt1 | contig 11547 bp, 6 predicted proteins | sample GraSoiAngelo_114_FD_185876 | JGI IMG/M metagenome (GOLD analysis project Ga0209056, IMG submission 185876) | Grasslands soil microbial communities from the Angelo Coastal Reserve, California, USA - 14_0903_13_40cm (SPAdes) (version 2) | ecosystem: Environmental > Terrestrial > Soil > Grasslands ... | reverse complement strand
GACGGTCGGCGGGATCAATCTAGAGGACATTCGCTCGCCGGACTGCTTCCATATCGAGCAACGCCTGCGCGAAACGCTCGGCATCCCCGTGTTCCACGACGACCAGCACGGCACGGCGATTATTTCCGGCGCTGCGCTGCTCAACGCGCTCCTCCTCGTCAAGAAAGACCTCGCCAAGGTCAAGATCGTATTCGCAGGCGCGGGCGCGGCCGCGATCGCGACCGCCGAGCACTACGTGCGGCTCGGCGTCCGCCGCGAGAACATCGTCATGTGCGATCACAAAGGCGTGATCTACAACGGCCGCGAGGGGTTGGACGAGTTCAAGCAGCGCTTCGCGATCGAAACGAAGGCGCGCACGCTCGCGGAAGCGCTGCAGGGTGCCGACGTGTTCGTCGGATTGTCGGTGGCCGGCATCGTGACGGGCGACATGCTGCAGGGGATGGCAAAGAAGCCCGTGATCTTCGCGCTCGCCAATCCGACGCCCGAGATCATGCCGGACGAGGCGAAGAAGGCGCGCCCCGACGCGATCGTGGCGACGGGCCGGTCCGATTTCCCGAATCAAGTGAACAACGTGCTCGGCTTCCCGTTCATCTTTCGCGGCGCGCTCGACGTGCGCGCCAAGAAGATCAACGAGGAGATGGAGATGGCCGCGACGCGCGCGCTCGCCGAGCTGGCCAAAGAGGAAGTGCCGGAGTCGGTCACGCGCGCGTACGGAGGCGACAAGCTCAAGTTCGGACCGGACTATCTGATTCCGAAGCCGTTCGACCCGCGGGTGCTGCTGTGGGTCGCACCCGCCGTCGCGTGGGCGGCGGTCGCCTCGGGCATCGCGGGACGGATCATCGACGTCGAGGAGTATCGCGCGGAGCTGGAAGCCCGGCTCGGACCTGAGCGCCAAGTCATGCGCGGGCTCATCACGCGCGCGCAGCGGGATCCACCGAGTATCGTGTTTCCGGAGGGCGACGACCCGCGCATCCTGCGCGCCTCGCGCATTCTCGCGGACGAAGGCATCGCCCGGCCCATCCTGCTCGGTGATCTCGACGCGATCCGGCGCCAGGCCGACGACGGATCGCTGACGCTCGAGGACATCGAGCTCGTCAATCCGCGGACCGCGACCGATCGCGATCAGCTCGCGCAGGAGTTGTGGCAGGTCCGCCGGCGCCGCGGCATGACGCTGCGCGAAGCGAAGAACCGGGTGCTCGATCCGATGTACTACGGCCTGCTCATGTTGCGGGCCGGGCGGACCGACGCGCTGGTCGCCGGCGAGGAAATCGACTATCCGGACGCGTTGCGGCCGTCGCTCCAGGTGATCGGCGCGGAGCCCGGTCGCAAGCACGTCAGCGGCATCTACATGATGATCTTCCGGCAGCAAACCTTCTTCTTTGCCGATACGACGGTGAACATCGAGCCGGACGCCGAGACCCTGGCAGAAATCGCGACCGCGACCGCAAAGTTCGTCATGCGCCTCGGCATCGAGCCGCGCATCGCGATGCTGTCGTTCTCGAATTTCGGCTCGGTCAAGCATCCGGCCGCCGCCAAAGTGCAGCAGGCTGTCACACTCTTGCATGAGCGCGAGCCCGAGCTGCAGGTCGATGGCGAGATGCAGGCTGATACCGCGGTGGTGGAGCGCATCCTGACGCGGGTGTACCCGTTCGCCAAGCTGCGCGGGCCAGCTAACGTATTGATATTTCCAGACTTAAACGCCGCCAATATCGCCTACAAACTGCTCGCCCGGCTCGGCGACGCCCAGGCCATTGGACCCATCCTTGTGGGGATGGCCCGTCCGGTCCATGTCTTGCAAAGGTTGTCAGAGGTCCCCGACATCGTGAATATGGCAGTAATTGCCGCTATCGACGCCTTGGAGCATCGCCGCCAGGTGCGGCCAACCAAATAGGCCATGGGCATATCGACTGAACAGCGTGTGTACCGGAATCTGACGCCGTCGCAACTCTACGAGCACGCCCTCCGCCGGCGCGAAGGGGTCGTGACGTCCGCGGGGGGGGGACCGTTCTGTGCCGTGACGTCGCCGCATACCGGCCGCAGCCCGAACGACAAGTTCCTCGTCCAGGAGCCCGACTCCACCGGTCAGATCTGGTGGGGCAAGGTGAATCAGCCGATCGCGCCCGAAAAGTTCGAGCGCCTCAAGGCCGACGTCGAAGCGCACCTGAGCGGTCAGGACCTCTTCGTGCGCGACGTGTATGCGGGCGCCGATCCCGCGTTCCGTGTCCCGATTCGCTTCATGACGCCGAACGCCTGGCACGCGCTCTTCGTCTACAACATGTTCCTGCGCCCGGCCGACGGCGAGCTGGCGGGCTTCGAACCGGGATTCGAAGTGCTGCACGCTCCCGAATTCCACGCGGACCCCGCCATCCATGGGACCAAGTCCGGCACGTTCATCATCGTGAGCTTTGAGCAGCGCACGATCCTGATCGGTGGCACGCGCTACGCCGGCGAGCTCAAGAAATCGATCTTCAGCGTCCTCAACTACCTCATGCCGCTACAAGGCGTGCTCTCGATGCACTGCTCCGCCAACGTGGGCAAGCAGGGCGACTGTGCGCTGTTCTTCGGTCTCTCCGGCACGGGGAAGACGACGCTCTCCGCCGATCCCGAACGCCGCTTGATCGGCGACGACGAGCACGGCTGGTCCGAGGAGGGGGTCTTCAACTTCGAGGGCGGCTGCTACGCGAAGGTGATCAAGCTGTCGCGCGAGGGCGAGCCCGAAATCTTCGCGACCACGGAGATGTTCGGCACCGTCCTCGAGAACGTGGACGTGAATCCCGAGACCGGCGCCGTGGATCTGAACTCGCAGCGCATCACCGAGAACACGCGCGCCTCCTATCCGATTCACTACATCCCGAACCACGTGCCCGAAGGCATGGCCGGCCATCCGGCGCATGTCGTCTTCCTGACGTGCGACGCGTTCGGCGTGATGCCGCCGATCGCGAAGCTGACACCGGAACAGGCGATGTATCACTTCCTCTCCGGCTATACAGCGAAGGTCGCCGGCACCGAGCGCGGCGTCACCGAACCGAAGGAGACATTCTCCGCGTGCTTCGGCGCGCCGTTCCTCCCCCTGCATCCCAGCGTCTATGCCAGGATGCTCGGCGAGCGAATTGCACGGCACGACGTCCAGTGCTGGCTCGTGAACACCGGGTGGACCGCTGGACCCTACGGCGTGGGACATCGCATGGACCTGAAGAGCACGCGGGCCATGATTCGCGCGGCCCTCGCGGGCGAGCTCGACAACGTGGCGACGCGGCGCGAGCCGACGTTCGGACTGCAGGTCCCGAAACATGTGCCCGGTGTAGCGGACGCGCTGCTCGATCCCCGCACGACGTGGAATGATCCCGCCGCGTACGACGTCCAGGCGCAGAAACTCACCGCCCTCTTCCGGAAGAACTTCGAGCAGTTCGCCGAGCTCGTTCCGGTGAGCGTCCGGGAGGCCGGACCGAAGACTTGAGTCAATTCGAGGTCGTTCGCGACCCGCTGTGGAACAACATCCGCCTCGAGCCCGAGGCGCTCGCCATCATCGACACGCCTGCGTTCCAGCGGCTGCGCTATGTCCGGCAGCTCGGTCACGCATTTCTGGTTTACCCTGGCGCCACGCACACCCGCTTCGAGCACGCGCTCGGCGCATACCATCTCGCCTGCCGCGTAACCAAGGAGCTCGAGGTCCAGCTCGCCGCGCTGCTGCATGACATCGGCCACTACCCGTTCTCCCATGCGCTCGAAGAGGCGGGTCTACCACCGCACGAAAGCCTCGCCGCTCGCCATCTGCGCAGCAGCGCGCTGACCGCGACGCTCGCACCGCTGAATGTCTCAGCCGACCGGCTGCTGGAGCTGATTCAAGGAACCAGCAAATCCTCGCTCGCCGGCCTCGTCTCCGGATCCATCGACGTGGACAAGCTCGATTATCTGTCGCGGGACGCGAAAATGTGCGGCGTGCCGTACGGCGTCGTCGACGTAGACCGGCTGCTCACGTCGCTCAGTGTGTCCGCTGATGGCCTGGTGCTGCACGCCAAGGGGCTGGCAGCGCTCGAGTCGCTGCTATTCGCGAAGTATCAGATGTATCGCAACGTGTACTGGCACCACGCGGTGCGCAGCGCCACCGCGATGTTCAAGCGGCTGGTACGCCGCGCCATCGCCGCCCGGCGCATGTCTCCCGACGACATCGCGGTCGCGACCGACGACGGGTTGAGTCACGAGCTGCAGCAGCACGATCAGACGGGCCTGGCGCGCGCGCTGCGCGAGCGGCGGCTCGCGAAGCGTGCGCTCGACATTCCCGGGACCGAGCTACCCGCCGAGACCTTCGATTGGCCGTCGCGGAGTCCCGATCTGCTCGAGAGTGTGGAAGAGCGGATCGCGCGCGAGCTCGGACTGCGCCCGGATCAGCTGTTTCTCGATTTCCCCTCGAAGCCCGACATGTTCGACGTATCGCTGCCGGGGCTGGGAAGTCTCGGCTTGCCGCGCGTCGCGGCGGAGCTGCACCGCTCCGCGCAGCGTCTCCGCGTCTTCGTGCTCGAGTCGGTGGAGATTCCGGCGCATGCGATTATCGAGCTGGTGACCGTGCCGCGGGAAGAAATAGCGGCGCGGCTCGTGAGTGGTGGACCGTTGCTGGCACGTCATTCCCGACTGTAAAAAAGGTCAGCGCGGCCGCGTGGGGGTCTGCAGCGTCGTGACGGTTTCCTGCGGGGGGGGCTCGACGGAGTCGATCCGCACGAGGATCGCCGTGATGTTGTCGAGTCCGCCGTGGCGATTGGCTTCTGCAATCAGCGCGTCGACTTCGTCCTGCGGCATCCGCTCGGGCGACAGCAACTCGGCCAGCTGATAGTCTTCGAGCATCCCCGTCAGACCATCTGACGCCAGGAGGAACAGGTCCCGAGCCTTTACCTGCCCGACATAGATGTCCGGCATGACGTCGCTGTTCGCGCCGACGCAACGCGTGATCACGTTGCTGTAGGGATGCGTCCGGGCCTGCTCCGGCGTGAGATACCCGGCGTCCACCTGCTCCTGCACGTAGGAATGGTCCTTCGTGAGCTGGGTGAGGTGGCCGTCCCGCAATAAGTACGCACGGCTGTCGCCCACCTGACCGATGAGAAAGCGGTTTTCGAATAGCGTCAGCGCGGTGACCGTCGTCCCCATGCCGCGCTTGTCGTGTTCAGTCAGCGTGCGCTGAAAGATCGCGCCATTCGCCGTCCGGATCGCGCCGCGCATCCGCTCCGTGACCTGCGCATCGCTGAGACCGCGGACCGAGTGGATCTCATCGGCGACAATCCGCACCGCCATTTCGCTGGCGACTTCCCCCGCGGCATGCCCTCCCATACCGTCGGCAACCACAAAAATCCCTCGGTCGGGAATCATGCGAAAACTGTCCTCGTTCCCCGACCGGATAACGCCGACGTCGGTACGGCCCGCAGATGTGATGTGCACGTGATCCCTAGATAAACAGCCAGTACGCCAGTCCGACGATCCCGAGCAGGAGCACAGCGGCGCTGCCTCCGCATCCTTTGCCCTTTTTCTGCTGCGCGACCGGGGGAGCTTTCGACTTGGTCGGCGCCGGCTTGGTTGCCGCGGGCTTGGGCGCCGCGGGCTTCGCCGCTACTGGCTTTGCGGGGGCCGGCGAGGGGACCGCCGGTGCAGGCTTTGTGGGCGGTGCAGGCTTTGTGGGCGGTGCTGGCTTCGGAGGAGGAGACAGGACCATCTGCTCGATTACGCGTGTCCCACCGCCCCTGGCGACTTCGGCCCCCTCGTCCGTCGGCTCGAACACGAGGTAGACATCTCCGAACCGAACCGTGGCCCCCGGGACGAGCGGTGCCTCCCCTTTGACCTGATCTCCATCGACGAACGTCCCATTGGTGGAGTCGAGGTCCACCAATACCCATACGCCTTCGCGACGTTGGAGCTTCGCATGGGTGGTCGAGACCGATTCATCGGGCAGCACCAGATCGTTGTAATCGGCCCGCCCAATGTTGACGACCGGTGTTTTGACGCCGAGCCGCTGCCCCTTCAGTGCCCCCCCGCGTACCAGGAAGCTCGCCAAGGGAGCCCCGGATGGTCGCGGCGCAGCCGGGACGCCATGAACGGTCTCCCGCAGCCGCTCGCCCTTGGGAGGTGGCGGGGGTACGGCCGAGGGCGCGCTAGCGGCCGGCCCCGGCTGAGGGTTTGCAGGAGGCGGAGCTGACGGCGCGGGAGCTGCGGTATCCGCGTAAAACCGGAACTTCTCTTCACCGATGGTGATGATGTCGGCTCGTGCGAGCAGTCGTTGCCCTTCGATCCGAGTCTCGTTGACTGACGTCCCGTTGGTGCTGGAATCCACCAGCAAGTAGCCCTTGGGCGTCTGCATGATTTCGGCATGGCGGCGCGACACGTCCTTCCCGGAGACAACGACGTCGCAGGATGCATCACGGCCAAACACCAGGGACGTTCCGGCGATGGCGTATTCCCGCCCATCGGTCAGCGACACCACGCGCCCGCCGGTGTTCACCGTGACCTTCCCGCCCTTGGCCTCGGCTTTCGCCCGCTCCATCGCCTGCGGCACGCTCATCGCCTGGACGTACTGCGTGCTCCCGCTACGCCGCTCATCCACGAACGTGAGCTCCTGCCCTCCAACCTCCACCTTGTCGCCATGCAGGAGCGGGGTCGGTTCGGCACCCAGCCGCACGCCGTTGATCAGGACCTCGGCTTCGGGAACTGCCTTGGTGATGACGACTTGTCCGTCAGGCAGAGACTTCAACTTCGCGTGTCTGGGGAGAACACCTGGAACGGCGAGCGGGATGGCGGAGCCGGGATCCGCGCCGAGCAGCACTTCCCCTTGCGGGAGTGTGAATCTCCGCCCGCCCATTTCAAGCAACGCCATGCACGTGCACTCCCGTATCTGTGGCCAGGCCGTGAAGTTACGCCCCGGTGTGTAACCGGGCAAGGAACCAGAAGTTAGGTGACTCCGACCGATTCTTCACGCCCGATCAGCCCGCTGCGCAACCAGTACCAGAAGATCAGCGACCCGACGATGACCGTCGCGTAGCTGTTGATGAAGCGCCAGATCAACGTGTAACTCGGCGTCAACTCGCGCGGAACGTAGATCGACATCACTGCCGCCGAGGTCAGCTCCGCCAAACCGGAGCCTCCAGGTGTGGGCGCGAAATATAGAAGGAAGGAAATCAGGATTTGCAGCAGGAGAATGTCGGTGAAGTCGGCCGGGATGCCCAGCACTCGCATGGTCACATAGCCGGCCAGCAGCTTGTTCGCGTGCGATGGCGCCGAGATCACGATCGCGAGCAGCAGCGTGAGCAGGCCTTTCGGCGACCGAAACGCGAGCATGCAATCGTGGGCGCGATCGACGCCGGCCGACAGCTTCGCCATGCGCTCGGCAGCCTTCGGGCTGCGGCCGGCGAAGCGTCCGGCCAGGCGCTGAATGAGCCGCTTCATGACCGCGGGGAAAATGACGGCCGTCAACATCAGCAGCCCGATGAGCCCGAAGATCGTGAGGCTGGTTTTGAAGAGGTCGTAGAGCGTGATGCCGAGGACGAGGCCATGTTGGGAGAGTGACTGCCCCGCCCCGAGCAGCACAGCCACGGGTCCGGCGATCGCAAAGAAGCCGACCGTGGCAATGAACGTGACGAAGATCGAGCTGAGGGCCACGGGCACCGGCACCCCGGCGCGCTTCATGACCCACATCGACACAGGGGCGGAGCCGGACTGAAAGGGCGTGAGGTACGCGGCCCAGGCCCCAAAGCCGCCGGCGAGCACCATGTCCCGCAGCCTGACACTCGGATGGACGTGCCGGGTGCACACCCAGAGCCGCAGCCCACCGCCGAACCAGTCCATCGAGGCCAGGACCAGGCCGGCGGCGATCCAGCCCCAGTGCAATCGCAGGAATGGCGACAGTAAGACATCGACGCGGTCGCCGAAACGAATCAGGTAGTACGCAACGAGAAGAGCGACCCCACCGAGGGAGATGGCGGCAAACAACTCGAGGCCACGACGCAGCAGCCGCGGGGTCAGGGCGAGAGCCACGCGGGCGAAAGTAGGGAGGATTGGTGGATTTGGACAGGTCTTGGTTATCTTCGTTGGTTATGCGTCAGCCTCCGCAACGCGTCGTGCTCCACAACGTACGCCAGCATAATCTGAAGGGCATCACCGTCGAATTCCCGCGCCGGGCGCTCTCGGTCGTCACCGGGCCGTCCGGCTCGGGAAAAAGCTCACTCGCGTTCGACACGCTCTACGCCGAGGGGCAGCGTCGCTACATCGAATCCCTCTCGACGTATGCCAAGCAGTTCCTCGAGCGGATGCCGAAGCCGCTGGTCGATGCGATGGAGGGCCTTTCACCAGCCGTCGCGATCGAACAGAAGAACCCCACGACATCGAGTCGCTCGACGGTCGGGACGGCCACGGAAATCAATGATTTCCTGCGCCTGTTGTGGGCTCGCGCCGGGACGCAAACCTGCCTGCGATGTGGCCGCGAGGTGAAGCGGGATACGGTGCAGGAGGTGGTTGACTACGTACTGACGGGACACGGGACACGGGACACGGAAAACGTCGTCGTGGCATTCCCCCTGCCCTCGTCTGCACATCGTCCGGATGTCGCAATCGCCGCACAGTTGCAGGCAGCCGGATTTGTGCGCGCACAAGTAGATGGCCAGGTGGTGCGACTCGATGAAGATGGCGCGGAAGAGCGGGTACGCGCGGGGACGGACGTGCTTGTTCTCGTTGATCGAATCTCGCCGCTTCCTGAGAACCGCGGTCGCCTCGCCGAGGCTATCGCTACCGCGTTCAGCGAGGGTGAAGGAGTTGCCATCGCCCTGAACAACGGCGACCGGCGGCGCTTCTCCGAACACCCCGCCTGCTCCGACTGTGGCGGCGCCGCACCCGCGCTCACACCGACGCTGTTCTCGTTCAACAATCCGCGCGGCGCGTGTCCCGCGTGCAACGGGTTCGGCGCCGTGCTGGAATACGACGAGTCGCTGATCGTGCCGGATCCACGCCGCTCGCTCGCCGCCGGTGCGCTCGATCCCTGGACCAAGCCCCGTTACGAAGGCCGCCGGCGCTTGCTGCGGGAGACCGCTCGGGCACGCGGCATTGGCCTGGATGTAGGCTGGAAGGACATTCCGGCGCGCGACCGGCATTTCCTGCTCCACAACACGGAAGGCCGCTACCTCGGGATGCTTCCGTTCCTCGAGCGGCTCGAGGAAAAGCGCTACAAGCAGTACATCCGTGTGTTCCTCCGTCAATACCAGCTCGCCAAGACATGCCCGGCATGTGGTGGCGCGCGACTCAAACCCGAGTCACTCGCGGTCCGCGTGGCAGGCAAAACGATCGCCGAAGTCGCCGCGCTGACCGCTGCCGACCTCGTGAGTTGGCTGGACAGTCTCCAGCTCCCGGCGTTTCAGCAGCAGGTCGCCAATCACATCCAGGGCGAGCTGCGTGCCCGCGTCGGGTTCGTGAACGACGTCGGCCTCGGGTATCTCACGCTCGACCGCCAGACGCGTACCCTGTCGGGCGGCGAGGCACAGCGCATCGCGCTCTCGAACGCGCTGGGTTCGCACCTGGTGGATACGCTGTACGTGCTGGATGAACCGTCCATCGGCCTGCATGCGGCGGATGTGGACCGGCTGCTGGGGCTGCTACGCCGGCTATCCGACGCCGGCAATACCGTGGTCGTCGTCGAGCACGATCCCGCAGCCATGCGTGCCGCCAGCTGGATGGTCGAGCTCGGCCCCGCGAGCGGCGAGGCCGGTGGACAGGTCGTTTACCAGGGACCCGCGGCGGCCGTGCGCGAAGCAGGCACCCTCACCGGCCAGTATTTGTCGGGCGAAAAGCGCATCGGTGTGCCGTCGGCACGCCGGCCCGCGGTGCGCTGGCTCGACGTGAAGGGCGCGCGGCTGCACAACATCAAGGGCGTCGATTTTCGGATCCCACTCGGCACACTCACGGTGGTGACCGGAGTATCGGGTTCCGGGAAATCGACGCTCGTCCATGACGTGCTGTACCGGCAGCTCGAGGGACGACTCCGCGGCGAGCACAGCGCCAAGCAACATCTCGGCGAGCCCGTGGGAGACGTCACGGCGATGAAGGGGTGGGAGCACCTCGAAGACGTCGTACTGATCGACCAAGCGCCTATCGGGCGCACACCGCGCTCCAATCCCGTCACGTACGTGAAGGCCTTCGACGAGCTGCGCGCCCTGTTCGCGAATGAAGCCCTGGCGCGCGCGCGGGGATACGGGCCGAGCACGTTCTCGTTCAATGTTGCGGGCGGCCGCTGTGAGGGGTGCGAGGGCGCGGGGCACGTGCTCATCGAGATGGTGTTTCTCGCCAACGTGTTCGTGCCGTGCGAGGTGTGCGGCGGCTCGCGCTTCAAGCGCGAGGTGCTCGACGTCAAACTGCAAGGCGCCAACATCGCGCAGGCGCTCGAATGGACCGTGAACCAGGCGATCCAGCGGCTGCACCGCCATCCGCGCCTCGCGCGCGCGCTCTGGTACCTCCAGCAAGTGGGGCTCGGCTACCTGCGGCTCGGGCAGCCGGCCACGACGTTGTCGGGCGGCGAGGCGCAGCGCTTGAAAATCGCCCGGGAGTTGGCGCGGACCAAAGGCGCCCGGCGGCTCTACATCCTCGACGAGCCGACCACCGGGCTGCATCTCGATGACGTGCGCGTGCTGTGCAAAGTGCTGGACCGGCTCGTGGACGCCGGGCACACCGTGCTTGTGATCGAGCACAATCTCGACGTCATCAAGCGCGCCGACTGGGTGATTGATTTGGGCCCAGGGGCTGGGGATCAGGGGGGCCGCATTGTTGCCGCGGGTACGCCCGAGGATGTCGCGCAGACCGCCGACTCGGTCACAGGAAGGTACTTGCGGGACCTGGCGTGACGCGACGTCGCGCCGACGTGTTGTTGATCACTGCCGCCGCCGTCTGGGGCGTCAGCTTCGTCGTTGTCAAGGACGCGCTGACTTCTGCGTCTCCCCTGCTTTTTCTCGCGCTGCGCTTCACGATCGCGACCCTCGTGCTGGCGCCCTTCGTCGATCTACGCGGCGGGTTTTCACGGGCCGAGCTGCGCGCCGGTGTGGTGCTCACGGCGCTCCTGGCCTCGGGCTTCGCCACGCAAGCCTATGGCCTGCAGTACACGACGCCCGCGCGCTCGGCGTTCATCGTCGCGATGTCTTCGGTGCTGGCACCGTTCATCGCGCTCGTGCTCCTCAAGCATCGCACGGGCTGGATGGTGCTACTCGCGCTCGTCATCGCGGGGAGTGGGATCTATTTCCTGACGGCCCCTGACACCGGTGGGCTCAATCGGGGGGATCTCTGGACGCTCATCACGGCGGTGGTGTTTGGCGGACATATCGTCGCCGTGTCCGAGTTCTCGAAGCGCTTCGACGCACAGCGTCTCGTGTGGTTGCAGCTCCCCGGAACCGCGATCGGCACCCTGATTGCTGCGCTGCTGCTGGAGCAGCTGCGGTTCGCCTGGTCATTCAGTCTCGTGGCCGCACTGCTGTTCCTCGCAGTCATGTCCACGGTCGTCGCGCTGGTATGGCAGTTCCGGGCGCAACGCGAAATGTC
>Ga0209056_10007085_pt1 | contig 11549 bp, 7 predicted proteins | sample GraSoiAngelo_114_FD_185876 | JGI IMG/M metagenome (GOLD analysis project Ga0209056, IMG submission 185876) | Grasslands soil microbial communities from the Angelo Coastal Reserve, California, USA - 14_0903_13_40cm (SPAdes) (version 2) | ecosystem: Environmental > Terrestrial > Soil > Grasslands ... | reverse complement strand
GACGACGCACTGGACGCTCTTCGAGGCGCTGCTGCAGTGGTTCCAGCAGGGCACCTGGCCGCCGCTGCGCGAAGCGTTCGACCTCGGGTATCCGCTGGGCATGTCCATCCTCCAGGACCTCGTGGTCGGTCCACTGCCGGAGGGCAAGACGCTCGCGCTGCATCCCATCGCGGTCGCTGGCTGGTTTGGCTTCCTGCTCACCGCGCTCAACCTCTTGCCGCTCGGCCAGCTCGACGGTGGACACGTCCTGTTCGGCGCCGCGCCGCGGCTGCACCGTCTGCTCGGTCCTCCGCTCGCGGCCGTGCTTCTCGGCCTGGGCATTTTCACGGCCTTTCCCGGCTGGATCCTCTGGGGGCTCTTGATGGGGCTCGGCCTCGGCATGCACCCCCGTCTTTCCGAGCCGGAGCACCGGGTCGATCTCGCGCGCAGGGTACAGGTGGCGGTGAGCCTGCTGCTTTTCCTGCTCTCGTTTTCGCCGGTGCCTCTCGCCCTGCTCGCGCGGTAGAACGGGACCATGCCCGATTCACTGCGCGAGATGCTCGGTCCGGGCGGAGCGCTCTCGCGCGTGCTTCCCGCGTACGAGGCGCGCCCGCCGCAGCTGGCGATGGCGGCGCAGGTCGAGCACGCGCTCGCCCGCGGGCGGGCGCTGGTGGTCGAGGCCGGGACAGGCACCGGGAAGACCCTGGCGTACCTGCTTCCCGCGGCGCGCAGCGGACTCAAGACAGTCGTCTCGACCGCGACCAAGACGCTCCAGGAGCAGCTCGCGGAGAAGGACGTCCCGCTGTTGCGGGCGCTCGGCGTCGATGCGAAGGTCGCCTTCCTCAAGGGGAGGCAGAACTATCTCTGCCTGCTGCGGTTCGAGCAGTTCCTGCGCAATCCGACCTTCTCGGTGCGCGAGGAAGCGGCCGTCTTCGACGCCATCGCCGCGTGGGCGGAGACCACGCAGACGGGCGACCGCGCGGAGCTGAGCGAGCTCCCGGAGAACCTCGCCTCCTGGCGCGACCTGTCGGCGACGGCGGATCAATGCATCGGAGCCAAGTGCGCGCACTACGATCGCTGTTTCGTTTTTCGCATGCGGCAGAAGGCCGCGGAAGCGGACGTGATCGTCGTCAACCACCACCTCTTCTTCGCGGATCTCGCGCTGCGCACCTCGTCCGCCGGAGACACGGGCGCCGCCGTGCTGCCGAAATACGACGCGGTGGTGTTCGACGAGGCGCACGCCGTCGAGGAGGTGGCGACGGAGCACTTCGGCGCGCAGCTTTCGAGCTTCCGGGTCGGGGAGCTGGCGCGGGACGCGCTGAAGAGCTTGCAGGACCATCCCGACCGGGTCGAGGCGCTGGGGTTGGCGACACGGCTGCTGCGGGAGGGGCGCGACTTCTTCGAGGTGGCGGCGGAGGCCGCGCCGGAGCGTCAGACCGACCCGGGGCGATCCTCCCGCAAGGCGGGTGGGGGCCCTGCCGTACAGGGCGAAGGGCGATGGGCGCTCCTTCCCGGAGCCCTGCGTCCCGCGGAAGCCGAGCGCCAGAAGCTCGCCGAAGCGATCCGCGCGCTCGGCGCCGCGCTCTCCGGGACGGGCGACGAGCAGCTGGCCCTTCTCGAGCGCCGCTGCCTGGGGCTGAACGCGGACCTGGAGCTGTTCTCGGAGACGAAGCGTCGTCCCGACCTGATCCATTGGGCCGAATCGCGAGGGGGGCATCTGTTCCTGCACGCTTCGCCGATCGACGTCAAAGGCCTGTTGCAGGACAAGCTTTACGACCGCATCGGTCCCGTCGTCTTCACCAGCGCGACGCTCGCCGTGGGCGGGCAGCTCGAGTACTTCGCGCAGCGCATCGGGCTCTCCGATGACTCCGGCCCGCTCTTTCCGCTCGAGACCCATGTCCTCGCCTCGCCGTTCGATTACCAGTCGAATGCGGCCCTGTATCTGCCGCGGGAGATGCCCGACCCGCAGGATTCCGCTTTCGTCGAGGCGGTTGCTGGCGAGCTGCGCGCGCTGCTCCCGATCACCTCCGGCCGGGCGTTCGTGCTCTTCACCTCGCTGCGCAACATGCGCGCGGTGCACGGATTGCTTGCGGACGAGCTGCCCTGGCAGGTCCTGCTGCAGGGCGATGCACCGAAGGGGCAGCTGCTCAAGCGCTTCCGGGAGAAGCCGAGCGTGCTCTTCGCCTCGCAGAGCTTCTGGGAAGGCGTCGATGTTCCGGGCGAAGCGCTCAGCCTGGTCGTGATCGACAAGCTTCCCTTCGCCTCGCCGGCAGAGCCGATCGTCGCCGCGCGGATCGATCGGCTCCGCGCCGAAGGGCAAGACCCGTTCTACCGCTACCAGCTGCCGCAGGCCGCGCTGGCGCTGAAGCAGGGCTTCGGGCGCCTCATCCGCAGCGCCACCGATCGCGGGATCGTGGCGGTGCTCGATGCGCGCATGACCCGCAAGGGGTACGGGCGGGTCTTCATCGACTCGCTCCCGCCCTGCCGGATGCTGCGCACTGCCGAGGAGGTGGCGGAGCTCTGGTCCGGCCGTGCTGCCTGTAAAGGTGTGACAGGAGCGTAGCCATGCTCACCTCCCCGAATCGGGAACGGCCGGAAAGAACTCTTGGCGTGGTCGGGTGTTCAGGAGAAACTAGTCGCGACTGATCTTCTCCGCCGGCGAGGCGCCGGGCGAAGGCAGCGGGACCGCGCGAAGGCCCATCGGGCAGACGTGTCGGATCGGGTGATCGTACCGTGCAGTTCAACACGGGCCAACGCGAGCTGACGCTCAAGATCGTCTACTACGGCCCCGGGCTGTCCGGGAAGACGACCAACCTGCGCGCTCTCTACCAGCGCATCCAGCCGCAGCTGCGCGGGCATCTGATGACGCTGGACACGGCCGACGACCGCACCCTCTTCTTCGACACGCTTCCCCTCGTGTTCACCGCCGGAAACCTCAAGGTGAAGCTCAAGTTGTTCACCGTGCCGGGCCAGGTGATGCACAACTCGACGCGGCGGATCGTGCTGCAGGGCGCCGACGCGATCGCCTTCATCGCCGACAGCCAGCCATCGAAGCGGCAGGAAAACTACAAGTACTGGCTGAACATGGTGGAGAACCTCAAGGCCAACGGGCTGACCATCGAGTCGATGCCGAACGTGGTCCAGTGGAACAAGAAGGACCTCGGCGACGCCTCGACCGATGAAGCGATCGAGAAGATGCGCAAGGAGAACAAGCAGCCCGTCTACGAGGCGGTGGCGGTGCGGGGCGAGGGCGTGGTCGAGACCTTCCTCGGGCTGGTGGAGATGACGTTCGATCACGTGGACAAAGTGTACCAGCTCTCGCAGAAGGTCGGGCTCGATCGCCAGGCCTTCGTCGACGAGCTGAGGCGGTGTCTGGTCGATCCGCCCTCGGGCGGCGGCAAGACGGGAACGGACGGAGCCTGAGAGGTGGCCGAGAGCATCCTCCACAAGCAACTCGTGCTCGGCGAGTTGCTCGATTTGACGAGCTTCACCAACGTCTGCCGGACGTTCGTCGACCTCTACAAGGTCGGCCTGAAGGTCTTCGACGCAAACGGCACCAAGCTGGTGGACATGAAGGTCGCCTCCGGCGACTTCTGCGCTTACATGTTCACCGGGCCGAACGGCCGACGGCTGTGCACGGAGACCGTCACGCACATCAAGGTCCGGCCGCTGGAAGCGCCGAACGCACAGCCTGCGATGGCCGTGCGCAACTGCTTCAGCGGCTTGCGCTACTTGATGATGCCCATCCTGTACGAGGGGGATCTGCTCGGCCGCATCATCTTCGGGCCCTTCATGCCCGACGAAGTGGGCGAGCTGGGCGCCGAGCTGACGGCGCTCCAGGGCGAATTCGATCTGAAGAAGGCGAAGGAGCTGATCGACCGGATCCGCCGCGCGCCGGAGAACACCGTCCGCCGCATCCTCGAGCACTTCGCCAAGCTGGTCGACGTGCTCGTCTTCACCTCGCACAAGGCGATGATCTCCAGCCAGCTGCACATCGAGAGCGTGACCGAGAGCTACCGGGAGGTGCAGGAGAAGAACAAGAAGCTCTCCGACGCCCTCGAGCGCCTGCAAGAGCTCTCGCGGCTCAAGTCGAACTTCCTCGCCACCGTCTCGCACGAGCTGCGCACGCCGCTCACCTCCGTGATCGGGTACAGCGAGATGCTGCTCGCCGGCCTCGCCGGCGACCTGAACGACGAGCAGAAGGACTATCTGAAGACGATTCTAGAAAAGGGCGAGTCGCTTTTGCGGCTGATCTCTTCCATCCTCGATCTCTCGCGCATCGAGGCGCGTGGCGTGCAGCTCGTGCGCAAGGCGACCGGCCTGGACGACATCGTGCAGAGCGCGATGGAGAGCGTGCTGCCGCAGAGCCTGAAGAAGAACCTCCAGCTGAAGTCCGAGGTGTCGCGCACGATCAAGAACGTGACGGTCGACAGCGACAAGATACGGCAGTGCGTGGTCAACCTGCTCTCCAACTCGGTGAAGTTCACGCCCGCGGGCGGCCAGATCCTGATCCAGGCAGGCCCCGCCGAACGGCCGCCAACGCAATCGGGGCCCTTCGGCAGCTCCGGGTACTTCCAGATCTCGGTCACGGACAATGGGATCGGGATCGCTCCCGAGCTGCAGAGCAAGGTTTTCGAGACGTTCTTCCAGGCCGACTCGTCCGCCTCCCGCGAGTACGGAGGCGCGGGGCTCGGGCTCTCGATCGTCCGCAGCTACGTCGACGCGCACGGCGGCGAAGTCTTCGTCAGGAGCGAGCTCGGCAAGGGCGCCACCTTCACGATGATCGTGCCGATCGAGCCGCCGGGCAGCGGGCTCGAGATGCCGCGGAATTGAGCACGGAATTCGAGCTCATCGAGGAGTTCCTCAAGCCGTTCCCGCGCGGCCGGGCGGTGGCGATCGGCCCGGGAAGCGACTGCGCGGCGCTGTCCGTCGCCCCGGGAATGCAGCTCGTCGCAACGACCGATGCCGTCGTCGAGGGCGTGCATTTCGACCTGCGGCGCTTTTCCCCGGAGGACGTGGGTTGGAAGGCGCTCGCCGTGAACCTTTCGGATCTCGCCGCCGCCGGCGCGAGGCCGCGCTGGTTCCTCTGTGCGTTGGCGGTGCCGAGGACCAGCCGCACGACGCAGATCGCCCGCCGGATCTCGCGCGGCATGGCTCCGCTCGCGCGACAGTCCGGCTGCGCCCTGGTGGGCGGCAACGTGACCCGCGCCTCGGAATGGTCGGTAACCATCACCGCCCTCGGCGAGGCCCGGCGTCCGTTGTCCCGCGACGGCGCCCGGCCCGGCGACGCCCTGGCCGTGGTCGGCTCGCTCGGTGACGCCGCCGCCGGCCTCAGGCCCGATCCCGCGCCGGCGGCCTCCCGCGCGCAGCGGCGTCCGAGGCCGCTCGTCCGCGAGGGCCTTCTCGCCGCCCGTTACGCCTCTGCCGCCATCGACGTCAGCGACGGCTTCCTCCAGGACCTGAGGCACCTGTGCAACGAGAGCGCGGTCGGCGCCATCGTCGAATGCACCTCGCTCCCGCTGGGATCTGCCGCCCGCCGTCTGCGCGACGGGTTGGACCTGGCCCTCACCGGCGGCGAAGATTACGCCCTCCTCCTCAGCATCCCGCGCCGGAATCTGGAGACGCTGCGCAAGAAGGTGCGTCTCGCCGAGGTCGGCCGGATGGTCCGGGGCCGTGACGTCCAGCTCACCGAGCTGGGTCAGCCCCGCCCCCTCCCTCGCCGGACCGGGTTCGACCACCTCAAGAAACCCGACCTGCTCGGCGTTTGATCTGAAACGTTACCGCCGTTACAAAGTCCGCCCGCCCCCGCGCAAAAGAATCGCGGAGGCGGTCGTGTGCTTTGGAACCGACTGCATCCACAACTTCGCCTTTCGCGGCCCGGCCGAAGGGCAGCCCGACCGCTCTCGCCGAGTTGCTCGCCGCCATCCGCGGCGGCGTCCGCAAGGTGCAGGCGCGCGGGCTCTTCGGCGCTGCCCGGGGGTACGCGCTCTCCCAACTCGTCCAGGACTCGAAGCGGCCGCTCGTCTGCGTAGAGCCCGACGAGGAGGCAGCCGAGGCGCTGGAGCGCGACCTGCGCTTCTTTGCCGGCGAGCGGGCGGTGGTGCGCATCCCGGCGGACGAAATCCTCCCCTACGAGGGGCTGACTCCGGACCGTCTCGTCGCGCAGCAGAGGATGGCGGCGCTCTTCCGCCTCCATCTCGGCGAGCGGCCCATCGTGGTCTGCTCGATCAAGTCGATCGGGCGCCGCGTCCTCCCCCGCGCCGCTCTCGACCGCCGCAGCCTGCAGATCTCCCTCGAGATGGAGCAGGACCGCGACCAGCTCGCGCGCATGCTCACCGCGGCCGGATACGCGAAGGTCCCCCTGGTCGAGGATCCCGGCACCTACGCGATTCGCGGCGGCGTCTTCGACATCTGGTCGCCGCTCGATCCCCAACCGGCCCGGCTGGAGTTCTTCGGCGACCTCGTGGAGAAGATCCGGTCGTTCGATCCACAGTCGCAGCGCACCTCGGGCGATTTGAAGGAGCTCTCGCTCTGCCCCGCACGCGAGATCGTCCTGGACGAGGAGGGCCGGCGCGCGGCGATCGCCACCGTGCGGGCGGCCGCGGACGCCGTGGAGACGCCCTCGCGCCAGCTGCGCGAGCTGATCGACGACCTCTCCACCGCGTCGCAGGACGACGCGCTCTTCGCGGCCGGGCTCACCGCGATCCTGCCCGGGTTCTATCCCGGCGGCCTTTCGCCCCTCACGGAGTATTTGCCCAAGGACGCCATCTGGGTCCTCGACGACCCGCTGGAGCTGGAACGGCAGTGGGGCGAGCTGTGGCAAGCGCTGGAAGATGCCTTTGCCGAGGCGCGCAAGAAGGGCGAGCTGGCGCTGGCGCCCGACGAGCATTTCCTGCACGAACGCGACCTGCGGCCGGCGGTGGAGGCGGCGCCGGTGCTCGAGTTGTCCGGCTTGACCATCGGGGCGGAGGCCGCGGCCGGAACCGCGGAGATCGATTTCGAGTTGCAGCCGACGAGCGACCTGCGCGCCGAGATCCAGAGCCACCACGGCGAGGACGGGGCACTGTCGCCGCTGGTGCGGCGGCTGGAGTCGCTGCGCGAGCGTGGGGTCACGGTGATGGTCGCGTGCCACTCGTCGGCGCAGGCGGAGCGGACGCGGCGCCTGCTGCTGGACCGCAATCTGATGGCGCAGATCGTGCCGCTGCCGGAGGCGGCATTCTCGCCGCACGTCCATGCCCATCTGGTGGTCGGCGAGATCAGCGCGGGGTTCGTCGATCTGCACTCCCGGCTGGCCCTCTTCTCCGACGAGGACGTCTTCGGGCCCCGCGCCCAGACGCGCAGGACGCCGCGCCGGCCGCGCACCTTCGGGGACGAAGGGGCCGACTTCCGCGACCTGAAAGAAGGCGACCTGGTGGTGCACGTCGATCACGGCATCGCGCGATACGACGGGCTCACCCGGCTGAACGTGCGCGGATTCGCGGCCGATTTCATCCTTCTGCACTTCGCCGGCAAGGACAAGCTGTACCTGCCGGTCGGGCGGCTGCGGCAGATCCAGAAGTACGCGGGCGGCGACCCCGAGAAGGTCCGGCTCGACTCGCTCAAGACCCAGACCTTCCAGAAGCGCAAAGCCCGGGTCAAGGAAGAGCTGCTCGAGATGGCCGCCGAGCTGCTGGACATCTACGCCGCGCGGGCCGCGCACCAGGGATACGCGTATACGCCCCCGGACGCGATGTACCGGCAGTTCGAGGCGGACTTCGAGTTCGAGGAGACCCCCGATCAAGAGCGCGCCATCGGCGAGGTGCTCGGCGACATGCAGCAGCAGAAGCCGATGGACCGGCTCGTCTGCGGGGATGTGGGCTACGGCAAGACCGAGGTCGCGCTGCGGGCGGCCTTCAAGGCCGTGGAGGACAAGAAGCAGGTGGCCCTGCTGGTGCCGACCACGGTGCTCGCGGCGCAGCACTTCCGCACCTTCGGCAAGCGGTTCAAGGATTACCCCGTGACGGTGGAGATGATCTCGCGGCTGCGCGAGGAGAAGCATGTCCGCGAGATCCTGCAGCGCGCCCGCGAGGGAAGGGTGGACGTGGTCATCGGCACCCACCGGCTGCTCTCCGCTGACGTCTCCTTCAAGGACCTCGGGCTGGTGGTGATCGACGAGGAGCAGCGCTTCGGCGTGAAGCACAAGGAGCAACTGAAGAAGCTGCGCAAGCTGGTGGACGTGCTCACGCTCACCGCGACGCCGATCCCACGCACGCTGCACATGTCGATGATGGGAGTGCGCGATCTCTCGATCATCGGCACACCTCCGGTGGATCGGCGCGCCATCCGCACCTTCGTTTCGAAGTTCGACGGCGCGACGATCAAAGAGGCCATCGAGCGGGAGCTGGCCCGCGGCGGGCAGGTCTTTTTCCTGCACAACCGGATCGAGACCATCGGCGGCGTGCTCGACTACCTGACGAAGCTCGTCCCGCAGGCGAAGATCGCGGTCGCGCACGGCCAGATGCCGGAGGGCAAGCTCGATAGGGTGATGACGGAGTTCATCGACCGCAAACACGACGTGCTGCTCTGCACCGCGATCATCGAGAGCGGGTTGGACATCCCCTCCGCCAACACCATCCTGGTCGACCGGGCCGACCATTTCGGGCTCTCGCAGCTCTACCAGATCCGCGGCCGCGTCGGCCGGAGCCGGGAGCGGGCCTACGCCTACCTGCTCATCCCGGCACGGCGCAAGATCACGCGCGACGCTCAGAAGCGGCTATCCGTATTGCAGCAGTTCACAGAGCTGGGCGCCGGTTTCCAGATCGCCTCGCACGACCTGGAGATCCGCGGCGCCGGAAACCTGCTCGGTCCGGACCAGAGCGGCAACATCGCTTCCGTCGGCTTCGATCTGTACACGCAGCTGATGGAGGAGGCAGTCGCGCAGCTCAAGGGCGAGGAGCGGAGGGAGGAGTTCGAGCCGGACGTCGAGCTGCCGATTCCGGCGTTGATCCCGGAGGACTACGTCCCGGACGTGCAGCAGCGGCTCTTCTTCTACAAGCGCCTGGCGTCGGCGGCCACGGAGGAAGCGCTGTACGACGCCAAGGGCGAGCTGCGCGATCAGTGCGGAGAGCCGCCGCCGGAGGTTGACGCTCTCGTCGAGGTGATGTCGCTCAAAAATGAGCTGCGCGCGCTGCGCATGCGCGGGCTCAAGAGCGGACCGGGCCGGCTCGTCGTGCAACTCGGACCGGACGCCGCCCTGGACCCCGTCCGCCTGGCGCAACTCGTGGCGAAGGGAAAGGGCCGATACCGCCTTACCCCGGGAATGGAGCTGGTGGCCACGATGGACGGCGACGCGGCCGCCCTGGAGAGCGCTCGCCAGCTCGTCCGCGAGCTGCGCGGTTGCGCACGGGCGAACTAGCGCTTTGCCGTACCCGGCTGCGTCTGGTATTTCCGCTCGGCCCCCTCACGAAGGATCCGCCGCATGAACAACCGCCTTGCCAGCGTTCTTTGCGCCGTGCTCGCCCTTGCCGGTTGCCGCAAGGGCGAGAAGTCCGGACCGGTCGTTGCGGAAGTCGGCGACGAGAAGATCACCGCCGACGAGGTCCGCCAGAGGCTCAACGAGACCAGCCCCTTCCTGCGGGCGCGCTACAACACGGTCGAGCGCAAGAAGGAATTCCTCGAGAACATGGTCCGCAACGAGCTGCTCGCGCAGGAGGCTATCCGGCAGGGATACGACAAGAGCCCGGCGGTGCGCGAGCAGACGAAACGGGCGATGATCCAAGAGCTCATCAAGCACCAGCTCGACTCGAAGCTCGCCGGCACCGACATCCCCGAGGAGGAGCTGAAGAAGTTCTACGACGCGCACCTGGACGATTTCGTAAAGCCGGAGCGGGCGCGCGTGTTTCACATCCTCCTGCCCGCGAAAGATGCCAGGGAGCGCGCGGAAGCGAAGAAGAAGGCGGCTGCCCTGCTCAAGGACATCGACGCCCGTGAGAAGAAGGGCGAGGTGAATGCGTTCCAGGGCGCCGCGATCAAGGAGAGCAAGGACGCGCCCTCCGCTCCGCTGGGCGGCGATCTGCGCTTCCTCTCCAAGGACGAGCTGACCAAGGCCTACAACGCCGAGCTGGCGAACGCGGCCTTCGAGCTGAAGAATCCGGGGGACAAGACGCAGCCCTTCGACACGCCCGCCGGCGTCGAGCTGGTAAAGTTGCAGGTGAAGACGGTGGCGATGAACCGGAGCTTCGAGGAGAGCAAGGAGCCGATCCGGCAGCGCATGGCGCGCGAGCGGCGCAGCCGGGACTACGACGAGTGGGTGAAGAAGCTGCGCGAGAACACCAAGGTGGCAATCCACGAACAGGAGCTGGAGAAGGTCCAGGCCGACGCGGCTCCTTCGCCGCAGCAGCCGGCGGGCATCTCCTCCGCGCATCCCCAGGCGCTGCCGCCGGTCGCCCCGGTGTCGCCGTCCGGACAGAAGGCCCCACCGACCGCGGCCTCGAAGATCGGCGGCAACTAGCCGCGCGCCGGTCGAAGGCCGATTAGCGGCTACTCTGGAGCGCAACATTCGCAGGCAGCTCATGAAACGTGTTCTAGTCCCTGTCGTGGCCTCCCGGGCTCATCTTGCGGGAGCGGCGGCCATCGGGCTCTTGTTCTGCTCGCAGGCCTGCCGCCGGGCCGCGCCTCCGGCCCCTCCGCCGCCGCGCGCTGCTGCCGTCGTGAACGGCGTGCCCATCCCGCTCACCCGCGTGCAGCTGGAGCTCGACAGGATGCGGCGAGGCTCCGCCGAAGGGGAAGCAAAAGTCCCGCCGCAGGACGTCCCGAAGCTGGCGCGCGCCATCCTGGATGCGCTGGTCGACCGCACGGTCGTGCTGCAGCGGGCGAAAGCGGCGGGAATGGCAGTGAGCGAGGCCGAGGTGCAGCGCGCCACCGACGCTCTCGCTGACGATACGCGCAGGGGCGGCGCGGCGTGGGGCGAGCAGCTCGCGCGCGCCGGGTTGAATCCCGAGCAGCTCTCGGACGACACTCGCGAGCGGTTACTGGCGGAGAAATACGTGGCCGAGCAAACCCGCGCGGAGCGTGCCTCCCCGGCCGAGACCCGCGCCTACTACGACACGCACCGGGCCGAGTTCGAGGAGCCCGAGGCGGTGCACTGCCTCCAGATCGCGGTGCGCACACCGGAAGAGGCGAAGAGCGTCCTCGATCAGCTCCGCGCCGGCGCTCCATTCGACAAGCTCGCGCGCCAGGCGGGGACCTCCCCGGACGCGCGCAACGGCGGCGATCTGGGCTGGTTCTCGAAGGGAACGATGCCGAAGGTGTTCGACGACACCTGCTTCTCGCTCGCGAACAACAAGATCTCCGGCGTCGTGGCCTCGCCCTACGGGTACCACGTGTTCAAGGCGCTCGGCCGCCGGGGGCCGCGGACGCGGAAGTTCGAGGACGTCAAGGCGGAGGTCGAGCGCCGGGCAACGGCCGAAAAGCGTGCCCAGGCGGAACGTCAGCTGCTTCAACAACTCCGTTCTTCTGCCCAGATCAAGATCGACGACACCACCCTTGCCCTGGTCCAATAGGTTATGTTCGGCGGCGTCATGCGTCTTCTC
>Ga0209056_10007084_pt1 | contig 11549 bp, 6 predicted proteins | sample GraSoiAngelo_114_FD_185876 | JGI IMG/M metagenome (GOLD analysis project Ga0209056, IMG submission 185876) | Grasslands soil microbial communities from the Angelo Coastal Reserve, California, USA - 14_0903_13_40cm (SPAdes) (version 2) | ecosystem: Environmental > Terrestrial > Soil > Grasslands ... | reverse complement strand
CTAGTGCCGTTCCAACTTGATGAGCCTATCCATGACGAGGTCGGTACCAAACATCGTCTAAAATTTTCTGTTCCTGCTACTAAAATAATTGGTACGGACCGAGCCGCGACAAGCCAAAGCCGGGCGCCATTGTGACCCGGGAAGCTTAGCCCCAAATAGTTGGAACGGCACTAGAAGAAGAGTTGAAGCGTCCAGCCGCTGGAAGAATCAGGCACGTTGGCAGTGACCGCGTGTGATTGCGGGTTGTAATGCCATTCGCGGAGCACGTTTCCGCCGAGGCGGACTTCCTTCGGCGAACCGCCTGCCCCAAATACTGACACCGCAACCGTGGACCACCAGGGCTGAAAGCGAGCCTGTTCAACTTTGCTGGTGACGGTGATATTCCCCGAATTGACCTGACACGCGTAATTGACTCGAAGGAATTCGCCGCTCCGATACGCGAAGGTGTGCCCATCGTCGAGATAGAGCGAGCCGCGGCAATCTTCACCCGGCCCAGTGCCCGGAGGATACACGCGAAGTTCCAGTGGGCCGCGCGGTTTTTCATCCGTGGACTGGACCACCGGCTGCTCGGGAACGATGGCGCCGGCGCGGACGTAAAGGGGCATCTCATCGAGCGCAGGGTGAAGAACAATTCGCTCGCCGCTCGTGTGCTTCTCCGAGGTCCAGTAGTCATACCATTCGCCGGGCGGCAGGTTGACATCCCGCGGATCGACCATCTCCGTCAAGACCGGCGCAGCCAGCAGATCGCGTCCGAAGAGATATTCGTGGTCTTCGCGGTAAAGGCTTGGCGCGTCGGGATACTCGAGAAACAAGGGGCGCATGAGCGGAATGCCGGTACGCGCGGATTCTTCCACACCGGTGTAAATGTAGGGGAGCAAACGGTAGCGAAGCTCGACGTAACGGCGGCGGATGGCCTCGTGCTCGGGGCCGTGGACCCAGGGCTCCTGATCGGCGGTGCCTTTCGCGGTGTGATCACGATAGATGGGATTGAGCGCGCCAACTTCAAACCAACGCGTGAGCAGATCAGCGGGGGGCGAGCCAGCAAAGCCGCCGATGTCATCGCCAACAAGCGCGTACCCCGACATGCCCAGGCTCAGAAGCTGCGGCACGCTCATCGCGAGATGATTCCAGGTGCTCGAGTTGTCGCCGGTCCAGGTGGCGGCGTAGCGCTGAGCGCCGGCGTAGGCGGCGCGCGTGAGCACGAAGGGTCGCTCGTTGAGTTGCAGCTTGCGCAGGCCGTCGTAAGTCGCGCGGACGTTCTCCATGCCGAAGACGTTATGGATAGCACGGTGGTCGAGTGTTGAGCCGTCGTCGAGGCGATGAACCGTGTCGAGCGGCATGGTCTTGTCCGCGCGCAGGAAGACGGCAGGCTCATTCATGTCGTTCCAGAAACCGGCAATGCCCATACCGACGAAATCCTTGTAGAGACTGCCCCACCAGTCGCGAGCGCGGGTGAGCGTGAAATCCGGGAAAACACTCGGGCCGGGCCAGACCTCGCCGACATAGACGGAGCCATCCGGATTTTTGACAAAGACGTCGCTCTTCACACCCGAATCATAGGGCGCGTAACCTTTGTCGGGATACCTGGCGACGTGCAGGTCGGTGATCGCAATCGTGTGAAATCCCTCGGCGCGGAGGTCTTTGATCATTTGCTCGAAAGTAGGAAAGTACTGACGGTTGATGGTGAAGGGGCGATAGCCGTCCTGATAATCGATATCCAGGTAGATGACGTCGGCAGGGATCTTTTTCTCGCGGAGCGTTTTCGCAATCTCGCGGACACGAGCTTCGGGATAGTAGCTGTAGCGGCATTGCTGATAGCCGAGGGACCAGTAAGGCGGCAGCGACGTGCGGCCGACGAGCGCGGTGAACTCTTCGAGGATTTTCTTCGGCTCGGGTCCGGCAAAAAAGTAGTAGTTCAGCTCGCCACGTTCGGCGCCAATCGAGAGCGTTCCGGGTGCGCCAATGCCAAAGTCGAAATTCGTGCGATAGGTGTTGTCGAAGAAAAGGCCGTAGGAAAGGCCTTTGCGCAGTCCGATGAAGAAGGGAATCGCTTTGTAAATGGGATCCGTGGACTCCTGCCAGCCATAAGCGTCGGTGTTCCAAAGGGTGAAAGCACGGTTGCGGCGGTCCATTGGACCGGGTTTGTCACCGAGGCCAACGTAAACTTCGTCTTCGGGCATCTGCTTCCACATGCGGACGCGAGGCGCGTCCCAGGACATGGGAAGGGAAGGCTCATCGGCCAAGAGAACGTTGCCGGCAGCGTCGAGGAAGCTGATGAGCAGGGGAGATTTCTGAACCTTTACGCGGATGCGGCCGGCGCCAAGGAGAACTTCGCTTCTCGATTCCTGAATTTGGACCGCTGGCGGTTCGGGGGCTTCAATCACCGCCCAGGACAGGTCTTTGGCAAAGTGACCATCCGGCGCGACGCGGACGCGGATGACACCCTCGCGAAAGGCGGCGATGCGCACGCGCGATTTGCCCGCGGTCAGTTCGATGCCGTCCTTGAGTTTTTCCACGCGCTGGACCGCGCCGATGTGCTGCCAGCCTTGCGTCCAGGCCGGCGCGCAGAAGAGGAGCGACGTGGCCGCGAGGGCTCCCGCGCAACGAACGGATCCGGACATGACGAACCTCCTGACCGGGCTGGCCATCCGCGGAAACTGGAGAATCGTATTGCGGTTCAAGCGGCGAGCCAATGTTCAAAAAATGCGTTGGCTTTTGCGCCTTCCATGCGGCGGCGGACCGCGTCCAAGACGCGGCAGCGCAGAGCCTTATCGGAGCCGTAGAGGCCGAGCCAGTAAGGCATGTGGAGTTCGAGAGGCAAGCGGGCGCATTCGAGTTTGGGCGCGCCCCGCAAGCGGAAAAAGCCCTGCTGGAAGAGCACGCGCAAAACTTTTTCGCGCAGCAGGGCCTCGGCCCGCGCATCGTCGAGCGCGTCCTGAAGGTGATTTCGTGTCTCCAGATCTTCGCACTGGCTCCGGTCTGGAATGGCGGGGAACTCGAATAGGTCCAGGGAGCCATCCACGGCATCGAGCGCAAAGATGCGCTCGTGCTTCGCGCCTCCCATTTCATAGCGCACGCGATAGAGATGGTAGGGCACGTAAACATCCGCGAGGCGCTGCAGCGGACCATGGCCCAAGCGCCAGAATAGACCGCGAAGTCCGCCCAAGTTGAAGACGCGCAGCGCCTCCTGCTGCGTGACGTTCGGCCGGAGCGTTCGGATGGTCGCTTGGGTCATCCAGCCGGCCTCACCGGAAATAGAACCACAAGCCGACCACGGTGGCCAGCAGGACGCCAGTAAATGCCGCATTGATTAAATGTTCAGTGCGCGTTTCCTTTTGCAGATGGGCCGTGTGCGCTTCGGCTGTGTCCAGCTTCTCGGCCACAGTGGCAAAAGTCAGCCCGGCGAGTTTTCTGCGCTCGGGCGCGGGATACATCATGCTCACACCGACCAGCACAAGCGTGCAGACGACGAACATCAGGATTGCGTAGTGCAGAAAATTCATGTCCACAAGCCACCGAATCGCGCCGGAATCGTAGTGCCGCGTCTTGTCGAGCAACTCGAAGATGAATCGGACTGCGCCGAGAACAAATCCGACCAAAAGCGAGCTGATGGCTCCCTGCCCGTTCAGTCGCGGCCACAGGATGCCGAAGATGAAGCACGCCGCAATCGGAGGGCTGATGTAACCCTGGACGCTTTGCAGATAAATGTAAAGCTGCGAGCTAAGCAGATGGATGAATGGTACCCAGAGGATGCCGAGAATGACCATCGCGCCCGTGGCGAGTCGGCCGAAAAACACGAGCTGCCGCTCGGTCGCGTCGGGCTTGAATTTCTTGTAGAAGTCCAGCGTCACCATGGTCGAGGCGGAGTTGAACACTGAGCTCATCGCGCCCATAAGGGCCGCGAGCAGAGCGGCGATCATGAGTCCGACCAGCCCCGCGGGAAGCAGGTTCACAATCAACGTCGGATAAGCGATGTCGCCGTTGGTGACATGCCCGCCCACGACCTTGAAAAGCTGCGGATAGAGCGCGAAAGCGATCAGGCCGGGCATGACGAGGAGGAAGACGGGAGAAATCTTCAGGAAGCCGGCGAAGATGGTGCCGGCTTTGGCGTGGCCCTCGTCTTTTGCCGAGAGCACGCGCTGCACGATGACTTGATCCGTGCACCAGTACCAGATGCCCAGGATGGGTGCGCCGAAGAAGATTCCCGTCCAGGGGAATTCGGCGTGACTCATTGGTTTGACCATGTGGAAGTAGTCCGCCGGGACGGCGGCCCGAAGGCCGGCGAAGCCGCCGACCTTATCCATGCCGATGACGGTGAGCGCAATTGCACCGGCGAGAAGGATAAGCGTTTGCACAAGGTCGGTGTAGATCACTGCGGCAAGGCCGCCGGCGATCGTGTAGATGCCCGTGGCAACAACCAGAATGATTGCTGCCGTGAGCGGGCTCCAGCCAACGACGCGTTCGAGGACCACGGCGGCGGCGTATAGATGCACCGAGATTTTCGTGAAGATGTACGCGATAACGGAAATGCTCGCCAGATAGGTGGCGCAGTGGCGGTTGAAGCGCCGCTCGAGGAACTCCGGCATCGTGAACACGTTGGAACGCAGATAGAACGGGACAAAAACCCAGCCGAGGATCAGCAGAATCAGGCACGCCAGCCATTCAAAGGCGCCGACGGGAAGACCGGAGGTTGCGCCGGAACCCGCGAGACCGATGAAGTGCTCGGTCGAGATGTTGGAAACGAAAAGCGACGCGCCGATGGCGAACCAGCCGACATTGCGGCTCGCCAGGAAGTAGTCCTCCGAGGTGCGCTCCTTGCGGGAGAAGTAGAAGCCGATCCCAAACACGAGCGCGAAGTAGATGCCAATGATGACGAGGTCGATGGTGGCGAGCGTTCGGTGGGTCACGGCCACAGCCGAAGCGAAGAGCATCAATGCCTCCTCTGAGGCGGAGAAATTGAGCGAGCGGAGTCTATAAGAGCCGCTGCGGAGTTGCAACGTTCCATTCACACTTCCGCAGTCGGCGCCGTACCGGCCTCTCCTCGGTGCAAGAAAAGCACCAATACAATCATCGCCGAGATCGCCAGCGCGACCAGGCTGAATCCCGCGCGGAGTCCGCCGAAGTGCGTGGAAAGCGTACCGACGAGCTTGGGAAGGACGGCACCGCCGAAGCTGGCGGCTCCAAAGGCCAAGCTGCGCCAACCGGAGGCGGACTCGTCGGTAAATTGGGTCAGCCAGGCGACGAGTATGGGAAAGATGGTGGAACAGCCCGCGCCGGCGAGCACAAGCGCAAGGGCGAGCACGGCAGTGTCATGGGCGATGATCCATAGAAGGGAGGCCACGAACGCGAGCGTGAGGCCGGAGAGCGCGAGCGTTTTCTCCGAAAGGAAGCGCAGAGCGGCTGGCGCGGAGGCGCGGCCAAGCAAGAGCGTGGCCCAGAAGAAGGAGGGCATGAGGGCGGCCACGCCCCCTCGGAATCCGGCCATTTCGAGGGCCATGGCGCCAGCCCAGCCGGAAAAAGAAGTTTCCGTTCCTACGTAGAGAAAAAACAGGGGAACGAATAGCGCAAGTGCGGTGACGAGCCGCGGCGAGAGCGATGCGCGGGCATGTGGCCCAGATGCGGCGGGGGTGGATTCGGCACGAGGGATCTCAACCATTACGAACGAGAGAGCGAATGCAACCAGAGCTGCAGTGAGACCCCACAGAAAAAAATCCAGATGATGGCGGCGCTCGCCGAAAGCGACCAGGAACGGACATAGGACCGCGCCGATGCCCCAGGTGAAATTCAGGAGATTGAGGCGAGCAGCGCGTTTTTTCGGATCGCCGGCGGCAACGGCGAGATTGCTCGCGGGAGTGACGAGACCATAGCCGAATCCGGCAGTAAAGATGCCGAGCTGCGCGAGGCGAAGGGCGGGCGCTCCGAGAAGAGCCACTCCGAAGCCCATGAGGGCGTAGCCACCGATTAATGCGAAGCGCGGACCATAACGGCGCGCGAGCAGACCGTAAAGGATAACGCCGAGGACGGAACCGCAGAATTGTGCGGTGAAGAAAAAGCCGGCTTGCGAATCGTTGAGGAGCCATTTTGCGGAAAGAGCCGGGAGTGTCGGACCGAGAATGACAGTGAAGACGCCGTTACCGACAAATCCGGCGAAAACGGCGCGCTGAAAAGCGGCGGAAGAGCCGCGCGCTGGAGACGTGAGGGGTGAAGAAGTCACGATGCGGCGGGAGCGGTGCTGGCTCGCACGATCAGTTCGGGCTCGACGGTGATGATCTTCGGGTAGGGCGATCGAGCTGGCGCGTTGATGCGCCGCAGCAGCGTCTCCGCCGCGAGGACGCCCATCTCGCGCAACGGCTGGCGCACCGTGGTGAGCGCGGGATTCTGAAACGCCGCGCTCTGGATATCATCGAAGCCGACCACCGATACATCTTCCGGAACGCGCAGGCCTGCCTCGCGCAGTGCGCGAATGGCGCCGATGGCGGAGATATCGTTGAAGGCGAACAGCGCAGTGAACGGCTCCTGCCGCGCGAGGAGCTGGCGCGTCACTTCATAACCGAGTCCCGGCGATGCGGAATCGCCGTGGAGCTGCGCCGTGAGGCGCTCGCAGATTGGCAGACCAAGCCGGTTCCCTGCATCTGTGATCGCCTTCCAACGCACCGCCGTGTCCGAACTGAACTCCTGACCCTTGATGAAGGCGATTTTCCGATGACCGAGCCGGTGGAGATGTTCGAGGGCGAGTATCGCTGCGCGCTCGTGGTTCAGGACGATGTTGGTTACGCCCGGGACTTCGCGATGCCCCGAAACGGCCACGAGCGGCACGGGCGCGCCTTCCTGGCAGATCGTGTCGACAGCAATCAGCCCCTCGACGGCGCGAGCGTGCAGAATGCGCGGGTATTCTTCCAGCAAATCGCTGCGGTGGCGATGGCTCACCACGAAATAGAAGTAACCTTCCTGCAAAAGGTGATCTTCGATGCCGGACATGACCAGCGAGGCATAGCCTTCACTGATTTCCGGAACGACCACACCGATGGTGAAGCTGCGCTGCTTGCGCAAAGAGCGGGCCATGAAATTTGGACGATAGTTCAACTCGCGAGCGGCGGCGCGGACGCGCTCCTGCGTGCGTGCGGGAATGGATTTCGCGGAGGGGGAGCGATTGATGACAAGAGAAACGGTCGCGGGAGAAAGGCCGAGATGCTCGGCCAGCGCCTTCAGGCTCACGGCCTGCGGCGGGCGCTCGGAACGGAGAATAGAAGCTGCACCAGGCTTCGAACGGGGCATTGGAGTTGACCGCTATGCGGTCACACATAACGTTGACCGCTGCGCGGTCACACATTATTTTGTGCGCGTAGTCTCGCACAAGGCGCGGCCGCGGGCAAGGGCCGAGGGGGGATTTTCGGCGGCAGAAAAATCTGCTTGACAAGTCCTTGAGGGCGGGTATTGAATGCAACGCTGACGCGGGATAAATCGATTTACTGAATCTAGCGGGGTGTTTTTCCCTTCGAGGTGAACCATGCGCACGAGAGCTCTCCTGCTTGCCTTGCTCTTTTCACTGCTTGCCGTCAACGCTCACGCCCAGTTCAAGGCCAGCCTTCAGGGTACTGTAACTGACCCGAATGGCGCCGCCGTAGCGGGCGCGAAGGTGAATATCACTGAACAGAGCACAGGGCTTAGTCGTGAGACTTTGACTAGCGATCAGGGTTTCTATCGAATCTCTGAACTGCCGCCGGGCCGCTACACCGTCACCGTGCAAGCCGCAGGTTTCAAACAATCCATTTCTAAAGATGTGGACGTGAAGGCGGAGGAGCCGCGCGGGTTCGACGTTACGGTTCAAGTGGGCGCGGTTCAGGAGGAGGTTACGGTCACCGCATCCGCCGAAGCTCTCCACACGGAAAATGCGAACACTGGCACTACAGTTTCGTCGGATGAAATTAATCGTTTGCCCCAGGCGGGCCGCGACCCCTATGAGCTCCTGCGACTGACCCCGGGTGTCTTTGGGGACGGGTCCCGCGGAGGCGGCGGCGGTGTTAACAATCTGCCGAACTCCACGGGTCCTGGGGGGTCAAATAGTTCGCTTTTTCAGACGGAGAACTCGGTCCAAGTCGTGGCTAACGGGCAGCGTCAGGACACTAACGTTTTCACGATCGACGGCGTAAGCGTAAACAGCCTGCAGTATGGCGGAACCGCAGTAATTACGCCGAACCAGGAATCTGTCGAGGAAATCACGGTCCTATCGAATTCATATACTGCCGAGGACGGACGCGGCTCAGGTGCGCAGGTCAAGGTCGTTTCGAAAAGCGGCACGAACAACTTCCATGGCAGTGGTTTCTTCAAGTACCAAGATCCGAATTGGAACGCATTCAACAAATATGGCGGACCGAATAATGCGCCGCCAACCCGGGTGAATAACAACTTCCGGCAATTCGGCGGGAGCCTCGGCGGGCCAATTTATAAGGACAAGTTTTTCTTCTTTTTCTCCTACGAGGGCCTGCGACGTCACGGCAATGATGTCTCCAGTCCCACGTGGGTTGAGACGCCCGAATTCCGTCAGCTGGTAGCGGCCGATCGCCCAGGAAGCATCGCGGCGAAGATATTGACTTCGGCTGGAGTCGTTCCCCGGATCGCAAGCATTTTAACTCCGACCTGCGCGCTGGCAGGAATCAGCACTCCAGCGGGTGCCCCCCCGCAGTGCCAGGTCGTCAGCGGCGGCCTGGACATCGGCTCTCCATCGGGAACGACCGGACAGTACCTACCCTTCACGGGCCCGAACGCCAATCAGGTAGGCAGTGGGCAGATCGGCGCCGGCTTGGACGGAATTCCCGATCTTGAGTATGCTACCCTCTTTTTGCCGAGCACGACCAGCGGAAACCAGTATAACGGGCGTCTGGATTACAACCTCGGGCGCAACCAATTCTCCTACAGCACCTATTTCACTCTCTTCAACGACCTTGGCCCAGATGCGGCGGGCCGTAGCCGCCCGCAGCAGGACCTCAATAAGCAGCCGATCAATCAAGTCCAGGCGTTCTCGTTCATCCGGACGTTTTCTCTGAGTCTGCTGAATGAATTTCGCATCAACTTCACGCGTTTCAACTTCAATCAGATCGCGACAAGCGGGAACGTCAATTTTGGCATTCCAAGGATCAAGATTGAGGGGTACAACTTCAGCCAGGATTTTTGGGGTCCGCCGCAGGCTTCCACGACGCCAGCAGTGTTTGTGGAGAATACTTACAACATCCGGGACACAGTGACCAAAAATCTACGGAATCATGCTTTTCGTATGGGCCTCGACATGAGCCCTGAACAGAACAACAACAACCTGAGCGGCATGGCGCGGCCGCTGTATGTCATGCATTTGATTTGGAATATGCCCAACGATACGCCGATTTTTGAGCAGATTGACGCCAATCCCCAGACCGGCGGGCCCGCGAATGCGCAACGCTATCTCCGGTCCAAGGATTTTGGGTTGTTCTTCCAAGATGACTGGAAGTTTAAGCCGAACCTGACGCTCAACCTCGGGTTGCGATATGAATACTTCACTCCTCTCAGCGATGCAAAGAATGGCCTGACCGATCTGGTGTTCGGCCTTGCAGGTTCGACGCTGCGACATGTGCGAACGCTCGTCCAACCCACAAGGAGAGATTTTGGGCCGCGACTCGGATTTGCTTGGAGCCCTGCGCGTTTCCACGAGGGTACGGTCGTGCGGGGCGGCTTCGGACTCGTCTTTAACCCACCCGATGATGTGCTCTTCGGTAATGCGGCGTTTAACCCGCCGAGGTATGCGCGGTTTGGTCTGTGTTGCGGAACTTCGGGCGGCACGCTGGGAGGCGATGTTTTCGGGTCACCCTATGCCGGTGGTACGATTCTTTACGAACTCGGCGCCAGCCATGCCTACAACAGCTACCCGCCGAATCCCGCTCTGGCTTTCGGGATCGATCCGAATACCGGCGGTGTTTGCGCCAATACCGCCTGCACGTCGGATCAAGCGGTCGAGATCTACGGTGGCTTGCCCGGCTATCGCGATGCGTATGTCTACATTTATTCCCTGGAGGGTGAACGCCGGCTTCCCTGGGGTCTGATCGCCACCGCTGGCTACCAGGGAAGCGCCTCCCACAAGCTGACTCGCCTGGTGAACCAGAACTTTCTACAGGCGCCCAGCAATTCTTGGACTGCGGTTTATATGCCGACGAGCGACACCAATGCGAACTACAATGCGCTCAATACCCGGATGCGTCGGCAGTTTAAGAGCGGGTTGATGTTCGATCTGCAGTATCGCTACAGTAAAACCATTGACCAACTCTCGAACGAGGGTCCTGGCGCCGTCACCAACCAAACCGATCCGGCGCATCCTCAAACGGAGCATGGGCCATCTGATTTTGACGCCAAACACTTCCTTAACTTCTTTACGCTCTATGACCTTCCGTTTTACCGCAACACGTCGAATTGGACTGGAAAAATCATCGGCGGCTGGCAAGTCAATGGAATTATGACTTGGCACACGGGCTTTCCATGGACGCCGGTGACAGGCCAAATCAACTCCGTTGCGATAACCAGCGCGCAAACGATCAACCCGACTCGCCCGAAGGCGTTGCTGACTCAGCCGGGGCGCGACACTTCAAACGATGCGTTTATCACTCCGGATTTCAATTTCCCGGGAATTGTGAATTCATCAAACTGCAATGCGGCCAACGGGCCGATCGGCGGAACGCCCTTCTTCTCCATTTGTCCTCCTCCGGGCGCGCCCGGAATCGGCCGCAATTCGTTCCGCGGCCCCCGCTACTTCAACATTGACATGAGCTTCGTCAAAAAGTTCGGACTACCTCATCTTGGGCTCCTCGGTGAGAACGCGAATGTCGAGCTGCGCGGGAATTTCTTCAACATAATCAACAAGCTCAACTTGCAGCCATTCACGTTTGGTACGGACAATACCAAAGTCGAGAGTGCCTTATTTGGCCGGTCGCCGGGTGGGCTGTCCGGCCGTGTGATTGAGTTCCAGGCGAGGTTCTCTTTCTAACGAGGCAGTGACTCACTCCCTAGAGGGCGGCGGAATGTCGAGGGCCCGCCACCCTCGAACACTCTGTCCTTCCCGGAGAAGTGCTCCATGACCACTCGCCGGCTTTCCCTGGGCTCTGCTTCGCTGCTTTTTGTTGCCGTCATTTCCACATGGGCGGCATGGACGCAACCGTTCCCGGCAGGAGCGCAGTCCGCTCCATCCAGCGCCGAAACGATCGTGGTGGACGCCAATGCCCCGTCGCATCCGTTTCCGCATTTCTGGGAAAAAATGTTCGGCTCGGGACGTGCCATTCTCAGTCTGCGCGAGGGCTACCGCCACGATTTGCGCGAGGCGAAGCGCATCACCGGTTTCGAGTACGTGCGCTTCCACGCCATCTTTCACGACGAGCTAGGTCTCTACGACGAGGACCCCAGCGGTAAGCCTATCCTCAATTTTTCTTACGTGGACCAGATTTACGACGGCTTGCTCGAAAACCACGCGCGCCCATTTGTCGAGCTGAGCTTCATGCCGCGCAAGCTGGCCTCTGATCCCGTCGCGTCGCATC
>Ga0209056_10007083_pt1 | contig 11550 bp, 9 predicted proteins | sample GraSoiAngelo_114_FD_185876 | JGI IMG/M metagenome (GOLD analysis project Ga0209056, IMG submission 185876) | Grasslands soil microbial communities from the Angelo Coastal Reserve, California, USA - 14_0903_13_40cm (SPAdes) (version 2) | ecosystem: Environmental > Terrestrial > Soil > Grasslands ... | reverse complement strand
TCCGAAAGCCGCTGATCTTGACCTGGGAATCGCGGCGGCCGAGGAACTCGAGCTTCCCATCGGGCAGCCAGCGGCCGTAGTCACCGCTCCGATACAGACGCCCACCTGGGCGGTGCGGATCGGGCAGGAAGGCGCTGCGCGTGCGGGCGGGATCATTGATGTACCCGCGGCCGACGCACACGCCGGAGAAGACGATCTCACCGGGTTCGCCGAGCGCCACCGGTGACAGGTGCTCGTCCACGACGTCGATGCGCACGTTGTTGATGGGGCGGCCCAGCGGCACGCGCTCGCCCGCCGGCGGGCGGTCCATGATCTCGTGATTGGTGTCGTCCGACGTCTCGGTTAGGCCGTACGCGTTCACCAGCTTGATCCGCGGCTGCACCGCGAACCAACGCTCGACGAGGTCCTTCTTCAGGCTCTCGCCTGTGGCCACCACATAGCGCAGGTCGGCGAAGTCGCGCGGATGCTGCGTTAGATAGGACACGAGGAGGTCGAGGTAGGACGGCACGACCTGGACGATGTTGACCTTGGCTTGGGCGATCTTGTCGATGAACCGCCCGGCGTCGAGCACGATCTCCTGCTCGACCAGGAGCGTGCGGCCGCCGACCAGGAGCGCTGCGATCAATTGCCAGAGCGAAATGTCGAAGCACTGGGGCGCGATTTGGGCGACCACCGTCCCCTCGCCGATGATCAGATCGTCGATCTTGGCCAGGAGGTGGTTCAAGAATCCGAGGTGCTCACACATCGCACCCTTCGGCTCGCCGGTCGATCCGGAGGTGAAGTAGATGTAGGCAAGCTGGTCGCGCGCGACTGCGATGCCGAGATCGCTCGCCGCAAGTCCCTCTTCATAGGCCGCTTCGATCAACGGCTGGGTGAGCACCAGCTTCGCGCCGGCGCGCGAGACCATCTTCGCAATGCGCTCGGTCGGAAAGTGGGGCTCGATTGGCAGATACGCGCCGCCGGCCTTGAAAATCGCGAGCACTGCGGTCAGCCAGTCGAGGTTCCGCTCGGTCATCACGCCGACGACCGCTTCGCGGGTGACGCCGCGCGCCACCAGGGCTCGGGCGAGCTGATTGGCGCGGGCATTGAGCTCCCGGTAGGTGAGCTGCCGGTCGCCGTGCACGGCGGCGATGGCTTCGGGGCGTTCCCGGGCCTGGATCTCGAACAGCTCGTGGGCCCGGCGGTCGGGCAGCGCTCGGCGCGGTCCGGTGCTCATCTCACAACTCCCTCGCCGGGTTGCCGCCCCAGCGGGTGCGGGGTGGAATCGTCTCGCCCTTCATGAGAAAGGAGTCGGCGGCGAGTACCGCGCCGTCTCCCATCGTCACGCCATAGTGCACGAAGGCGCCAACGCCGATCGTGCAGCCGGCGCCGATCGTCATTGGGCCGGACTTGTACGTGCCGTCCTCCTGCGAATCGCACTGGAGAATGCTCTGTTGATTGAGCGCGCACTCGTCTCCGATGACGGTCAAGGTCGGCTCGGAGATGAAGACGCCGTCGTCGAACACCCGCTTGCCGAACCGCACCCCGATCAGGCGCCACAGCACGCTCTTGAACGGCGTGCCGTCGAACAGGTGCAGGAAATTGATCGGGTGCAGCTTCCACACGCGCTCGACCCACCAGAAGCGGGAGTCGTAGATAGAACAAATGGGCGGAGGGGGTGGGCCCAGGGATTCGAAGCAGCGCTCCACCAGGGCGTAGTAGATCGCGGCAGCGACGGCGCTGAACGCGAGCAGCGCCGCGGTGAAGGCATGTGAGCTCTGGAGCGCGACGAGGTCGATCAGCACGATGAGAAACAGGCCGAGCCACCGCGTGGTGAGAAAAACGCTGATCGTCCCGAGGTTGAATCGATTCTTTGCGGCAAGCCCCCGGCGCAGCGCTTCCCCGGTGCGAAGATGATCGAATTGGCTATCGCGCTCGACGGACCGCGGTATCTCGAACGGTGGTGCGCCCAGCAGCCCCACCCCGTGATAGGTCTTGCCCTCGATCGGGATCATGACCTTGGTGCCGAGGAGACAGTTCTCGCCCGTCTTTCCGCCTGCGGGATAATTGACGTAGTTGCCCACGAAGTTGCGGGGCCCGATCGTCGCCCGAGACACCCGGAACGAGGTGCTCGAGACGTCGTCGTTGAAGACGTTCAGACCGTCGGCGGTCATCGTGCCGGTGCCGACCGACGTCAGGAAGGGGTTTGTGGTCGTCACCTCGCTGCCGAAATTCGACCCCGTTTGCACCACGGGAGTGAGGCGCCAACCCATCCATCTCAGGAAGTGGACGACGTACGAGCTGTCACCGAAGAGCAGTGGGAAGAACCGCATCCTGCTCAAGCCCCCGATGATGCGATACACCGAGTAGCGAAAACCGTACAGCGGGTAAACAGTGTTCGGCTTGACGAACCCGCTCAACAGACGCGGGATCGTACCGAGAGCGAGGAGGCCGAGGAGCACGGCGCCGAAGAACAGGACAAACGAGATCGCCAGCGCCCTGATCACGAGGCCGGTCTCGACGCGAGATGACACCCAGACGGACAGCATGTCCAGACCGCCCTCGAGCAGCGGTACATAGATGAAGAGGATGACGAGCAGCGTGAGCGTGCCGGCGACGGCGCGGCGCAACGTGCTGGACCTGGCCGGGGGGGCCGGCGGCACTCTCATGTAATTCACGTCCGTGCGCTGCGCGGGCGATCCGTGCCAGCGCTCGACGGCCGGTACCCACTGGCCGCTCAGCAGCGCGGAGGAATGGCCAAGCTGTGCCCCGTCGCCCATGAACGTGTCGATGTCGAGCACGGCCATTTCACCGACGTAGACGCCGCGACCGAGCGTTACTGGTCCGATTTCGATCCGGCCGGCCTGTGCCCGGTAACCGACGAAGCTCGCCTCTCTGCGGATCACCGTTCCTGCGCCGATCGAGAGCAGGTCGGTGCAGATTGGGATTCGGCGTGACAGGATCAAGGAGCCGGGGCCGATATTCGCGCCGAGTGCGCGTAGGTAAAGTCCGTAGAGAGGCGAGCCAACAAACAGGTACGGGGCCGGGTTGGACCGAATCAGCGTCTTCACGATCCAGAAGCGGAAATACTCGAGGCTCCAGAGACGGATCTGCCGCGGCTTCCAGCGACCGATCAGCAGCCACTTCGCCGCGATCGGTATGGCGGCCACGACGAGGAATGCCACGGCACCGAACAGCAGCAGGCGCACCACGCGCTCAACGCCCGTGGCTGCACCGACGAACAGTTGATAGCCCTCGACGGCGGCGAGCACGCCGAGGTAGGAGAAGCCGAGGTAGAAGGACGCTTGCAGCGCCCCGCACAGGACGTACTCATGCGCGCGAGTTGGTGTCGGGGCAGGTAGCTGCGGCGCCGGCATTGCCTCCGTGACTGCTCCCGCCAGGCTTCTGATCGTGGGGTGCGCGTACACGTCCTTCATCGACACCGATGGCAGATTGCCGCGCTTGCGCACGCGCGCGCAGAACTGCGCCATGAGCAGGGAATCGGCGCCGAGGTCGTCGAAGAAGTGGCTGTCGACGCTCACCTGGTCGATGCGCAGGACTCCCGCCAGCAGCTCAGCGAAGCTTGCTTCGACGCCGGTCTCAATTACCGCGGTCATCGCACCGTCTCGTAGAAGAAGTCCGAAATGCGCTGGTCCTGGCCGGCGGCGACCGCCTGGTCGTACACCCATTTGCCGACCGCGATGTCGAGTACCCCCATCCCGAAGGGCGAGAAAATGATCGGGCTGCTCCGATTCACCGATCGCGTTCCCTGCATGATCTCGGCGAGCGTGCCCGTCACGAAGTTGCGGTTGCCCGTCAGCTGTGCGGTGAGATGGGGGGAGGTGTTCGCCTTCATCACCTGCTCGACGTCATCGACCACATTCTGCGACCTGAGGAGAATGTCGGGGTGGAGATCCCGCAGCGAGATGTGCAGCACCACCGGGTTGTGATCGAATAGCCGCGTATCGGCGACGTGCGGTATCGGCGCGACTGTCGTGAAGACGATCAGATCCGAGCTGCTGAGCAGCTCCGCCACGTGCGGGACAACCGTCACCGCGCGGTGGTGCTCGGGGCGGCACACCGTGCTTTTGAACCTCTCACTCTCGGCAGGCGACGTGTCGTAGAGCCGGACTTTCTTGATCGCCCATCCGGCGTCGATGAGGAAGTCGTAGACGTAGCGCGCAATGAACCCAGTGCCGACGATGCCGAGCGATTGCGCCTTGCGCGATCGCCCGTTCAGCCAGTACGCGGCGAGCGCCGCTGACGCGGCCGTCCGCGCCGCCGATAACCCTGCGCTCTCGAGAATGGCGAAGGGGTACCCGGTCTCGTAGTCGTTCAGGATGAGCACGGCGGACGCACGCGGAAACCCCTTCCGCACGTTGCCGGGATAACTGGCGATCCACTTCAGCCCGGCGACCGCGAAGCCGTCCCCCAGGAAGGCCGGCAGCGCGATGATCCGGCTATCGGGCTTCTCGGGGAAGCGCAGGAAGTAGCTGTGCGGGTTGATCGCCTGCCCCCGGGCGTGCGCGAGATAGGCGTGCTTGACGACGTCCATGCATTCGGGCCGATGAGCGCGGACGATATCGTTGACGGTCTTGCCGTTGATGATGGATAACTCGAAAGTCATGGTCTACTCGAGCCTCCTCGCCCAAGTGGGATCGAAAACCGTGTCGAGATATGGTGTGCCGCGGTCTGCGCAGAGGAACAACACCGTGGAATGAGTCAGCTTCGACGCATACCGCTTGACGGCCGCGAATGCGGTGCCGCTGGAGCCGCCCGCGAACAGCCCGTGGGTCACGAGCAGCTCGCGGCACGCTGCCACGGTCTCGCGCTCGGGAATCAGGACGACATCGTCGATAAGGGCCTCTGACACGAGGGGCGGGACGATGCTCGACCCGACACCGGGGATGTGGCGCTTCCTGGGAGCGTCGCCGAAAATCACAGACCCCTCGGTGTCGACGGCAATGACCCGCACTCTCGGGTAGCGCTCCTTGAGGCGGCGCGACACGCCGGCGATCGTCCCGCCCGTGCTGACGCCGATGAAGACGTAATCGAGCGAGTCGAAATCGGCGCAGATGTCGCCGGCCGTCAGGTGGTAGTGCGCGTCCACGGCGTCGGGATTGGCGTACTGGTTCGGCCAGTACGCGTGGGGAGTCGTGGCACACAGGTGCTGCACCATCCGCAGGCGGGTCTTCAGGAATCCGCCGGTGTCGTCACGTTCCTCGACCTTCACCACCGTGTCACAGGTGCGCCGCAGGAACGACTCATACGTCCTGGAGATGTTGGGATCGATCACGGGGATGAACCGCAGGCCGACCAGGCGCGTGAATGCGGCGAGGGCTGAGGCAAAGTTCCCCGATGACGACTCGATCACGGTGGTCTCGTCACAGATCTCACCGCGCTCCGCGGCCCGCTTGAGGATCCAAAAGGCGGGGCGGTCCTTGATGCTGCCAACCGGGTTCAGATACTCGAGCTTGGCGAACAGCTGCATACCGTCCACGGCGAGCGGCACGTGCGGCGTGGGTCGCAAGATCTTGCCGAGCTGTGCCAGGCGTGTGACGAGGCTCGGCGCCCGCCGCGGCGTTCGGTGGACGGCCGGGGCCGCTGTCGCAGTCATCTAGAACTCGCCTCCCAGGCTGAGCCTGACCAGGAGGTAGGTCGGCCGGGTCGTCGCCGCGCGCACCGCGGGGTCGACGATGGTGCTGAACTCGAAATGGGGACCGACGTAGAAGCGCTTCTTATAGACCGTCAGCCACATCTCGGCACCGACGCGATCGAGCGCCCGTCTGGCGATGCCGGCATCGACGAAGTACGCGCCCTTGTATGTCAGAACGTCTAGGCTCTGACGCGTGAACAGTTGGATTGGCCCCACGTCATACGACAGGGTCAACCAGCCTTCGAGCGACCGGGTCCTGTCGGTGCTGAGCGCATCATGATAGAAGAACATCCTGAGGGCGGGTTGGGCCGTGACTTTTCCCCATGTTTGCTCGTGCGTTAGCTCCAGCTCGACGATCCGCGGGCGAGCGCCGTCAGTGGTTTGGGCCAGCGCGAAGTTGCTCCACGCGGAAAACTCGGTGCCGCTTCCCGAGAACCACATCACCGGTTGCACGACGGGGCGGTCGTTGATGATGAAGCCGCGGTCTGCGTGGCCGGAGCGGAACGCGATTTCGACGCCATACGTCGTGTGTTGCGGTGAGCCTTGCGCGAAGAGGAGAGCGAGCAAAGTGGTCTTGATCACGTGAGCTTTTTCCTACACCGGTTTTGCGCGCGGGACGGTGTGGCAGGGGCGCAACACGGGGCAGTCGTTGCTGCGACACGATTCGTGACGTTTATAACTTGTTTGCGAAACGGGTGTTACAGGGAGTGCGTTACCAGTCGCCTACGCCGTTGATCTTCAATGTTTCCCTGATTGAGAAAAAAGTTCTCGCGCGGCGATGGAACCTTAAAAGCGGGATGACAGGCTCGCTTGCTTCGCTGAGAGAGGGGAGGGGCGCAGCATGCTGCGCCCCTACAGTATCTCGGCCTAGATTCCGAATACCACCCGATCGAGCGCGAATTTCCCGCCGCCCACGATGGCGAGCGCGAGCGCGACCATCATGAGCATGAATTCGAACTCCCACCCGGGCGCGTTCTCTTCCTTGAACTTGCGATGGGCCTTGGTCCTGAGGAACGTGATCGCGCCGAGCATCACGATGACGAGGCCGAGGGCGGCGAACTGCGTGAGGAAGCCGAAGATGAGGCCGAGGGCTCCCGCGGGCTCGGCGATCGAGAGGATGCGGAGGTTGCGCAGCATGCTGGCGGGCATGCGGTCCGACGGCTTGGCACTCCAGAGGCCGCGCTTGGGCAGGCCGTGCAGCAAGAAGATGGTGCCGAGCGTGAGACGGAGCAGGAGGCGCGCGACGTCACTGTACTGATGGAGCGAGGCGAAGAAGTTCATGGCCTTCTCCCAGAGGGGTGGGGATGGCAGGAGAATATACAAGCGGCGGCGTGATGAAGCGGCGGCGAAGGGCGGCGAACGACCTGCTTTTTGATGATGGCATCATCCGAGGACGCCTTGTGACGCCCTGATCCGTCACGGTTGTGTCCGCTTCCGCGATCTGAGCAACCTTTCCAAGGCTTCGCGCGTCCTATAAGCCACACGCCGTCGTCACCCATGCTCCGGGAGGGGCTATGAAGACGGCTACGTACCTTCTTGCTGTCGCCACGTTTCTCATCGCACCGAGTCTTTCCGCCACACAATCGGCCATTGTCTCCGGCATTCAGGCGTCCGCCGATGAACTCAGTCCCGACGTGCAGCTGTATGTCGGCCTCGGCGACGAGCTGACCAGCCGCCTTCGCTACGACGCAGCGGCACGCGAGTACACCCGAGCCGCCGACATTGCGCGCCGCGAGGGGCACCTTGCCAGCGGGACGAGTTGGATGCTGGCGACGGCACACTACTACAATGGCAACCTGGTTGGCGCCGCCGCGGCGTTGGATCAACTCACCGATGAAGCCGCACGGGTGGGTGATCTCGAGGTGGAAGCGCTGTCGATCTACTACGCGGCCTGGTTAGACGGCAAGGCGGGCCGCGGGCCTGAGATGGCCGCACGTGTCACGCGGCTCGAGGGGCTGCTGCGCTCACAGTATATCCCCGTCGCGCTCCGCGATCGCCTGAGCGGCTGGCTGAGGGACTCGCGGGAAGTGGCGGCGATCGGCTCAAAATGAAGCGGCGGCGAAGGGCGGCCGAGTTACCCAGCTAACTCGGCCGCCAGGGTCGTGAGTGCCGTTTCGTTCTGCGCGATCAGCTTCCGGGCCAGGCCCTTGAGTTTCTGAATGTTTGCCGGGCTCGGATCATCCAGCGCATCCTCACCCTCCCCGAGCTCGGCTTGAAACCGATAGTGGCGCCTTGCGCCGCCCGCCGGCGGCAGCAGCTGGTCGAGCTCGTAGTCCACGGTAGAGCTCACACCGTCAAACAGGATGTCGAGGATCGGCCGAGCCCAGCCGATGACTCCCCAGCGTTTCGCGTTGCGGTACGGGATCGGCTGCTTTGTCTCGCCGGTACCGAGCGACGCGATGATGAAGTCTCTCGCATCCGGGTAGATCGTGTGCGCTTCGACGTAGGCGGCCATCGCCGGGTTTTGCGCGTACACGCCGCCGTCGATGAGCGCGTATCGGCGGAGCGGCGGCGGCGCCGGAAGCGGGAGCGGCGGGAAGTATGTCGGCGCCGCAGAGGTCGCGTAGGCCGCCTCGCGCATGGGGAAGTCGTGATCGGGTCTGATCTTTGCTTTCTCGCTCTTGAACAACCACGGGTCCCGCTTCTCCAGCTCGTAGGCCGTGATGAGGAGCGGCGTGATGGCTTCGGACAATCGCGTGTCGCCAAAGTATTGCCGCAGCACTCGCTCGACTCTTCGCGCTGAGTAGCGGACGAAGAACAGATCGTACAGAAAGCCGATGATCGGCCAGCGGTGCCAGGCGGGCGAGAAGATCCTGTCCCCTTCAACCTCGTAGAGCTCGATCATGCGCGCCGCCGAAAACTCGGGGCTGCCGGCGGCGTCTGGTTTGGTGAGTGCGAGCGCGAGGACTCCTCCGGTCGAAGTCCCGGCGATCAGATCGAACAGCTTGCAGGTCGGACGACCGGTCCGTCGCTCCAGCTCGGCGAGGACCATCGCGGGGATGATGCCGCGGATGCCGCCGCCATCGATGCTCAAGATGCGAATTGGTCGAGGCACGTTGCCTTGTTGGTTACGGGCCGACCGGCGCTGTTACGTCGTAAATGGGATGCAGCTCCCATAACGCGCTGAGCGACGAATTGCAGCGGCCGTGCTGGCTCGCGTGCTTGCCCATTGAACTCTGCTTCTGGTGATAGCCATCGAAGAAGGCAGCTCCCGTGAATGTCACCTCCACCGGGACATCCAAGTCACCGTTTGCGGCCAGATGTGTGGTATCGACGAGCCCAGCGAGCTGGTCACGCGCCTGGCGGTGGATATTGCCGTATGCCGGCGCCGGGATCTCGACGATGATGCACGACGCCGGGGCGGGCGTGTACTCCTCTTCGGTGATTTCGACGTGCCAGTCACCGTCGGTTTCGTGGAGCTTGATGCGCCGCACGAACGCAGTGACCGCATAGACATTCCGTTCTCGCCCGATGCGAGGCGCACACTCGTCCTTGGCGGTGATTGTCCGAGGCGTCCAGGTCAGGATGTCTGACACATCGACGGCCGTGGGTGGGTTTGTCGCGAACGACGTGTCCACCTTCTCACTCCAGCGGTAGTGCGGTTCGATGCAGGTTTGACCGTGGGCGGTACCGAGCGCCAATGCGGCGAGTGCCGCGACGAGCGCTGGGGTGCGAGGCGTCATGGGGTGCGCTCCTCAGGGCCCTCGCATCAGGGTGCGCACGTGCTGCGCGTCCTGTTTGGACAGCACGTCGAGCCGGTGCAGCGCCGTGTACGCCTGGACCGGCTGGCCGGCCATCAACGCGAGCGGCGAGCCCGTGGCCGTGTCCTTCTGGAGCAGGAACGTGCCCTCCTGGCCCGCCGCGAATCTCGGCGTGCCGACGAAGGCGACGTCGCGCGAGCCGGGGAAGCGGACGACGACGCGCTCTCCCGCGGTCGCACCCTTCAGCCCCTCGTCCACGTGAATGATCGCTTCCTGCCAGTTGGGGTCGTGCTCGGTGAAGCGCCTGGGCCGCGCCGGCGCGCCGGTGGGGCGGGGGCCGTACTCCATGGGCCGGAGTTGCTCGACGCGACCCACGACCACCATCGCCGCCGCTTGAATGCGTGCCTTGAGATCAGCGTCGTTCACCTGTTGCCGAGCCTTCGCGACGAGGTCTTGCTGTGCCGTGCCGGTACCCGCCACCGTGGCGAGCTGCGGACCGATGGCTTCGTGTCCCACCTCGCGCACGGTGATCCAGCGTCCGTAGATCCAACCGGTCGTGTAGAAAGTTGCCTGCATTCCGGGATTCAGGGGGGGGGAGCCGGGGGAGCCCGCGCGCGCAGGCAGCACGGTGACCGAGTCGCCCTTCATTAGAGAGACGGCGGAGGGCTTCTCGAACACCTGGTCCACCCGAACGACACCTGCCCGAGTCACCGTTCCCGCGAAGATGATGTCGGACTGACGCACCAGCGCCGCACGGCTCAATTGCGCGGAGAGCGGCACCGCAAGCGATATCAGGACGATCGGGACGATCAGGGATAGAGTGCGCATGGGACGCTCACGGCATGACAGGGACACTAAAGAAGAAGGGATCGATCGACACGGCCACGGGCGATCCAGAGCCATCGAGCAGCTGGTGGGTCGCCTGGTTCACGCGGCGCTGAAACACCACCCCTGACGGGAAGTTAGCGGGATCGGGCGTGTTGGCGGCCGAGAAGATGCCGAGGAATTCGGTCCCGCGGGTGAGCAGCATGTCGTAGTCGCCCAGGTACGGGAGGAACTGCAAGGCCGGCGTGCTCGCCGGAACGGTGGCGAGCACCAGATCCTGGTGGGTCGCGAAGCCGTCGCGCGACTGCTCGAAGCGGTTCACCCAGCGGCTCGCGCTTCCGGTGCCGGTGAGCTGTTGATAGAGCAGCCCGACGGTGCCGTCGTCGGCGACGGCGAGGCTTGGGTTCGTGGTGTTCGGGAGCATGCGCAGGTCGTTGCTCCAAGTCGCGCCGCGGTCGAGCGAACGGCGCACGTGCACGGTCTGGATGTCGCCCGATCCGACGCGATCCGCCCAGGCGATGTAGACCGTGTCGCTGCGCGCCGCGTCGACCGCGAGCGACAGGGTCGAGCCGATGCGTTCCTGCCCCAGGGTCGGCGCGTTCGAGAAGACGATCGTGCGGCCCGTGGCGACGAGGCGGCCGGGCTGGTTGTCCGACGGGTCGCGCAGGTCCCGGAACGGCGTCGTGCCGGTGGCGCCGTTGTCGTCGCGGGCGACGACGATGTCGGTCGTGATCGTATCGCCGGCATTGCTGCGCCAGCCGAAGTACGCCACGTACACCATGTTGTTTTGCGCGACTGCGGGGCGGATCGAGGGCCCGTTCTGGCCCAACGTGTTGCGTGACTCGATCCGGCGCGACGTGAACGTCGCGCCCCCGTTCAGCGAAACGTCCACGGTCGCGGTGCGGCCGTTCGGCGCGGCGAAGTCGTTGATGCCGACGTAGAGCCGGTCGGTGCTCGCGGCGCGGCTGGCGCGGACGAAGGGCTGGTCGACGTTGGGCCGCGTCGCGTCCTGTGTCATCGCCGTGGCCGAGAGGACGTCGTTCGTCTCGAGGTCCTTGAGGGCGATGCTGGGGGTGCTCAAGATCGTGGCGTACAGCGCGGGCGATTCGCCCCCGGCGTGGGTGATGTCGGCCGTCTGCACGTTGCTCGGCAGGGTGTTGCGGAGCGACCAGGTGTTGCCGCTGTCGTCGGAGACGTAGATCGGCGCCGTCGTACTCGCCGGCCCGCCGGGGTTTGGCGTGAAGGCGGAGGCGGCGAGGATGTTGGGATTGGACGCGAATGTCGTGAGGAAGGGCTCTGCGTCCTGCCACGTCTCGCCGCTCAGCGACGCCGGGATCATGTCCACGACGCGCACATCGGGAGGAGGAGGTGGCGGGGGCGAGGGCGCTC
>Ga0209056_10007081_pt1 | contig 11550 bp, 11 predicted proteins | sample GraSoiAngelo_114_FD_185876 | JGI IMG/M metagenome (GOLD analysis project Ga0209056, IMG submission 185876) | Grasslands soil microbial communities from the Angelo Coastal Reserve, California, USA - 14_0903_13_40cm (SPAdes) (version 2) | ecosystem: Environmental > Terrestrial > Soil > Grasslands... | reverse complement strand
AACCGCTTTTGTAAGCCTTTCCATATCCTCGATGTAATTCCGAGATGACGTGTGCCCCCATGTCGCGTGCGATCACAGCGGTCCGATCGGTAGAGCCATTGTCGACCACAATCACTTCGTCCACAAAGGGTGGTACTTCTCTCAGCACTTCGCTGATTCCAATTTCCTCATTGAGACAGGGAATGACAGCCGTGATGCGAAGATTTTTGTACATCTGTAGCCTGGAGCGGTTTAGCTTTCAGTGCCGGACATTCCTGAAGCGGTGGCTGTACCTGTCCTGCCCATGAAGGGGCGCATCTAATATCAGCGTGAGCTGGTCGGGGATTTGACCGGGCCGGAGTTTAAGAACCACTTCCTCCTCGCCATGGGGCAAGATGATCTCCGGCCTTTTCAATACGTCCAATTTTGCATCTACGATAATGCCGGTCACTCCAACTTTTTGTTCCGTATTGTTTCGGACGAAGACGGAGAATTCGCGTCCCTCTTCAATAGGTCCGTTGGGAGGAACTTGACGAAAACTCACAGGATGAAAGACATTCCCTTTCACGGTCACAGTGCGTTCCACGGCCGCGGTTAGATACCGTATCGTGAGAGGAAGCGGAAGGGTGAATGGACCGTCCCAATTATCCGTGCCCACCAACAACACGAAATTCTTTGAACGGGAAGTTATCGGTTCCGGTAATTGTCCGAGAGCAACCAGCGGGTTCGGAAGTCCCAGCTCGATCGTAAGCGGCAAATCGCCCGTATATTCGATTGGAACGTTGATATTAAAATGCTGGCCGTCAAGCAGAGTTCCAAGGTCGATTTGATCTCGCAGCAAGTGAAAATTTTTTTCGATTTGTTTCTGGGCTTCTTTGATATCGATCTCTTCGTTCACCGGTGAGTGGGGAAAAACGTCTGGTGAATTTTCCATGCTGAGATACCAATTATCATCTTTCCAGACCCATGGGTCCGTAATGGTCCAACTCAACGAACCGGACGCGCTCTCAGTTGAGAGCACTTCCACAGTAGTCCGAACTGCTCCCCGCTCGGCGTTGCTGGTTACATCGAGGCCGACAACCTTTGCCTTCAGAATAGGCATTACCCTTCCCGCCGAAAACAAATCTCGCTTTTCGGGCAAAACGAATTCAAGCGCGCGAAAACGCTGATTCGAAGTAATGAGGGTCCAGAAACTCAGGGCTCTATCGATTAATTTTTCGGGATTCCGCGGTAAACGCAACTCTTGACCAAAACCGACTGAAACCGACGACAGGTACAACGTGAGTATCAGACAAGCGCCTTTTCTCATAATCCAACGCAATTCTATCAAAAGGGGTGAAGTAATCGCGGCTTTGGCAAAAAAATGGGGGGCTTTTAGCCCCCCATTTTTTTGTTCCAGGTTAACCTAGAAATGTAGCTGCTCAGACCCACCACTTGGAGCATCGCGCGAAAATGTTGCCGGTGGTGGCAGCACAAGCACATTCGCGGTCAATGAATAGGTCCTAAAGTCTGAAATTGTCGCTGTGCCGTGACCATTCAGGAAATTCGCGCGGATAAAGACATATCCGATGAAGTTGCCTGTCTGGCCTGCGGCCGATAGCAACTGACTCATGAGAACCGTCCAGGTTGCGCCGGCGCCAAGGGTGCCGTCAGACGATAACCCACTACCCGGTTTGACCGTAGAACTCGTAGTCAATGAGAAAGGCGTCCCAGCCCCTCCGGTCGAGGTTGTCGGAAAGAAATCCAGGATGAGGGTCCCATTCGCTCGAGTTGCGCCACCCCCACCACCAAACGGATCCGCCGTGGTGTTCGCGACAGCGAGACCCGTGTCAAATTGCCCCAATACAAGAGCATAAGGCATCAACATCGTGGTGTTAGCAGCGATGATGTTCACAATGGTCGTCGGCCCCACGTCTGCTTCGACAAAACTCGGATAACCCTGATCTTCTCGGGGCACACCAGCACTGTCTATTCCGTCACCAAATGGGAACAATGTAGCAGTAACGGAAATTGTGCCGGGGGATGTCACCGCTGCAGTACTAGAGACATTCGTAATATTGTAGTCGATTTCTGCCACTTCTGTGTCACTGGGGCTCGTGCCGACAAACGTTATCTTCGACGTCGTAGAGGATGAGGTTATTGTGGTGTTGCTTAGCGACATCCCAAGCGAAGAATTGCTCGAGGCCGTACCCCTGCTGGAACCCAGCGTAAGGGTTACGCCGGCGGGTACGTTGTTAAACGTAAGCCGTATTTCCGAGCCGGTGTTGACGCTAGTAGTTGGCCCAGTGGAGCTATTACCGCTCTGAGTCCGGGTTCGCCATGCCGATGCAAATCCTTCGGTTAAGGTGAATGCGCCACAAGACCTCGCAACGTTGCGATTCGTGAAAATCGTGGCGGTTCCTGCAGCGAAAGTACCTGCTCCTTGTCCTCCTTGTGCTCCTGCGCAAGTAATAGTCGGAGTCGCTGGCGCGAATCCGATCGCAGGAGGACCAGCAAAACCCGGACCGATGTTGTTGATGATGGTTCCAGTCGTTGTGCTGATTATGTAGTTATTCGCGCTGTTGTTCAGACTTGCGGAGAACGTCTGAGCACCGGTCTTACCATTGGCATCAATGCGAACTCCCACGATTCTGAAAACACCTGAATTCGAATTTATTGTAGTAGATCCTCCCGTGAGCCCTCCTCCTGAATTCGGTAGTGTAACTTCGATTCTTGACGCCGTCGTGTTGAGTCGCAGTCTGCCCACGGTGGCAAATACCCCCGTTGCACCTTCAATTCTCATTGGATCGCCAGCGGGAATGCCGGCAGAGCCCCCTATGCCTGAGCCCGAAGTTGGGCACACGATGGCGGCGCTACCATCCGTGCAGTTGACGCCATCGTCATTCACCGTAGCATCAGGCTGCGAAGTGATGGGGCCTGGATAGGAAATTCTCAATGTCGTCGCCGTAAGTTGGGAACTGGCGAGCAATGATCCGGAAACCAGGAGACCGGCACCATTTGTACCGGGCCTGGCGGTTTGCGCATTCCGGTTTGTCTGAACTTCCTGAGACGAGACATCGGGAAAGATCTGGATTTGCACTTGGGCAAACGAACTCGGCGCCATTGCGAAGAGCACTAGAATGGTCACCAACCCAATCCATCGTGACTTTAACGTCATTTCTTCTCCTTTCGAAGTCGTGGCAACTCAATAAACTTAACCAACGAGCCGTGGTGCTCCCCGCTGGTCGTGATTGAACCCTGATCCTTTTCAAAACCGGAGAATCCGGTGGAGAATTTTTTTGGAACCCACTCTCTTCTCCGTACACAAGCGGTACGCCATCACCTCCTCGTCCATCGAATTTTCCGGTTAAAACTTGTTTGTAGATTACGCCGCTTTCCTAGCCACAGGCTACTTTGCACATAAACGGCGCGTTGGGTATTGCCAAGAAAATTAAAACGCCGTGAAAGTTAGCATCGCTCAACTCTGGGTGTCAAGCAGTTATCACCGATTTTTCCGGTGGTAATCCCGCTCTTGTTCGACACTTAAAGGGTTCAAACCGAGCACGACCGTTTCCAAAAGAGTGGAAGTTGGCGGCCTTCTGGGGGGAGGGCGCAACGAGGCGCCGGAAGAGGATCGCAAGTTTAGTCGAATCTTGAGACCCTCACCCTACCCTCTGCCTTTGGGAGAGGGTGATTACTCGCTTTGCCGGTTGCTTCATACTCGCGGAGTGATTAATTTTTACACACCGTGTGAAGCGGATGCCTTACTTGACTAATTTTTGCACTTCACGCAACCTTGCCTTGACTTCTTCAGTCGCGCTCTCCGCTTCCTCCCGGGTGCGAACGACGTGCGGGGTGATCAGAACAATCAACTCCGTACGAGAGCTTGAAGTACTTGTGCTCCCGAACAGTACGCCCGCAACCGGAATTCGGCCAAGCAACGGCAATCGGCTGCGAAGAAGGTCCTTGTTCTCGTGAATAAAGCCACCGATCGCGATCGTTTCGTTATCTTGTACGACAATTGTTGAATTGACTGAGGACTTGCCGATGACGGGTGCCGCTATTGCGGAGGTGTTATTGGCACCGGCCTGACTGACCTCCTGGGATACCTCGAGTGTGAGACTTCCCCCCTCATTAATCTGGGGCCTGACGCGCATGATCACACCGGTGTTCCGAAATGCGATCGTTTGTGTGAAGACACTATTACCGCCCGCCTGAACGCCCGCGGCAACGGCCGAGCTCGTTGGTATAGGAACTTCGGCACCCACCTGAAAATCCGCCACCATATTATCCTTCACCAGGACGGAGGGGGCCGAAAGCGTGCGGACCCGATTCCGATTTTCGGAAGCATTCAAAAACGCCACGAGCTCGCGAGTGCGGCCGATAACCGCGACTGTCTGCACGGCCAGAGCAGGCGTTCCTCCTCCGGTTCCAAATGACGCCAGCGTCTGTGCCCTCCCTCCTTGTGCAGCCGCCAGCGTGCCCAGGTTTTGCAAGGCCGCCGACAAGCCGATGGAAAGGGATTCGTCGAGAGTTACCTCGTAAATTTGGGCATCGATCAAAACCTGGCGCGGCAAAACATCAAGCTGCTGTAAGGTGCGTTCGATTTCCGCCCATTCCTGCGGTGTCGCTTGAATAATCAAAGAGTTGGTAATGGCGTCAGCGATGATTCTGATGGTGCCCGTCGGAGCTGCGGACAATACCGTATCGGCTGTTGCGGGGCCGGTCGGGAAAGGGGCTGCCGCCTGAGCAGGGGCGGCCTGAGCCGCCGGCTGTTGAGGGGGCGGGTTTGCCGCAGGGGTTCCAAAACGGCCATACAGGTTTTGAAGCACGCTTTGAAGGTCCGACGCTTTGCTGTTTCTCACTCGATAAACGTAATTTCTGAAGCCGGCTGTCGCCAGCGGCTGGTCGAGCCGGCCGATCCATCGATCGACTTCGGCAAAAATCTCCGGATTTCCCGTCACCACCAGGATCGAATTCATTCGCTCGATCGGCAGGAAGCGGATGGCCCCGCCGGTGTCAGATAAACCGTAACCGGCGAAAACACTTTTGAGATCGTTGATCAAATCGCGGACCAGATTATTTTTCACAGGAAACAGCCGCACGCGGTCACCTTCAAACACTTTGCTGTCGAAGACATCGATCAGTTCGAGCAACTTTCGCAGATTGCTCCGCCGCTCGCTGATCAACAGAATGTTTCCCGCATCATGAGTGACGATGTTGGCGCCTTCACTTAAATACGGGGTAAGAAGCCTGGCCATTTCAGACGCCGCGACGAACCTCATGCGAACGATTTGAATCACGATCTGATCGTCGCCCGGTGCCTGGTTGGCCTGTAATACGGGCAGAGGCTGCCGGATCGCCGCGGGCGTTGGAAGAATCTGATAGAAATTTCCAACCTTTACCATCGTGGCGCCGTTAATTTTGAGAAGAGTCTCGAGTATCGGAAGTAAATCGGAGCGGCGCAGAGTTCCTGAAGTGTTGATGTTGACCGTACCTTTGATGCCGGGATCGATGATGTAATTGAGCGCGAGATTATCCGCAATAATATGGATGACCTGGTAAATGTCGGCATTGTCCAGATGCAGTGAAATCGGCATCGGCACGATATCGTCGGGCCGCTGCGGCTCAGCCGGTTGTGGCGGCGCTTGTGGCCCGGCGCCCGGCGCAGGCTGCGCTGCGGCCGGTGTAGCGGCAGGTGCCTGCGGCGTGGCTGGCTCGGTCTGCGGTTGTGCCGGCGCAGTCGGGGTCGAGCCTGGCGCGGGCGGAATTTCACGAACCCCAAACGGCGTTTGTTGAAGATTTGGCCCTGGCTGCTGTTGCCGGGTTCGAGCACCAATGGTGGCTGCCATGAAGGTGACGCTGATAAGGACGATGATGATGCGTCTAACGGTTTGCTTCATTTCTCTGGCTCTTCTATTTCCCTTATTCCGAATGGAGTGATTTGAGTGGTCCGGCGCCGCTGCCCCGGCTGCTCCGCCGGTTGCTGGCCTCGCGGGCCTGGCTGCTGCGGCGACGACACGGCCGGTGTTGCCGGCGGCGGGGGAAGCCCGCCGGCCGACGTAACTACGGGTGCCGGCGCTACTTCTGTGCGCGTGTGATCCCGCGGAATCTGCGCTGTCGGATCATTCATGGCGATGGTCTCTTGAACGTCATCACCCTTCATCACAACCGATTTGTCTGAGATCGAGACGAGTGTCCAGCCGTCGATGATTTCACCAACCTTCATCGGCTTGTAATCTCGATTGCCCGGTTTGCCCGGACCGATCAGAGCCATCGGCTCTTTCCCGAGCGACAGCGTCCCGAAAAGCACCGGTTTCGGTCCCACAGGAATTTTGGGGGCGGGCGGTGGAGGCGGCGCTTTGGGTTCGAGTATTGCAATGTCGGTTCGATCGAAACTGAAGGGATTATGGGATGGGATATCGGTCCAGTTGGCCGGCGCCGGTAAATTTGGAGGTAAGCTCAAACCGAGTTTTGCAAATTTCTCGCGATCCGGCTCAACGGCACCTGTCTGATGGGTCGCAGTGAACATGATCCACTCATTGTGAAAGCGAACCGCCGCGGCGACTAAAACCGCAAATAGTGAGACATTCACGATCCAGATTCGGCCCATAAAGATTCCTTAACTTTTTCGCACCGGAGCCGGAATTAATGCACCGATTGTCAGGTTTGCACGAATCGTCTTCATAAAGTCGCCTTTCTTTGGGGCCTCCGTCAGAACTTGCGTTGGAGCGATTTGTGCGTTACGGACAATCACGAATTTTGGCGCGTTTCGGATCTCCGCCAGGAAACCGAAGATCTGAGAGGGCGTAGCCTCCAGAGCCAACGTCATCGTGATCTCGTTGAAAGAATCATCCTTCTTCCTCGCTGGAGAGACTGTCCTCTGGTTGAGATCCAACCCGACTTTCTTTGCGGCTTGCTCCACAATCGACTGCAGTTCCACGGAAGCAAGAGTTGGATTATCGCCGCGGATGAAGCGTGTTTCGGCCTCCGCCATACTCTTACGGGCCTGCTCTAATAATTGTGTGTAGTTCCCTTTCCGGATGACAGCACGACGGTACTTCTTGAGTTGGTCTTCTTTCTCACTCACGCGCGAAGATGCCTCTTTCAGACTGTCGAACGCAGGAAATACCCCGAACCACAGCGCAGCATAAATGATCGCCGCGCCGCCCAAAAGCAAGATAGCCCGGCGGTCGCGCTCACGCATCTCGAACTTCATTTCGGACCTTCCAGAACCATTTTCAAGGTAAAGCGATCCTTGCCTGAAGCTTCGCGGGTAACGCCGCCGGCGAATTCCACATTCTTGAACATGGGGCTTCCCTCGAGCAGTTTCTGAATCTCCGACGCGCTTTGCGCCAAACCTGAGATGGTCATCGTGCCATCCTGATAGGCATAGCTCAGAAGAAACGTGGAGTTTGGCAAAACTCGCGACAATTCCCCAAGGCTTTCAAGCGTGTAGTCGTGAGCCTCGAGTTGAGAGGTCAATGCCCGATAACGCCGTGACAATTGATCGAGATCCTTCTCCTGATCGGCAACCTCCTTCACTCTTGGAGCAATTGTTTTGATCGTACGATCCAGCTGCGCGGCATAGACCTTGTTCTGGTAGGGTTCGCGCACCAGGACCGCCGAACCCATCAAGATCGCCAGCGCGGCCAGAGCAAAGGCTGGAACTAATCGCATCCGGCTTTCCCGATAACGAAGCTCGGGCGGAATCAGATTGGATTTGAAAGCGCTTTCTTTGAAGGGCAGTAACGCGGCAGCGACAGGTCCAAATTGGTTTGCGGCATCCGGTTTTGCATCTTCGAGTGGAAGAGGAGGATTGCCGTGGGCGGCGAATGCTTCCGAATCACCGCACGCGATCAAACGCGCATCTTCGACGGATTGCAGCTTCGCAGCGGAGAGCAGACGATCCACCAGGATAGACGGGAGAGCGGTGTTTTCGGCAGAGGGAGCCGTCAATGCCGCAAAGCGGCTGCCATTGACAAATACGCCCTCCATATACGACGGTTCGCGGTGAAGCACGATTGTGGGCTTCGGTTCTTTCCATAAAATATTGATGCCGTGAGCTTGAGCGACCGACGACAGCGAAGCCCCGCTCAGAGGAATTCCCGCCGATTTGAAAAACACAATCCAGGGATCCAAATGCACGCGCGGAACAATGACAATCGTCACCGTTATGACTTTCTGGTCTTTCTTCGGCGCTTCCGCGGCAAAATCCCAGTAAATTTCCGCCACCGGCCAGGGGGAAAGTGTTTCAACCTGAATCTTCACAATGTCCGGAAGTCTCTTGTGGATGTCGGCTGGAAGTTGAACTTGGCGGACAATGCCTTGCTCTCTTGGCAGTGACAGATAAACGCGCCCGGCCGGAATACGAGTCGCTTTGAGCAACGATTGAATCGTCTTTTTCCGCTCTTCTTCGCCAAACGTCATAAAAGCATCAAGGCGATGAAGCGAGACCAGACGCAGCTTCCCAAAGCTGTTGCGGGCTACGGCGATGGTCAGGTCCGTTTCGCCGATTTCGATGCCCGTGCTGCTTCGCAAAAAAAGCACTCAATACTCCCAATTTCCAAACTTTAATACTTCGATTTCCTTATAGATGAGCGGCTCGTGTACAAGGATCCTCTTCACTCGCTCCCTTTTGAAGTGTAATCGCATTGTTTTCGTTGTCCCCGATGGCTGGATCGTCGCGGTCGCCGCAAGAACTGTAGGCGATCCGGAATCGGCTGTCAGATAGTCGAGTGCCGGCCTTTCGTTCAACTCCGGTATGCGTTTGACCAAGTCCTTCGAATCGGCAAACGGCTTTCGTCCCCGCTCGGCCACAATACCAGCGGCCAAATCGGTGGATACACCGGGCAGGGCCGCAAGGATTTCGGCCGGGGCAGCGTTCACACTTACGGTTTTACTGCCTGAGCGGACCGTCGCGATATCTCGAAGGCCTCGGACCTTCCGATACTCATTCGCGGCTGTGTCGAATTCGACATGACCGAAATAGATCGCCGGAGTCATGTGCTTCACCAGCAGCACCTCCTCCAGGCTGTTGAAAGGCGCGTTGTAAGGAAGCCGGCCCCGGCTCAGAAAAACCTGGTCGTAATCGTCGACTTCGGCGCCGTGCAGGCGAGGAACATCGTCACTGTCACGCCAATCGAGAATGCTGTCCACGAGTTCGTTTCGTGCTGCCTCGCCGACTCCCAATGAATCAAACATCGCCGTCAATACTTTTTCCGATGCCTCGTTCAAATCGATGCGGCTGCGATCGGACTCCGGTTGAACTCGAACTTCGCCGGAGCCGAATTCGAACCTGTATATGCCCGACTCCTCGTGAACCGGCAAATCAGGGAAAGCGTCGGGGTTCTGCAATTTTTGAAACACCACCTCGGCTGCACCCTTTGCCATAAACAATGCACGTTCCGAATCAAACGAATTCGCTGCTGCGTTGACTTCAGTACGCACGGCAGCAGCGAGAGCGAACGCTATAAACGCGATAACCGCCAGAATCCACAGAACAGTCATTAAAACCATTCCACGGCTTTTCATTGAGTATTCACCAGCGGAATGGTCAGAACGTCGCCGGCGATTTCAATCCGCACGGCAACCGGACGCGCGTCCATCGAGGTATTCATCCATTCACGTTGCCCCCCGGGACCAGTATAGAGATAACGAAAAGCGGTTGTCGTAAGGCCCGCGAAGGTTTGTTTGAGTTGTTCGGTAGGATTCTCCGGAGCAAACTGGGCGAACGGTGTTTCGGAGTACATGAACTCATTTGTACCGATGACGTACTTTACCCAGACGGGGTCGCCTGGGCCATTCGCGAGCGAGTAAGACGTCGAGAATTCCAACTGACGGTCATCGCCACGAAATATGTGCGAGTCACTTAGAGCGATCTGCCGCTGAAGCAGGCGCTCGACTGCGAACCGGCGATCCAGATCTTCGATTCGCTGCGATCCCCGGCGCCAACTGTCGATGCCAATCGACAACCCCGCAAAGGCGACAGTGGCAATCATGCCCAGAATGCTCAAACTGACAAGCACTTCAAGTAGCGTGAAGCCGGTATTATTGGGGGTACGCGCTTTCGATACTTTGTCGCAAGTCATAATTCGCATATTGAATCTTCGCGACTTTTAATGACTCCACCTCAATACTGCGCCGGCTCGACCGGCCGGGCCAGGTCACCTCAACTTCGACTTTCAAGACACCCTGATCCGGTTTCTTTTCCAATGTCGCCGGCGCCCAGGGTGTCACTCTTACGTTCCAATGTCCGCCCAAGTTATCCACTGCCCCTTCAGCAGTAGCCGGAGCAGGAATGGTCTCGAGCAACAAGACCCGGTTCATCAGATCTTGTGCGGCAAGCTCATAGCGGTGGAGATCTTCAACTTTGCGCAAATTCGATAGGGACTTCGAAAGCAACCCAAACAGGGCGGTCGCCGCAATGCCCAAGACGCTGGCCGCCACCAACACTTCCATTAACGTGAAGCCGCGCTGATTCTTCATTGCAAGGTGATCTTCAGTTCACCGGTGCGGCCGCGCAGGCGAATCGGTTCGCCACGCACAATTCCGGAGGGCGAAATCGTGAGTTCCGAAACCGGCGCATCCGAATCCAAAATGATTTGAACCGACGAGGGCAGCGTCTCCTTACGTACTACTTTCAGTTCCGGATCGAGCAACGCCATTGAATCCCGCTTGCTGTCGATCACGACGTGGTACTCCCGATCGGCACGCTGCGCCTGAACCCGGCCTGCTTTCACAAAACTTCGAATCGCTTGGGCACTCTGCTCAAGCTCTAACCGGCCGAACCCCGCCCGGATGCGGGGACCGGCTAAGGTTAGGGTCAGGGCGATCAACGCCATGACAACCACGACTTCGATGAGGGAGAAACCCTTCACAACCAGTAAAGACGCTGGGGCAGTATAAAAAGACGAACCGAAACTGCGGATCGAACTGTCAGTTCATTTCCAGTTGGTCACGTCGGCGTTTTCGCCCTCGCCGCCGTCTTGTCCGTCGGCGCCAAGGGAGTAAAGGTCATAATCGCCATGTTGGCCGGGAAACCTGTAGACGTAAGGCCGCTGCCAGGGATCGAGTGGAACGTCTTTTCTGAGGTACGGGCCATCCCATCTTTCGAGGCTGGCGGGCCGCGCGCGTAACGATTGCAGACCCTCTTCTGACGTGGGATACCGTCCAACGTCCAGTCTGAAGGCATCGAGTACACTCTCGAATTCGCCGATCTGAGCCTTCGCTGTCGTTTGGCGGGCCTTCTCGACGTTCCGGAATAATCGCTGGCCGACAATCGTTGCAAACATGGCAATGATGACCATCACCACTAACAACTCAATAAGCGTAATACCGCGTTCCTTTTTGTTTCCGTTCATCAGAATCCAATCTCGTTGATGCTGAAGATAGCCATCAGCATCGAAAGGACGACCGTCCCAACAATGATCCCCATCACAAGAATGATCGCCGGCTCAAACACGGAAGTCAGAGCCTTGATGGATGTTTTTACGTCTTTCTCATAGACGTCCGCAACCTGTAATAACATGACATCCAACCGGCCGGTTTCTTCGCCGACCTCGACGAGATGGATGGCCAGGCCGGGAAACA
>Ga0209056_10007079_pt1 | contig 11550 bp, 12 predicted proteins | sample GraSoiAngelo_114_FD_185876 | JGI IMG/M metagenome (GOLD analysis project Ga0209056, IMG submission 185876) | Grasslands soil microbial communities from the Angelo Coastal Reserve, California, USA - 14_0903_13_40cm (SPAdes) (version 2) | ecosystem: Environmental > Terrestrial > Soil > Grasslands... | reverse complement strand
CCTGAGGTCGCCGCGGCTTTGACTAAGGCGGAAGCGACTCTGCGTCGTTACCAATATGGACTGAAAATCTGGGACGCTTATCGGCCGGTAGCCGTACAGACAAAGCTTTGGCAGGCATCGCGCAACAATGACTATGTTGCGAATCCTGAAGTCGGTGTCGGCTCGCTGCACAGCTGGGGAATCGCCGTCGACGCTACCCTGGTGGACTCATGGAATCGCCCGGTTAGCATGCCGAGTGATTTTGACGATTTTACGCCTGCTGCGATGTGGCGTTACGCGGGCCCGTCTTTCGAAGTTCTTGGTCACTTGCGTCTGCTGCAATGGGCAATGCATCGCGCCGGGTTTTGGGGAATGCGCACCGAATGGTGGCATTTTACGATCTCGGACTGGAAAAAATTTTTGCCGGAAGAAGCACGGGAATCTGCGCACGTCGAGGGAACCCAGTGGACCGGTAAATTATGATCGATGGCTTCCTTCGCGGTTTGCGCCAACCGGAATACGTTCATGTGTTACTCAATCCGCTGCCGGTGTACGGGCTGCTTATTAGCTGGATCGCTCTTATCGCCGCCCTGATTTCAAAAAGCCGCCGAGCACACATTGTCACGTTGATCCTCATATTCGTTACCTCGATTTCCGCGTGGCCGGTCTATGAATTCGGCGAAGAAGGGTACGATCGTGTTCTGGCCATGACTGATGACGATGGTCATGCCTGGCTCGATGAGCACCAAGCTCGCGGTCAGAAATTGATTTACGTTTTCTACGCACTCGCAGTTTTAAGCGCCGCGGCAATCGTCGTTCCGTTGCGGTGGCCGAAGTCTTCCGTGCCACTCGCGCTCGTGGTGGTGTTGCTCGGAGCGGCGGCGTTGGGCTCTGGCTGCTACATCGCATACGCCGGCGGCAAAATCCGCCACCGCGAATTTCGCAACGAACCAGCGCCGCCGATAAAATCGCAAGCGGATTAGGTTGTTGGGAAGCGTTGTAGAGGCGTTTGTGTCAAACGCCTGCACGGTCGGCATGAGCGATCCTACATAATGACAACCCAGCTCAATCGCGCAGAACGCGACGTTGAACAACAAAGCGCCGCCCTTAAAAAGCCGCTGGCACTGCGCGATCTCGTTCTGACGCAAATTCTGTTTGTGGTCGGCTCGAGCTGGGTCGGCGCCGCCGCGAAACTCGGCCAGGCGCATCTGTTCTTCTGGCTACTGGCGATTTTGCTCTTCTACATTCCACAGGCCGTAGTGGTGATTTATCTCAGCAACCGCATGCCTCTCGAAGGCGGCATCTACCAGTGGGCCAAGCTGGGTTTCAACGAGTTCGCCGGATTCATTGTCGCGTGGAATCTGTGGCTGCTCTCGATCACCGTGATCGCGCTGGGAGGAATGTTCGCTACCACGAACATCTCCTACGCGCTCGGTCCGGGCGCCGCCTGGATGCCGGACAGCAAATGGTGCGTGTCGCTGATCAGCGCGGCGTTGGTCATCCTTCTCGGCTGGGCTTGTGTCCGGGGCTTGTCGTTAGGCAAATGGGTCCACAATGTCGGCGCCTTCGCGATGCTTGCCGTGTACACGACTTTGATCCTGTTGCCACTGCTCGCGCTCGCCCGTGGCGAATTAAAATCGTATCAGCCGCTTCAACTCGCGCTGCCAACGATGTCGATCTTTTATTGCTTTAATATTTTTACCAAGCTCGCGGTCGGCGCACTCAGCGGATTTGAATACGTAGCGATTCTCGCCGGCGAAACGCGGTCGCCAGCCCGCGACATTGGACGCTCGGTACTGATCGCTTCGCCAGTCATCGCGCTGATGTTCATTCTCGGCACGAGCTCAGTGCTGGCGTTCATCGGCAATAATCCTATCGATCTCATCGGTCCCGTGCCGCAAACGTTGCGACTAGGGCTGCGTTCGTTCCCAATCGCAGGCGCGATCGCGTCGATTGGAATTGTGTTAATGACCGTCCGCTCGATCTCCTCGACCAGCGTTCACGTAACCGGCAGCTCGCGATTACCGATGGTCGCGGGCTGGGACCATCTGCTGCCGGGTTGGTTTTCGCGTCTGCATCCCCGGTACAAAACACCTATCAACTCGATCATCTTCGTCGGCGCCGTCACGCTGGTGATCGCCATTTCAAGTCAGGTCGGCGCCGGAATTCAGGAAGCATTTCAACTTGTCGATAACGCCGCGAACGTTTTCTACGGCGTCGTTTACTTTACGATGTTTGCGATCCCAATCTTCGGAGCGCGTGCCATTCGTTCGGGGGCTCCGATCTGGTTGCGCATCGCGGCCATTTGCGGTGCACTCGTCTCGCTCTTCGCGATTTTTTTCACTATTCATCCAATCATCGACGTCCCGAGCCCGTTGAACTTCGCGATCAAAATCGTTGCCGTGACAGCAATCGCCAACGCGATTGGCGTCGCGATTTACCTGGCTGGCAAGAAACGTCAGCGCGCCTGACCGCAGTTCTCGGCAATCCACTGGAGGTATTCCGGTAGGCCGCCCGCGACTGGAACGAAAATTATCTCCGGGACATCGTAGGGATGAAGCGATCGAAGCTTGTCCTGAAACGCTGATTGCCGGTCTTCGCTGACTTTGAAGACGGCGAAGATTTCGTTTCCCGACTCGATTTTATCCTTCCAGCGATAAATCGATTCGACGGAGGGGAAAATATTCGCGCACGCCGCAAAGCGTTCGCTCACCAACTGGTTCGAAATCCGGCGCGCGATTTCCGCCTCCGGAAATGTGCTTAACGCGAGCAGGATTTTTCCAGCCATGCGTTACGCGAGCATTAGCGCTTCCCGCCGGCATATCCAGCCGCCACCGAGCACGACCTGACCGTCGTAAATGACTGCAGCTTGTCCGGGCGTTACCGCCCGCTGAGGATCGTGCAGTCGTACGTGTGTGCGATCATTCTCCACCAGCGTAACCGTCGCAGGCGTCCCGGGATGATTATATCGGATCTTCACGGTGGCTTCGATTGGTTCGTTGTAGCCGGGGGCGGTGACCCCGGCAACGTGATCGGTGCCCAAGGAGCCGGGGTCGACGCCCCCGGCTACAGGATGCCAATTAACACGATCGATTTCGAATTCGTCCACGATCAAATCATCTGCGTCGCCGACGACGACGCGATTTGTTGCCGCATCAAGATCGACAACGTAACGAGGGCGCGGCGAACCGCCGGGCAGCCCCTTGCGCTGTCCGATCGTGAACAGCTCGATCCCGTCATGTTCACCAATGAAGTTTCCATCGACGTCGTAAATTTGGCCGCGATGAAATTCATTTTCGCCCAGATGGGAGCGCAAAAACGCCTTGTAATCGTTGCCGGGAACAAAACAAATTTCCTGGCTGTCGATTTTGTCGGCGACCTTCAGGCCTAACGAGTGGGCGATCTCCCGAATCTGCGGCTTGGTCATCGTGCCCAGCGGTGTAAGCGCGCGGCGCAATTGCGGCTGACGCAGACTGAAAAGAAAATATGACTGATCCTTGCGCGGATCGACGCCTTTGCGCAGCACGGCGTGATCAGCGTGGTGTTCAATGATCGCATAATGGCCCGTAGCGATGTAATCACAGCCGAGTGCCCTGGCTTTGCTCCAGAGATTGCCGAACTTAAGTTTTTCATTGCACATCACGCACGGGTTCGGCGTCCGGCCGGCCTGGTATTCGCTGGCGAAATAATCAATCACGACGCGCTCGAACTGATCAGCCTCGTCAATCACGTAATGCGGAATGCCGAGCGCATGCGCTACGCCGCGCGCATCGGCGACCGCCTGCGGCCCGCAGCATTTGTCCTCCGCTCGCGAGATACAATCCTGCGGCCAAACCTTCATCGTGACGCCAACGACTTCGAAGCCCTGCTCGCGCAGCAAATATCCGGCGACGCTGGAGTCCACTCCACCGCTCATGCCGAGCAAAACACGCTGACCGTTTCGATTCATTCGAGCGAGAAACTTCGATCAAGCGCCGTTTGAGTCAATGAACTGTAGCGACGCTCTCTGAGCGCCGAAACAGTGCTTGCTAGAAACTCGACGGTCAGAGACAGCCGCTACAGCTTTACCACTCGGCTCACGAAGGGACTACCGCGCAGCGTAAAGCGCCACGGCAGATGCGCAGAGCGGCTGATGCCGATGCGTTTGTCCGCCACAATATCGAAAGTCGCGCTTGAGTTGGAAACGAAGCAGTGGCGCGGATCGGAGCACAGATCCATCTCATGATCTCGGCCCGTGACAGCGAATGCTTGTGTGACTTTGCCCGGGCCGGAGCAAAGCTGACGCAGATCGTTAACGCCACGGCGTCGCTTCATCAGTTCGACCCCTCGCCGCGGCTCGAGCGCGCGAATCAAAACAAAGCCGTTTGCGTCGCCTTTGACGAGCACGTTTAACATCCAGTGAACGCCGTAATTGAAATAGACGTACGCCGCGCCTGCTTTGTTGCGCTCGATGAAGCTGCGCGCGCTAGGGCGCGTAAAGGTGTGCGCGGCTTCGTCATCGATTGCCGCATACGCTTCCACCTCGACGACAATCCCGGAGCATTCGCCCCAAATCAGTTCTGTGCCGATAAGTTCGCGCGCACACGTAAGCGGATCGCGCTTGAAGAAAGACGCGCGAACAACCTTGTTCATCAACCGATTCCCCCACCCTTTTCCGCTCGGATGGCGCGGAGTTAAGCCGACGGCTTGTAGTAAACCGGCATTTTCACGTTGCATTCGACCGGTTGGCCGTTACGGAACGCCGGGATGAATTTCGCGCCGCTGAAATCGGATAACGCCGCGTTGCCGAAACCAAGCAGTGGCGGTTCCTCAGATAAGACCTGCAAGTTCGTCAGATTTCCTGTCGCATCGACGTTCAGCGCCAGCTCCACAACGCCAGTGACCGCCACCGTGCTGCCCGTTTCGGGATAATGCAGACCATTGAATTTTGAGTCCTGGCCGACGTACGGTTGGGGATCAATGAAATCGGTTTCCTTGTCCACTTCTTCGAATTGCTGATTGGCGAAGATGCGCAGCCGCGGTTTGCCGTTCACCACTCTGAATTTCACTGTCCCATAAAAAACGGCGATCACCCCCTGGTGATTGTGAATCGCTGGGATGAACTTGGCAGTGGCCAGGCGTTTGAGTAATTCCCGCTCCAGCAGCTCAGATCCGCGCGTACCGCGATAGGCGCCGCTACGAACGATCTCGCCAGTCGGCGCGACAAGACAGGAAAACATTACGGCGGCTTCCTTTTGACCCTTCTTGATTAGATCGGCGGCGTCTATCGTGTTGATCAGCGAATTTGGAGCGGTTCCGACCAACGCTGGCCGAACCTCTGGCAGCGTCGGCCGCGGTGACGGTGATGATGATCCGGGTTTTGGCGTCTGCGCTGAGGCGAGATCAGCACTCAGCAACAAACCAACAAAGCAAAAAATCCCAAGGCGCATGGCGAAATAGGCAAGCGAAAGCGGTTCCTTTTGCAAGAGCGAACTGGTGAGATCACGCCGCGATGCCCACCGGCGGTATCGCGGCAATCCTTTGCACAACTTTGTGCCGCCGGAAATAATCGATGACCGCATCGCGTGTTTGCACAGGGTGCAGAACGCAATTCGCCTCCGGCCTTTCAAGCAACGCTCGCAATTTCATGAAATGATGGCCGGCGCTCCGCGCGTCGAAACTGTTAACGGCAATGGCGTATTTCTTTCCGCGCTCCAGCGGGCGGCCATCTGGAAGCGTCATAGCGGTAATCCTGCGATCGGGACCGCGACCCTCCGCGTTTACCGCGATCCCCAGCAAACTTCGTGGCTCATGGCTGGCATACACTTCTTCCATCAAGCTTTTTATCTCATCAGGGGAGAGCATGGCCGTAACGATGAGGTTTTCGTACGGAATGATATTCCAAATGTCGTTTACCGTCGTTAGGCCTGCAGCAAGTTTAGCGTTTTCATCGAAGACGCCATGCATAACCGCATCGACCATAATGCTTCGTTTCGCCAATGTTTCTGTAATCGCGGCGCCGATCAGCTTCTCGATTTCACTTGCCTGACCGCGCCGGCCGCGAGCGTGCAACGTCTCCGCCAACTCGCCGATCGGCTGTGCAAGCAACGCCTCCGATTGCGCAAGCTGCGATCCTGCTCGGGAAAGGACAACTTGGTCGGGATTGAAACGATTATCCATCAGCTCACAGATCGCTTCACGACGTAGTAATTTTTTCGAATTTCGATCAAACAACAGATCGACGCGGCCCACGTGAATTCCGAAGTGGTCAGCCTGCGTGAAGAGTACGCGATTTGTCAGGCGACTTGGAATTGCCTGATGAGTATGGCCCGCTATGAATGTTGCGACATCCGGGAACTCGGAAGTCAACGCCATCACCGTGTTCGCAAAGTCATCGCCGCCCGTGCGCGGCTTCAGCCCCATATGACCTGTAAGCACAATCGCGTCCACGCCTTCGCTGTTCGCTTTCGCAATTGCGCGACGTACAGCCTCAACGGGATATTGAAAATCGATTCCAACGGTAAAATCCCGCGGAAGCCAGAACGACATGCCCGGCGTTGTGATTCCGATAATTGCGACCTTGATGCCCTCAATTTCCTTAACGATAAATGACTGAACCTTTCCGAACGGATGTTGCGAATCGGAAGATGAGCCGGCGGGTTTTCCGTCTAACGTTGTGTTCGCACCTAGCACCGGCATTGCCGATTTTTGTAGCGCATTAGTAAACGGCTCCATTCCCCAATCGAATTCGTGATTGCCAATCACCCACGCGTCATATTTGAGGTGATTGAAAAGGTCGATCATCAATTCGCCCTTATTTCGGAGGCTTACGTCGGTGCCTTGATAAACGTCGCCGACATCGATCAGGATGGAGTTCGGATTTTGCCTACGCCAGCGCCGAATCTGCGTGACGCAACGCGCCAGGCCGCCGAGATCAGCAGTCCCGTCGTAATCAGACGTCGGCAAAATGTGGCCGTGCAAATCCGTCGTGTGCAGGATCGAGATGCAGACGGTGTCGGGCTCGAGCCTGGCAGCCGCACTCGCCAGCGTCGGAAAAGCACCGAGCAATCCCGCGCGGCCGGTGAATTTCAAAAAGTCGCGGCGCGTCCAGGATCTGTATGGGTGAGACATTGCGGGGTGGCCTCTGTCGAGAGGCTAACCGTAAATGAATCTCCGCTTCAATGGAAAAAGGCGTGCACCGTCGCTCCTTGGTGCTTGATCGTTTAGCCACCAGGGATAACTGTCTGCATTACAATTCTTTGCCATGCTCAACGAAGATTCCATCGCCGAACTAAAACGAAATCTCAGAGGCAGACTGATCCAGCCGGGTGACGCAGATTACGATGACGCCCGCAACGTCTATAACGCGATGATTCACAAAAAGCCGCGGTTGATCGCGCGGTGTGTCGATGTCGCAGACGTCATTCTGTCGGTAAATTTCGCACGCGAAAACGATCTGCTTCTTGCGATCCGTTGTGGCGGCCACAACGCAGGCGGTCTCGGAATTTGCGACGACGGTTTGGTGATTGATCTCACATCGATCAAATACACGCGGGTCGGTCCTGCGCAGCGTACAGTCACCGTCGGTGGCGGATGCACTTGGGGCGATGTGGATCATGCCACGCATGTGTTCGGACTCGCTACTCCGAGTGGAATTATTTCTACCACCGGTGTTGGCGGATTGACTCTGGGCGGCGGAGTGGGTCATCTCACGCGCAAGTGCGGACTAACCATCGACAATCTCCTCTCTGCTGATGTCGTCCTGGCAGACGGAGAATTTGTAAAAGCGAATGCCGATGAGAATTCTGATTTGTTCTGGGCGCTTCGTGGCGGCGGCGGAAATTTCGGCGTCGTAACTTCTTTTACGTTTAGGCTGCATCCGATCGACGTGATCTATGGCGGCCCAATGCTCTATGAGCTAAGCGAAACAGCTGATGTGATGAAATGGTATCGGGACCTTATCCCTGCGGCGCCGGACGATTTGAGTGGGTTCTTCGCCTTTCTCACCGTCCCGCCTGGGCCGCCTTTTCCCGAACATCTGCACCTTAAAAAAATGTGCGGGGTGGTCTGGGCATACGCCGGACCTCTGGAGAAAGGAGAAGAAACATTCAAGCCGATTCGCGCTTTCAAGAAGCCTGCGCTCGATTTCGTAGGCCCGCTGCCGCAGCCCGCGTTACAAAGCATGTTTGATGCGCTGTATCCTCCCGGCTTGCAGTGGTATTGGCGAGCCGATTTTGTGAATGAACTAAGCGACGACGCGATTGCGCAACACATTCGTTTCGGTGAAGCGCTTCCAACAATGCATTCCACCATGCATATGTATCCGATCAATGGCGCGGCATCTCGCGTCGGCAAAAATGAAACCGCTTGGAATTATCGCGATGCTACCTGGGCGCAGGTGATGGTCGGCGTTGATCCTGATCCAGCAAACAACGAAAAGACAATTTCGTGGACAAAGAATTACTACGATGCCCTCCATCCCTATTCAGCCGGCGGCGCCTACGTCAATTTCCTGATGGGCGATGAAGGCGAGGGACGGGTGAAGGCAACGTATGGCGGTAATTACGAGCGGCTGGTCGCGATCAAAAACAAGTACGACCCCGATAATTTCTTTCGAGTGAACCAAAACATTAAACCGACTGACGCAAAATCGAAGCCAGTCGCATCCTGATTTCAATGGGAGTCGCACTAGAAATGACTGCAACTTCCAAGGCGCTCCACACTTCTCCCGGGTCTGTATGCGGCGCCCAACGAATCCGCCTCTCCCCTTGGTGAAGGGGAGAGGATTGAGGTGAGGAGTTGCACAGACTGCGCGCTATTGCCCAACACTCAACCCTCACCCTTGCGAAGGGAGAGGCTAGAACGTCGCGCAATTCTATTTATGAAGCGCTTACCGATTTCAGTTTTGAAAACACGTCTCACCACGTTGAAATTGCACCGATGACTGCTGATGAACTAAGGGCATTGCAGGCGCCGCTCAAAGCGCAGTATCGAGAGCGCCCTGAGACTGCATTAGTCACTCTGCACACCGAGGGACGAATCGGCGAAAACATCACGTGCAAAGTCAAAACCGGAAAAGCGCGCGTCGAAGCCGGGCTTCACCCAGCGACAGGAGGCGATGGGCAGAGCGCGTGTTCGGCCGATATGTTGCTCGAAGCACTCGTGGGATGTGCAGGCGTCACGCTAAGCGCAGTCGCCACGGCTCTGGGCATTCCATTACGAAACGCCACGATTCGTGCTGAAGGCGATCTCGATTTTCGTGGTACTCTCGGCGTCTCCAAAGATGTGCCTGTCGGTTTTAAGCAAATTCGATTGCAGTTCGATTTGGATACTGACGCCAGCGAAGATCAAATCGCCACCTTGATTCGACTGACCGAACGCTACTGCGTGGTTTATCAAACGCTGGGTCACCCTGCCGACATCAGCGTTTTGCATCGGGTAATACCTCGCTAAAATCTGCGCCTATGCCGTTATACATGGACATCCACAATCTCCCGGAGGGAACCACTGCGGAAGATGTCGCAAAGGCTCACGCGAAGGATATGGAAACGCAGCGGAAATACGGCGTTGAGTACCACAAGTACTGGGTGAACGAGAGTGGCAACAAGGTTTTTTGCCTCGTGGATGCGCCGAGCGCAGAAGCGGCCGCCTGCGTCCATCGCGAAGCGCACGGATTGCTAGCCGAGAAAATCATCGAGGTGGAGCCCGACGTCGCGGAAGTATTCCTCGGCGGCACCGAAACAAATAACGTGGGAGCAGTTCTGCTGCCTGGTGGCGGAGCCGATGCACGCGATCCCGGGATCAGAACCATCCTGTTCACGGACATTGTAAATTCAACGACGTTAACTCAATTGCTTGGCGACGAGGCCGCGCTTGCAATGCTCGGCGTGCACGACACGATTGTGCGAGACGCCTTGGCCGCGCTAGGCGGGCGCGAAGTGAAGCATACTGGCGACGGCATCATGGCCTCGTTCGTGTCAGCCGCAGGAGCGGTCCGATGCGCAATTGAGATTCAACGCGAATTGGACAAGCATGCGCAAGACAATCCCGAGCGCCCGCTCAAGGTTCGAGTCGGTGCCGCGGCAGGAGAACCAGTCGAGCAAAATAACGATCTCTTTGGATCGACAGTTCAGCTCGCCGCGCGCCTCTGTGCTCACGCGCAGCCCGAACAAATCCTGGTGACGAACGCGATCGCCGAGCTGTGCCTCGGCAAAGGCCTTTCATTCGAAGACCTCGGCGAAGTGTCCCTTAAAGGCTTCGGTCACCCAGTCCGCGCCCATGCAGCCACATGGAGACAGTAGAATTAGACAGATTTTATCTGCAATGAATTGCAGATTTTTCAGGCCGAATTCTCGTTAGATAGCTGGCGCTCGCCACAAGCTGCAATGATCGGTTGCGTTAGATGGATTGAAGCACACAAAGATCTGTTTTTAGCTCTTGGCGCACTGTTGTCTCCGTTCGCTGCGGTCTTAATCGGCCTCATATCATCGAAGTGGCAAGCGGCGGCGCTATTGAGATCAACGCGCATGCAGATCCGGGCAAGCGCACTACGCGACTATCGGCAGCGTAACGTCGAGAAATTACGCGAAGAAATAGCGGCGGAAATATTCTACGTTTCGGAGTTGCGATTCAAACAGCAAGACATCGGATTGCACGACCCAAAGGCTCAAGAATTGGTTTACGCAGCGATGGCGCGTAAGATACGGATTCGTGCATTACAAACCGCGGCATCGAGCGAACAATTGAAAGAATGCTTTCAGTTCGAAGAGAAGTTAATTGATGAAATTCGATCGAAACCCGCTCGCCAACCCTGGGCAGACGAAGATAATATCGCAATCAATCAGAAGATAGATGCGCTAGGAAATCTTTATCTCAAAGTTTTGGAGACGGAAATGCATGGTGCAACGGAGGCTATCTAACCAATCGATGGAGCTGACTGCGAGCCGCCGTACTATTCAGCTTTGCATGAGTTCAGCCGTAAATCCGCTGCGACGCACGCCGCCGCTCGCGGCAGCTCATCTTCTTCTCGTTAGGCCTATGAGCCTACGCGCACGTTGTTTCGCTGTCGCGCTGCTGTTCTGCGCAGCCAGAGGGCTGCTCGTTTCAGGCGACCAGCCTGACCGTCTTGTGCCGTTACAGCACGAGACCGGCGAGTCTGCTGTATCGCCGGCTGATTCATAGGCATCTGTTGGTTACTCCCGCGCAGTTCGGCAGAATGATCTATGAGCCGGGTTTCCACGAACCTGAATGGGCCGTCTCGGTGTACGGCGTCGGCGCAACACATCGAACAGATCAGGCATACCGGTCCTACTATATCACCGTGACAGAGTCTCTAAGCAGCATTTGGATTTCACTGCCAGGGAACAACGAAGAACACAGGCACAAGTCGATTCGAATATCGCGGAAGGACGCACCGATCAGCGATTGGGCACTATACCCATGCTGCGTTATTGTTTTGACATCGCACGCGCCTTCGCCGCAGCATGGCGCTCTCCCTAATCTTCCAACTCCTCAACCCCACACATCCCTATGTATCTCCTCACTAAATCGCGCGAGCTGCGGCTGGCCGCGCACGAAAGTCTGGCCGCGATC
>Ga0209056_10007078_pt1 | contig 11551 bp, 9 predicted proteins | sample GraSoiAngelo_114_FD_185876 | JGI IMG/M metagenome (GOLD analysis project Ga0209056, IMG submission 185876) | Grasslands soil microbial communities from the Angelo Coastal Reserve, California, USA - 14_0903_13_40cm (SPAdes) (version 2) | ecosystem: Environmental > Terrestrial > Soil > Grasslands ... | reverse complement strand
GCGCGGGAGATGGCGATCGCCACCTCCGATTTTGCTTTCGCTCCGGATGGCGCGCTCGCCGCCCTGGGAGCGCCGCCGCCCAAGGGCGGAGATCGTCCGCTGCTGATCGACGGCGTGCGCGTCGCGGCCGCCACGGCTTTCGCATTTTCACCTGACGGGCGCGAGCTGGCGCTGCTCTCCACCGGCAGACAGCCGGGCGAGGCCAGCGGAGATCTCTTTCGCCTCGCGAGGCCGTCGGGCGCTCCGCGCCTGGTCGCGTCGCGCGTCGTGGAGTGGCGCTGGGGAGCAGCTGGCGATCTCCTCTGCCTCGCGCGCTATGACGCGCGCGCCCGGGCGGGAACCCTGACGGCCGCGGCGCCGGGCGGCACGGCGGCCGAGATCGCCGGCAAGGTCCAGAGCTTCTCGGTGTCCGGCAGGCGCGTGCTGTACCTCGTCCAGGCTCCGGAAAAGGGCGATTTCAAGCTCGAGCTCTGGGGCGTGGATCTCTCCACGCCCCGCCTCGAGCCGCGCCGCTTCGACGAAGGGGTCTACGGGTGGACGCTCTCGCCCGACGGCGCGACCCTGTATTACAAGGCGCGCTGCGCAGGAGGACCGCGGAGTTGCTCGCTGCTGCGCGCGCCGTTCGGGGGAGGCGCGTCCGAAGTGCTCGCCGCCGACGTATCCGGATTCGATCTCTCGCGCGACGGGAAGCGCATCCTCGTGCAGCAGCCGCATCGCGGCTCGGCGCGCGCGGTCGATCTTGCCGTGATCTCCGCCGCGGGCGCCGCCGCCGGACGGGTGAAGCCGTTCGTGGAGGAGGTGGACCCGAGCTCCCGATTCGCCGATGACTCGGGAAGGCGCGTCGTCTACGCGATCGTGGCGGCCAGAAAGGGAGGCGTGTTTCTGGCGGACCTGCCCTGAGGCCGGCACTATCCTTGGCATGTATCCCGAGATCGAGGCCTTCGCGGCGCACCTCGCGCAGGTGGAGCGGGCCTCGGCGCACACACGGCGGGCGTACGTCTCGGATCTGCGGCAGCTCGCCGCGTTTCTCGGCGAGCGCGGGATCGCGCTGGATGCGGCGACACGAGACGATCTGCGGGCGTTCCTCGCCTCGCGATTCTCCGCCAACTCGGCCGCGACGCTGGCGCGCAAGCAGGCGAGCCTGCGCGCGTTCTACGAGCACCGCCTGCGCATGGGTCACCTCGCGGACAGCCCCGCACGGCGGCTCGTGTTTCCCAGACGCCGGCTCTCGCTGCCCAACGTCGTCGCGGTGGACGACTGCTTCGCCATCGTCGACGCTCCTTCGCGGCGCACGCCGGCAGGGCTGCGCGATCGGGCGGCGCTCGAGCTGCTCTACGGCGCGGGATTGCGCGTTTCCGAGCTGGTAGGGCTCGACCTCGGCGACCTCGCGCACGAGTCGGTCCGCGTCCGCGGAAAGGGAAACAAGGAGCGGATTGTGCCGCTCGGCAGCAGAGCGCTGGCCGCGCTCCAGGCCTATCTCAGCCGCCGCCCGGAGCTGCGCCCGAAGGGACCCGCGTTGTTGGTGAATCGCCGGGGCGGGCGCCTGACCGCGCGCAGCGTCGCCCGCCACCTGGCGCGGTACGCAGCGATGGCGGGCGCCGCCCGGCACGTCCATCCTCACGCGCTCCGGCACAGTTTCGCCACGCACCTGCTCGACATGGGGGCCGATCTGCGCGGCATCCAGGAGCTGCTCGGTCACGCCTCGCTCTCCACCACCCAGCGCTATACCCACGTCTCGGCGGAGCACCTGCTGCAGGCATACGAAGACGCCCACCCCCGGGCGCGCAAGAAATAGACGCTCTTCCGATCAAGCTCTTTGAGCGCGATCCCGGCGTTTGCGGGCGATGGCGAGCTGGCCCTCGAGGAACGAGAGCATCGAGGTGCCTTCCACGGCGAGCTGCTGGGGAAGAAAGGAGGCGCGGGTGAGGCCGGGCAGGGTGTTCAGCTCGAGGAACACCGGTCCGTTCGGGGAAGAGATGACGTCAGTGCGGGAGTAACCTTCGCATTCGAGGGCGCGGTGGGCGGCGAGGGCGAGGTCCTGCGCGGCGCGAGCCACCGCCGGCGCAACCTCCGCCGGCGTGATCTCTTTCGTCCCCTTGCCCAGGTACTTCCCCTCGTAATCGAAGGCGCGCCCCTGCTCGAGGCGCACTTCGCTCGGCGGCAGCGCGCGCGATCCCGACGGCCCGTCCACCACCCCGATCGTCAGCTCGGTGCCCGAGACGAACTCCTCGGCGAGATAAGCCTCTCCCGATTCCTCGATGCCTCTTGCCGCCCCGTCGGCGTCCTGGGCCGATCCGACATGGCACAGCCCGACGCTGCTGCCTCCGGCCACCGGCTTCACCACGACGCGTCGGTAGATCGCGAGCATCTCCGCCATCTCCCGCCGCATCACCTTCGGGTCCTTCGACAGGTGCACGGAGCGGGCGATGCGCACGCCGGCGCTGCTCACCACCTGCTTCGCGACCTCTTTGTCAAACCCCCGCGCCGAGGCCTCCGCTCCGGGGCCGGTGAACGCGATGCGCCGCGCTTCGAGCATGCGCTGGATGGTGCCGTCCTCGCCTTCCCCCCCGTGTAGCGCGAGGACGTACACCTGCGAAGGCTCGCTCTCGAACGCCGCGACCACCGAGGGGAAGGCGGCCGCCGCGGCCGGCTTGAAATCGCGCTCGAACGCGCGCTCGAAGCCGGCGAGCTCGTCGAGAGTCACCGGATGCACCGCTCCGGTGGGAGCGAGGAACCAGGCTGCCGCCTCGTCGAGCACAGCAGCGATGTGTTGGGCGGACGCCACCGAGACGCGCCGTTCATTGCTGGTTCCGCCGAAGAGGATGATCACGCCGGAGCCGGACATTGGCAGCCAAGGTAGCATCGCACGTATTGCAGCGCAGCGTTAGCATCGGGGGCCCGATGAAGATCCGTTCGACGACGGTGATCTGCGTGCGCAAGGACGGCAAGGTCGCCCTGGGCGCAGACGGCCAGGTCACACTGGACAAGACGGTGATGAAGCACGGCGCCAAGAAGCTGCGCCGGCTCGGCGACGGCTCGGTCCTGGCCGGTTTCGCGGGCGCCACCGCCGACGCCTTCACGCTGTTCGAGCGCTTCGAGGGAAAGCTCAAGGATTTCAACAAGAACCTGGCCCGGGCGGCGGTGGAATTAGCGAAGGACTGGCGCACGGACCGGTTCCTGCGCCGGCTCGAGGCCCTCCTGGTGGTGGCCGACAAGGAGCGCACCCTCATCCTTTCGGGCACCGGCGACGTCGTGGAACCCGACGAGGGCGTTGCCGCCATCGGCAGCGGCGGGCCCTATGCGCAGTCCGCCGCGGTCGCCCTGCTGAAGCATTCGCAGCTCGCCGCGCGGCAGATCGTGGAGGAGTCGCTGCGGATCGCCGCCCGCATCTGCATCTACACCAACGACCAGATCTCCATCGAGGAGCTGTGAGCACATGACCGCCGGAAAGGATCTGCCCCCGCGCGAGATCGTCGCGGAGCTGGACCGCTACATCGTCGGGCAGGCCGCCGCCAAGCGCGCCGTCGCCATCGCGCTGCGCAACCGCTGGCGGCGATTCCGGCTCACGCCCGAGATGCGGGACGAGGTGATGCCGAAGAACATCATCCTCGTCGGGCCGACCGGCGTGGGAAAGACGGAGATCGCCCGCCGGCTGGCACGGCTTGCCGGCGCTCCGTTCGTCAAGGTGGAGGCCTCCAAGTTCACCGAGGTGGGCTACGTCGGCAAGGACGTGGACTCGATGATCCGCGACCTGGTGGAGGCGGGCGTCGCCTTGGTGCGCGACGAGCGGCAGAAAGAGGTGCAGCCCCGCGCCGACGAGCTCGCGGAGGAGCGCCTGCTCGATCTCCTGCTGCCCGGCTCCCGCGATTCGACCCGCGAGAAGCTGCGCGGAATGCTGCGCGCCGGCGGTCTCGACGATCGCACGGTGGAGGTGGACGTGCAGGAGCGGGCGGCGCCCACCATGCAGATCTTCGGGTCGCAGGGGATGGAGGAGATGGGCCTCAATCTGCAGGAGGTGCTCGGGAACCTGCCGTTCGGAAAGAAGAGCAAGAAGCGCAAGCTCACGGTCCCCGAGGCGCGGCGGCTGCTGGCCCAGGACGAGGCGGAGAAGCTCGTCGACAAGGACAGCGTGGCGCGCGACGCACTCGAGCGGGTGCAGTCGAATGGGATCGTCTTCATCGACGAGATCGACAAGGTGGCCCTTCCGGCCGGTCAGTCGCACGGCCCCGACGTGTCGCGGGGAGGGGTCCAGCGCGACCTGCTGCCCATCGTCGAGGGAAGCACCGTGAACACGAAGTACGGACCGGTGAAGACGGACCACGTTCTCTTCATCGCCGCCGGCGCCTTCCACCTGGCGAAGGTCAGCGACCTGCTGCCCGAGCTGCAGGGGCGCTTTCCCATCCGCGTCGAGCTGGAGGCGCTCTCGCAGGCGGACCTGATGCGCATCCTCACCGAGCCGCGCAACGCCCTCACCCGGCAGTACTCGGCGCTGCTCGGAGCCGAGGGCGTCGAGCTGGTGTTCGATGCCAGCGGCATCGACGAGCTGGCGCGCGTCGCCCACGACATGAACACGCGGACGCAGAACATCGGCGCTCGCCGGCTGCATACCGTGCTGGAGAAGGTCCTCGAGGACGTCTCCTTCGCAGCGCCGGACTTCGCCGGGAAATCGATCCGCGTCGACGTCGGCTATGTCCGGGAGAAGCTCGACCGGGTGCTCAAGGACGAAGACCTCTCCCGGTACATCCTGTAGACCTTATCCGAAGAGGTCAGCGTCGAGGCATGGCGCGCTTGGCGACTGCCTGTTCGCGACCTTGGACCTGGACGACGCCCTGCTCGAGCAGCTCGCAGAGGATGCGGGCCGTGTCGAGCCGCTTGAGGCCGCAGATCGCGTACAGGTCGTCGAAGGATACTTCGCCGTCGATCTGCGCGAGGACGAAGCCGGCCCGCGGATCGAGGTTCAGCCAGATGATCTCGTCCGGCGGAATGGCGGTGCGCGGGCGCGCGTCCATCGAGCCGATCTTGCTCTCGTACATGAGGGTCAGGTTGTGCTCGCACACCTCGTAGAGCTGAAGCGCGTCCTTGTCGTTCGCCTTCCGCTGCAGCAGCTTGTTCAAGAGCTCCAGCGCGCCGGAGAAGTCGTTGAGCGCCACCAGCTCGCGCGCGCCTCGCATCCACACGTCGGTCTCGTCGTCGGACACCGATGCGTTCGGCAGCGTGTCGGCGTGGATCGACCAGGCGCCCCCGCTGCTGTCGCCGGTCTCCGGCTGGGGAATCGCGAGCGACGGTCCCTCATCCCAGGCGTTGCGCGGGGTCGCGGCAGGCTTCGCCAGACCAGCGGCGGCGGGCCTCGGTTTGTCCGGACTTGGCTGGGCAGGCGCCGGTTGCCGGGGCACGGAGGACGGGACGGCCTGGGCGGCGGCGGGAGGCTGAGCGGGCAGCCAGGGATGTGGTGGCGCCGCGTCCGTGGTGGCCTTCGCCGGGGACATTACCGCGTGGATGCGTTCCAGGGCCGAGCGGAGGAATTCCCGCGCCCGCAGGTTCGTAGGCTCGAGCAGGTAGGCTTCTTCCCAGGCCTTCACCGCGTCGAGCATGCGGCCCTTGCGGTAGTGGTCCAGACCCTCGAGAAGGAGCGCCGAGAACCGGCCTCCGCCGCCTTGGATGGCCATCTAGGCCCCCCCTTGGCTGCGCTCCAACGCGCCCCGCAGGGCTTGCAACATGCGTTCGAGGCGCTCGAGCGATCCGGCCAGCGCCTCGCTCTCGCGTTGCGCGAGTTGGAGGCGGGCCACCGACAGCGCCGCCTGCGCGCGCTGCAAAGGCTCCTGTCCGAGGCCGTTCTGGGCGGCGCGCGTGAGTCGCGGCCAGAGCGCCTCGAATTCTCGGAACAGCTCTTCCGCGCGGGCCTTGCGGTCCTGGAATTCGGGATCCTCTTTCTGCCCGAGCATCCAGTCCTCGTTCGATCGCGTGGCCTTCTTGATCTCATCCTCGGTGAGACCCGACGAGGCGGTGACGGTGATGCTCTGCCGCGTTCCCGTCTGCATGTCGATGGCGGAGACGGAAACGATGCCGTCGGCGCTGATGTCGAAGATGACGTCGATGTCCACCGCGCCCCGCGGCGCCGCGCGCAGGCCGGTCAGCATGAACTCGCCCAGCAGCTCGTTGTCGGTGGCGGCCTCGCTCTCTCCCTGCAGCACGGTGATCTTGGCGGAGGTCTGATCGTCCTTGACGGTGGTGAACACGTGGTGGGCGCTGGTCGGCACGGTCGTGTTCTTGGAGATGATCTTCTGGAAGAACCCGCCAGCGATGGCGATGCCCAGGCTGTGCGGCGTCACGTCCAGGAGCAGCATCTCCTGCTCCTCGTGCAGCAGCATCGCCCCCTGGATGGACGCGCCCAGGGCGACCGCTTCATCGGGATTGACGTTCTTCGCCGGCTCCTTCCCGAAGAGGCGCCTCACCTCTTCCTGGATCTTCGGCATCCGCGTCTGCCCGCCGACCAGCAAGACGTCGCCGAGCTGGGCGGCGTGCACCTTGGCTTCCCCGAGCACGCGCTCGCAGACCTGCATGCAGCGCTTCACCAGGTCGGCCGTCATCTGCTCGAGCTGATCGCGCGAGAGGGTCGCCTGCAGGTGCAGGGGACCCGTCTGCTGCGAGGCGGAGATGAACGGCAGGTTGATCTCGACCTGCTTGAGCGAGCTGAGCTCGCACTTGGCCTTCTCCGCCGCATCGCGCAGGCGCTGCAGCGCCATCTTGTCTTTGCGCAGGTCCATGCCGTGCTTCTGCCGGAACGGCTCGGCCAGGAAGTCGATGATCCGGTTGTCGAAGTCCTCGCCGCCGAGGAGCGAATCGCCTCCGGTAGCCTCGACCTCGAAGACCCCTTTGAACATGTGCAGCACGGTGAAGTCGAAGGTGCCGCCGCCCAGGTCGAACACGGCCACCTGCCGCTCCCCCTGCGTCTTGCCGAATCCGTAGGCCAGCGCCGCGGAGGTGGGCTCGTTGATGATGCGGATCACGTCCAGGCCGGCGATGCGCCCCGCGTCCTTGGTGGCGTTGCGCTGCGAGTCGTTGAAGTAGGCGGGGCAGGTGATCACGGCCTTGGTCACCGGCGCGCCGAAGAAGGCTTCGGCATCGAGGCGCAGCTCGGTGAGCACCATCGCGGAGATCTCGGGCGGCGAGTACTGCTGTTCGCCGAGCGTAATGCGCACGTCGTCGTGCGGCCCGGCCACGATCGAGTAGGGCATGCGCTGGATGGCTTCCTGGGTGGTCTTCGCCGACCAGCGGCGACCCATCAGCCGCTTGACCGCGACCACCGTGCGCTCGGGGTTGGTGACCGCCTGGCGCCGGGCGAGCGCGCCGACGAGGCGCTTGCCGTTGCGCGCCATCGCCACCACCGAAGGCGTGATCCGGTAGCCGCTGCGGTTGGAGATGACCGTGGGCGTGCCGTTCTGCACCGTGGCGCAGACGGAGTTGGTGGTGCCCAGATCGATGCCGATGACCAGCTCGCCCAAGATCTGCCTATAGCGTCCGGAGGAGCGCCTTGGCCTCCTTGTGATCGGGGTTCTTGCCGAGGAGCGCGTTCAGCTCCGTCCGGGCTCGGGCCTTCATGCCGGCCGAGGCGAAGAGCCGCGAGAGCATCATGCGGGCGCTCGCGTCGTCAGGGTTCAATTCCACGGCGCGCGAGGCCCAGATGGTCGCGGCGGGGGGGTCGGAGGTCTCCATCGCGCAGCGGGCCGCGCCCATCGCCGCGGCGAAGCTGCCCGGGTCGTTCTGGAAGGCGGCCGCGTACGCGGCGATCGCCTCCGCGAAACGCTTCTTTTCCTCCTGTTCGCGCCCCGATGCGAGCGCGGAATTGGCGCGCGCGCGCACCCGCTCGCGCTCCAGCTCGACCAGCTTGGCCGCGATCTCCTTGCGCTTGGGATCGAGCTCGCGCGCCGCCTTCAGCGCGAAGATCGCCTGCGTCCGCTCGCCGTTCAGCGCGTACTCCAGCGCTTCCTCGTAGAGCTTGCGCGCCGCGCCGATGCGGGCAAAGCCCTTGGTGCGCAGCAAGCGCTCGCGGCGCTCGCGACCTCTCCGCTCCTCCTCCGCGCGCGAGAGCTCGCGCCGATTGAGCGCGGCACGGTCGGTCTGGGACAGCTCGGTGCGGTGGTCGCTGTCGTACGCCGTGCGCGATTCCTCGTCCGACAACAGCTGGTACGCGCTCGAGAGCCGCTGGAACCACTTGGAGAGAAGCGGGCCGAACTTGCCCGTTTCCTTGCGGTACCAGGCATCGGGATGGAACCGCTTCGACTTCTCCAGGTAGGCGCGCCGGATCGTGCCGCCGTCGGCATCGGCGGAGACTCCGAGCAGGTCGTAGTGCGTCAGCCAGTCCCCCCGCGCCTCGAGCTGCTGGAGCTCGCTCTGCATGTCGGCCGGAAGCTCTATGGTTCCTCCGGGGCTGCTCGGCGCCGCACCCAAACGGTTTCCCCCTGCGCGTGCATCCGCGCCCGCGTCGCGCCAGAGTATCCCACGGCCCAATCGGGAGAAAAGGTTCTCGCTAAGCCTTTTCCACTGCCTCGGCGAGCAGCTCTGCCGCCCGGTCGATCTCTTCATCCGACACTGTGAGCGGAGGTGCGAGACGCACCACTCGATCGCCCACCGCGTTCACCAGCAGGCCAATCTCGCGCGCTTTCACGACTACTTTCGCAGCGAGGTCTTCGCCGAGGACCAGGGCACGGAGCAGTCCGATGCCGCGCTCGCCGGCGCTACGGCCGCCGATGGCCGCCAGCCGCCCCGAGAGCCGCTCACCTGCGCGCTGCACCCGCTCGATCAGTCCCTCCGAGAGCAGATCCATCACCGCGCAGGCGGCGGCGGTCGCCAGCGGGTTCCCCCCGAAGGTGCTGGCGTGGGTGCCCGGCGTGAAGACCTTGGCCACGTCCTCGCGGGCGAGCAGCGCGCCGAGGGGGGCGCCGCCGGCGATGCCCTTGGCGAGGGACATGGCGTCGGGCTCGATCCTCTCGTGCTGATGCGCGAAGTACGCGCCGGTCCGGCCCATGCCGGTCTGCACTTCATCGAGCAACATCAGGGCGCCGTGGTTCGTGCAGAGCTCGCGTACGCGGGCCAGGTATCCGCGCGGCGGCACCATGACGCCTGCCTCGCCCTGCACCGGCTCGAGCAAGACCGCGCAGGTCTTGTCGGAGAGGGCGGCAGCGAGCTGCTGAGCATCGCCGAAGTCGAGAAAGCGGAAACCTTCCGGCAGCGGGCCGAATCCCTGCTGGTACTTGTGCTGGCCGGTTGCGGCGAGGGAGCCGAGGGTGCGGCCGTGGAAGGAGTTGTGGAAGCAGAGAATCTCGATTCGCTCGGGGTGGCCGTTCACCACGTGGAAATGGCGGGCGAGCTTGATCATCGCCTCGTTCGATTCGGTGCCGCTGTTGCAGAAGAAGGCTCGCTTGAGCGTGCGGGTCTGCGCAGTCAGCTTTTCGGCCAGGCGGATCTGCGGTTCGGTGACGTAGAGATTCGAGGCGTGCCAGAGGAGCTTCGCCTGGTCCGTCAACGCCTCGCGCACCCGGGGATTCGCGTGGCCGACGCTGATGGTCGCGATGCCGCCGATGAAGTCGAGGTAGCGCTTGCCGTCCGCGTCATGGACCCAGGTTCCTTCGCCCCGCACCAGCGCGATCGGCTGGGTCCGGTAGTTCTGGAAGAGCACGGCCTGGGCGCGCTTGACGAGCTCCTCATTGGACATGTTTGCAGTGTAATCGGTGGGCCTCTTTTTGTATCGGACGATACGACGCCGCGGCGTCAGCGCACTGCGGACTGCAGCTCTCCAGTAGAGCCCGGGAAAAAGGAGACGTTGTGGAAGGCTTCGTGGGCGATCTGTTCGGCGACGAAACGGGCGTCGTCGGCGGAGGAGCCGAAGACGATGATGCGGGTGTTGTGATCGGTGTTCGGGAGGCGGTTGTCGTCCTTGGCCTTCTTCAGCTCGCCGACGTCCTTGCCCTGCAGGACCAGGGAGCGGGGGATGTTCCTTGCGCCCGGGATGGAGCCGCGGGCGAACTCGTCGGCGGAGCGGACATCGATGAAGATGGCGGTGCGATCGTCGCGCATGACCCGACCCAGCGCGTCCGCTTCGATCTGGGTGACGCCTCCGAGCGCGCGCCAGACCGGAATTCCCAGTTGGTAGCGGCGCACGTTGGTGTATCCGGCGGAGGCGAGCTCCTCGCTGAGGCGCTTGCTCTTTCCGCAGAACGGACCGTTGCAATAGAGGATGAGCGGGGTTTCCTTGCGCTCCTGCAGCAGTCTTCCTACTTCCGCGACGTCGGATACGTAGGCGGACGCGGCGACGCCGGGCTTGGCGGCGACGTTCAAGGCGCCGGGGATGTGGCTCACCGCATACTCGGCGCGCGGGCGGGCGTCGAGCACCGTGGCGCTCTTGCTGGCGAGGATCTCCCGCAGCTCCTGCGTGGATATCTCCGCAGTCTTCGCCGAAGGATCAGCGAGCGTCGCGGTGTAGACGTCGGTTGCGGCGGAGAGCAGGAGAATGGCCAGCAACATGTTCACGCCCCCTTGCTGCGCGCGCGCTGCGCGTACTCCATCAGCCGCTCCAGGTAGCTCTCGATGGGAGGGCAGGATATTCCGGTGCCGTCGAGGATCTCCAGCGTGTTCCGGCTGGAGTAGAAGCTGAGGTGGTTCACCGTGGCGAACGCCATGCGCTGCTCACGGGTCAGCTTCTCCAGCCCAGGCAGCTTGAGCAGGCGGTCCGTCAGCTTGTACCCGAGGGACAGGCGGGGCAGCTTCTTGCCTTCGCGTTCCGCCACGCGCTCGTACACCCGCCGCGAGCTGGAGGGATTGGGATCGACGATGTGGAACGTGCGTCCGACCGCGCGCTGGTCGTGGTGGATCGCCGCCGCCGCCGCCGCGACGAAATCGATCGGAACGACGTTCAGCGGGGCGACGCCGTCGCCCGGCAGCGGCAATGGGACTTGGAGTCGGGTGGACAGGAGCAAGGCGGCGACCGTATACGGTCCCTCGAACCGGTCGATCTCCCCCGTCGTGGAGTCCCCGACGATGAAGGCCGGCCGCAGGACGGTGCAGGGGGTCTGACCCATCGCGCGCCGCACCAGCAGCTCCGACTCGAACTTCGTCTGCTCGTAGAAGTTGCGGAACGTCTGCCCGGCGGAGAGCTCGTCCTCCGCGATCACGCCGACGCGGTCCCCGCTGACGAAGACGGTGGAGAAGTGCGTCAGGCGGCGCAGCTTGCGGCAGTCCTGGGCGAACTCCAGCACCGTCCGCGTCCCTTCGATGTTGACGCGCTCGAGCGTCGGCTTGTCCGCGCCGACGTTGCTCCACTCCGCGCCATGGATGATCTCCGTGCATTCGCTGGAGAGATCGCGGTACTCCGCTGTCGAGAGCCCCAGGTGCATCGAGGCGACGTCTCCGGTGAGCACCCGCGCTTGCGGCAGGGTGGCGGCAAAATCGGCGGCCTGGTCGGCGTGGTGCTCCTGCGCGAGCAGGACCACCGGACCGCGCGGTGCGAGCGCATTCGCGATTCGGCGCGCGAGCAGCTTGGGAAAGCCGGTGACGA
>Ga0209056_10007074_pt1 | contig 11553 bp, 7 predicted proteins | sample GraSoiAngelo_114_FD_185876 | JGI IMG/M metagenome (GOLD analysis project Ga0209056, IMG submission 185876) | Grasslands soil microbial communities from the Angelo Coastal Reserve, California, USA - 14_0903_13_40cm (SPAdes) (version 2) | ecosystem: Environmental > Terrestrial > Soil > Grasslands ... | reverse complement strand
CACCATCAGCCGCGTCGTCTGCGCCGGCCGCTCGAGCTCTGTGCGGAGATGATCCACGTAGCGTCGGCAGACCGCCCGGATCACGCTCGCGTTCTCCGCGCCCGCATGCCCCGCGAGCGACAGGAGGTCCCGCACGATCTGTGGGTCGGTCTTCCCGTCGAAGCGGTAGGTGTCGATGGGTCCCGCGGTACCGGCCTCGTCCACCAGGGCACGCTGGATCGCCCGGCGGCCGGCGCCGTCGGTCCAGAGGAGCGTGCCATCGATGTCGAACAGGACGAGCTTCATGGCGCAAACATAATCGACCCTATGCTAATCGACCTACCGTCGGACATTGATACGCCGTACGGCGACCAGAAAATCCCGGAATCGCTTGGCCGCCGACGTCTCGCCGAGCAGGTCGTCCGATGCGACGCCGCCGCGCGACAGCGCGGAGTGCACGATCCGGCCCGCCCCGGCCCAGAGGGCGATGTGGGAGATCTTGCGCCCGTCGGCGAAGCACAGGAGATCGCCCGCCTGGTAGCTCGAGCCTGTGGGGTCGATCTTGACCTCCCGTCCCGCGAGCGACTGAAGGTCGGAGTCGCGCGGGAGCACGACCCCCCGGGCCGCGTAGGTTGCTTGGACCAGTCCGGAGCAATCGATCCCCCACTCGGTGCGCCCGCCCCACAGATACGGAGCGCCGGAGAACCAGCGCAGCGCCCACTCCGGGGGAGCGAGGAGACGCGCCTCGGCTCGGAGCTCCGATTCCGGCCGGACGATGCCCGCACTCACACTCCAGGCGCGCCCGTCACCCGCCTCGACCTGCCCGTTCCGACGCAACGCGACGCGCGCCCCCACCGCCAGCCGCAGGCGCTGATCCTCGAACTTGAGCTCGGCACCGAGCGAGCGTCCGGTGGCCCGCGCGCTCCAGTCCTCCGCCCATTCGGTCGATCCGACGGCCAGATAAGCGGCATGGGTCCACGCGTGGTAGCCGTCGCCCGCTCGCACGCGCAGCCACACGTCTGCCTCGCCTCGCTCGAGCAGCGCGAGCGTCTCGCCGTGCAACGCCTCGCTCACCCGGTCGGCCGTGATCCGCGGCTCGCGCAGCAGCGGTGCCACCGCGGCCGTGACCACGGCCGCCGGCTCGTCACGGACCGAGGCGTCGGGGAGCAGCCGGATGTCCGCCGCACGGCCGGCATCGGCCGCGATGCGCCGCAGCGCAGCCAGAGCGTCGCGGCTCGTGGTGCAGCCGTTCAGGTGCTCGGGCTCGACGGTCACCTCGAACACACCGAGCCGCGCATCGGGCACCCATTTGCCCGCGACGTCCGCGACATCGCGCCCGAGACGGTCAGTCACGGGAGACGCGGGAACCTAGAAGCGTGCCTGTCCGGTGTGCCCACTCTGGGACATTCGGGCAGCCCGACGTGGCATCAAGAGTTGTCATCCGCCAGTCCAGGGATATCACCCACGCCCCGCGCGAGCCGCACGGCGCGTTCCACCGCCGTTGGCACCGCGAGCGCCGCGAGGGCCTCGGCCTGCAGCGGGGTCGCGGGCACCACCGCGGCGGTGCTCACCGCGAACACCAGGTCGCCGTCGAACAGGGTGCCGTAGGGAACGATGCGCCGCGCCAGCGCATCCCCTGCCGCATGTGCCAGACTCTCGAGTCCCGTGCGGTCGAGCGTGGCGTTGGTCGCGACCACGGCCAGCGTCGTATTGCGCGAGGCAAATGGCGCGCCCCCCCGGCCGAAGTGCGTCAAAGCGTCCACGAACGTGCCGTCCGCAGCGCGCGCCCCTGCGAGGATCGCACCCGAGCCGTCGAGGATGTTGCCGACCGCGTTCAGCACCACCAGCGCGCCGACGACGATGTCGCCGCCGGTTGCGGCCCAGCTTCCCACTCCGCCCTTCATGGCGGCGCGCGGCCCCAACGCCTTGCCGACGGTGGCTCCCGTGCCCGCCCCGACCGACCCTTCGGCGACGTGGTCCGACGCGGCGCTGCAGGCGCGGTACGCGTCGTCCGCCGTCGGCCAGCGGTCCGCCTTCCCCCCGGGAGCAAGGTCGAAGTCGAAGATCACCGCGGTCGGTACGATGGGCACGATGCCGGCCGGTCCCACGGGCAGGCCCCGCCCCCGTTCCCGCAGCCAGCGCATCACGCCGTCCGCCGCGCCGAGACCGTAGGCCGAGCCGCCGGTGAGCAGGATCGCGTCGATGCGGTCGACCAAGTGGCGGGGGTTCAGCGCGTCGAGCTCGCGTGTTCCCGTGGCGCGGCCTCGGACGGCACAGGCGGCTCGCATCCCGCCGTCCGGCCCGAGCACGACGCTGCAGCCCGTCGCCCGCTCAAGATCGGTCCAGTGCCCGACAGAAACGCCTCGAACGGCGGTGAGACCGGCGGGAGGGGAGGACATCATGGGAGCGCGAAGAATAGCTCGGCTTGCTCGGGTTGTGGAGGGCACATACGTTAGCGCCATGCCCAACCCCGACCCGCAGAGCCCTCCGACCACCGTGCTGGTGGTCGACGACGAAGACGGCATCCGCCAGGCACTCGATCGGTTTCTCACGCGGCTCGGCTACCGGGTGTTGCAGGCCGCGAGCGGCGCCGAGGCGCTCGATCGCCAGGCCGCGGAGCAGCCGCACGTGATGCTCTCGGATATCCGCATGCCCAACATGACCGGCGTGGAGCTCGTGCCCAAAGCCCTCGCCGCCGACTCGGACCTCGCCATCATCATGCTCACGGCGATCGACGAGCCCCGCACGGCCATCGAGTGTCTCAAGCTCGGGGCGTACGATTACCTCATCAAGCCGGTGGATCTGGACGAGCTGGAGATGTCGCTGCAGAGCGGGCTGCGACAGCGGCAGCTCGAGATCGACCGCCGCGAGCTCGAGCAGTGGCTCGCGCGCGAGGTCGCGGTGCGCACGCGCGATCTCGAGGAGCGAACGACCGTGGTGGAGGACGTCGCGCTCGCCGCGCTCGCGGCCGCGGGAGACTGGCCGGGGGCGAGCGATGCCGTCGAGAAACTGGCGAAGGAGCTCGGCACCTCGCCGGAGGACGTGATGCGCGAGATCCGCAAGCGGCGGGGGGCGGCGGGCTAAGCCTTCTGCGAGGCCTTGGCCTTCTCTTCACACGCCTTGCAGCGCGTGACCCCCCGGAAGGAGCAAATCAGGCAGATGAACGTGCCGCAGTCGGCGCAGGGATAGCCTTCGGAGGCGCGCTCCTCGTTGCCGCAGGCGCGGCACACCATCCCGTCGTGCTCCATCAGTTTCGGTTTGTCGGTCATGGTCCGCCTCAGACGTCGAGCCCGTACACCTTGATCTTATTGATCAGCGTCGCACGCGAAATGCCGAGCTCGTGCGCCGCCCGCGTGCGATTCCCCCCGTGAAACCTAAGCGTCTTCTCGATGTGCGAGCGCTCCACCTCGGCGAGCGCCAGGGGTTGGTGACGCCGGTCGCCCCCCCCAGCCCCCCCTCCCCCGGCCTTGCGCACTTCGACGACGTTGCGCATCTCGCGCACGTTCCCCGGCCACGGCGCGGACAAGAGGCGATCCAACGCCTCGGCGCTCGCGGCACTGGGACAGCCCGGCATCTGCGGCACGAGGTCCGATAGGATACGCGTGAGCAGCGCCAGACGGTCTTCGCGCGAGCGCTCGCGCACCGCCGGCAGGCGGAGCGTCATGCCGCTGAGGCGAGAATAGAGATCCTCGGGAAAGCGAGCGGCGCGCACCTCGGCCAGCAGGTCCCGGTTGGTGGCGGCGAGGAGCCGCACATCGACCGTGGTCTCGCGCGTGCCGCCCACCCGGTGGAACGTCTTCCTCTCGAGCACGTCCAACAGCTTGGGCTGCAGCTCCGGCGCCAGGTCTCCAATTTCGCCGAGCAAGATCGTTCCGCGGTCCGCCAGGTCGAACAGACCCTGCCGACGCTGCTTCGCTTCGCTAACGGCACCCTGCTCCTGGCCGAACAGCTCCGACTCGAGGAATGTGGCCGAGAGGCCGCCGCAGTTCACTTCGACGAAGGGACCGCTCGCGCGGGGGGAGAGATAATGGATCGCCCGGGCCACCCAGCCCTTCCCGGTCCCGCCCTCGCCCGTAAGCAGCACCGTCGAGCGCTCGCTGGCCGCAAGCAACTCCACCTGGCGCCCGAGTTCGCGCATCGCGGGCGAGACGCCGAGTGATTCGAGGCCAGCCTGCTCGTGGTCGTGCGCGCGCAGCAGCGCGTTCTGGCGCGCCAGGCGGACCTTCTCGCACACGCGCGCCGTGGCGGCGGCCAGATGGTTCATGTCTACGGGCTTCGTGAGGAAGTGCTCGGCCCCGAGCTGCATGGCGCGCACCGCGGTCTCGCGGTCCCCCTGTCCGGTGAGGAAGATGATCGAGCCGCCCCGCGACTTGAGCTGCTCGAGCACGCCCAACCCCCCGACGTCGGGAAGGTGCGGGTCGAGGATTACGACGTCGGGACGCATGCGATCGAACGCCTCGAAGCCGGCCTCGCCGGTGGCCGCGCCCGCGACCTCGTACCCGATCCGGTCCAAGTAGTCACCGAGCACGCGCAGCAGGTCGGCGTCGTCGTCGATGAGGAGCACGCTGTCAGCCACGGCGCGACGCACCGAGCGGCGCGGTGGCGGGGTCGACAATGACCGACAGGGCGGCCGGCAGGAGGCGCGCTTCGAACGGCGCGTCGCCCGACAGCTCGCCGTCGAGCTGCATCGGACGGGGCGGGCCCTCCAGCACTTCGACGCGCACCGTGCGGCCGCGGCCGAACCACAGTCGCCGTGCGCCGTTCATCGGTCGGCGCGCCAACTCCAGGAACGCGCTCAGGCTCTGCCAGACGCCTTCGGCGCGCAGTACGACCACGTCCAGCCAGCCGTCGTCGGGGGCGATATCGTGCCGCAGCCGCAGGAAGGGCGGCACCAGCTCCCCGCAGTTCGCAACCAGCACCATGGCCGCCGGCAGCTCACGCGCAACCCCGTCCACGGTCACGCGGTGGAGCGGACTCGTCACGCTGGGGAGCGCGGCGAACGCCTTCATCACGTACGCCGCCATCTTCCAGCGGCGCTTCTCGGCCGCCGCCGTGCCCGCCATGAGCTGGGCGTCGAAGCCCGTGCCGCCGCACACGGCGAAGTAGTGCGTGCCGTCGGGACGCTCCACGCTGCCCAGGTCGATCGCGGCGGTGTGGTGGGCCAGGATAACGCGCGCCGCAGCCGCCGGGTCGCGTGGCAGCCGCAGGTTCCCCGCGAGCAGGTTCCCCGTGCCGCCCGGTACCAGCCCGAGTGCCAGGCCGCTCTTCACGGCGCCCGCGGCGATCTCCATCGCGGTGCCGTCGCCCCCATAGCACACCAGTGCGTCGAACCCCTCGGCGTGCGCCTCGCCGGCGAAGCGCCGCGCGTCGCCGGCCCGGGCCGTGGCGAGGACCTCGACCGTCCAGCCGCCGCGCCGCAGCGTGTCCCGAACCGTCGTCACCGCGCGCGCGTCGGTGCGCGCCGCCGCCGGGTTCGCGATCAGTAGTGCGCGGGCCATGGTCAGTAGCGCCGCTCCCAGAAGAGGTCCAGACCAACCTGCCGCGGCACGGTGTTGCCCTGCGTCCCGGGCGCATCGATAACGCACGTCTGCACCGGCGCGAAGCTCGCTTCCGTACGCCACTCGGGGCTGATCCGGAACTGCAGCGACAGGCCGAGCATGTTCTGCACCCCCACCTGACCTCCCGAGCAGAACCCCGCGTTCACCACCAGGAAGGTCTTGGGGCCGAGTTGGCGCCCCACCGCGACATTCCAGGGGGCGAGCGCAGTCCCCTGCCCCCCACCGCCGGGGCGGATCTCGACGTAGTCCACCGGCACGCCGCCCGAGACGATCGTCTGCTCGATTTCGCCCGACAGGATCGCCAGGGCGCTCTGCAACACCGCCAGCTGGTCGGCGATCCCACCCTGGTCGCCCGCCAGATCGACGCTGCTCTTGCCGAACAGCAGGTAGGAAATGATCTCGGTTTGCGACAGCTCACGCTTCTCCGCCTCGAGGATGACTTTCGGCACCAGCAGCGTGCCGCCGATGTGCGCGACCACCGTGATGTCCTCGGGGTTGTGCTGGGCCGGTGTCGGGACGGGGTGCACGACGTGTTTCGCCTTGATGTCGAGCGCCGCGTCCTGATCCGGGGTGCCGAAGTACCGCACCGTTCCCTCGGTGACGACGAACTCGCGCGACAGCACGGACCCGACCTTGAGTCGGTAAGTCCCGCGCACCGCCTGCAGCGTGCCGCTCACGAGGTACTGGTTGCGCTGCTTGGTGAGCCGCACGGAGCCTGCGAGCTGGATGTTCGCCTCGTCCGAGCGGAGCCACACGTCGCTGCCCATTTCCAGCTCGAGGTCGTTGATCCGCAGGCTGTCGAGGAAGACGTTCTCGAACTCGGGACCGAGCCGCTGCTGCTGGATGAGCGCGGCCAGCGACGTGTCCGCGAGCTCGTCCAGGTTCACGATCCGCTTCTGTACCAGGTCGGCGAAGTACAGCACGCCCGACGTCACCTTGGCGTGACCGGTGAGGGTGGCGCCGAAGACCGGCCCCCTGAGCGAGAGCCGGCCGCTGGCGGTGATCGCCACGTTGTTCTTCAAGTCCAGCGCCTTGAACTGGTCCGCGGCAATCTGCAGGTCGAGCACGGGGTGCGTCAGCCGCTCGAGCCGCACGATGCCGGTGAAGTCGGCCCGCCCGCGCTCGCTTCTGGCAGATAGAGCCTGGATGGCGATCGTGTCGCCCGAAAGGGCGAGGCGCCCGTCAATGTCCTCGTAGCGCACGCTCAGCGTGGGGATGGTCGCGGCGGCATTGGCGATCTGGAGCTCCCCCCGCAGGCGCGGCGCGTCCCACGTCCCCGCGATCCCGAGGTCCGCCGAGAACACGCCGGTCACGCGCTGCAACGACGGCGTGAGCGCCTCGAGGACCGAAAGGTCCACGCTGTCCGCCCTCGCGCCCACCGACAGGGTGTCGGGGAGCTGGCGGCGCGGCACGGGCTCGAGGGCGAGGTCCAGGGGCAGATACGCCTGCACGTCGAGGATCTGCTGGCCCGAGCGCCATAGGTGGAGCGCCCCGTGGAGGCGCCGGTCGTGGTAGTCGAACGTCCCGTCGACAAACGGCGCGCGGAACTCGCCGAACGCGCCGTTCGAGAGCGAGAACGACCCGCTCGAGACGGGGCTGGCCCGGGTGCCCGACAGCCCGGCGGTGGCCGTGACCGTCCCGCCCACGCCCGTCGTGTCCCGCTCGAGCAGCGCGTACAGCCCCACCAGCGGGAACCCCTCCAGCTGGAGGTGGGCGTCCGCGCGACCGCGCGTCGGCAGAGCGCCCTCGAGCACCAGCTTGCCCGATCCGTACGCACTCCGGAGCGCGAGCCCCGTCACCGTCGCCGCGGAGTCCGTGACGGTCAGCTCTGTGGGCCGCTCGAGCACCCACACGTCGCCCGGAAGATGGACGGCCAGCGAGTCCACACCGACCGCGAGGGCGGCCCCTCCGGTTTGGGCGGCATGCCGGGCGAGCCGCCCTCCGGCGAGGAACGCACCCCCCTCCCCGATGCGCGAGCGCGCCTGCCAGGTGAGCGAGTCCCGTGTCCCGCGCGCCGCGGCGAACGCGGCGGAGAATCCGAACATGCCGTGGGCGATCGAGTCCAAGCTCGCGTCCAGCGCGAACGTCGGGGCGGGACCCGGTTGCCAGGTGAAGTGACCTCGGCCGGCGGGGACCCGCCATGCGCGCCAGGCGAGCCGCTCGACGCTGGCGCGCGCCTCGAAGCCGAGCGAGTCGAGTGAGCCTTTGAGTGTGAAGAGAACGCGCGCCGCCCCGGCCAGCGGGGCGTTCCCTGCGTCCTGCCCGCCGGGGTCCGCGGCCGCGTCCGGCGCGCCACCCGCGAGCCAGCCGACGAGCGGGTCGAGCGCGTTGAGGCTGTCGGCGTCGAAGTCGAGCGCCAGCTGCCCCCCCGTCCCGCGCGTCCACCCCAGGGAGCCGGACCCCGTGGTGATGAGACCGGCCTGCGCGACGCGCAACGAGTCGACGTACAGCCGCCGGTCGGCGAACCGCACCCGCAGGGCACCCGAGTCGACGCCGGCGCCGGCGAGCTGCGATGGCTCGACGATCGCCCGCACCGTGCCGAGCGGCGGCACAGCGCTGTCGCCCGCGAAATCCCCCCGCAGCGTGAGGCTCAGCCGTGACGGCGGAGCCCCGCGCCCCAGCCAGTGCGCCAGGTTCAGGTCGCTGGCCGTGACCTGCAGGTCGCGCGCGCCGTAGTGCGGCAGGTCGAGCATCAAGGTGCCGTCGCCGCGCACTGCCCCGCCCCGGGAGTGCAGGTCGACGTGCGTCTCGAGCGCACCGAGCGGGCCCGCGAGCTTCACGGGCCCCGTCACGGCGCCAACGAGCGGCAGCGTCGGGAAACTGCCTCGCAGGCCGTCGAACGACAGCGAGTCCGCCGTGACGTCGGCGTAGACGCCGAGCAGCTCACCCCGGGTGTCCAGGCGCACGCTCCCTGTCAGCGCACTCGGGGGTCGCTCCCCATCTCGGTGCTCGAGCGTGCCCACGAATTGCGCGTCGCGCAACGGCCCGTTGAGCGTCCCGGCGGCGGACAGGGTTCCGTGGAGTCGCACGGCCGGGGCGAGCCGCGCGACCGTGCCGAGATCGATGCTCGACGCCTCCACGGCGAACGCGTGAAATCGCATGCCGTCGGCGGCCTTGAGGTTCACTTCGCCCTTCCCGCGGATGCGGGTTTCGGGCCATCCCGAGACGAGCGAGTCACGGAACGACCAGTCGGTCTCGAGTGCGAGGGCCGCAAGCGGCCCTGTGGCGAGGGTGTGTCCGCTGAGCCGTCCCGCGAACGGGAGCGTGTCGAGGAAGGGCCGGGCGAACTCGAGGTCGAACTCCCGGGCGTCCAGGTCGGCGTCGCGCAGCACAACGAGCCCCGAGTCAGCCGCGCTGAATGCGGTGAGGCGGCCCGCGACCGTGCCGCCGCCGTACGCCAGACGCAGCGGGTCGAGCCCGACCTCGAGCAGCCGTTCGCCGTGCGAGCGCACCCGCACGTCGCCCGAGACCACGCCGGCACCGGGAGTGCCGGCGAAGCGCCGATCGATGAACTGGAAATCCTGGAGCGTCGCCGAGTCCGCTTGCAGCCGCAGATCGAACAGTAGCGTGCCGTGCGGCCAGCGGACGGTGCCGCGCGCGTCGCGCAGCGCCGAGCGCGGCAGCCGTACGCGCGCGAGCTGCACGTTCATCGAGTCACCGATTATTCCCAAACGGCCCGCCACGTCCGCGAGCCGCACCACGGGGTCGGAACCCTCCACGGCCAGCCGGGAGACCTCGATCCGGATGCCCCGCTCCCGCGGGGAAGACACCTGCAGGGCGCCGAGCCGAGCGTCGAGATGCACGAAGCGGCGAACGCGCAGCCGTCCGTTGCGGTCGTCGTTGGCGATCTCGAGGCTCGAGTCGCCCGGGGCGGGCCGCTTCGCCTGCAGTCGCAGCGTCACCGTCCCGTCGGTGATCCGGACGTTGCGGAACAGGATGAGCGTGGCCGGCCCGTGCGGGCCCTTGTCGGGACCCCCGAGCCGCAACAGCTCCTCGATATTGAGCCGGCCGTTCGGGTGCTGCACGATGTTGATCACCGGTCGCCGCAGGTCGAACTCGAAGAGGACCACGCGGCCGGCTGCAAAGTCGAACGGGTTGTAACTGAGGTTCACCTGCGGCAGCCAGGCGACGAGCGTCGTGTCCGCGTCGAACAGCCGGACCTCGGAGAGGGTGAGCCCGGTGAGGAGCGATCCGTGCACATCCCCGATCTCGGCCGTCCCGGTGAAGACCTGCCGCAGTGCCCCCTCGCTGACGCGCGCCAGCAGCGTACGGCCGGCCCCCGTGCCGACCAGCGACGAGAGCGCTCCCAGAAAGCCGGCGAGCAGCCCTACCAGCGTCCACAGCGCGGCCCCGAGCGAGCGGCGGATCATCTAGAACGCCTGGCCCACGGCGAACTGCACGATTACCCGCCGCCAGAAGCCCGGCGGCAAGGTGGGATGCTCGGTCTTCCCCGTGGCCTTGATGCTGTTATCCGCTCTGTTCAGGAAGTAGAGCGCGCCGGCCTCGTGCGGGTAGCCGTTGTAGGCGGCGTCCAGCCGCACCGGGCCGAGCGGCGTGACAAACCTCAGTCCCAACCCCGGAGTGACGCGCAGGCCGCTGACCGTGGTCCCCGTGTCTCCTCGCTCCCACACCTGCCCCACGTCCACGAACAGCCCCAAGCGCACGCGGTCGGGAAAGATCGGGCTGGGAACCCGCAGCTCCAGGTTGGCGGTGAACACGGTGTTCCCACCGGTGGGTGACGCCTGGATGTTCTGGTACGTCGTGTCCGTCCCGCTCACTTCGAGACTATCGGACACGTACACGCGGGGGCCCAGCTCGTTGCGGGCGAACCCCCGCACGGAATTCGGGCCACCGGCGAAGAAGCGCTGGTCGGGGGGGACGAACTTCACGCTCTGGCCCAACAGGCTGAGGCGCTGGGGCAGGATCGTGCCGCCGCGCACCCGCCAGGCGAGCACGCTGCGGCGCGACAGCGGATAATACTTCGAGACTTCCAGCTCACCGCGGTTGAACTCGTACAAGGTGTCCGAGAGCACATAGCGCGACGCGTGGACCAGGGTCACCTGCGTGATGCCCCCCGCCGAGGGATCGAGCACCGAGTTCACCCGAGCGCGCACGCCCGAGATCGTGATCGCTGCGAACGGCCGCCGGTTCGCGAGGAACACCTGGTCGGCCTCGTTACACAAGAGGAACCGCTGGCAGTACACCACCGCGTCCGCGGTCGTGCGGCCCACCGAGTAGCCGTACCCCACCGTGACGGGAACGTCGCGCCGGGCGTTGAAGGTCACGGCCACATTCGCGCCCACCGCCTGGCGCGTATACGCCTTGAACTCGGAGCGTCGCTCGGCGAAGACGGCGAAACTGGCCGTGTGGCGGGGCGACAGGAACGCGGGTTGGCGCAACGTCACCGTGGCGTTGTAGTTGAGCGTATCGGAGGTCGAGTCGGCCCGCAGGAACCGGCACACGTTGTCCTTGAAGTTCGCGTTGGTCGGAACACCCACGCCGATCTTCGAGAGCTGTCCGGTGACGTCGAGTGAGCGAGCACCGCCCAGGAAGTCGTAGGCCGTCCATCCGCTCTGCACCCGGAAGCAGTCGAGCGAGCCGTATCCCGCCCCCAGGCGGATGCGGTGGCGCGGCGCCTCGGCCACGCGCACGACCACGCGCACCGTCGAATCGCCGGGCGGCGGGGCCGTATCCGCTAGCACCACGTTGACGGAGCGGAACATCCCCAGCCCGTACAGGTCGCGCTGCGTCACGTACAGCTGATCCTGGCGAAACCAATCCCCCGCCCTGACCGAGAGCATGCGGCGCACCGTCCCGGTGTCCACCTGCTCGGCGCCCGTGATCAGCACCCGCCCCACCCGCATGCGCGGCCCGGGAAGGGCCTCGAGCGTGGCCACGGCCCGGAGGGCCGCGACGTCCACATCGTAGCTGCGGAGGATGTCGGCGTACGGGTAGCCGAGGTTCTTGAGCCGGCTCACGATCGTGTCGGCCGACGCCTGGAACAGGGCCCGGTTGA
>Ga0209056_10007073_pt1 | contig 11553 bp, 9 predicted proteins | sample GraSoiAngelo_114_FD_185876 | JGI IMG/M metagenome (GOLD analysis project Ga0209056, IMG submission 185876) | Grasslands soil microbial communities from the Angelo Coastal Reserve, California, USA - 14_0903_13_40cm (SPAdes) (version 2) | ecosystem: Environmental > Terrestrial > Soil > Grasslands ... | reverse complement strand
CTCAATCTCGATGTTGCGCTCAAAGGACTTAAGCAAGCCAAAGGAACTGTTTTTCGGATCGAAGCGGTACGGAATGCGGAAGGATTCTTCCAAGGCGTAGCCCATCATGGGCAAGTCAGTGAGGAGCAGTGCGCCAAAATCGACGAGCAGGCTCTTGCGCTCGGGATGCGCTAGACTTTCGATTTTAGCCGAGCCGAGGATGGAATCGCTGAAGGAACGATGCACTGCGCGTTCCATAGGTGAGTTCGGCTGGGCGACGAATCGTGTGTTCCTGGCGAGCAACTGGACATTCTTATCCTGGCGATGAAAAGAGATAGGCGTTTCACCGCACATCTCTGCCCCATAGAACCCGCCTTCCCCGAGTCCCGATTCGCAAGTCAGGGAGAGCATGTACATTTTGTCGAACTGATCGGGCAGGATCTCGAGGAAGACCTTATCTTCGGTCTTGTATAGGATGAAAAGCCCTTTGAGGATCTGGGCATCTTTGACAACATCGGCGAAGTGCTTTTCCGGGGGTGTTTCAGGCTTTTTCTCCGCCGACTCGGATTTCTTTTCGTTGTCGGTTTTGGCAGGGGTCTGCGCACTAAGCGGCAGAACAGGGAGCAACAAAGCGAGCATCGAAGACCGGATCCAGTTACGCATGGTGGGAACTCCTGTCAGGAAAATGAGACTCTAGATATACGAAAGGGGGAGGAAAAATCAAGCAGCAAACTCACTTCCGCCTCCGGAAAACAGGGCGGCCAACACGTCTGACGGCAGGCAGTAAAGACTCGCGAACGAAGTCAGATTGAACCGCGAGAGCCTCATCCGAATCGCTCATCGTGCATATGGCGTCAGCTCGCCCGCAGCGCGGACATCGGCTCGATCCGGGCCGCACGTGCCGCCGGCAAGTAGCCTGCCAGCGCAGCGACCGCCGTCAGCACCGCCACCACCACTCCGAACGTAAGCGGATCGGTAGGCGTCACGCCGAATAGCAACGAGGCCGCCAGGCGCGTCAGCACCAGAGCGCCGACGATCCCGAGCGCTACGCCGACAACCGCTAGACGTAGCGTCTCGCGCAAAACCAGGCCTCGCACGGTGGCCGGCGATGCGCCCAGCGCCATACGGATGCCGATTTCCAGCTGTCGCTGGCTGACCGAGTAAGAAATCACCGCGTAAATTCCCAGCGAAGCGAGAATCAGCGCAAACGCCGCGAACCCGCCCAGCAGAACTACCACGAAGCGCCGCGGCGAGGCCGCTTTGTCCACAAGTTCCTGCAACGTACGGAGTCCGGTGGTAGGCAAGTTGGGCTCGATCGGCCGCAACGCCTCACGCACTCGCACCGCCAACTCTCTGGGAGGAAGGTTTGTGCGCACGACCAGATCCACCGAACCATAGTCCTGGGTCTGCCGGATGGGCAGGTAAAATTCCGAGCCCGCTCCGCGCTCCAGAGTCAGATGGTGTACGTCGCCGGCCACGCCCACTACGGTTCGATCCACATCGATGTTTGCGATTCGGCCAACCGGATCCTGGCCGGGCCACAGAGTGCGCGCCATCGTCTCGTTGATCACGACAACCGGGAGCGTGCCCTTGGTGTCGCGCTCGGAAATGTCACGGCCTGCCACCAGCTTGATGCCCATTGCTCCCAGGTAGCCGTCGCTCACGATGCGCACGAAGCCCTCAGGATAATTCTCTCTTTTATACACCTGACCCTGGGCGGCAACTCCCCAGGTTCGATTGCGTCCCAGCGGCAATTGGTCGGTGAGCCCGGCAGCTTGAATCCCCGAAACCTCCAGCACGCGATGCAGCGCCTCGGTGAAGTACACATTGCGCTGCTCCTGTGTCGAATAGCCGGAGCTCGGGTCGATGCGCAGGGTTGCAGCACGCTCCGGGCGGAAGCCCAAATCGACATCCATCACGCGGAGGAAGCTGCGAACGAGCAGCCCGGCTCCTGCCAGCAGCACGCACGCCAGCGCGATCTCCGAGATCACCAGCGCGCTGCGAATCCATGAGCGTTCGTGCCCCTGGCTCGAGCCCCGGCTGGAGTCCTTCAGTGAATCACTAAGTTGCGCTTGCGGCATGCGCAGCGCCGGCGCCAGTCCGAAGAGCAAACCGGTCAGCACGGCCATCAGCAGCGTAAAGAGCAGTGCCCTGCCATCGATGCGAACTTTTTCCAGCAGCGGAATGCTGACGGCACTGAGATGGGCCACAAACCACGTCCCAACCACGGCAAGCAGCAATCCGAGCAGGGCGCCGCAGCAGGAAAGCATCAGACTTTCGGTAAGAACTTGCCGGACGAGGCGGCCCTTTGCAGCTCCCAGCGCAGAACGAATGACCATCTCTTTCTGCCGCGCTGCGCCGCGCGCGAGCAAGAGATTGGAAAGATTGGCGCACACGATCAGCATCACGACGCCCACGGCACTAGCAAGCAGGATCAGCGCGGGCCGCACTTTCCCGCTTACCTGGTCTGTCAAGAGTTTCAGAACCGGGACAAAATCGTTGCGATTCGGGTGTTCCTTGCTGATTCGAGCGCCGAGCACGGCAGTGTCTGCCTGCGCGCTCTGTACGCTCGCTCCGGCCTTCAGGCGTCCGACGATTGAGAGCGTATTGCCCCAGCGGTTGGTTTCTGGCGTCAGCGGAAATGGAGAGTAAAGATCGACGCGGCTACCCGGTGCGAAGACGGAGCCGAAGTCAAACGAGGCCGGGAGGACGCCGACGACTGCGACCAGCGCATCATCAAGAGTCAGGGCGCGCCCCACGACCAACGGATCGGAGCCAAACCGCCGCTTCCACAGGCCATGACTTAGTAGCACCACTCTTGGCCCGTTCCACTTGCATTCGTCGTCATTGAAGAGTCGGCCCAATTGCGCTTGCACTCCGAGCAAAGGAAAGAAATTCTCCGATACCGGTACACTGGTGAGTCGCTCCGGTTCGCCCGACCCGGTCAGCTTGCTGTCCCCCACTCCGTAGAACGCGAAATAGCCGGCCATATCGGAAAACGATTGGTTCTGCGAGCGCATCTCCAGGAAAGGGTCTACCTGTACGGTTTGCGCGGATAGGCCGCCGGTCCCTCCGTCGTCATTGGCGATCCACACCAGCCGTGCGGGATCCTGGAATGGCAGGGGTCGCAGCAGAAGCGCATTCACGACGCTGAAGATCGTTGCGCTTGCGCCGATGCCCAGCCCCACGATGCACACGGCCGCGGCGAAGAAACCAGCGTCGCGGCGCAGCGTGCGCACGGCATAGCGAAAGTCCTGCGAGCATACCTCCAGGAACGGCAGCCCGCGCGTTTCGCGATGGATCTCGCGCGTGAGCTCGCCTCCTCCGAGGCGAACCAGCGCCGCCCGCCGCGCCTCCTGCGGCGTCATACCGGCCTTTTCGTTTTCCGAAGTAAGCAAATCCACGTGGGCGGCAAGCTCCTCATTAAAATCGTCGTCCAGCCGCGTCTTGGAAAAGACGGCCCGCAGGCGGGAAAAGAACGCGCGGAGTCGATCACTCATCGGGAGGGCTCCTTTTGCGCGGCAAAGAAGCGCGCAATCACCATGGAAAGCTGCTCCCAGTTCTCTGCCGTTTCGGCCAGCCGGCGGGAACCCCGGCGGGTAATCGAGTAAAACTTGCCGCGGCGGTTGTTGTCCGAAGTGCCCCATTCAGAGCGGATCAAGCCGCGCTGCTGCAGGCGCACCAGCGATGCATATATCGTCCCTTGATTCAGCAAGATAGCATCGCCGCTGATCTGCTCGATGCGGCGCGCAATCCCATAACCGTGGAGCGCGCCCATGGCCTCGAGCGTCTGTAAGACCATAAGGTCCAAAGTGCCCTTCAGCATCTCAAGTTGCGGAGACATGAACCCTCCTGTGCCATTGCCACAGGAACATAGACGATAGCCCGGCCAGAAAGTTCCGTGGCGCTCAATATTTCTTGCGCGGTGTCTGTTCGAGCACTTAGCAGTAGCCTTTGCTGAACAATTGGAAAGCCGCGAGGCACAACAGCATCGCCCTGACAATCTTGAATCCTGTAGTAGGTCGTATCGACCCAATTCACCTGGACGACCGTTAAAGGCCACCAACGAGAGCCAACTGCGACGTGACGCCGAGCAAATGCCCCTGAATTCAAATTGTGTGTTAAGAAGTTTCCAGCTATCGCGTCTAAGGTTGTAGATGAGCCGAGGAGGGATGCTTGGCGGCCGCGATAGAAAACATCATGGCGACGCAAGCGGTCACACAGCTTGAGGAAGTCTTTCGAGCACACCAGGTCTGTGTCCTCAAGGCGGCCTACCGCGTGACCGGCAGCATGGCGGACGCGGAAGACGTCTCACAATCCGTCTTCCTCCGCTTAGCCCGCGGGACTTTCGACTCGGGCCGTATCTCCAATATGGAGAGTTACTTACGCCGGTCCGCGGTCAACGCCGCCTTGGATCTGATTCGCTCGAAGGGCGATCGAGAGGTCGTGCCGGTCGAAACGGCGAACCAGGAACAATCCATTTCCAGCGTATCGCCGGAACGCGCGGTCTCGTCGTTGGAAATCAAGAATTGGCTTCGCCAGCAGCTGGCCACGCTGAATCCCCGCGCTGCCGAAATGTTTGCTCTGCGCTATCTGGAAGGTCTGGACAATCCCGAAATTGCCCGAACCATGGGCACATCGCAAGCCGTGGTGGCGGTGACGCTGCATCGTACTCGCGCGCGACTTAGGAAGGGCTTTCATGCTTTTAGGAAAGGTGCATCATGAGATTATTTCGATCGAAGCAAGACGCCGACCTTGAGCAGGCGATTTCCGAACTTCGCGCTCAGGAGCCCGACGCTAAGACACTCTCTCGGTCCGCACAGCGCGTGTGGCAGCGTTTGCAAACAGGCCAAGGCGCAATCAGCGCTGTCCAGGTTATTCGTGGCTGCGCCGACATTCGGTCTCTGCTCCCGGCTTTTCATCGGCAAGAACTTCCTCAGGCTCGCGCACTCATCGTACGAGATCACCTGCGGGAATGTGTCTCGTGCCGCTCGTATGCGTCTGGCCGCGGAGTTGATGGAGCGGCGACCGTCGGCTGGCAGATGGAGCCTGGCGCGCGTGGTTTCCAGTGGAGCTTGGTCAGACTGTCCTTCGCGGCAACAGCCGTGGCCGTGCTGATTGCCGCGGTCTGGATTGGTCGCAACTGGTACTTCGCAGGTCCGCCGGGCACGCGCGCGCGGGTTGATTCCATCGAAGGACAAGCGTATCGCATTGGCTCCGCTGGCGAGCAGGCATTGAAACTCGGTGACGAAGTCAGTGAGGGTGAATTTATTCGCACGGGCGCCAATTCCCATGCCAAGGTGCGGCTGCTCGATGGATCTCAGGTGGAAATGAATCAGCGCGCAGAATTGGCGGTCAGCGCCAGCCGTCGCGATACAACCATCCATCTCGATCAAGGCAGCATCATTGTGCAAGCCGCGAAGCGTCACACCGGGCACCTGTATGTTCGTGCTCCGGATTGCACGATCGCCGTGACGGGAACCGTCTTTTCGGTGAACTCTGGCACGAAAGGTTCGCGGGTGGCCGTGGTCGAGGGAGAAGTGCACGTCAAACACGCTGGAGTGGAATCTATTCTGCATTCAGGCGAGGTAGTGGCGACCACGCAGAGCGTCGGCGTGGTATCCGTGCGCGAAGAGATTGGATGGAGCAGTGATCTGGATCATGAACTAGCTTTGCTTGGGGAATTCTCAAAGCTTCGTACGAAATTGGAGGAAATCCAGACGCCCGGTCCGCGCTATGAAAGCAAAATCCTGCCGTTGCTGCCGACGGATACAGTCCTCTATATCGGCATCCCCAATCTTGGAGATGCGCTGCAACAGGCCAACCAAATCTTCCAGCAGCAGCTTTCGCAGAGCACAGTGCTGCAAGATTGGTGGAACAAAAGCGGAAAGTCGGACCAGCATCCCACTCCCCAGGAGTTGATCGACCAAATTCATGCGATAAGCCAGTATTTGGGCGACGAAGTGGTGATTACCGCCAGAGCAAGCTCCGTTTCTGACTCGCACGGTCCAGTCCTGTTAGCCGAAGTGCGGCAGCCCGGACTGAAGGATTACTTGCAGCAACACCTTGCTAACACTTTGACGAGTGGACAAGGCACGGGCAATCTGCGGGTGATAGACGCGCAGTCGCTCTCGTCGCTGAGTGGCGATGAGCGCGGCATGATAATGCTGGTCAGACTCAAGACTCTGGTTGTCGGTGGCGACGCCGCCTCGGTTCGGCAGATGAGCGCGCAGCTCGATGCCGGAGCAACGCTTTTCGCCGGGACGGATTTTGGGCAGCGGATTGCGAACATCTACAGCCGAGGTACGGAGACCTTAGTTGCTGCGAATCTCGGCCAGATTGTCGAGAGCCTGCATGCGAAGCAAGAAGAGTCGCAAGCGCTTCGGAACAGCGGCTTCAACGACATCAAGTATTTGATCGCGACGCGCGGTGAGTCTGCCAGTCAAGGCGATAACCGGATTACCCTGGAATTTAACGGGCAGCGGCACGGCATAGCCTCCTGGCTGGCGGCTCCGGCTCCCATGGGTTCGTTGGACTATGTTTCCACCAACGCCGGCGCGGCGGTCTCCTTCGTTGCGAAACAGCCCGCGCTCATGCTGGATGATATTTTCAGCACCATCGGCGCTTCCGACCCTAACTTCAAAGAGGGCCTGGCTCGCACAAATGGAGAGCTCGGTCTGGACCTGCGTAACGATCTGGCCAGCGCGCTGGGTGGAGAACTGACACTGGCGCTCGATGGCCCAGTTCTTCCGACACCTTCCTGGAAAGCAGTAATCGAAGTTAACAATTCAGGAGCGCTGCAGCTGGCCATCGGTAAGCTGGTGCAGAGCTTTAACCTCGACGCACAAAAGTCAAACCGGCCGGGTGCAACAATCCATCAGGCACAGGTTGGTGGGCGAACGTTCTACACGATCGAATCGCAGCTTGGTGGGCTCTCGACCGAGTACGATTACACCTTCGCGGACGGCTATATGATCATGGCGCCTTCTCGCGCGCTGGTTCTCGCCGCTCTGCAAACTCACGCGAACGGCACCTCGCTGGCTCGCTCCGCCTCGTTTCGTGCTCTCCTCCCCAAGGACAATCAGGCGAACTTCTCGGCGATGATTTATCAAAATCTCAGCCCGATTCTGAAACCGCTCGCTTCCCAGCTCACTTCCGGGCAGTTGGCGCTCCTGCAACAGTTGGCAGTCGACGCCAAACCAAGCGTATTCTGTGCTTACGGGGAAAGTGATCGCCTCGAGGTGGCCAGCAGTGGCAAGCTGTTTGACTTGAATCCCGGTCTTCCAACTTTGATCCACCTGCTGGGTTTGTCCGATCACGGAACCTCGCGCCAAGCCAATCCGTAATGATTGGTGGATGATGAACCCAACCATCGAGCTAAATGGGCTCGAAGTACAACTCGGCGGCCGAACGATCCTTCATGGTCTCACTGGCGTTTTGAAGAGTCGGGCTATCGGGCTGCTCGGGCCCAATGGGGCCGGCAAGTCGACGCTCATCAACACCCTCTTGGGTTTTCACTCCCCATCCAAGGGGAGCGCCCGCGTGCTCGGGCTCGACTCTCACACCAACGGCAAGGCGCTTCGATCGCTGGTCGGGTACATGCCTGAGAACGACGCTTTTATCTCAAAAATGTCCGGGGTCCGCTTTGTTCGCTACATGGCAGAGATTTCCGGCCTTCCCTCCGCTCAAGCGATGGAGCGCGCGCACGAAGCTTTCGTCTACGTGGGGTTAGGCGAAGCGCGGTATCGCCCGGTGGGGACGTATTCTCTCGGCATGAAACAACTCGTAAAGTTGGCCCAGGCGATCGCGCACGGCCCCAAGGTTTTGATTCTGGACGAACCAACGAACGGCCTGGACCCGCCTGCGCGCAAGCGCTTGATCGAACTGATTCGCGAAATCCGGGAGGCCGGTGATATTTGCCTGCTGCTCTCCTCGCATCTTCTGCGCGATGTGGAAGAAACCTGCGATGAGGTACTGATTCTACGCAACGGGCAAATTGCCTCCATCTCGAACCTCGTCGAGGAACGGCGCGCCAATCGGAAGTTTCTCGAGTTGGAAACGATGGGCGCCGAGGCAACATTTACGTCCACGCTCGAGGGCCTCGGCTGTGAGTGCGCGGTTTTCACCAACGGCCGCATCAAGGTCGTCATGCCGGACGGCGTGGAAATCAGGGCGGTGTTCAAGGTTGCGGCGGACAAGGGCGTGCAGATTCGCCGCATGAATCATCGTCGCGATTCACTGGAAGACATTTTCCTCAATGCGATGGAACAAACGGGAGCGGCGGATGGCCGTATATAAGCGCAGGTACACTCCGTACACCGGGTCTCTGACGCCGGAACGGTCGCGGTTTTTCGTCCTGACGCGTTTTGCGTTCGTCGACCTTTTTAAATCCCGCTTCTTCGTTCTTCTTTTGATTCTTAGCCTTGTGCCAAGCCTGTTTTTCGCGGGCTACATATTCATCGCCAACAACAAGGCGGTGCAATTGCTTCTGCCCACGGGCCCTGCCGATATGTTCTCAGTGGAAGCCAGATTCTTCACGTTCATCATGATCGTGCAGACCCAGGCTGCCTTTCTTTTGAACTGCTGGGTTGGTCCTATCTTGATCGCGGGAGATTTGACCAACGGCGCCCTCCCGCTTTTTCTGAGCCGGCCGTTCAGCCGGGCCGATTATGTTCTTGGAAAGCTCGCCGTGATGGGCCTTCTTCTGTCCGGTGTCACGTGGGTGCCCAGCTTGCTGTTATTCAGCCTGCAGGCAGGGTTGGCTAGGGGCCACTGGCTCTGGTCGCACATGTGGATGGTCGTTCCTATCTTGTTGTGCTCTGCGATTTGGATCCTAATGCTTGCTCTCATTTCTCTGGCCGTGTCGGCGTGGGTGAAGTTGCGGATTGTGGCAACGGGTGTAATATTCATCTCCTTTTTCATCCCTGCGGGCCTCGGTGAGATGTTCAACGCTATCATGGGCACCATCTGGGGCCGACTGCTGAATTTTTCATATTTGTTTCAGATCATTTTGGCGAGAGGATTTCGTGAACCATCCAGCCTGCTGGGTACTACGGGCTGGAACGAAATCCCCGTTCCCGCGGCATGGGGTGCCCTGCTTTTCGTCTGCCTGCTTTCGCTTGTTATTCTGAATGCGCGATTGCGCGCCCGTGAGACAGTGCGCGGATGACCTCAAGAGCCCACCAAATCGTTTTCGAGAATGTCTCCAAGTTTTATGGAGAAGTACTCGGCGTAAACAAAGTGAGTTTCTCTCTCGGGCCCGGGATTACCAGTCTTGTCGGCCCTAACGGCTCGGGCAAGACCACGCTGATGAACTTGCTGACTGGCCTGATCAGGCCTTCACAAGGCGCCATCTACGTCCTCGGCCTTACCCCGCAACAACCTATCGAGTTCTTCCGGCAAGTCGGATACTGCACGCAGTTTGATTCCTTCCCTCCTGGAACGAATGGCTACGACTTCATTTATTGGCCGCTGCGGCTTCATGGTTTTGGCCGCGACCAGGCAGCGAAGCTCACAAGCGAAGCCCTGGAACGCGCCGGAATGGCGCAGGTGGCACGGCGCAAAGTGGCGGGCTACAGCAAAGGGATGCGACAGCGCATTCGCCTGGCTCAGGCCATTGCGCATCATCCGTCCGTGCTGGTTCTCGACGAACCGCTCAACGGCCTTGATCCGATGGCTCGCGCGGAATCGATCGCGCTCTTCGAAACAATTGCCAAGCAGGGGATGCACGTGATCATTTCCAGCCATATTTTGGAGGAAGTCGATCGCATCTCCGACCGCGTCGTGTTGATGAGCAGCGGCTACGTTGTTGCCGAGGGACAAATTCGCGAAGTTCGCAGGGAGGTCCACGATCATCCCACGCAGATCCTTGTCCGATGCTCGAATGCAGCGCGGTTGGCAGCGGCGGCGTTCGAACTCGATCACGTTGTCGAGGCTAAAATTCTGAATGATGGCCATGGCGTCCTGGTGCGCACGCGCGACGCGGAGCAGTTCTATCTTTTACTGAACAAGATCGTCTCCGGCGGTCTCGTCGAAGTCGATGCAGTTGCGCCCGCCGACGATGACGTCAACTCCATCTATCAATATCTCATCGGATCTGATGGAGGACCGGCGTGAGGGCTCAAGATTTAGTCGCGCGGGCCCAAAGGTGGTCAAAGGAGCAACCTTGGCGACTCTTTGGCAGCCAGATCTTCATCCTTGTGCGCAACGAAGTTCGCCGGAACCTGTTTACGCGCCGCAGGATTTGGATCTATCTGCTCGCTTTGATTCCCGTGCTCATCATCCTGGCTCACGTGATCTTGGACAGAAACGAACCCGCGGGCCCGGCCCAAATCGAGAACGACACGCAAGTCCTCGCGGGAATCGCGCAGGTCTACTATTTCCGCCTGGGTATCTTCTTCGCGTGCATGGCGATCTTTACGTGGTTATTCCGTGGCGAAATCGTGGAACGTACTCTTCATTATCAATTTCTCGCCCCGGTAAGAAGAGAAGTCCTGGTGGTAGGAAAGTTTCTTGCCGGCGCGGTCGTTGCCACCGCACTGTTCGAAACAGCCGTCCTGGCTTGCGTCTTCCTGATGTATAGCCGCTTTGGTTCAGCGGGGAAAGCGTATGTTTTTGATGGGCCGGGCCTCGGCCAATTGGGGTCCTATCTTCTGGTGACGGCGCTGGCCTGTCTCGGCTATGGCGCCGCGTTTCTCGCTCTCAGCCTTTTGTTCAAGAATCCGATCATCCCCGGAGTTGTGATGATGGGATGGGAAACGATCGCGCCAATCTTTCCTGCCTGGGCCCAGAGGCTCAGCGTCGCTTTCTATCTGAAGCAACTCTGCCCAGTTAGTCTGCCCATCCGTGGCCCCATGGCCATTTTCACTATCGTGCCCGAACCCGTCTCTCCATTTATTGCCGTGCTCGGCTTGCTCTGTCTTACCATCGCGATTCTTGCTCTATCATGCTTCCTTATTCATCGGATGGAGATCACTTACACGGCAGAGTAGGCCTGACCCACCTACAATTGCCTGATCAGTCCGCTAATCGGAGCGCGGGCGACATTCCACGTCTTCCCCAACGGGACTTCCGGACACGAGGAGGGACTGCGTTGTCCGCTCTGGCCATTCAGCAGGTGGTGGAGCGATGCGGGCTCTCAAGATGAGAGATACCCGGGAGCGTTGATCACCATGACGCTCTCCACCGGGATCAACAGTGACGGGCTGACCTTCAACAGCAGCAGCGCTTCTCGACGAATGCACATTATACCGCCATGCGAGGGAGAATCGGTGCTGACTTCGTGAACGCCCCATCGTCAAAACTGCGGAACCATCCCGTTTCCTGTGATTTCTCCGTGTAAGACCGGTTTGGGTAGGCACTCCAGCAGAATTCTTCCCATGGACCATGTAAAAAGTGCGTGGCAAAAAACCCCTTATCCTCCGTTGACAGAATGTGTGTTTCCCTTTCTAAAGTCCCGCGCACCAGGCACTTATAACCGGGCGACAGCACGCGGGCTACCTGGCAGCCAGTTTGCTTGCATTTCATAGGGTTGTGTGCCCAACGCGGTTGGCGTCGCTCAAGCCCAAGAAATGC
>Ga0209056_10007072_pt1 | contig 11554 bp, 8 predicted proteins | sample GraSoiAngelo_114_FD_185876 | JGI IMG/M metagenome (GOLD analysis project Ga0209056, IMG submission 185876) | Grasslands soil microbial communities from the Angelo Coastal Reserve, California, USA - 14_0903_13_40cm (SPAdes) (version 2) | ecosystem: Environmental > Terrestrial > Soil > Grasslands ... | reverse complement strand
GGACATTAACAAGATTGTATTCGCCTCCTCAGCCACAGTATATGGCAACAACAGTGCTACACCTCTCACGGAGACCGACGAGACCAAACCAGCAACCGTGTACGGCTGGCACAAACTAATCGCTGAAGATGCGATAAGATCTTACAGCGAGGCTTATGGAATAAAGAGCACAATACTAAGGCTCTTCAACGTCTACGGTGGAAACCCGAAACTGGGAAAGGAACTTATCTCGATATTCATCAAACGAGCACTTCAAGACCAACCCCTTCTCGTGAAAGGGGCCGAGAAATTCAGAGACTTCGTGCACATTGAGGACGTGGCGGAAGCAGTCACGCGGGCAGTTGCAAGTAATCGCAACGACAGCTTGACTGCGAATATTGGGACAGGAACCAAGACAAGGTTGAAGCAGGTCGCGCTTATCGTCAACTCGTTCTTTCCGAAGACAAAGATAATCGTTGAGGAATCACTCGACGATGGGACCGGACTGGTCGCCAGTGTCAAAGCTGCCAAGAACGAATTGGGATTTGTAGCTCGTCCTTCGAAGAACGGAATTTCCGACCATGTGAAGAAATATGCTAGCCTCAAAGAGGCAGGCGGATAATCGTGAAGGTACCTTTTTCGAAGCCCTTCTTTTCGGACGAGGATCAAGACGAAATTCTGTCAGGAATCCGGCGCGTTCTAAGGTCCGGATGGCTGACATCGGGAAGAAATGTGGACCTGTTGGAGAGAGAGTTTGCAGAACTCATAGGAACCCGCTATGCGGTCGCAGTTAACTCATGTACGGCAGCCCTTCATTCAATCTTGCTCACGTTGGATCTGAGGCCTGGAGACGAAGTCTTAGTTCCATCTGATACGTTTGTTGCCACCGCAAACACGGTCCTATATACGGGAGCGAAGCCAGTCTTCGTCGATTCTGACCCCAACACGTTCAACATGTCACCCGAAGACATTGAGAATAAGATCACGAATAGGACCAAAGCGATTCTTGCAGTGCATCTGGCGGGCAACCCTTGCGATATGAAAAGCCTCTCAGAGATTGCGCAGGAACACGGAGTACAATTACTGGAAGACTGCGCTCATGCGCACGGCGCCAAGTTCCAAGGGACCAATTGTGGGACGTTTGGGCTAGCTGGAGCTTTCAGTTTCTACGCTACCAAAGTAGTCACTTCGTGTGAGGGAGGGGTCGTCACGACCGACAATCAGAGGGTCGCGGAGAGAATCAGGAGAATCCGGAACCAAGGCAGAGGAGGATACGGTCCACAGGAAATTACGGAATTGGGGCACAATTATCGAATGTCAGACGTGCACGCAGTGATTGGGCTAAGCCAGCTGAAGCACCTGTCTCAATTCGTTCAGGAGCGGCAGCACATAGCGACAAAGTACAACGAATTTCTTTCTCAGACAAAATGGGTTAAACCTCAACAAGTCAGGAACGGGGACGCTTGTTCCTATTACGTGTACCTGATCAAGTTATCCAAAGATTCACCATTTACTAGAGACGAGGCCGTGAAGAAACTCGCCGAAAGAGGGATTGCAACAAGCATCCTTTACCACCCCGCACATCGTCAGCCATTCTATGCGCGAATCATGGATCGGGACCCGGTCTGCCCAGTTGCAATAGAACTCGGGAATGACACGCTTGCTCTTCCTATGTACAACGGGATGACGAACTCAGAATTTGACTACGTGACGGAACAGTGGCAGGAGGCAACTGTGGCATTGGAGGAACAATATGCAAGCACAAGTTAACCTATCTGCTCTCAACTCTGAATATCGGAAAAAGCAGATTACGGAACTTTTGATCCAAAATGAGGATCACTTATTGAACAAGTTCTCAGGTGACAGAAGCATTCCCGCAGACAAGATTCTCCCTTACGTTTTCAAAGAGATTATCAACCGAGTTTCGAATGGCGATTCAATTGCGGAGGGACTACTCGATAAGGAAGAGGAAAGAGCTACAGGATTGGTTATTGGAGAATTTGCTCAGTGGGATTCAGAGCAATTCGGTCAAAACATGGGAAAGATCGTTCTAGCTCTTTTCAACCCCACAACCGGATTGGAAACAAGAGCAAGCACTGTCCATAGCGTAGTGAAGAGGCTAGGCACCAGCATGGTGTCCGCGCGAATTAGTCTCAAAGACTTGAAAACGATACAAGCTCTTGAAAGCGAGGGAGCACTTCTCACGGACGTACTTCTGACTCTCAGATTCGAGTTTGACGGCTTCAAACCCATGCTGAGGCCCAAGGGGATAGTAGTGGACTCGGCGAAGGAAGATGACGAATCAGAACTCAGGCGTCTGGGAACGACTGTGTTTACCGTAGACAGATTCCACGGAGACCCGCACCTTTCGAAATCGAAGAGCGACGAAGCATACGGGACGTGGGTCTCTAACAGTTTGCATGGTTTAGCGGACATCGTCTTGGTCGCGAGACGCGATTCTCAAGTCATTGGTTTCATTACGTGCAAGATCGAGAACGCCGCGGACCATTGCAAGTTCGGAGTAATCGATTTGGTGGGTGTGAATCCGTCCTACTCTGGTTTGGGGGTCGGCCACGACCTCTTAGTTTCGGCTTTAAAGTGGTTCCAAAGTAGGGTAGGGTCTGTGTATGTAGGTACTCAGGCGTCAAACTCCCGGGCAGTCCGACTCTATGAAAAATCAGGGTTCAGACACGTCAATTCAGAAGCCACGTTCCACCTCTGGCCGACACTACCTTCCTAGAAGACAAGAACCGTGAATGGCCCTTCGAGAATACTCGTCATAATTCCGGTACTCAACGAGAGGAATAGCATCGCTAGAGTCATCAGCGAAGTAAGAGCCACGGCTCCGAATTGCGACATATTAGTTGTTGACGATGCATCAAACGACGGGAGTCAGAAGATTGCTAGACAACTCGGAGCCATGGTTGTTGACCTACCATTCAACTTGGGAATCGGAGGGGCTGTTCAAACCGGTTTCAAGGTTGCCAAGCAAATAGGATATGAAATAGTAATTCAGGTCGACGGCGATGGACAACACGATCCGAGCTACATCACGAACCTCATTGAACCCTTGGTCGCAGGAATTTCGGACATATCTATAGGCTCAAGGCACCTCTCCGATGGCTACTTTGAATCATCTTTTACGCGTCGAGCCGGAATGCGATTTTTCTCATGGCTAACCTCACGTCTGACATCATCGACTGTAACAGACTCTAGTTCAGGTTTCAGAGCGCTAAACAAAAAAGCATACACACTTTTTTCCGACAGCTACCCTGTAGATTTTCCTGACGCCGAAGCCCTTATCGCGGCCCATCGCGCAGGTCTAAGAATATGTGAGATTCCCACCCGGTTCCGCGACAGGGACCAAGGAAAAAGTAGTCTCCGTACCTGGCGATTGTTCTACTATCCTGTAAAAGAAACCTTTTCAATTCTCGTAATGCTGACACGTAGGCAAAGCAACGCGTCATGAGCAATAGTTTAGCGATAGCGGCTTTAGTTGGGGTGGCGATTCTCGTCTGGGTTGTTTTCCTTTATAGGAAAGGGAAGCTGAAAGAAGACCTTGCACTGCTCTGGATTGCGGTGTCCGTTGCGATAGTCCTGCTCTCAACCTGGACAGGACTGTTAGTCACAATAAACCAGATCGTAGGTGCGGCTAATGTTTCTAACGTGGTGCTTGCTGCGTTCGTCGCTTTCCTAATTATCGTCAGTATCTACTACTCCGTGAAGATATCCACATTGGAAAAGCAAAACAAAAGGATGGCGCAGGAAATTGCTGTAACCAAGGTTGTATCCGAGAGCAAAGATTCCAACTCTGATCGAGAGCAAGCCTAAGAGCCCGGACTCACCTTGAGAATTTGCGTCATCAGCCAATACTTTCCACCGGACACCGGCGGTGCAAGCACTAGAGCTTCGAATGTAGTCAATAGCCTAATAGAAGGCGGCAACCAAGTCACCGTAATCGCAGCTTTCCCTCACTATCCAAGTGGCAACATCCCAACAAGATACCGAAGAAAGCTCCTGTCTGTAGAAGAGTTTCATACAGCAAGATTAATTCGGGTATGGATGCCGGCCATCGCCCACGAGGGCGTCATCAAGAGACTGATCTTGTATGGAACATTCGCCCTCTCAGCATTGATGTCTCTTCCTTTCTGTAGAGGAACCAAAGCCACCTGGGCAATGAGCCCCAACTACCTTTGCATGATTCCAGCTACCGCACTCAAGCTGAAGACGAGGTCTAGAATAATACACGACGTGGTGGATATCTGGCCACGAGCACTGATTGCTACAGGATATTCGTTTCCGCAAGGAATCTTGAAGGCGGTCAGTCTTCTCTCTCGGATATCGTACATTTTGTCCGATGCGATTGTGACGATATCGGGTTCGATGCGTTCAAGCCTCAGCATGGGGTTGCCTAAGTCCATCAGGGTTGAGGTTTTGGCAAATTGCGTCACTAACGACTTCTTTTCTGTGCCATCGAAGGCAAGAGGCAGGTCATTTCACATCATGTACGTAGGTACCTTGGGTCCTTCTAACGATTTCTCAAACCTTCTAGAAGTAGCGAAAAGATTGCAAGAAGAAGACAACATCAAGTTCACAATCGCTGGGTCGGGAGAACTTGCCTCGAAGATATCACAGACGGTTAGGAACTACAATATCAGAAATGTCGACTTCAAAGAAGAATCGATCAAGCATGATAATGTCCCCCTATGGCTAAACAGAGCTGATGCCCTCGTCCTACCGCTCCGGAGAGGATTCGGAGATACCTCTTTCCCGAGCAAGCTGGGAGAATACTTGGCTACTGGCCGGCCTGTTGTCTGCTCAGCTGACGGAGCCCTTGCGAACACCCTCGGAACTAGTAATGTCAGCCTCATCGTCACACCTGGAGATAACGAGGAACTTGTACAGGCATTCTTACGACTGCGGAGCGACCTTAGGCTCTCAGATCAGATTGGCTCCAATGGCAGAGCATACGCTCATGAAAATTTCTCCTTCGACTCGTTCCAAAAGAAGGTTGAAAATTTGACAGAATCTATTGCCCAGAACGGCTTAAAACGGCCGATTTTGTGAGGCTCATCAGATGAGAATACTAGTCACGGGCGGCGCCGGTTTCATCGGCTCAAATCTCATGGAAGAACTGAGGAGCAGAGGGCATGAACCATGGGCTTGCGATCTGCAAAACTCTCACCAAGAAAACTACACTCGTGCAGATGTGCGCGAATTCCGCCAACTTGAGAAGCTGTTTGAACGGGGTCGCTTCGACCTAATCTATCATGCTGCGGCAGAGTATGGCCGTTGGAATGGAGAGGATCACTACGAGAACCTTTGGTCTACAAATGTGGTCGGAACGAAAAACCTTGTTCGCCTTCAGGAAAGACACAGATTCAGGATGGTCCTTTTCAGTAGCGCGGAGGTCTATGGCGATTACAGCCAAGTGATGCGGGAGGATGTGATGGATAAGACTCCAATTAAACAGATGAACGATTATGCTATGTCAAAATGGGTAAACGAAATGCAAGTCTTGAATTCAGCGGCGATGCACGGAACCGAGACTGTCAGAATTCGTCCATTCAATGTCTATGGGCCTGGAGAGGATTACACGCCGTACAGAGGCGTGGTGCCGACGTTCATCTACAAGGCACTTCACGACATGCCCTACACGGTTTACCTTGGTCACAAACGCACATTCGAGTACGTTGAAGACATATGCAAGACTCTCGCAAACATTGCTGACAACTTCAAGCCAGGAGAGGTGTACAATGTTGGTGGAGACGTTCAATATGATATCAAACACCTTTCCGATCTCATCTTGAGACTCCTCGGCAAAGATGAGAGACAAGTACACTACAAAGACGCGGAACCTTTCACGACAGTTGCAAAGATTGGGGACTCCTCAAAGGCGAAACGAGATCTTCGTCACAACTGCATAACGACCTTGGAAGTGGGGATTCAGCGGACTCTCGCTTGGATGCAAGATCTGTACAAGACCCAAACTCAGCCTACGGTCGCGATCGCGCAATGAAGAACCCGACGGAACATTTCGTTGGACAGACTGTGTTGATAACTGGCGGAGCGGGCTGCATTGGACGTAACCTCACGGAGACGCTCCTGATTGCAAATCCTCACGAGATCATTGTCCTCGACGATCTCTCGTCGTCTTACGAGTGGAACATACCTCAGGACCCTCGAGTATCCTTCATTAAAGGGAGCATACTCGACGACAAGTCTCTCGAAAAAGCGTTCTCACGAGGACCAGCTTATGTCTTCCATCTTGCAGCGCACTTCGCAAATCAGAACTCGATAGATCACCCCGAGAAGGACCTCCTTGTTAACGGCCTCGGCACGCTCAAGACCTTACGAAGATCGCACTTAGCTAAGGTTGGGAAGTTTGTTTTCGCAAGTTCGGGTTGCTCGGTGTATGGTCGCGATGCTCCTCTCCCATTAACTGAGGATTTCGTTTCTTTGCACCTAGATACCCCTTACCAAATAACAAAGTTGCTAGGTGAACTCTATTGTAACTTCTTCTATGACTATTATGAGCTGCCTATAATCAACGCACGATTCTTCAATGTGTATGGTCCAGGCGAGGTGCCGGGGAAATATCGCAATGTTATACCAAATTTCATTTACCGAGCATTGAAGAAACAGCCACTACCCATCACTGGCACTGGGTTAGAGACACGTGATTGGACATACGTGGACGACATTGTTGATGGCATCCTCAAATGCGCGACTAGCCCGAGTGCGTTGGGACGATCCTACAATTTGGCATCTGGGATCGAAACAACGGTAGGAGAAGTTGCAAGTCTAGTTAACGCTCTAGTCGGAAACAGTGGTGGAGTAACTAAGCTCCCGCGTAGAGACTGGGACCGTATTTCAAAGAGAAGAGCATCTATAGAGAGAGCGTCAAGTGAACTCGGATATCAGCCAAAAATTCCAATCAAGGAAGGAGTGGAACGCACCATTAAATGGATGAGAGCAAATTTGGCTCGGATAGATAGGGATTCAAAAGGGATTAACACAGACCCTTCACGATCTTTGCTATCCTAGAGCCTGCCTTGCCGTCGCCGAAGGGGGATTTCTTTGGAGGGGTCCATTTCTTGCGCACGAAGCGGCCAAGTTTCGACAACACAAACCTGGGCTCAGTCCCTACGATCTCAGCAAATCCTGCCTTAACGGCCTCGGGTCGTTCCGTGCTATTCCGAAGGACAAAGGTCTTCTTCCTTATGTTTGGGGCCGTTGCCTCCTCCTGTATCCCACCGCTATCGGTAAGAATAAATGCGCAGCTCATGAGGAGATCGAGGAAGTCAAAGTAACCAAGCGGGGGCGAAAGAAAGACGTTCTTGCTGGCTTTGAGTTTTGACTCTATCCCCGCATCCCTTAGCCTCAACATCGTTCTTGGATGTATAGGATAGACAACTGGGAAGGGACACTTGGCGATGATGCTTGAGATGCGTTTGAGCACAATTGGATCATCTACGTTCTCAGATCGATGAACCGTCGCAAGAGCAAAATTGTCATAAGGGATCTTCTTACGACCTCCTCCTCGTTTGGTAGCTTCCGGTCCATAGCTAAGGCAGGAGTCGATCACCGTGTTTCCAGTAACATGAATCTCACCCGAACAAGATTCTCCCCTCAACGTTGCAGCTGCGTTCCTTGTGGGAGCGAATAGGTAGGAGCTTATGTGATCCGCGACGATACGATTGTATTCCTCCGGCATTCTCGTATCGTAGCTTCTTAGGCCAGCTTCGATGTGCCCGACCTTGATATGCATCTTTATCGCCGCCAATGATGCGGCCAGTATGCTGTTAGTATCTCCCTCAACGAGTACCAGATCAGGGGATAACTTCCTAAAAGTGGCCTCCAACCCAAGCAACGCCCGAGCAGTTTGCGTCGCATGCGAACCGCTTCCGACGGATAGGTTGAGATCTGGCGAAGGAAGCCCCAAATCGGCGAAGAAGACCTTTGACAACTCGGCATCATAATGTTGCCCCGTATGAACAAGCGAAAAATCAACTTCTTCGCTAAGTAGCCACTTGATGACGCTAGACATTTTTATTATCTCGGGACGAGTGCCAACCACTACACATACTCGCAATGTCGTCATTGGTTGTTCTCATCCGATATGAAAAACCTTAATCACGTTGACAAATTCGCCACTAACCTAAGCGAGATTCTCGCAAAGCGAGGGAGGCAGAAATGACTCGCAACTTTAGTCTCACTCTTTGCGTTATATTATGCATTCTACCCCTTCTCGCCAGTCATAGTGGGGCCTTGTTCGTACGCGCGGACTCTTCCGCGTGTCTCCTATGTCAGTCTTCAGAGAATCAGACTGGCTGGACTCCCCAGTTCCCCTCAGTCAATCTGAGCTTCGACAACTCAGACATCCCGGTTCAGTTCCCAGCTCTTGTCGTAGCGATTCACAACGAAACTCGCGCGGCTGGTGTCGCCTACAAGTTCCCGATTCCGGTAGACTTGACGGGTATTGGTACGGTCAGCCTTTGGGTCAAAATCCAGAATCAAAACCTCTTGAGATCCTTGTACCTTTCCGTTGGAGACACAGGGGGGAACTGGAGGCAGTTCGATGATTTCGAAACGTTGTTCGCGCTTGAGCCCGGAAATTGGACTTACGTAGTTTTGGACTTATCGACCTACCTCTCTGAACCTTCCACTTTCAATGCGACCTCTGTATGCCAACTCTGGTTAGGCAGTTATGATCGAGGAAACAACTATGACCAAGTGTTTCACCTAGATGACATTAGTTTCAGCGGGCCACTAGTGCAATCGGATTTTCCCGCGCAAGTGATTCTACCTCAATGGCTTTCGGTATTGGAAATCTTCCTGACATACCTCCTAGCGTTTCCTCTGGGAGTCCTCGTCTTGCGATTGCTCGTAACGCCGCGTTCCAATAGATTCGCTGCGATAATCATGGCACCTATCCAAATAGCAATTGGGTTATCCGTCGAGACTCTGGTTTTCCTAGCGGCCCTGATTACGACGATGAATGTTCTTGTTGTTTTCGGGATATTTGCATTCGCTCTCTTTGCCGAGGTTGTTACCCTGGGAAAAATCCGAGCCAAGCGCCCACTTGAGGCTAGGGATCTTGTCAAGTCGGAACCCAAAGCTCGACCAACGCCTTGGGTTTGGATACTTGGCACCGCAGTCTCGATCGGCCTTCCGGTTTTTCTTATGTCGAGAATATCCAGCCAGCTAGGCTGGGCCCCTCCGAACGACTCGCTAATTCACGCAATGATAGTTTCACTCGTCCTTGCTAACGGTCATCTTGGATCGTCATTTGTTCCGATCTCTTCTCTTCCACTTGGCTTCTGGAGCTACCCTCGCGGGTTTTATGGAATTCCCACAGCATTGTCGCTCGTCACAGGAATCTACCCTGGTCAGTCGGTGATGCTGGTAGGGGCTTCTGTCGCCGCATTATTACCAGCGCTCCTTTTCTCTACGACCTTGGCTCGCACTAGATCAATTTTATGGGCTGCGGTCTCATTCGTGTGCGCGTTCTTTCTTCCAGGGCTAGGCGTCGCCGACCAATGGCTCCCTAGCCACGACCTTCTCTTAGGAGCCTTTCTGGTTTCCACATATCCATCATTGATGGGTAATCTTATTTTGCTAACTCTGTTTTGTACTACAATATTGTTCGATGATTTTCTGCCCATCTCCAAGCAGAGTTTCAGAAAATGGCTCGCATTATTCCTCTTTTTGACGGCCTGTCTTGTTGTGACTTATTATTTCTATATCGTTTTCTCTCTCCTCTATCTCGTTCTAAGAATTGTCCTAACATCTGGAAAGTTGACGAAGGGAACCCCGCGAATAAGGGCTCTCAGATTGTGCGGCCTCCTTTTGGCCGCTCCCGCAATTGCGTACGTCTTTGTAATCGCTCGAAGTTACGCGATTTCGAACATTTCTCTAAACCCTACGGTAGAGTTCCAGCTCGCGCAAACGTATAACCCATTACTTCATCCCGAGTATCTTCTATATCTTGCTCTTGTTATTGCTACGATCGGATTAGCCGCGTTTCATAGGGTTCGCCGCGTATCCGGAACCGCTTCAATGGAACTCTTTTTTGTGATGCTACTCGGAATTCATGTTGCAGCTTTGTCGAATGCGACAGTTTACAGCTGGATGCTTTGGATGACAGACCCTAGTCGCTCCATTATCATTGTTTATACCCTTACTTACGTGATGATACCCGTCTATCTGAGTTTGCTAGGACCAACGCTTGGTAAGACGGCTCTGCTCAGAAACGTTAGCGTTGGTTTGAGTCATCACTCTAGGTGGATTCCGAGGATAGTAGCTATTCTCCTTCTCTCCCTGGCAATCTCGCCTTCCATTATTGCCATCTACGCTTACAATCCCAGTCCAGGGAGAAGCGATATTCTCCAAGTCCCGCACGACGGCGACTTTGCAGCCGCACAATGGTTAGCAATACATGCACGTACGGATCAGCTTATCCTGAACGACCTGACAGTATCTGGGGTCTCACTGACCTCGTTTCGTGCGCTTAGCGTTGTCAATGACATGCAGCGTCTCGAGGAAGGATACATTTTCATCACACTTCCAGAAGACCAGTGGACCCTAATGTTGGGCGCCGACAGGATCCTTCAACATCCAGGCGACTACTCGATGGTTCACGAAGCCATGGTCAAGTACAACATCGCTTATATCTACATTAGTGGAGCCAGCAGAACCGTCGGGCTATTTGGATCGGGAGTGAGATTTGCTCCACCAATTGACTGGACGATGAATCAGAACGAACTCATTGCGACGTATATGGCGAATCCAAATCTCAAGCTCGTTTTCCGCGCTGGGAATTCAGCGGTTTTCGAGTCTGTCGCTTGATCGCCCGCATCGTCATAAGATCGATCGTCGATTCCCAGTGAGAGACGAACGGCCTAGCACTTTCCCTCTTCCTCGAAAGTCTACCTTTTTGTCGAAAGCTCGATTCTTCTACTACCTCCCGATTGCGTACTCGAAAATGATCTTCTTCGCTCTCAGGACTAGAAGACGATCAGCCGGAGATGTTAGTGTTCTTGTGTTTCTCGCAGTTACCCCAATATTGTTCTTGATGGGGTTCAAAGGTAAGCTAACCTGCCCTTTTGGAGCCGCGATTGTTCAAGGCCGAGACAAGATGAAGTCATTAGCCTATGGTGTCTTCAAAACGCAGTTTTCCTATCTTCCCGTCATAAGAAAACTTACCGAGGGAGCCTCGCTCTCGACTGTTGTTGACATCGGCGCGAACATCGGAGACTTTACAATGGCTTTAGCTCGTTCTTCCGAGAAAATTGTCGCCGTCGAACCCGGTGCCAGAAACTTTCTAGCTCTAGAATCGAACATAGCGGCAAACCGAATGGAGAACGTTCTCGCGTTGAACGTTGCCGCGCACGACAGAAACGAAGAAGTACGACTTGTCGGCATAGATTCGATGCTTCGAATAGTCGATTCTGAATCTGGACAGATTGCTAAGGGCGTATTGCTGGACGAAACCTTCTGCGACCTTAATCTAGGTTTTATCGACCTACTGAAGCTTGATGTTCAAGGGCATGAGGAGAGAGTTCTCAAGGGC
>Ga0209056_10007071_pt1 | contig 11557 bp, 10 predicted proteins | sample GraSoiAngelo_114_FD_185876 | JGI IMG/M metagenome (GOLD analysis project Ga0209056, IMG submission 185876) | Grasslands soil microbial communities from the Angelo Coastal Reserve, California, USA - 14_0903_13_40cm (SPAdes) (version 2) | ecosystem: Environmental > Terrestrial > Soil > Grasslands... | reverse complement strand
CCGCCAACCCGGCCAACATCAACTACCCGCTGTCGATCTTGATCGTCGCGATCATGGTCTCCTACGTGGGCATGGTGTACGGCCCGATCGGCGCCTTCCTCGCCGAGTACTTCCCGGCGCGCATCCGATACTCGTCGGTGTCGGTGCCATATCACATCGGCAACGGCTGGGGCGGGGGACTGGTGCCCGTCATCACCACCGCAGCGTACGTGACCGCGCAGACAGCGGGGCTAACCATGTCCCAGAGCCTGGGCCACGCGCTGGTCTATCCTATCACCGTGCCGGCCGTGGCGTTCCTGCTCAGCCTGTTCCTGATGCCGGAGACGCGCAAGATCAGCATCTGGCAGCCAGCAGAGGTGCGTGTCGGCGCTAGAGGCTAAGTGAACGGCAGGGGCGCAGCTTGCTGCGCCCTTATCCGAGGCTCGAGGCGCCCCGACGAAGTCGGTCGGGGCGTCTTTCCTCCGCCTAGGAAGTGACGAAGACGACCATGACTACTCCCGCCGGACCAGCAGCTCGCGCTGCGGCGCCGCCCGCACCGCGGGGCGCCGTCGGCGTCCCCTGGTTCGTGTGGGCCGCGGTCATCGCGGCCACTAGCGCCAAGGTGGGCATCCTCTGGGACATTTCGTGGCACCGCTCGATCGGGCGCGACACCTTCTGGACGCCCGCCCACATGGCCATCTACCTCGGCGGCGTCCTCGCAGGTCTCTCGTGCGGGTGGGTCGTGCTGAAAACCACGTTCGCGGGAACGTCTGACGAGCGGGCCGCAGCCGTGACGTTCTGGGGATTCCGCGGGCCGCTCGGCGCCTGGGTGTGCATCTGGGGCGCCTTCGCAATGATCACGTCGGCCCCGTTCGATAACTGGTGGCACAACGCATACGGTCTCGACGTGAAGGTGCTGTCGCCCCCACACGTGATCCTGGCGCTCGGCATCTGGGCCGTCCAGCTGGGCGCCCTCTTCATGGTGCTCTCGCTCCAGAACCGCACTCCCGAACGGGAAACGTCCCGCCTGCACGGCCTGCTGGCGGCGTACCTCGTCGCGATCCTGCTCCAGAACGCCACAACGGTGGCGATCGAGCAGCTCGGCTTCCCCAACGACGCCCACAACGCGCTCTACTACAAGGTGGCGGCCGGCGTCTTGCCGCTGCTCCTCGTCGCGGTCGGGCGCGCGGTTCGCCTGCCCTGGCCCGCGACGACCGCCGCTGGCGTGTACATCGCCTTCTCGCTCCTCACGATCTGGATCCTGCAGCTCGCGCCGGCGACTCCCAAGCTCGCCCCGGTCTTCAACCCCGTGACCCACATGGTGCCGCCGCCGTTCCCGCTGCTGCTGGTGGTCCCGGCGGCCGCGATCGACCTGCTGCTGCGGCGCGCGGGCCGGAACCGCGACTGGATCCTCTCGGTCGCTGCGGGACTCGCATTCCTCGCCGTCTTCTGCGTCGTGCAGTGGTTCTTTACCGAATTCTTGCTCACGCCACACGCGCGCAACTTCTTCTTCGGCGGGGATCAGTGGGACTACTCGAGCCGGCTCGGCCCGTGGCGCTACGAGTTCTGGCGGATCGCTTCGGACCCGGTGACCGCACGGGGACTCGCGATCGCTGCGGCGCTCGCGATCGTGTCTGCGCGCCTCGGCCTGTGGTGGGGCAACTGGATGCAGGGACTGCGACGATGAAGCGCCGCCTGGCCCGCCTGTTCGCGCTCGGGGCCATCGCCGTCGTCACCTCTGCCCACGTCGGCAGCCCCGATACGTACTTCGAGGGCGCGGCGGGACCCTACCCCATCCGCGTCATCATCCGCAACCCCGGCGTCGTGCCCGGCCTGGCGCAGATCACGGTGCGCCTGCTCGACCCAGCGACCGAGCGCCGAGTGCTGGTGCTACCGGTCTATTGGGATCCCAGAACGGCGGCTCCGCCCCCGGCCGATGTCGCCGAGCTTGTTCCGGGAGACTCGACCCTCTACAGCGCGGCGCTGTGGCTGATGCGGGGCGGCGCCTACAGCGTTCAGGTGACGGTGGAGGGCGCGAGCGGCACCGGCACGGCGCTCGTCCCCGTGATGGCCGTCGCGACCCGGCGGCTCGCGCTCCAGAAGCCGCTCGGCATGGGGCTGCTGGGGCTCGGCGCGTTCCTCTTCATCGGTGCGCTGACCATCGTCCGCGCCGCGGTGCGGGAAAGCGCGCTCGCCCCGGGCCAGCAGCCCGACCGACGACGCAGCGTGCGCGCCTGGATAGCCACGACGGCGAGCGCCATCGTGCTCGCCCTGGCGCTCGTGGGCGGGCGGGCGTGGTGGAACACGGTGGATGCCGCGTACCGGAGCGGGCTGTACCAGCCGTTGCACGCCACCGCGACGGTGCGGGCGACCGCTGGCGGAACGGTGCTGCATTTCGCGATCGACGACACGTCGTGGACGAACCGGCGGCAATGGACGCCGCTCATTCCAGACCACGGCCACCTCATGCACCTGTTTCTGGTCCGGAACGAGCAGCTCGACGGGTTCGCCCACCTCCATCCCCTCCCCCGCGACTCGACGACGTTCGAGGCCAACCTGCCGCCGCTGCCGGCCGGCACGTACCGCGTGTACGCCGACATCGTGCACGAGAGCGGCTTCGCCCAGACGCTGGTCGCGACGGCAGAGATCGGATCTCCGGCGCCCGCCTGGCACCCGTCCGATGCCGACGACGCATGGCTCTTGGGAAACGGGAACGGGGAGACGGGAAACGTGGCCCGGCTAGCCGACGGATCTACGATGACGTGGGAGCGCGCCGATACACCGATCGTGGTCGACCAGGCGGCACCCCTGCGGTTCGCAGTCCGGACCGCGGACGGCAAGCCGGCGGTGCTCGAGCTCTACATGGGCATGGCGGCTCACGCGATGATCACACGCGACGACGGCACGGTATTCGTGCACCTGCACCCGGAAGGGACAATCTCCGTCGCCGCGCAGGAAACGTTCGTGCTGCGCCAGCCGGGGGACACGATCCGCGGTGAGCTCCGCAAGCGACTTGCGGCGATGGATATGGAGAGATGGGAGAAGGGAGAGGTACGCTCAGGCGCAGTGTCCTTCCCCTATGCGTTCCCCAAGCCGGGGCGCTACCGCCTGTGGGTGCAGGTCAAGCGCAACGGCCGGATCCTGACAGGAGTGTTCGACGCCGAGGTGAGGCCGGCGCGCTAGGGAAGCTCTGCACAAGTCGCGCGATGTCGGGGGTGGGGGCATCGCACGCGTCACACGCGAGGGCGCTCGGGCGGCACATCTGCGTCGAAGCAGGTGCGACACCAGAGCTTCTGTGCCTGCCGTGCGCCCTCGCGTGTCAGCGTGCTAGCCCCCACCCCCGACTTCGCGTCACCTCTGCAGAGCTTCCCTAGCGCAACGTGAGCGGCGCCGGATGGCGCACGGAGCCATCCGGTCGCTTGGCCGCCACGTCGAGCGAATCCACGTCCCACACGACGACCGTGACGAGATCCCGGGCGGCCGCGAAGGTCTCGAGGTCCAGCGCCGACAGACCGCGCTCCTTGAGCGCGCGGCCGTCCGGGCCGGCCCGGTACGGGTGCGTGTGCCACGTCCCCACGAAGCGGTCGACCCTGTCGCAGTTCCCCGCCACTGCAAACTGGAGCTGCTTCAAGTCGGCGGCCGACAGCAGCTCGCGCACCCACAGCGTGTCGTTCACGATCTCGCCGGCGAGACATCCGAGGTATTCGCGCTGGGTCGGCTTCCCCGTCCCCAGCAGCTGAGTGAGGGTGTTCTGGCCCGCGAGCTCGTCCCAGTGGCGGTTGTTCTGGATCCACACGGCGCTCATCATGCCGCGGAGCCCCGCAGGGAGGACGACCACGCTGAACGGCGGGGGGGAGGCCGTCGGGAGGGCGACGGGGTCTCCCTGCGCGACAAAAATACGCAGTCGCTCCGGGAGACCCCGTCGCCCTCCTGGCGCAGCCAATGCCACACCCGCGACGAGCGAGGTGACCAGCAGCGCCCTCACCGCTTCTGCCTCGCGTAGGTACCCATGAGCTGGGCCGTCCCCAAAACGTGGCCTTGCATGGCAGCCTCCACGTCCCGCTTCGTCGCGCCGGCCTTCAATTTGAGCGACGCGTCGAGCGCGTACAGCTTGAAGAAGTACCGGTGTGCCGGCCCAGGCGGCGGACACGGCCCGCCGTATCCCGTGCGCCGGAAGTCGTTGCGGCCTTGCAGCGCGCCGCTCAACCCCGCGGGCGCGTCGCTCTTCGCAACGTTTTCAGGCAGTTGCGACGTGGCCGCCGGAAGGTCGTACAGGACCCAATGCACCCAGGTTCCGGCGGGCGCGTCGGGATCGTCGGCGATGAGCGCGAACGCGGCAGTGCCCGGCGGGGCGCCGCTCCAGCTGAGCGGCGGCGACAAGTCCGCGCCGTCGCACGTGTACTTGCCGGGGATGGCCGCGCCTTCCTTGAAGGCCGCGCTTGAGAGCGAGAATGCCATACGTCCCCCCTGGTCTCGCGCTGCGCTGAGCGCAAGCATGCCGATGAGCGTGGAGAGCCCGGATACGACGGGGAGCCACATGACCCGGAACATAAAGCCAAACCCGGGGCCGTGGACTGCACCCCGGGTTGACCGGTCGGGACGAAGTGGCCGTCACACTTCGGCCGCGACCCGGTCCATTCTATCCAGCACCACCGCCTTGCAGGTGGAGACCCGGTGCGGAGATTGTCAGCAAATGGTCAGACCGTCTTGAAACTCCGTCGAATCACGTGCATCTCTCGGGACGCTCGATGAACCTGGCCAACCAGATGCGGCACGTCCCCCGCCGCCCGCGCGGCGTCCTCATCGCGGTGATGTTGCTCGCCAGCCTGCTGGTGGCGAGCCTGCTCGCGCTCCAGGCTCATCGGACGTTCCTCCATCACCGTGCCACCGCCGAGCGGGTGTTGCGCGACTACGCGCGGCTCGCGGCCTCGCGCTTCGCGCTCCGCACGGGAGCGAACCTCTACTACATGGCGGCCTGGCCGCCGATGGAGGCGTTGCTGCACACGCAGGCCGGCGCCCCGGGGGCGGGGGCGCCGCTCCCGCGCCCAGAGCGGCTCGCGCCCGGGCTCAAGCCTTACGCGGCCGCCGTCCTCAAGCTGGCGCGTTACACGTTTCGCCTGGACCTTGCGACCGGCCACCTCGAAACCTCGGGCGGCGCGCCGTCGACGGCAGAACGCGCCTGGCTGCGCGACACGCTGCCCGCGCACGCCCGCTCCGTGTACCAGCCGGAGGAGCATCTGGCCGTGATCGTGACGCGGGCCGCCGGGGTGCCCCACGCGGTCATGTACACCAGCAAGGACCAGGCGGGCGCGCTCCGCACGCTCGTCGGCCTCGACGTCGATCCCAAAGCGTTCGAGCCGTTCTATACCATGGGGGCCGAGAAGCAGCCGTTGTTGCCGCGCCCCCTCACCGGCGGGGTCGTGTTCGACTCGCTCATGTCCGTTGTCGTGACCTCCGCGGACGGCGCCAAGCTGTACCATTCCCCGGTACAGTATGCGGCAACGTTCTCGGCTCGGGACACCGTCGAAGCGATGATGGGGGGGATGCAGGTGGCGGTCGCGCTCCGCCCGGAGTTGGCGTCGAAGCTCGTGATCGGCGGCCTGCCGCAGTCGCGCCTCCCGCTGCTGCTCGGGGCCCTCGGCCTCACGGCCGGCCTGATCGTGACCGCGCTGGTCCAGCTGCGGCGCGAATACGAGCTCGCCCGCCTCCGCACCGATTTCGTCTCGGGCGTGTCCCACGAGCTGCGCACGCCGCTCGCGCAGATCCGGATGTTTTCCGAGACCCTGCTGCTGGGGCGCGTGCGCTCCGAAGAGGAGGGCCGCCGCTCGCTCGAGATCATCGATCAGGAGTCACGCCGGCTCACCCATCTCGTCGAGAACCTGCTGCACTTTTCCCGTTCGGAACGCCAGGTCACCCGCCTGTCGCCGGCGCGCGCGCCGCTCGCGCCGCTGGTGCAGGAAGCCCTCGAAGGGTTCGCGCCGCTGGCGGGAGCGCGCGGCGTGCGCCTCCGTTCCGAGCTCGCGGAGGGCGTCGTCGCCCCGGTGGACGCCGAGGCGTTTCGCCAGATGCTCCTCAACCTGCTCGACAACGCCGTCAAATACGGACCGCCGGGGCAGGTCGTGACCGTCGGCCTCGCGGCGGGCGACCAGCGCGCGCGAATCTGGGTCGACGACCAGGGGCCCGGCATCCCCCCGGCCGACCGCGAGCGCGTATGGGACCGCTTCTGGCGGCTCGAGCGAGACCGGGGCTCGGCCGTCGCTGGAACCGGCATCGGGCTCGCGGTGGTGCGAGAGCTGGTGGCGCTGCACGGCGGGCGCGCCTGGGCGGAGGACGGGCAGAGCGCCACGCTCCCCGCGGGCGCGCGCGGCGTACGGTTCGTCATCGAGCTGCCGCTCGAGCGCTCCCCCCGCGTCGCGGGACAGCCCGACGGCCTCTCGAGCGTGCCGGCATGATGCGAATCCTCGTGGTGGAAGACAACCCAGACCTCGCCTACGGGTTGCGCAACAATCTGGAGATCGAGGGCTATCAGGTCGAGGTGGCGGACGACGGCACGAAGGGACTGGCGCGCGCGCGCGACGGCCGGCCCGACCTCATCATCCTCGATCTCATGCTCCCTGGGATGGACGGGTTCCGCGTGTTGCGCGCGTTGCGCGAGGCCGGCCGCACCATGCCCGTCCTCATCCTCACGGCGCGAGGCGAGGAGGCGGACAAGGTGCGCGGCCTGCGCCTGGGCGCGGACGATTACGTCACCAAGCCGTTCGGTGTGCTCGAGCTGCTGGCCCGCGTGGAGGCGCTGTTGCGCCGCGCGGCGCCGCCCCTCCCCGGGAAAAACGGCGGCCCTCCGCCCGAGCGGTTCGGTGACATCGAGGTGATCCCGGCCTCCCGCACCGTGCTCCGAAGCGGCCAGCCGGTGCCGCTCACGCCCAAGGAGTTCGACCTGCTCGTGGCGCTGCTGCGGCGTCGCGGCGCCGTGGTGACGCGGCTCGACCTGCTGCGCGAGGTGTGGGGGTACAGCGCCGAGGTGCTGAGCCGCACCGTGGACACGCACGTCGCCGAGCTGCGCCGCAAGCTCGAGACAGATCCGGCCGCGCCGAGGCATATTCTCACGGTTCGCAAGGCAGGGTATCGGCTGGAGAAGTAGGACAGCTCAAAGGAGCCTCCATGTTACACTTCCTGCTCGCCTCTGCCGTGCTCGCCACGCCACCGAGCGGCCGTGAGATCGTCCGAGCGATGCACGACCGCTACGCCGGCAAATGGTATCGCACGCTCAGCTTCGTTCAGAAGAACACCGCGACCCGGCCGGATGGCTCGCAGGAGCACTCGGTCTGGCACGAGTATGCCGCGCTGCCTGGGAAGCTGCGCATCGAGTTCGTGCCGGCGGATTCGGGGAACGGCGTGCTGTTCGTCAACGATTCCCAGTTCGTCTTCAAGGCCGACACGCTTGGCAACGCATCGGCGTTCATCCACCCGCTGATGGTGCTCGGCTTCGACGTCTACTTCGATCCCGCCGATCGCACCGTCGCGCGGCTCGAGCGGCTCAAGTTCGACCTCGCGACGGTACACGAGGACACCTGGGGAGGGCGCCCGGTTTACGTCGTGGGGGCGAAGGCGGGCGACCTGCGCGCCCGGCAGTTCTGGGTGGACCGCGAGCGGCTCGTGTTCGTGCGGCTGCTCGAGCCGGGCCAGCGTGACACGAGTCGCATCAGCGACATCCGGTTCAACAAGTATCAGCCGGCGAGCGATGCCTGGCTTTCGGCGGAGGTGGCGTTCCTGGTGGATGGGCAGCAGCGCTGGCTCGAAGAATACACCGAGATCAAGACCGACGCGCCGCTCGCCGACGCGCTGTTCGATCCCCGCCAGTGGAAGAAGGCCAGGAGCTGACGGCGTGCTATCGATCGAACAGCCGTTGAATCATCTGTCCCGGCTCGAGCGGCGCGTTGGTCAGATTCGACGTGATGGCGATGACGATGCGCGAGTCGCGGTCCACGCCGAATGCCGTGGTGCCCCCGACCGATCCCCCGCCGTGGAACACCCAGCGGTGGCCAAGGCTGTCCGTACCCACGAACCAGCCGATCCCGTAGCCGGTCGGCTCGCCCGCGGTCGTCTTTTGTGAGGTGAAGAGCAGCTCGAGCGTCTCAGCCTTGAGGAACCCCGGCTTGAGCATCGCGGAGCCGAACTTCACGAGGTCCTCGGCGGTGGAGACGAAGCCGCCCCCCGCCCACTTGTAACTGTTGTCGACCGGCGGCGCGAGCACGAACCCGCCGTCGGCCCCACGCTCGTAGAAGCGGGTGCGGTTCGGGATCAGGCTGTCGGCACGATCGGCCGCGGTGTGCGTCATGCCCAGTGGCCGGAAGACGTTCCGGCCCATGTAGCTCAGGAAGTCCTGCCCCGCCGCGCCCTGCACGACCGCCGAGATCAGGTTCCAGCCGTAGGTCGAATAAAAGAATTTCGTCCCCGGAGGGAAGAGCAGCGAGTCGCCCTGGAAGATCGTGAGCCCGTCGAGCACGGTGTTGAAATGACGGTTCAAGAGAAACTCATCGTCGCGATAGTGCCGGATGCCCGCGAGGTGCCCGGCGAGCTGCCTGGTAGTGATCGGGTAACCCTTATCGGGAAACGACGGGACGTAGCGCTGCACCGGCGTATCGAGGTCGAGCTTCCCCTGCTCGTACAGCAGCGCGACGGCGGTGGCGGTGAGCGGCTTGGACACGCTCCCGATCCGAAACTGCGTCTCGGCGGTGACCGGGACCTTGCCGGCGAGATCCGCATAGCCGAATCCTTCCGACCACACGAGCTTGCCGTCGACGCCGACCGCCACCTGGAGGCCGGCAATGCGGCCCGCCAGCTTGTCGCACACGAGGGCGTGCGCGCGCGCGACGGTCGCGGCGTAGGTTGGCGGGACCGGCGCCGCGGCGCGCGACGCGCACGTCGTCTGGCCACCGGCGCCGCTGCGATCGACCCACGAGGCGAGAACCGCTGCCGCAACCAGACCGCGGGTTAGGGGCCGCTTCATGAAGCCTCCGACCAGAAGTCCGCGCATCGGACAGAATCGATATCACTACGCGCAACGTGTAAAGACGTCCCGTGTGTGCGCGGGTGAACCCGCGACTCGGCACTGCCGCTGAAGCGGTGTTGCCCGTCGCGTCCTCCGCCCGTTCACGGGCAGTGCCGAGCCGCGGCTTGAGCCGCGGGCCATGCGCGTAGGGCTGGAACCTTGTACTCTTCTCCCCCATGAACAGCGCGCAGCCGCCGACCAAGTACACGATCGGACTCGTCCAGATGTCCATGTCGGCCGATCCGGACGCGAACCTCAAGCAGGGCGTCGCGAAGGTCGAAGAGGCGGCGGCGGCCGGGGCCCGGCTCGTCTGTCTCCCGGAGCTGTTTCGCTCGCTGTACTTCGCGCAGCGCGAGGACGCCGCGTTGTTCGACCTCGCGGAGCCCGTGCCCGGGCCGAGCACCGAGGCCCTGGCGAAGGCGGCGCAGCGAGCCGGGGTCGTGGTGATCGCCCCGGTGTTCGAGCGGCGGGCGCCGGGGCTCTATCACAACAGCGCGGCAGTGATCGACGCCGACGGGCGCATCGTGGGGATCTATCGCAAGATGCACATCCCCGACGATCCGGCTTACTATGAGAAGTTCTACTTCACGCCGGGCGACCTGGGCTTCCGCGCGTTCGACACGCGCGTGGGACGGATCGGCACGCTAGTGTGTTGGGATCAGTGGTATCCGGAGGGCGCGCGTCTCACCGCGCTGCAGGGCGCCACCCTTCTTTGTTATCCGACAGCCATCGGCTGGCACCCGCAAGAGAAGGCGACCCACGGCGCCGAGCAGCTCGACGCCTGGCGCACCATCCAGCGCAGCCACGCCATCGCCAACGGCTGTTACGTCGCCGCGGTGAACCGCGTGGGCCACGAGCGGCCCGGACCTCACCCCCTGTCCCCCTCTCCGCAAGGCGGAGAGGGGGAACGACAGGACCGGCATGCGGGTCAGGGGGGGGGATCCGGCGACGGGATCGAGTTCTGGGGCTCGTCGTTCCTGGCGGATCCGTTCGGCGCGGTCGTCGCCGAAGCCCCGCAGGATCGTGAGGCGATCCTGATCGCGGAGGTCGATCTCGCGCGTATCGAGGAAGTGCGCCGCGGGTGGCCGTTCCTGCGGGATCGGCGCATCGATGCGTACGCCGGGATCGGTGCGCGCTTTCTGGATCAGGCGCCGTCAGCCATCGGCCATCAGCAAGATCCCCGTAAACGCTGATTGCTGACAGCTGATGGCTGATAGCGCCTCACCAGCCGCCCTCGGGTTCCGCATGCCCGCCGAGTGGGAGCCGCATCACGCCACATGGATCGGCTGGCCGCACAAGGCAAGCGACTGGCCGGGCAAGATCGGCCCGATCCCGTGGGTGTACGGCGAGATCGTGCGCAAGCTCACGCCGGGCGAGATCGTGCGGATCCTTGTCACCGGAGTCCCGCACGAGCGTCAGGCCCGGCGCGTGCTGGAGCGTGCGGGCGTGGATCTGGCCTGCGTCCAGTTCTTCCGGATCCCCACCGACCGCGGCTGGACCCGTGATTTCGGCCCCCTCTTCGTGCGGCGCACGCCTCCGCGGCCCGAGCTCGCCGTCGCGCGCTTCCGCTTCACCGGCTGGGCCAAGTATCCCGACTGGAAGAAGGACGACCAGGTGGCCGAGCGAGTCGCGAAACGGCTCGGCCTGCGCGTGTTTCGCGCGCGCGCCGGCGAGCGCGACGTGGTGCTGGAGGGGGGAAGCGTCGACGTGAACGGCCGTGGCACGCTCCTCACCACCGAGGAGTGCCTGCTCGACTCCGAGGTCCAGGTGCGCAACCCCGGGCTGTCGCGCGCCGAGCTCGAGCGGGCCCTCCGGGACTACTTGGGCGTCACGAACGTGCTGTGGCTGGCTAAGGGTATCGCCGGCGACGACACGCACGGGCATGTCGACGACCTGTGCCGCTTCATCGACCCGCGCACCGTGGTGCTCTGCAATGAGGCCGATTCCCGCGACGTCAATTACCGAGCGCTGCAGGAGAATCGCGAGCGGCTCGAAGGGATGCGGCTCGAAGACGGCTCGAAGATCGAGGTCGTCGCCCTGCCGCTGCCCGCGCCGCTCTACTTCGACGGCCAGCGGCTTCCGGCGAGTTACGCCAATTTCTACATCGCCAACGGCGCGGTTCTCGCGCCCACGTTCAACGATCCGAACGACCGCACTGCGCTTGGGCTGCTCGCCGAGCTGTTCAGCGACCGGCCGGTGGTCGGGATTCACGCAGTGGATCTGGTGTGGGGGCTGGGCACCCTGCATTGCTTGACCCAACAGGAGCCAGCCGTAAGTCGCAAGCCGTAAGTCGCAAGCCGTAAGCCGTAAGCCGTAAGCCGTAAGTTGATCCGTTCTAGCGTCCAGGTTCTTTCGAGCCATTCGGTAGCGTTCGCAGCAGCCCGTACACAGTCCTGGCGCATTCGTCGCGCGTCGCGCGCACCTCTTCGAGTTCCTCCGGACGAACGTACTCGAGCGCCAAGACGAGTTCGATGATCGCCTCAACTTCATGGAGAGAGCCCCGCGCGATGTCGAGGTGTTTACGGA
>Ga0209056_10007069_pt1 | contig 11558 bp, 13 predicted proteins | sample GraSoiAngelo_114_FD_185876 | JGI IMG/M metagenome (GOLD analysis project Ga0209056, IMG submission 185876) | Grasslands soil microbial communities from the Angelo Coastal Reserve, California, USA - 14_0903_13_40cm (SPAdes) (version 2) | ecosystem: Environmental > Terrestrial > Soil > Grasslands... | reverse complement strand
CCGGCACCCGCCAGTGGAACACCGGCATGGTTGCTCACGGCCGAATTTACTTTGGTGCTGATAACAAAGTCTATGCCTTTCAGCTCCCGGCAGGACCGCCTACGCCTACCCCCACTGCCACGCCTACGGCAACAGCGACTCCAACTGCAACGCCTATTCCGACTGTAACTCCAACTCCGACCGCCACGCCGACAGCGAGTCCGACCGCTACACCCAGGCCCAGCATAACACCGAGGGCGCGCCCCACACCGCCGCCGCGACCTCACATGCAGCAGATGGATGGGTAGCACGCGTCTCGCGTGTTGTTTTCTGCGTGGCGCCGAACTAACTTTCCGCACACATCGCACCTGACTCTGGATTGAGCGCACAGGAAAAAAGTCCGCGATTGGCGAGGACGCCATCGCCAGCACGCGAGACGCGCGCGCTACCCAGAACGCCGCTGCTCCATTATGCCCCGCGGCTGGAACGAACCGGGCAATGTCTTTGGGTTCTCGCGGTAGATCCACTCGCACGCGTGGTCGCGTGCTGAATTGACGACGCGTAACATGGCATCCACTTTTGCACGATTCGCGGACAATGTGCAAACCGGGTCGGTGTTTGCGGCGTTGCTAGTCAGCAGCGCGGCTTGGCAACGACAACCGCCGAAATCGATTTCTCGTTGCGGGCAACTCCGGCACGGCTCGGGCATCCAGTCCGTTCCGCGAAATCGGTTAAAGCTCTCTGATTCGCGCCAAATCCAATCGAGATCGCGTGCCCGGATATTTTCGAAACGCATATCGGGAATTGCCGACGAAGCAGTCGGACAGGGAAGCGCGTCGCCGATTGGATTGACCGTGAGATAGCGCTGGCCCCAGCCGTTGAGACATGGCTTGGGCCGTGTTTCATAATAGTCCGGCAGCACATAGAAGATGTCGATCCTGCCGGAAAGCCGCGCTTTGGCTGCAGTCGCGATTTCTCGCGCCCGATCGACTTGTTCCCGAGTTGGGAGCAACGCGGCGCGGTTTAGAAAAGCCCAGCCGTAAAATTGTACATTTGCCAGTTCGACTCGCTGGGCTCCGAGCGTTTCCGCCAGCTCGATCATTTGAGGCAGACGATCGATGTTGCGCCTGTGAATGACGAAGTTCAGGCTCAGCGGAATTCCTGCGGCGCGAATTTTCGCAGCGGCGTCGAGCTTGCGCTCATACCCGCGCGCACCCGCGATTTCGTCGGCGAGATCGGCCTCGTCCGATTGAAAACTTAGCTGGACAGAATCGAGCCCCGCGTCGCGCAACGCGCGCACGCGATCGTCATCCAGGCCAATGCCGCTGGTGATGAGGTTGGTGTAAACGTTTGCCTCGCGCGCTGCGCGGACCAGTTCCGCCAGATCGCGCCTAACGAGCGGTTCGCCTCCGGAAAAGCCAATTTGCAAAACGCCAAGCGCCGCCGCTTCACGAATGACGCGGCGCCATTCGTCGGTACTGAGCTCGCCGTTGTTTGCTGTAGCGTGCGCTGTCCTCAGCGCACTGGATGGTTGCCGAGCCTGTTCTCCGCTGAGGACAGCGCACGCTACAGCCACTGGGTTGGAGCAGTACGGGCAGTGCAGCGGGCACCGATACGTGATCTCCGCTAGCAATGCGTATGGACGCGGGGCAGTCATGTGAGTTCGATCAATTTGCGTCGGTGCAAATCAGATAAGGTTGCGCGCAGATCGGCCGCAAGTGCCGCGGCATTCGCGTCGTATTCTTCTGCCAGCGAATGCACGATCTCGCTGAATGTTCGCCCGTCGCAGCGGGAAAGAATTTCGTGCGCGGTTTCGTTCAGTTCGACGATGCCTTCCGGGAAAAGCACCACGTTCTTGCCGGTAGCGGAATCAATTTGTAGCCGAACTCCTTTCGCAAGACGCGGCTGAGCTGAATCAGCGATTGCGGGCGTTTGCATTTAACAAGGAGCGGCGGTCTCCCGACCGCCGAAGTTTCCTTGGGAGGGCGGACTGGAGACTGCGCCTCCTTGGGGATCAGCATACGCGTGATGGACCGAATCGAGCATAGACCAGAGCACATCGCATTTGAACTCGAGTGCGCGCACAGCTTCGCGCTGGAGCTCGGGCGTGTTGCAGTATTCCAGCGTGATCGCGAGCGCCTCATCAGAATCGCGTCGCGCCTGGGTGACTCTGCGACGGAAATAATCCAGCCCCTGTGGATTGATCCACGAATAAGACCTTTCGAACGCCGCGAGTCGTGTCGCCATCAGATCGGGCGCAAAAAGCTCGGTTAGCGATGATGCGATCGCGATTGGCCAGCGCTGAGCGCGCGCGAAATTCACGTATGCATCCACCGCGAAACGAACGCCCGGTTGCAGATGCCGATCGTGCATCAGCTCATCGCGCGACAGCCCGCACGCTTCGCCCAGGCGGAGCCATGCTTCGATGCCGCCCTCGTGTTCGGGCGCGGCTGTAGTGTGTGCTGTCGCCAGCGCATCAGGCGTGGCACGTGCTCCGCTGAGGACAGCGGACTCTACAGCCCGCGGCGGCACACCGTCGTGATCGAGAACGCGATGAATCCAGACTCGGCGCACTTCACGCACAGAACAGTTGGCGAGAATGGCCGCATCTTTCATGGGAATATTTCGCTGGTAGTAGAAGCGATTAGCCACCCAGCCGCGCAATGCCTCCGGCGAAAGCCGGCCTTCGTTCATGGCGACGTGGAATGGATGTTTGTCGTGGTAAGCGAGCGCGCCGATCGCCCGCAAATTTTCAATGAAGGTTTCGCGGTCCCAGAGCCCGGTGGTCATAAGCTGACTTCTAATTCGTCGCGCGCGATCTCGATCCCTGCCTGCTCGACTTGTGCGCGTTCTGGGGTGCCAGGCATCAGAATCGGGTTCGTGTTGTTTATGTGGGTGTAAATCTTCCGGCGGGCCGGCGATTGGCGCAACAAATCAAGGCTGCCGTTGCTGATGGGCAAATGATTCATCTCATGGGCGGTGCGAGCACCCGGCCGCACGGCGGCGAGCTCGCCGTCGCTCCAGAACGTGCCGTCGAAAATGACGAGATCGGACGAATTAATTGCATTGCGCAATTCCTTGGTGAGTTCACCAACACTGGGCGCGCACAGCGCAGTTCCTCCAGAGGTGTCGTCGCGAAATTGAAACGCGAGGCTCTGAGGCAATTGAATCGCCCGAAATGCGAGTCCGTCACTTAAGGTTTGAAAATTGGCGCTGACGTTCCGCCATTCGATCCCGCAGAACCGCGCGAGTTCGCGCTCGATCCACGCGAGCGCGGCTCGTGTTTCATCGGTCGCGTAAATGATGAGCGGCGTCTCCTGTTGCCGCAAGAGCAATAGACCCAGCGCATGATCGATGTCGGCATTTGTCAGAAGAACTCCGGAGACCGGAGTGTTGCGCGGTGAATCTCGGTGCGGCTGCAAGTGCGGGGTGCTTTCGATTTGCTCCGGCAAATCAGGCGATGCGTTGATCAAGAACCAGCCCCGAAAGTTTTGGGCGTCGCCGCTGATAGCAATGCTGGATTGCGTCTGCGGGACGATTTTCCCAGTGCGCGCGGCGACGCAGTTCGCGCAGGCGCAATTCCATTGGGGCAGGCCGCCGCCAGCTGCGCTGCCGAGAATGTGGACGCGAATCAACCCAAGTTTTTCGCAGTAGTTAGTCCCGTTTGATCAAACCGCGCCTGCGTAACAGGTGCACTCGAAAAAAATCGGCACGGTTTTGAGCGTCGGTTTGATCCAGCGTTTTTTGGTTCGTCTCATAAACGTGCGATTCTCATAGGTCATACCGTCATATGGGTCAAATTATTTTTGGATAAAACTGATGTCGCGACTGCGTTCTACGCTGGCTACGCGCTCGCCGCGCTTGCGCGGGAAACCTTCGCGTGGCATAAGACGACCGCTTGCAGGTTTCCACCAGCCCGGCGAGCGAATTTATGCCAGCAGCTCCGCCTCCTTCTCGTGACGTCGCACTGGAAACGCGCCTGTTTTGGGAACGCTTCAAGAAACCAATCGCGGCGGCACTCCTGCTCGTCGTAGTCGCAGTGATCGTTTTTGCTGCTTATCGCTTTTATTCCGAACGCCGCGCCTCGGCGGCGTCGGCCTTGTTAGCGAGCGCGAACACGGCTCAAGAGTATCAACAAGTCATCGCAGATTATCCTAACGCGCCTGCCGCCGCAGACGCTTATCTTTTGCTTGCTGAAGCACAGCGGAGCGAAGGGAAATTCGCGGATGCGAACACCACACTTCAAACTTTTGTTTCGAAATATCCACAGCACGATTTTGTAAGCACAGCGCGAATGGCGATGGCAGCTAATTTGGAGTCGTTGGGAAAAACGGACGAAGCGCTGTCGATGTATCAGCAGATTGCATCGGCCTATCCCAACAGTTTCAATGCACCGCTGGCTTTGCTTTCGCAGGTGTACATTCTTAAGGCGAAAAATCGAACCGACGATGCGCGCCGCATCTGCGAAACCATCCTCACCCAATACCGAACCAGCTTCTGGGCCGGCGAAGCGATGCAGCAATTGCGCTTGCTAAAACCGACTGGCTCACCGGCGCCAGCGCCCGTACCGGCCACAACAGCCCCGCCGTTATTGGAGCGTCTCCCTGCGGCAGCGCCGCCGCCGGCGCCGCAAGCTCCACCGCTGCCAAAGAAACCATAACTGGTGGGGCGCGACCAGAGCCTGCTCGCCGTGGCGAGGGCGCGCCGATAACGCAGACAGAACGGACGGCTCGGCGATCCGTCCCTACCTCTGGATTAGCGTTTGGAGAACTGGAAACGTTTCCGCGCGCCGGGTTGTCCGGATTTCTTGCGCTCTTTCATGCGCGGATCGCGGCTGAGCAAACCCTCGGCCTTGAGTAAGCCTCGCAAATTGGCATCGACCTGAAGCAGCGCGCGCGCGATAGCTAGCTGCGCCGCACCAGCCTGTCCCATGATGCCGCCGCCAGTAGTGTTAATCGACAAATCATAAGCATTCACGGCCTTGGCGGTTTGCAGCGGCTGGAGCACCACGTTTTGTAAAGGCGCGGTCGGAAAATAATCTTCGAAGCTGCGGCCATTGATATCGATCTTGCCGCTGCCCGGCGTCATACGAATGCGCGCGACCGATGTTTTGCGGCGACCTGTAGCAACGAATTCCTCAGTTTCCGGCATAGGATTACGATTTTCTCCCGGCGAGTTTGACTGCCTCGGGCTGCTGCGCGGCGTGTGGATGCGAATCGCCGCGATAAACTTTCAACTTCCGATAAACACGGCGACCGAGCCGATTATGGGGAATCATTCCCCGCACGGCCCGCTCGATTAGCAGCTCGGGATGGCGAGCGCGGCGTGCCCGGACATTCTCAGATTTATGTCCCCCTACGTAGCCTGAAAAACTCATGTAACTCTTCTGTTCTTCTTTCTTTCCGGTCAGTCGCACTTTGTCCGCGTTGATGACGATCACAAAATCACCTGTATCGACGTGTGGCGTGAAAACTGTCTTCTCTTTGCCGCGCAGCAGATTCGCTGCCTTCACCGCTACCTTTCCCAGCACCTGGTCGTTGGCGTCGATCACCCACCATTTGCGTGGGACTTCGCTGGCTTTGGCAGAGAACGTTTTCACTCTAGAGAAAAGAGCACGGAAACTACGGGTGACGCAAGTGCCTGTCAACCTGCGCAACACTGGTTTAGATCGGCAATTCCTTATCGGCTGCGCAAAGCCTCGCGTGTAAAAACACCTCTTGGCGGCTGACACAGCCGCCCTACAGTTGTAGCGCGTTTCTCTGAAATTCCGATTTTCACAATGGCAACTCCAGCGAATATAAAGACCGCGATCACGCCGCGGCGGGATGAAGATTTTCCCGAGTGGTATCAGCAGGTCGTCCGCGCGGCGGAACTGGCCGAGCCGTCCGACGTGCGCGGTTGCATGGTGATTCGCCCGTGGGGTTACGGGATTTGGGAAAACATGCAGCGTCAACTCGACGGCATGTTCCGCGCCAGCGGCCATCGTAATGCTTACTTCCCGCTTTTTATTCCGCTAAGTTATTTCGCGACGGAAGCGGAACACGTCGAAGGCTTCGCCAAGGAATGCGCTGTGGTCACGCATACGCGCCTGGAGGTGGATGCAAATGGAAAAATGAAACCGGCCAACCCGCTAACGGAGCCACTGGTCATCAGACCCACTTCAGAGACGATCATCGGCGCCAGCTACGCGAGATGGGTACAATCCTATCGGGACCTCCCAATTCTCATCAATCAATGGGCGAACGTGGTCCGCTGGGAAATGCGGCCGCGTTTGTTTCTGCGGACAACGGAGTTTCTCTGGCAGGAAGGCCACACGGTCCACGAGACGGAATCGGAAGCGCGCGCAGAAGCGCGGTTGATCCTCGATATTTACGAACGCTTCGCCCGCGACCATCTGGCGATTCCGGTTTTCAGCGGCGAGAAATCCGAAAGCGAACGTTTCCCAGGCGCGGTGCAGACGCTCACGATCGAAGCCATGGTGCAGGACCGCAAAGCAATCCAGGCGGGCACGTCGCATTTTCTCGGGCAAAACTTCGCGCGCGCCAGCGGCATCCAATTTCAAAACCGCGAAGGCAAACAGGAATTTGGGTGGACGACGAGCTGGGGAGTCAGCACACGGCTGGTCGGCACGGTGGTGATGATGCATGGCGACGATGACGGCGCCGTTCTGCCGCCGCGCATCGCGCCGACGCAGATCGTCATCCTGCCGATCGCAGCGAAGGAGGAAATGCGCGCAGCGATCCTGGAGACTTGTGACAAGCTTGTTGCGCGTCTGCGGGAGACTCGTTATGCCGATCTTCCCATCGAAGTGTTTGTCGATCGGCGCGATCTCGGCGGCGGCGTCAAGAATTGGGAATGGATCAAGAAAGGCGTGCCATTACGAGTGGAAATCGGCCCGCGCGATCTGGAAAAGAATTCGGTCGCAGTCAGTAGGCGTGATCAAGCGGTGAAGGCGAAAGAAGCGATGCCGATGGAAGAATTCGTTGCGCGCGTGCCAGAAATTCTCAGCTCGATTCAGGATTCTCTGCATTCGCGCGCGAAAAAGTTCCGCGACGTAAACACACGGGTGATCAATTCGAAAAAAGGCTTCTACGATTTCTTTACGCCGGAGAATCGCGCTAAACCGGAAATCCACGGTGGTTTCGCCCTGGCGCACTGGAACGGCTCGCGCGAAATCGAAGAACAAATCAAGAACGACCTCAAAGTCACCATTCGCGTTATTCCGCTCGATGATTCCTCCGAGCCGGGGGAATGCATCTTTACCGGCGAACCGAGCGCGCGGCGCGTCGTGTGGGCGAAATCGTACTAGACACCCTAGGGCGGATGTAACGGATGAGACCTATGAGGCCGTGTGTCAGTTGACGCCGCACGCGGCTCTCGTTTATTTGCGCGCTGCCGATGGAATTGAAGCTCTATAGTCGCGAGTGGTGCTCGTGGTGTATTGATGCAAAGGATTATCTCAGCGAGAAAGGATATCGCTTCCACGAGATCGATGTGGGTCGAGACCGCCAGGCGTACGAGGACATGAAAAAACTTTCCGCGCAGAGTTATGTCCCCACGTTTGTGGCAGGAAACAAAGTGCTGGCCAATTTTGATACCGATCAACTCGAAAAATTTCTGAACGAGCACCAGATTAATCCCTAGCGCTTTGATGCTTTTTGGCGTCTTTCTTACACTTGGCGTGGTCGCGCTCAGCGTCGGCCTCCGCAGTTTTCATAATTCGTATCTCCAAAAAGCGGGCGCGCTCGGCATTCTCATCGCTACTTTTCTTGCAGTTTATTTTATCACCGGTAACTGGATGTGGGGATTGGTCGCCGCAGTGGGCTGGCTCTTTCTGCCATGGCTGGAAATTCTCACCCGGATTCGTGCGCTCCGGCTTCCGAAGGAAAAACAGCTTCGGCCAAAAAGTCCGCCATCTGCGGACACTTTCCCAGCGCTCAGCGAGATTACGCGTGAGATCGAGGACGAAGGGTTCGTGCACGTAGGCGACGCTGGATGGGATTGGGAAGATTACCGGCAATTTTTCCGATTGTTTTACAGAGAAGAAGATCGAGCCCAGGCCGCAATCTGCCTGAACGAACAGCGTGATTTTTCATTCTATTACCTGCGCATTTCCTCGCGCGCCAAAGACGGCACGGTTTGGACAACATGGAACTATCCGCTTTCTTATGGCTTAAAGCTCAGTCCGGCGTTCCGGATTAATCGACAGCGGCCGGACCGATCGTTCTGGCAGCTTTACCAAAGTCATCGCGAGTTTCTCAGCCGAAACGGAATTAATCCCGCCGAAATTGATGTGCTCGATGAAGACCAGATTCAGACCGAAATGGAAAAGGATCTGCGCGACCAAATCGCGCACAACATTCACAAAGGCGTCCTCAAACAAACGGCTACGGGTGATGTGAAATATTCCTGGCGCGGCATGATTTACCTTTGGTGCCAGTTTCTGGTCGATCTCGTGCGGTTGTAGTCATCCTGAGCAGAGCGCAGCGAACTCGGAGGATCTCGTCGCTGCGGTAGGGCGCGTCACTCTGTGCGTGCCGTTGCCCATGATCCCGCGGCGTGCAGAGAACTGCCCGCCTACCAATGCAGGCGCGTGAAGATGTTCATTTGAACTTGCGCACCCCGTTGCTTCGAACGATCATATTGCCATGCTAACCGAGCGACAGAAAAGCGTGCTTGATTTTATTCAACGCGAGCAACGCGAGAAAGGGATCACGCCGAGCACGCGCGAAATCCAAAATCATTTCGGCTTCGCCAGCCAGACATCGGTGATGCAGTACCTCGCAGCCTTGGAGAGGAAAGGTTTCCTCGATCGCCATGCGCGCAAAGCCCGGGCGTTGATAACGCCAGCCATGAAGGTGCGGATCGCCGATATTCCGATCTACGGGCAAATCCCGGCTGGGATGTCGGCGTTAACTGAGCAGAGCATCGAAGGCCACGTGTCGCTCGATACGCGGTCGGCGAACGTGTTGAAAAACCGCGGCACATTCGCGCTGCGCGTGCGAGGCGACTCAATGATCGGCGCGCACATTCTCGATGGCGATATCGTGATTCTGGAAGACACGAAAGAAGTGCACAACGGTGATATCGTTGCCGCATTGATCGACGGCGAAACATCATTGAAACGGTATGTGGTCGAGCGCGGCCGGCCATATCTCAAGGCTGAAAACCCGCGTTATCCGGATCTGGTGCCGGCTCGCGAGCTCAAGATTCAAGGCGTGATGGTGTCGCTGATCCGGAAACAAGAGCGCCGGAAACGATAACTCGGCGGAAGAGAACGCGAGAAACTATTAAGTGCCTGCGCGACCGTTACGGTACAACCGTGAGTGTGAGATCGTTGCCGTCGCCGCCTTCGTAGCTGGCTTGGAAGTTATTGCCGTTGATTGTGACAATGCTGCCGTCTGGCAGGTTGTTGAAGGTGCCGCTGATGGGATTAGCGCTCGTGTTACTGATCAGAGTCAGAGCTAAGCCAGTAGTGAGCCGGCCCTGGGTCTGACCGCTCAAGGCAATCATCGCGCCGCTGTTGATGGTGACCTCGTTGGCAATCACCTGGTCGGTCTTGGCCCTGTTCCGTTTTGCCCTGAAGGTGTAAGTGTAGGTTGCATCGGCATTGAAAGTGAGTGCGCTTTGGGTTGTGAGCGTGACCGGCACATTGCTCCCAGCTGCCGGGGCAAGGAACGCGCCGCTGCCACTGCCGGTGCCGATTGTGACCGCGCCAGAGATAATGCCTTTGCCCGCCAACGTCCCAGCCTGCACGTTCACACTGCCGGTGCCAGCGCCTGAACCGCGCTTGTTGCTAATCCCGAGCACTCCCGCAGTGACGGTTGTGTTTCCGGTGTAAGTGTTGTTTCCGGTCAGGGTAAGTGTGCCGGTGCCGCTCTTCGTCAATCCTCCAGTGCCCTGGATCACTCCGGAAAAGGTCGTGCTTTGGTTGTTGCTCCCGATGGTGAGTGTATTCGCCCCGAGCAAGACCGAACCTACCCCGGCCAGTGAGCCAATCGTAACACCCCGCGCGTTGTGCATGCTGATATCCAGCTCGGCATTGCCGGAGAGTGTGATACTGCACGTGCCGCCTTTGGATTTGTCCTCAAAGGAAATCACTCCACCATCGGAGCCATCAACTCCGCCGTTGGCTGTGATGTTGGCCGCCGCCGCGGTGGTGGTGTCGATAAAGTATAAAAACGTCCCGGTAAGTCCTGCTCCCATGCCGCCGTTGATGACAAAGGTGGCATTGTCTGCCGTCGCAGTGTTGTCGAACAGGATAAAGCTGCCTTGCTCGCCGCTCGCGCTTCCCCCAATCGTCGTGAAGGTGCCTTCACCGGCACTGGAAAAGCCCTCGAAGTCAATCTGGGAAGGAAACACTTGGTTCCCGCCGATACACGTTCCGATCATATGCTCAGCGTTGTTGCTGCCCGCAAAGGACACAAATGCCGCAGTGCTGAGGTTCAGGGTCGCGTTGCCGCCGGTCGAGCTGTCGAAGAATGAAATGACCGAGTTGGCGCTGGCATTGATCGTCGCATCTCCTGCCGTCGACTCATCCCAGAAGTCCAAAGTGCCTTGAAGAGACCCACTTGTGAGGTCGAAAGTCGCCGACCCGGCAGAAGAAGAGTTGTAGAACGTGAGTAGTCCGCCAACGGTGCTGACATTTGTCACACTGCCCGCGGTGGCGCTGTTGTAGAAAAACATCGCACCGGCTAAGTCACTCTCTTCCGGAATGACCACTGACTGCAGCGAGCCTGAGTTATTGACGAACCCGGCACCGTTCAGCTTTAGATTACTTACATCAAGGGTGATTGTGTAGGCTGGCGCCCCACTGTCAAAAACCACACTATCAACATTGATATTCGAACCAAAATCGACCAATACGTTCGTAACGGTTGAGGCATCAAAAGTCGCGATATCCGTTATTGCGTTCGGAACGGTTTGTGGTGTCCAGTTCGCCGCAGTGTTCCAATCGCCACTTGAAGGATTGTGATCCCAAGTGGCACTGCCCGCGAAGGAGAGCCGCTGCGCAGTTAAAAATAGCAGCGCAGCGGCAACAAGAAACCTAAGTCTAGTGAATAACGTGTTCATTAATGAGTCTGTAAGAAGGTGATCACTTCTTGGCTGACACACTGGCCGTCGCTGTTGGGGGCGTTGTTTTGCGCGTGCCAGTACTTAAACGAATGATTCTCCGAAGCAGCGCCGCAGCACAGATAGTTAAACGGATGGTCAATTTAGCCAGGTGGGGTTTCATGAGCGCTGATGGTGCTGCGGGCGAACTCGACCGTAAAGAAAAAAGTTATACCCGATGCATTCCGCGACGATGTGAAGAGGGTTGGTGACACTTCAGAGGCCTATTAGAGCGATTGCGTGTTTGAAATCGTCAGGCAACGGAGCTTGGGAAGGGTCCGGCGCGCTATCAGAAATTTCCTACGGCACAACTGTCAGCGTCAGATCGTTGCCGTCGCCGCCTTCGTAGCTGGCTTGGAAATTGTTGCCGTTTATCGTCACGATGCCACCATCAGGCAGGTTGCTGAAGATGCCGCTGATGGGATTAGCGCTCGTGTTACTGATCAGAGTCAGAGTTAAGCCGGTAG